>Ga0070738_10006336_pt1 | contig 12464 bp, 11 predicted proteins | sample Coa_R2_2_FD_66446 | JGI IMG/M metagenome (GOLD analysis project Ga0070738, IMG submission 66446) | Surface soil microbial communities from Centralia Pennsylvania, which are recovering from an underground coalmine fire - Coalmine... | ecosystem: Environmental > Terrestrial > Soil > Unclassified ... | reverse complement strand
GCCGCCGCATCCAACCTCGCTCCGCGACCTTCGCACGTCGGTCTCACTGGACGCCCGTTGCTACCGCGAGCAGCCCGGGCCAGGTTCACATAGTGTCTATCACGAAAGGGAGCTACGACTAATGGACGAGATGTCTGAGATGCCCGAGACCCCTGAGATGCCCGAGATGCCGGAAATGCCCGAGATGCCCGAGACCCCTGAGATGCCCGAGATGCCCGAGATGCCCGAGATGCCCGAACTCCCAGAATCGTCAGAGCTCGGGGAGTTCAGCGGAGCCGGCGAGTTGGGCGGCATACTCGGCGGCCTGGGCGACGCGGGCGAGTTAGGCAGTGTGCTTGGCGGTTTAGGCGACGCGGGAGAGTTGGGCGGATCGCTCGGCGACCTGGGCGGCATAGTTGAAGGCGGCGGGGCCGGCGAGCTCACCGAGTAAGCTGAGCGGCTGTTGCGCGCATGGCCTCCGATGCCCGATTGTCCGCCGCCGGTGCACGGTCCGAGCTGCTGGCGCTCTTGAGGCACAAGGGAATACTGTACGCTGAGCCGGATCGCCCGCTGATTGACCGGCGGGGCAATCCGGCATCCTGGATGTTTTACAGTTGGAACCTCAGTCTGACCGCCGAGGGCGCTCACCTCATGGCCGTCTGCCTGCTGGATCGGCTCAAGTCATTCGAGTCGACGCAGCTTGCGAGCTTCGGCTATACCGCGATGCCGCTGCTCGCTGCCTGCATCGCGCTCGGCAACGGGCGGTATACGGGACTCTGCATCCGCGAGACGCCAAAGGGATATGGCGCGGTGCGCCAGATCGACGGGCCGGCCGATCCGCGTCGCCCCGTCGTCATCGTCGACGATTCCCTCAGCTCCGGCACCTCGCTGCTCAAGGGCATCGCGGTGCTCGAGCAGCACGGCTTCCACGTGGAAGGCGCCGTCTGCCTGGTGCATTTCCCGCATCGCGGCGGCCAAGAGCGCGCGGTAGCCCTTGGCTATCGCATAGAAACGCTGTTCGACATCTGGGACGACCTTCAGATGCCTGTGCCGATCTACACGCCGGGATGGCAGCGCGTCGGCCCTATTCATTGGGCGGAGCAGCGCCTGGAAGATGGGCTGCACCCGGCCGCGGCGGCGCGTCAAACAGCCCGGCACTACCTGGCCACCGGCCGTGTGCTGCAGCCGCCCCGGAGCCTGCTCGAACGGTACGAGGCGGCGGGAGGGACCTACGTCAGCTTTCGCGACCGCGGCACGGACTATCGCCTGGCGCGTGACGGCTTCTGGCACTTCGATCCGGCCGACAGCGACCCGTGTCGCGATCTGGTGCTGGCCACCGTGAAGACCGTAGCTTCCGGCAAGCTGCAACTGGAACAGCTCGATCGGCTGAAGATCGGCGTCACGTTCTTCGGCCCGCTGGAGCAGATAGCGCCGTCCGGCCTCGACTTTGCACGCTACGGCATCGTGGTGCGGAGTCGCGCCTGGCCGATCAAAGTCGGGGGTGCGCTGCCGAACACCCAGGTCTTTATCAGCGAGCAGGAGCAATACGCTCTGGCCCGGCGCAACGCCCGCCTCGGGCCGTTTGAGCCGCACGATCTGTTTCGCCATAGCGTGGCGAAGTACGTGGAGCCAGGGGCGGCCTGGCTGCCGTACGGCGCGCCAAGCGGTCCGGAGGGCGAATGGGCCTACAATGAGGCAATCGGCCGCGCCCTGACCGAGCGCGCCCACGCGGTGCTGCGGGCCGTGTCGCGCGGTGAGCCTGTGCCGTCCGGAGCACTTGACGGTACCCTGATACCGGCGTCGATCAGCGGCGTGGCGGTCACGCTGTATCGCCACGGTGTCGTCGGCTGTAGCGTGAGCGGCGGAGCGTCGCTCGACGCGTGCCTGGTGCGGGCTGTGCAGGGAGCCTGCCGCGACGGGCGCTTTGCGCAACGCCGGGCACAGGGCACCTGGGATGAGGTCGTTCCGGCGGTCTCGGTCTTGTACAACCGCGAGTGGCTCGGGGCGGTCACGGCCGAGTACGCCGCGCGAAAGCTGCGGCTGGGGCTCGATGCGATCTCCGTCCATCAGAAGGTTGTCGACGCGAACGATGCGACGAAGCCGGATCAGGATGCGGGCTCCGTCTCCGGCAAGGAGAAAGCTGCGCTCTTCCTGGCCGCGGTCGCGCCGCACTTCAACTGGGACAAGCAGAAGATCACCCGCGAGCTGCTGGCCAAGGCCAAGATCGACGGCGGCCCGGCGACCTGGGTGACCTACCAGACCACCACCTGGCTGTACGGCGAGCACCGCCCGGTCCGGCAGGTCTTTGGCTTCGCCGGGCCGGGGACGGATTGCGCGGGCGACGGGTGGCTGCCCGAGATCGAGCTGCTTGGTGGGTATATTGCCGCCAACATCGAGCCGACCGGCTTACCCCTGTACGGGCTGTCGCCGATAGACGGCCGGCGCTGGCCGTCGGGCACGGCGACGCGCATCGTGCATGCCCTCACGGCGCTGCACACCGCCGGCGAGATTGCCGGGCGGGCGGAATGGGCTGAGCTGGCGCGGCGTGGGCTCGACCGCTGCCTGGAGCACTTTCAGATCGACCCGGATGGCCGAAGCGCCACGCTGGCCCTGCCCGACCAACGCTGCGGCCCGTTCGCCGACAGCCAGCTGCTGTATGCGTTGTGCGCCTGTGGCGGCCACGCCCACTCGACGGACGCCGCGGACCTCCTGGCCCGCAGCGTGCTGCGCTTGTTCCAGCCCGACGGATCGATCACGGCTGACGCGAGCGGCGTCCGGCAGACAACCGACCACGACTTTTTGCCCGGCGCGGCGCTGCTCTCGATCGTCGAGTATGCGCGCAAGAGGCCCGGTCGGGTCGACGTCCGGAGGCTTGAACCATGCGTCGACTGGTACCTGCGCCGATTCCGCAACGTGCATCCCTGGGGCATCGTCGGCTGGCACACGCAGGCTTGGTCGGCGCTGCATCGCATGACCCGCAGCGCGGCTCAGGCGGCGGCCGTGTTCGAGCTGGCAGATTGGGCCATAGACCGGCAGGTTGCCGCGAACGGCGCCTTCATCACTGATCTCAATGCGAATGGGCCCAGCTTTCACACCGCCTTCATCGCCGAAGGCATCGCGGCCGCATGGGCCCTGGCCCTGGAGGTCGGTGACGAGGCTCGGGCCCGACGCTACCGGCACTCCTGGCAGGCGGCGATGCGCTTCGTGCTGCGCCTGGTGATCCGGCCGGGGGATGCGCCCTACCTGCCCGATCCCGGCCGCGGCGTCGGCGGGGTGCGCGGCACCTTAACCACGTCGATGGTGCGCATCGATTTCGTCAGCCATACCCTGATGGCATTGTGCAAGGGTGTGGCATGTCTGTCGAGCTCGGCGCCCTGAGGCGGCATACGCCGTGGGTCACCACGAAACCGCCGTGAAACGCTGCCCGCGGCACGTCATCACGCTGCCCGCAGGCGGGCCTTGAGCACGCCGCGCAGCGCCCAAATGGCGGCCACCGCCACGAGCTGCCCACCCAGGATTACCAGGTTGACGTTGATCGCGGGTCGCCACGTCACCGCGCCGTCCGCGATCACGTATGCCCCGACGGGCCACTCAACCACGCCGACGCCGCCGCCCGTACCCGACCCCCTGCGCCCGTTCTCCGCTGCAGGATCGCCTTGACCCTCGCCGGCTCCCAGTCCGCCGATGACCATAGCTGCCGGGATCACCGTCACGCCGTCCTTCTCATAGGCCTCGCCGAAGACGCGCTTGACCGTGATGGTGTCCCGCGCCTGTTCCACCAGATCGTGCAGGCTCATCTCAACCTCCTTTACCGCTGGCGAACCAGCAGAAACCATGCCACGCGGGCCGGCCCATGTCGGCCCATGTGACGTTGAGCATCAGGCAAAGAATCGGCGCAGCTCTTGCGCCACCGGTCCCGGCTTGCCGCCTCGATCGCTATTCCACGACGCCGCGTGATCGAGTCCGGCCAATTCAACGCGTGTGGCACGTGGCAGGACCTTCTCCAGGGCATCAAGGGCACCCTTCAGGTAGGCCGGGCTCTTGCTGCCGCCGAGCAACAGCACCTCGGCGCGTATGGCCCTGAAGCTCTCCAGCCTCGCATTCATCTCAGCGACAAGCTGAAAGTCGTAGTGCAGCGTTGGAGCGAGCGCCCGCATCGATACGTAGCCGCCCGATCCTTTCTTCTCCTCACCTTTCAGCGCCATACCGGTGAGCAGCTCGAGCAAAGGGCGGGGGATGGCGTTGAAGATCGGCGGCCCCATCTGCGCCACCTTCATGGCCGTGATTAGCGACGCGGCCACCTTGCCCCGGGCAAGCTCCCTGTCAAAGCGCGCCAGGGCCGCGGCCGGCAGCGGCCTGTCCGCGAAGAACGGTGGCTCGAAGATCGCAGCTTTGCGAATGGCGGGCAGGGTGAGCGCCGCCTGGAGGCAGATGATACCTCCAGAGCTGACCCCGAAGACATGCTGGGCGCCCGTCTTGGCGAGGAGAGCGTCCAGATCGTCAACCTCCGTCTGTATGCTGTAGTCGTCGCCGAACGGACCGCTCAGGCCACGGCCACGGCGGTCGGGCACGAAGATGGTGAAAGCGTCGGCCATCCCCTCGGCGAGCTGCACATGATTGTGGGCCGACGACATGGTGCCGTGCAGCAGCACCACACCCGGGCCGTGGCCGAATTGCCGGTAGCCGATGGTGGTGCCGTCTTTCGAGGTCACGAGGCCGGTTGTAAAGGGCTGCGTGCCGGCGGTCGCGTGCTTTGCGAGACTCGTTTGCGTTGTCATGCGCTTAATCCCTTCTTATATCGTTACTGGCCTTGCTTACGAGTGGGCGGATTCGAGAAACCCCGGGATTTATCCCGGGGAGCAGGTCATGTCGCGCCTAGCTGCGAGTTTTAATCCGCTCCCGTACCACCGTAGGCGGGCTGAAGCCCACCGCTTGGCCAGATATGACCTGCTCCCCGGACTGAAGTCCGGGGTTTCCGGACCCCGGCGCCAGCTACGCCGTGCTCAAGCCACGGATACCGGCTCGCGCGACTGCTCCGGCGCGGCATTCTCTGCCGATGCAACCGCTCCGCCGCGTACGGCGAAGGTAAAGGCGGCCGCGAGCAGCACCAGCGCAACGGGCACCACCAGGGTCGGGCGCATGGCATCGACGAAGCCGTGCGTGAAGACCGCCGTTGCCAGGTGCTCTATCTGCGCCACGACCTGGGACGGCAGGCCCGCGGGCAGGTGCAGGGTGCCACCGGTCTGGCCGCGTCCCACCTCCAGGCCGGTCTTCGCCGCATCCTGGAAGGAAGCGACGAAGGGGCCGCGCGCCTGCGCCGGTAACTGCGCGGCGTAGTGCTGCGCCTGGTCGTGCAAGGCGGTGGCCAGGCGGTTCTGCAGCAGCGCGCCGATGGCCGCGCCGGCGATGACCCCGCCGAGCTCCTGGATCGTGCTGACCAGGCCCGACGCAACGCCGGCCAGCTCCGGCTTGAGGTCGCGCGTGGCCAGGCTGAAGACCGGCACCCAGGTGAAGCCCAGGCCGATCCCGGCCGCGATCAGCCCCGGCAGAAAACTCCAGCGCCCGGAGTCGGCGTGCGCCACCCAGTCAATGTAGCCCATGCCCAGCGCGAACAGGGTAAGCCCCGGGATCAGCAGGTACTTGCCGTTGACGCGCTCGGAGAGGCCGGCGGCGACCGGCGAGGCAAACATCATGGCCAGCGGCTGCGGGGCGATAGTCAGGCCGGCCGCCAGGGCCGAGAGGCCCAGCACCGATTGGTAGTAGATGGTGAGCGGCAGGAAGAGGCCCAACATGGCGAAGCCCAGCGCCGCCAGCACCAGGGTCATCAGCGTGAAGTTGCGGTCCTGGAAGATCGCGAAGGGCACCAGGGGCTCGCGTCCCTGGCGGCGCGCCTGCGTGAACAGGAAGAGCAGCAGCACCAGGGCGCCCGCCCCGATGATCTCGGGAATGGTAATGGCGCCCCAGACCGTCCCCCAGTCGTAGCGCTGCCCCTCGATCAGGCCGAAGACCACGCCGAGCAGTCCGAGCGTCAGCAGGGCAACGCCGGCCAGATCGAGCCGATGGCGGCGCCCCGGACGCAGGTCGGGGACGACAAATAGCGCACCGGCCAGGGTGAGCAGACCGATGGGCAGGTTCAGGTAGAAGATCCAGCGCCAGCCCACGTGGGTGACGATGAAGCCTCCCAGGGTCGGTCCGGCCAACACCGCCAGGCCGGAGAGCATGCCCATGGCGGCAAATGCGCCGCCGCGTCGCTCGGCGGGGAAAAGGCTGGTGATGAAAGGCAGGCCCTGGGGCGACATCAGCGCCGCTCCCAGCCCTTGCAGGGCGCGAGCGACGATCAGCCAGGTGGCGTCCTGGGCCAGTCCGCTGCCGGCTGAGCCAGCGGTGAAGACCACCAGGCCTAGGGCGAAGAGATTGCGCGGGCCGAAGATGTCGCCCAGGCGACCGGCGGTGATGAGCAACACCGCGAAGAGCAGGCTGTAGGCGTTGAGCACCCACAGAATCTGGTCGAGCGAGGCATGCAAGCTATCCAGGATGCTGGGGATGGCGATGTTGACGATGGTGAGGTCGAGCAGGGCCATGAAACTGCCGAGCATCAGCACGCCCAGCACGGCCCAGGGATTGGCTTGCGCCGCCTTCTGTCGGATAGCCATGGTCGGATTCCTTTCCCAATAATGGTGCGGGGGACCGGGGTCTGGCGGCAGCGGCCCGCGGGCCACCGCCCTGGCAAGACGCGGGGCCGACTGCGGTCGGTTGAAGGCACCGCAGTGCCCGTCTCTTGCCATGCGACCGCAGTCGCAGGCCCAGTTTTCAACGGAGGGCGACCTGCTATCCTGCAAGGTGTGCAGACCTCGGGTAGCAGGTCCCGCCGCGCGGGACCAACTCGGGGAACTCACCCCCCGGCGCGATGTGCCAGCATCCGCCGGGGGTCGCCGCGTCTTGGACTATCTCATGTGTTGCCCTCCTTGCTCATGTGTTGCCCTCCTTGGGGAAAGATCCTCCCGTTTCCAGGGATGAAGCGACCTCTCGCAGCCACTCCTCACTCCACGTGAAGCAGCCGGACCGCAGATCCTCGGCGACCGAGCGGACCCACTCCAGTTCGGCGCGGAGCACGGCCAGGCGGTACTCTTCCTCGATCAGGAAGAGCCGCGGCAGGGTGCGGCCGGCGCCCGTCAGCATGGCCTCGGTGCGGGCCAGCTCGCCCTCCAGCTTGACGAGGCGCGCCTCGAGCAGTTGCAGCGTCTCGGCAGGCGTGAGCAGCGGCAGGTAAGCGAGCGCGGCCGGGAACTCGGGGAACTCGCGCGCCGGCGTGGAGAGCATCTCGCGCAACCAGACGAGCGTCGTCTCGCGCCCCTCTTCGGTCAACTGATAGACGGTGCGCTCCGGCCACCGCTCGTCCCGCGCCGTCTGCGTGACCTCGATCAAGCCGTCGCGCAGCAGGCGCTCGATGGTCTGGTAGATGCTGGCGCGGTCGCGCACGTTGACGACCTGATCCTTGCCGTACTCCTTGATGCGCTGTTGCATGCGGTACGGATGCATGGGCCCCTCGAACAGCAGCCCGAGCAGGGCCAGGGCCAGGGGCGAGCGGCGAATCGAGCGATGCTTCATAGTAATCATATTACTAGTAGTCATATCACTATGTCAAGGCGAGTTTGCCTATCCGATCGCCACGGCGGCAGTGGCCGGGTCGGCCTGGTGATCGTCGTGCCCCAGATGCGGGCAATCAGCCTCGATGGAGTCTGCTTACGGGGCAAGTGCGGGGTGGCTCATGGCCTGGGCTACAACCTTCTGGCGCGGTTCGCGCCGATCATCGCGAAGCGTATAACGGCGACGCGGCTGCAGTGAGTGTACGTTCCTCAGGGCAAGCGGCCGGTTGGAGCGCCGGGCTAGGCGCGAACTTGTGGCGCGACGGTCACCACGGCTCGTGCGCGGCCTCACCTGCATGATTCACGCGGAGCGCGGAACACCATGCCGGCAACGGGGGGCCGGCAGCGATGCCGGCGGTCCCGGGCCGGGCCGCACCGCCACGGCAGCCGCCATGAATAATCCGGGTTAGGCGAAGCTTTGCTCCAGTTCGTCTACCAGCGAGCCGAAATACGCCACGGCGCGGCGCAGGGTCTCGGCGTCGGCCAGGTCGACCCCGGCCAGGCGCATCAGATCCAGCGGCGGATGCGTGCCGCCGGCCCTGAGCGTCTGCAGCCAGCGCTCCACGGCGGGTTGGCCCTCCGTGCGAACGGCCTCGGCCACCGAGACGCCGCAGGCCAGGCCCGCGGCGTAGGTGTACGGGTAGAGGTTCATGTAGAAGTGCGGCTGCTGCGCCCAGTACAGGCGCGCTCCTTCGTCGAGGACCACCGTCCCGGCGTAGAAGCGCTCGAAGACCTCCTCTTGCACCTCCATGATGGTGGCGAGCGTGAGCGGGCGATCCGCTTCGGCCAGCTCGTACAGGCGGCGCTCGAAATGGCCCTCCAATAGATGCGTCACCATATTGTGCAGGAAGGTACCGATCAACTGGAGAATGACGCGGCGCCGCACGGACGGATCGCCGGTGGTGGCGAGGATGTGCTGCCCCAGCAGGATCTCGTTGGCGGTCGACGGCGCCTCGATCGCGAACATCTTGGGGCGTGCGTTGCTGATGACCTGGCAGCGGCCGGCCAGCATGCCGTGGCCGGCGTGGCCCAGCTCATGGGCCAGGACGAAGGCGCTGCGCCAGGTATCGCGCCAGGTGGTGAAGACATAGGAATGCCGGCCATAGACCGTCCGGCAGAACGCGCCGCTGCGCTTTCCCGCGTTCTCGGCCCGGTCGATCCAGCGCTCGCGAAAAGCCGCCGCCAGGATCTCCCCATACTCGTCGCCCAGCGGTCGCAGCCCCTCCTGAATCAGGCGGGCGCTCTCGGCGAAGGTGAGGACCGGCTCGTCGTCCGGATCAAGCGGGGCATCCAGATCGTAGCGATAGACCTGCTCCAGACCGAGCAGGCGCCCGCGCAGTCGAACGAGGCGGCGCACGTGGGGCGCGATCTCATCATGCACCACGTCGAGCACGTTGTGATAGACCGCCGCGGGCACTTGCTGCGCGTCCAGCAGCATCTCGGTCGCGGAGGCATAGTGGCGCAGACGCGCCAGCGTCACATTGCGGGTGATGTGGGTGGCCAGCGTCGTGGCCAGGGTCGCACTGTGACCGGTCAGGCCGGCGGTCAGCGAAGAATATGCAGCCCTGCGCAGCTCACGATCCGGCGCCCGCGACAGGCCGAAGACATAGGCCGCTATGGAGACGGGGATCTCCCGACCCGCGGCGTCGCGCACCGGCGCGCACCGCAGGTCGACGGCCGTGGCCATCTGCCAGACCGTATGCGGCAGCGTGAGCGCCTCACCCAGCGCGGCGATCGCTTCCTCGGTTTCCTGCGCGAGGATGTGCTCGCGCAAGCGCAGGATATCCTCGATCTGGAGGCGGTACGTGGCCAGACCCGGCTCCGCGGCGAGGTACCCTTCGAGCACGCCCGCGGGCAGCGCTGCCAGCTCGGTGCTGAGGAAGGCCTGGGCCGATTCGGCGCTCGCACTCAGGGAGCGGGACTGAGCGGCCAGCGCCTGGTTGTGGGGCGACGTGCCGTCCGTGGCGAGGCGGAGCTGCGCGTAGGCGTCGACCCGTCCGAGGCGCTCGCGCAGGGCATCCCGCGCCTGCAGACACGCGAGCAAGGTGGCTGCTCCCGTGCTGAGCCGTCCGCGATAGGCGGTGACGTCCGCGATGTCGTCGCCGACACGCTGATAATCCGCCGCCCACGCTTCATCCGTCGCATAAAGGTCGCCGAGATCCCAGGTCTGATCGAGCGGAACCTGGTCGCGACGCGGTAGGTCTGTCATCTCTCCTCCTGACATCCGGGTAAGCCCGTGCAGATGGACGCGGCGCAGCTGGCCGGGGAGCGAGGCCGGCAGAGACCCGCAAGCGAGTACCCCGGTGCTCCCAGGCTCAATGTCTTGCCCCTCCGGCCGCGCTAGCCGAGCGCCGCGACCGCCTTCGCAACGCTGTCTTCGGGCGAGACCTGGACCGCGGCCTCGGCGATCCTGCCCTCTTCGTCGATCACGAAGTGGCTGCGCACGATACCCCAATACGTTTTGCCGTACATCGACTTCTCCGCCCAGACGCCATAGGCCTCGGCGACGGTGTGCTGATCGTCGACCAGAAGCGTGAACGGCAGGTTGAACTTTGTCTTGAACTTCTGGTGCGACGTCTGACCGTCCGGGCTGACGCCGAGGACGACCGCGTTCTTCTCCGTGATAACGGGATAGGCATCGCGAAAGCCGCAGGCCTGGGTGGTGCAACCGCTCGTATCATCCTTGGGGTAAAAGTAGAGGATCACCTTCTTGCCGCGTAACTGCGACAGCGTGACCTGCCTGCCATCGTCGCTGGCCAGGGTAAAATCGGGGGCGAGATCGCCAACCTGGGGAGCCGTTGTAGCCATCGAATCTGTCCCTCCTTCCGCGTGCATCATAGCATCCCGTGGCTACCTCCGCCCCGGCCATAGTCGCGCATGATCGCCACCAGGCGTTCCAGGGGCAGGGCGTACAGCGTGTTGCCGTCGCGGCCGACGGTCGTGGTGGCCGCGCAGAGCGCGTTGATGATGGCCTCCTCCGCGGCCTCAACGGTCGCGGCGAACAGCGGATCCAACTGCTCGTCGGCCAGCCAGGTCGTGCTGTGCCGGCTCTGGCCGTGGACGACGCGGTGGCCGGTCGAGAAGGCGATCAGCAAATCGCCGCTGCCGTTGCCGGCGGTCGAGCCCGTGCGCGCCAGGCCGAGCATGGCCCGACGGCAGATGCGCGCCAGTTGCCGGTCGAGCAGCGGCGCGTCGGTGGCGGCCACCAGGATGATCGAACCCTCACGTCCGCCGGGAGGCGGTGCGGAGCTATCTCCCCGCGTGGGCATCAGGTCGGTAATGTGCCGTCCCACCGGCACGCCGGCCACGGTCAGTTGGCGGCGCTCGCCGAAATTGCATTGGACCAGCAGGCCTACCGTATAGGCGACGCCGTCCACCTCGACCCGGCGCGACGCGGTGCCGATACCGCCCTTGAACTGGAAGCCCATCATGCCCGTGCCCCCGCCAACGCTGCCCTCGGCCACGGGCCCGGAGGCGGCCGAATCGAGCGCGCTGTAGACGTGCTCGCGCGTAACGTGTCCGCCCGTGGAGTCGTTGAGGAAGCCGTCGTAGGTCTCCGCCACCACGGGCACGACCCAGGCGTCGGGGCCGATGCGCGGATCGTGGTCGGCCAGGTAGGCCACCGTCGCGTCGTAGACGGCGCCGACGGCATGCGTGTTGGTGAGCAAGATGGGCGAGGCCAACACGCCCCATTCGTCGATCAGGGCGCGGCCGGTCATCTCCCCGGCGCCATTGAGCACCTGCGTGGCGCAGGGCACGCGCTCGTCGAACAGGTTGCCGCCGTGCGGCCAGATAGCGGTGACGCCCGTGCGCACGGGGCCATGGCCACGCCGCAATGGCCCCTCCCCGGCGATGATGGTGCAGTGGCCCACCCGCACGCCGGCCACGTCGGTGATCGCGTTCAGCGGGCCGGGCGGCAGATCGCCGATGGTGATACCAAGGTCGCGCAAACGCCGCCGCGGTGCTTGCTCCTGAGTCATTGCGTCATCTTCCTTTCCTCTGCATATGGCGCATGTTGAACTGCCCACCCGCACACTGATTGCACTGTGTCGCTCTCTCCCCTGTCCTCTCATCGCGGGTAGCATACCGCAGATCGGCACGTCCCAGCAGTACCGTCTCACCGACAGGTAAGATATTGGCCCCTCGCTCATCTAATCAATGAACACAGGATGGCATTGGCTTTGCTAGTTGTTAGGCTGTGATCGCAAGTACGTAGCACAAAGGAGGTGCCGAATGTACAGCAAGATCAAGATTTTCGGGCATCCGATTCACCCCATGTTGGTCGCGTATCCGATCGCCCTGTATACGGCGACGCTGGTGGCCTTCGTGATCTCTCTGGTCGGAGGCGATGCGTTCTGGTTCAGGGTCGCCGTCGCCGCCAACGTAGCCGGTGTGGTGATGGCCGCCGTGGCCGCCTTGCCGGGGTTCGTGGACTGGGCGCTGGGCATACCGAGCGACACGCCGGCCAAGTCGCATGGCCTGCGGCATATGCTGCTAAACGTGGGCGCCCTGGTGCTGTTCATCGTCAACGCCGTGCTGCACGTCGGCCAGTGGAGCTCCACGCACCCCGAGAAGGTCTGGGGCCTCGTCCTGTCCGCACTCGGAGTAGCCTGTACCATCGGCGCCGGGTTCTTCGGCTGGATGATGGTTCAAGACGACCATGTAGGCGTTGATCTGGCCCCCGAGCAGGCGCGGCTTGAACGGCTGGGCCGGCGCATGGCCTGACGGACAGCACGAGCACCAAGAACCCGGCGTATGCCGACACGCTCTACGTCACGCCGCTGATCGGGCCGCACACCGTCAACACCATGACCCTGGAGACGATCGAGGCCTTCCGCG
>Ga0070738_10006334_pt1 | contig 12464 bp, 6 predicted proteins | sample Coa_R2_2_FD_66446 | JGI IMG/M metagenome (GOLD analysis project Ga0070738, IMG submission 66446) | Surface soil microbial communities from Centralia Pennsylvania, which are recovering from an underground coalmine fire - Coalmine... | ecosystem: Environmental > Terrestrial > Soil > Unclassified ... | reverse complement strand
CCGGCGTAAATGATGAGGCCGCCGAGCGCGCAGCCCAGCAGCAGGGGCAGCGAATCGAGGTTCCAGAGGCGCCGCGCTTCCAGCAAGAGCACCACCGTGGGCACCGCTGCCAGGATCGGAGGCACGAACATCTGCCGCAAAGCCGTGGCCCACGAGACCTCGAGCACGCGCAGGCAGAAGGGCAGCATCACGGCCAGGTAGATCACCGCCGTCGGCACAAGCGTACCTACCGCCACGCCGACCAGGCCGAACTGCCGAACCAACAGGAGCGAGAGCCCGAGGTTCAACACGCCCGAGGCCAGGCTCATGATCGCCAGCGGGTGGTGGCGGTTCATGCCTTGGAGCATGGTGGCCGCTGGCCGCTGACTGACGGCGATCAGTCCGGCCACGGCCAGGATGCCCACCAGCGGGCCTCCGCCGGCGTACGAATCTCCGACCCATTGGCCCAGAATCGGCCTGGCCAGGATTGCCAGGGTGGCGACCAGCGGCACGTTGATCGCCAGCGTGATCCTGGTGCTGCTGGAATACAGCAGGCGCAGATGCTCCAGGCGCTCGCGCGCAGTCAGCTCGGAGGCGATGGGCAGCAGGACGCGCCGGAACTGCTCCGTCAGCAGCTCGGCCAGCCCTGCAAGCCGCTGCGCCACGGCATACGGCGTGACGGAAGCCACCCCCAGCAGGGAGCCGATGACCACTTCGTCGGTCTTGGTCTCGAGACGGAACGCGGCGTTGGACACGAACACAGCCGAGCTGAAGCTGGCGATGGGTCGAAGCAGCTTGCGCTGCGCCTGCCGTGGATCGAAGCGCAGCTCGGGGCTGAGGCGGTGCAGAATGCCGAATACCGTCAACTGGAAGGCGACCGCCACCGGCAGGTTGGACAGCGCCACCGCCAGCGCGCTCTGCGAGAACTGCAGCGCGGCCACCGCGGCCACCGCAGAGATAACCGTCCAGGCGGTGCGAATGGCGGTCGCCACGTCGTAGCGGTGCAGGCCCTGCAAGGCCGCGAACGCGGAGGTCCCCGGAAACGACAGGGCCAGCGTGGCTCCCAGGGCGACCACCAGCCAGGGCGCCTCACGCCGTGTTCCGGGCGGCAGCGCCACGAACAGCGGCAGGAGCATCGCCAGCGCGCCGCTCAGGAGCAGGATGAGCAAGCCCACCGCGCAGTACAACCACAGGCTCGTGGCAAGCATGCGCCGCACCTCCGTCAGGCGGTCGAGGGCCATGTACTCGGCGACCTGCTTCGTCACCGCGTTGGAGACGCCGAAGTCCAGCAGCCCGCCGTAGGCCACGAGTGAGCCGGTCAAGCTCCACAGCCCGAACTGCACCGGCCCCAGAACGTGCAGCAGGAAGGGCGTGAGCAGCAGGAACGTCACCAGCTCGATGCCCTTGCCGGCGTAGTTGCTGGCGACGTTCTTGAGCACGCGCCCGATTGGCGCGGCCTCCGGCGGACTCTGGCCGGCCGTCAGCGGCACGCGGTCAGTTTTGTCCATGTGCCTCGGTCCGCGGCGGCTTTCACTCCTCGCCAGTAGAAGTAATCCACCAGGAAGCTGTACCAGCGCTCCTCCCAGGGAGTCCGGTCGAACACCGTGCTCATCCGGCTGAGGACTCCCGTTGGCATGCCTGCCGCCAGCAGCAGCCGCCGAGCCAGCAGCGTCAGCGTCCCCGGGCCGGCGTAGCGCCCCAGAGGGAGCTCCTCGATGATGCCCGGTTCGCGCCGGGCCAGCATCACGCTGGCGATGCCAGCCTGGGTCAGGTCGCGGGCAATCGATTCGAACGACTTCCCAAAATCCTCCCGGCCGCGTGCATCCGGCCAGAACTCCAGCCGCAATCCGGCGGCTTGCAGGCGGTAGCCAAGATCCAGGTCCTCATAGCGCGGCAGATCGGTGGCGAACCCGCCCGCGTCGAGGAAGGCACGGCGTGCCACCGAGAGGTTGCCGCTCCAGCAGTCCGTGTAAGTGGGAGCGCGCAGCCCCTGCTCGAGCTGCCTTCGCGCGCCCGACAGCCAGCGCAAGAGGTAGCGCGCCAGCCCGCACGAGGCGCCATCGGCGTCCACCTGGAGCGTGCCGATGCCCACGACTCCCGACGATTCCCGCTGCCGGCGCAGGTGCGTCGCCAGCAGATGCTCGTCCGCGAGGACGTCGTCGTCCACGAACACACACACCTCGCCCCGCGCGCTTTCCACGCCGGCGTTGCGCGCCGCGCCGGGGCCGCGGTTCTCCTGCCAGACGACCCTGGGTGTGCAGCCCTCTGGCTGCGATTCGAGGACCGCCTGAGTCTCGTCCGTCGAGCCGTCGACCACCACGATGACCTCGTACGCGTCCTTCGGGAGGCTCTGTTTGTACAGCGTCGCCAGGCAGCGCCCCAGCGCAGACGCCCGATTGTAGGTGGGGATCACCACGCTGAGCTCCGGCATCAAGCCCGGACCTCGAGTGGGAACGCGCGCAGTATCTCCAGGAAGGGCTGCCAGCGCTCCCGCAGACCCCGGTGATAGTCGCGTTGGATGCGGCCGAGCCAGCAGGCGTGGAAGCAGAAAGTGGCTAGCCCGGGCGAGATGCCCAACGCGCCGGTCAGGCGGGCCTGCTGCGCCGCCACCTGGCTGGCCCAGCGGCCTTCCGGCTTGAAACAGGCCACGGCCGCCGAGGGCCAGGAACGGTAGCCCATGGTCGCCGCCGCCAGGTCCGAGGCCATGTAGAAGAAGTCCACCAGCGGGAGCGCGGCGCCGCTGGCCATCTCCCAGTCGACCACGCCGAACCCGCCATTCCGCGCGAACAGGAGGTTGGACGCGGACAAGTCCTGATGCGCAGCAACCAGCGGGATGCGGCCGCCGGCCAGCTCTCGCGCCAGGCTCTCCAGCCGGCGGCAGTACTGCTCGCCATCGCCCAGCTCCGCCCGGATCAGGCGAGCAGCGGCGATGCGCTCTTGCAGCCACGCCTCCCCGACGACGGCCGGCTGTACGGTCAATTCGTTCCAGCGCTGCAGCCATCGCACCGCCGCCTGAATGAGCTGGGGCAGCCGGCGAGATTGTTCCCTGAGGAGCCCTGCGGCCGGGCGGCCGGGGAGCGCCGTCTCCATCAGGACCGCCTTGCCCTGGAGGGTCCGGATCGCCACAGTTTCGGGCACGGCGGCGCCAGCTTCCCGTGCGGCCGGGCCGAGCTCCGAAAGACGCTCGGCTTCCTGAGCCCGGTCGCGGACGGGTGCGCTCAGCGGCACTTTCGCGACGAGGCTCGGCTGGTCGGGGCCGGACCAAAACCCGTGGACGACCGCCGCCACATCCCTCCCGTCCCACTCGAGATCGGCCACGGCCCCGACAGGCGTGGGCTCGCCCAACCAGGCGAAGGGCGCCGGAGAGTCGGGCCATCGCGCCACGAAAGCCACGCTGGGCAGCGCCTCCGCCAGCAGCCAGTCGAGACGAGCGCGCAGGGCCAGGACGAGCAGGCGGCGCGATGGCCTGCGCGGGCCAAGCTCGAGCAGCGCGTACCGGAGCTCCGGCAGCCGAAGTGGCACCATCCGCTGCCGCGGCGCGTAGCTATTGGGCAGATGCGCGACGAACAGGCCGGCATCCAGGCCCGTGCCGCGCAGCAGGCTAAGCGCGCGCCAGCGCCAGCCTCGCGGAGCCAGCACGTAGGCCAGCCCGCCGGCCGGCAGTCGACCGGCCAGCCCGCGGATAGCCGTTCGAAGCCATCCCGGCCGGGCGCACTCGTAGGGTGAAGGAGCAAGGACGAGAAGATCCGAGCGGCCGGGCAGCGCTCCCTCGCCGCGCGGGAGCAGCCGGTCGGGGCAGCCGCTGCCGGTGACCTCGAAGTGCCGCGCATACCCTTCGGGCAGCAGCAGCTCGAGCGGCGATTGAGCTCTCGGCGAGTCCCTCAACGCCGGCTGATGCTGTGAGCGCCGAAGGCTATGCCGCGGCCCGCCACCTCGCGGGCCTGACGCCAGGTCAGCAGGCGCCGCGGCGCCAGCTCGCTTTCGCCAGGCGCATCCCAGGTGTTGGCCGCGCCCATCGCTCGCGTCACCAGGAAGACCGTCCGTGCACAGCGTAGCGCCTCAGGATGGGGTAGGAGACCTCGAACGTGTCGGCATAACCGTCGTCGAAGGTGACCGCGGCCGGGCGCTCCGGCAACGCTCTCAGGCCTCGGAGGCCATCGACGATCTCCTGCCGCCCCCGAGTCAGCGTTCGGCCTCTCGCGCCGCGCGCTTGCTCGCTCGTAAAGCGGCCCTCCGGCGCTCCCGAACCAACATTCGCGCAGGTGCAGCAAGAACGAATCCAGCGTTTTGACGTCGTGCTCGGGGACCCCCTCGCGGGCCGTACTTCCAGCCTACGGCCTCCCCTGACCATCACCCCCTGACGTTACGTGTGTGAAGCCCGCAAAGAACGGATCCGGGGGTAAATCCGATGTTTCGAAAACTAACGCGGCCTGCCAGCTCAAAGACGCTGGCACGCACTCTCGTAGCCCTGGCGTTTGGGGGTGCGGCGTTCATCACCAGCAGCGCGCCAGGCACTCAGGCGGCCTCGCCACCGGCGACAACGGCCACTCCGCAGGGGAGCACCCCGCGCCGGACGAGGGCGACCCAGACCCCCACGCCAACCGCCACTTCCACGCCAACTCGGTCCGCGAGCAGCACTCCCACGCCGGTTGGAACCGCCACGGCGACCGCCACGCCGCAGCCCACTCAAACGGCGACCACCGCCACTCCCACAGCAACCTCGACCAGCGTGCCCACTGTCCAACCGGGGCTGTCCGCCTGTCCGTCCGGCTGGAGCTGCGGCGACGTCGGCAACCCGCCTGTGGCCGGGGGCCAGTCGCTGAACAACGGCGCTTGGTCCCTCCAGAGCAGCGGGTGGGATGTGTGGGGCGCTTCCGATCAGTTCCATTTCGTGTGGCAATCCCTGAGCGGGGATGGCGGAATCAGCGCACGCGTGGCCTCCCAGGCCGGCAGCAACGCCTGGGCGAAGGCGGGGGTCATGCTGCGGGCCAGCAGCGATCCCGGCTCGCCCTACTTCGCCATGTTCGTCACACCCAGCAACGGCATCCTGGTGGACGTGCGCTCGGCTCAGGGCGGCAACGCCAGCCAGGTGTTCAACACGTCCGGCGCGGCGCCGGCGTACCTGAAAGTAGACCGAGCGGGCAGCACCTATACGGCCTACACATCGAGCGACGGCTCCAATTGGACCCCGCTGACGCAGACCAGCCTGTCGATGTCCGGCGCCGTGCTGGCAGGCCTGGCCACGACGGCCGGGGCGACATCCCTGGCTACGGACACGATCGACAGCGCGACCATCATCACGACGGTCCAGGCCGCTGGCTGCCCCACGGGCTGGACTTGCGCCGACATCGGCAATCCGTCGCCCGTGGGTGATCAGAGCCTCAGTAACGGCACGTGGACCATCCACAGCGGCGGCTGGGACGTCGTATCTGCGTACGACCAATTCCACTACGTGTCGCAGCCGCTGCCCGGGGACGGCGGCATCAGCGCCCGGCTGATTTCGCAGACAAACACGAACCCGTACGCCAAGATGGGGTTGATGCTGCGCGCAGGCGCGGACCCCGGCGCACCGTACTACGGCTTGTTCATGACACCGGCCAATGGTCTCGTCCTCGACGCACGCTCGTCGGCGGGGGCCAACGCCAATCAGGTGCTCCAGTTCTTCAGCGAGCTGCCGGTGTACGTGAAGGTCGCCCGCTCCGGCAACACGTTCTCCACGTACACCTCCAGCGACGATACGATCTGGACGCAGGTCCCGGGCTCGGCGGTGACGATCTCGTCGGCCGGCGCCTGGACAGCCGGCATCGCCACCACCTCCGGCTCCCACACCGACACCGCTACCGACGTCCTGGACAGCGTCGCCAGCCCATCCTCCACGGCGCCACCACCTGCGGCGCCGCCCATCCCGTCACAGCCCGTCCAGGGATCGGCGACCCCGATACCCGGGTATCTGTTCGGGACGCTGGGCACACTCACCAGCCAGGCGGGCGCCGAGCACTCCAGTGGGGTTGGCGTCGCCGAGCTGGACCTGGGCTGGAGCCTGTACGAGCCGGAGGATGGAGTGTTCGATCCCGGCTACGCCGCATCGATCAAGCAGAAGCTGCAGGCATTCCAGGCGGCCGGCATGCGCGTTGTCCTCGGTCCCGGGCTGTACTACCCGCCGAGCTGGGTGTTCACCTATCCCGGCAGCCGCTACGTCAACCAGTACGGCGATCAGTCCGGCATGCTGAACCTGACCTTCAATGCCCTCCTGAGGACTAGGGCCGAGCTGTACCTGGACCATGTGCGGCAGGACTTGGGCTTGCAGAACTTCTGGGCCGTGCGCATCGGCGCCGGTGGTGACCCGGAAATCAACTATCCGGCCGAGACCATCAACGGCCACAGCAACAGCTACTGGGCCTTCGATGCGGCCGCGCAGAGCGGCAGCGGCTTGCCGGGCAGCATTCCCACCTCGCCGATGCCCGGCTGGAAGCCTGGGGACGCCACCTACCAGGGCCAGCCGGTCACCACCGCCCAGGTGCAGAAGTGGTACGACTGGTACCTCGGCGCGCTGGTCGATACGGTCAACTGGCAGGTCGCCACCTTCAACAAGCTGGGCTATGGCGGCTACAAGCAGCTGGTCATGGCCGGCCTCGGCAGCCGGCCCGACGAGTACGCCACGGCTATCTCACAGCGCCTCAACGGGGCAGGCGACCCCAACCTCACGATGGGCCGAGGGGCGGTTTGGAACAAGGTCATGGACGGCCTGGCGGATCGCTCGACTACCATGGCCTATGTGTCGTCGATGGCCGATGGTTCGGCCGGCGACAACGTGTGCCAGCCGTCGGATTCGAGTGTCTCTGTGTCCGACCCGCAGGTCGACTACTGGTCAGCAGCCCGCTGGATCAGCTACAACGCCAACCGCTACAGCATGGCCAAGATGGGTGAGAATCCCGGCAGCCCGGCTCCGAACTACGGCCCGGTGATGATGCAGCACGCGGCCAGCCAGATGCAGGGCTGCGGTATGCAGGGCTTCATGTGGGCGCACGACCAGGACCTGTACACCAGCGGCAGCGGCGCGACTCTGCAGCAGTACGCCGCCGTCATCGCGCAATACCCGCATTGAGCCCTCAACCGACGTAGTACAGGGCGATGTGGCCGAAGCTGTCCTCGTCAACCGCGAACAGCTCCTGCCCGCTGGACTGCACCCAGCGGTAGAGGGAGGGCGGCACCGCGCCAAAGCTGCTGACTTTGGAGCTGACCAGGACGTAGTGGAGCGGCTGCCCGCCTTCGAACTGGGCCAGGCTCTGCAGGAGGGTTATGGAGTAGCGGGGAAACAGGGCCGTGTAGCTGCTCGTGTCGTCCACGGCCAGCGTGGTCCCGGGCACCACGTGATCCGCCAGATACGCGGCCATCTGCTGGTAGCCATCGTCCACGCCCTGGGCGTCATACGCGTCGTACAGCCGGACGTTGTAGGCGAACACGCCCGAGACGCCGAGCAGCGCCAGGGCGGCCACGGCTCGTGAGATCCAGGCGAAAAGGGATAGGCGGCCACGGAAACCCCACGGCTGGCGAGCTAGCGCTACGGACGAGAAGCCGCCGGTAGACGCCCGGGCGCCGTTTACGGCGACCCCTTTCGCCCACGGGAGAGCCGCCCCGGTCAGCCATTGCGCCAGCACTGGGATGCCATAGCCAAGCGTCGCCGCCATGCTCACCAGCAGCATGTAGAAGTACTGGTCGCCCAAGGCCCCGCCCTTCAGGAAGAGCGCGGTGAAGAAGCAGACGTTGACCGCGGCCAGGCTGCCAAGCAGGCGCGCTCCGACGTCTCCCCGGCAGTACACCAGCAGGTAGAGCGCGACGACCGCGCCCAAGCCCATCACGAAGTAGGAGGTGCCGTAGCGGGAAAGGTTCTCCAGCGCCGCGGAAGCCAGGCTGGGGTGGGCGGAATCGTGATAGCCGCCTGGATGGGGCACCTGGCCCGTCAAGCGCGCCAGCTGCGATCCCTTGCGCGAGAAGAAATCGCCGCCCGCGCCAGTCGCCACCGCCCAAAGCGGGTAGAGGCTGTAGACGCCGAGGGCGACGAGCCAGCTGGTGCCAACGCGCGCCAGCGCCTGCCGGTAGCGGGGCGGCCGCCCTAGGACATAGAAGACCAGCGGCACCGCAAGCAGGAAGAAGCCCAGCTCCTTTGCCAGCAGCATGAGGCCAAACAGAATGCCGAGGGCGGCGGCGGCGCGCTCGCTGAGACCGCCTGAGTAGCGCTGGATGAGCAGGATGGCCATGACGAGCAGCAGCATCACCAGCGGCTCGAGCATGCCCCGGCGCGTGTTGCGCAGGCTGAAGGGATCGAGCAGTAGGAGCGCGCTCATGAAGAGCCCGGTCAGCGGCCCCCGCAGGCGTGTGCCGAGCACGAACAGCAGCCCGGCCGTCAGCGCGCCGACGGTGATGTTGATCAGCCGCAGCGTATAGATGGCGGTGAAGATGTCCTTGCCGGCGAGGCCGAGCAGCTTCATCACCAAGGCGTCGATCAGCAGGAACAGCGGCGGGTCCCAGAAGTAGGGCGCATTGGTGCCCGGGCTCACCATGCCCTGCCCCAGCGCTATGGCCCGGCTGATGAGGAAGAAGCCGACCTCATCGGTATGCAGGTCAGGCGCCAGTTGATGGCGGTAGGCGCCCAGGCAGAAGCCGGCCACCGCGACCAGCAGGGCCAACCCCCACGTCAGCTCACGCGGGAAAATGGCGGGGGCCAGCGGCCGTCTTCGACGTTCGGTGATGCAAACCTGGACCGTGGGAGCCGTTGCGGCCTTCGGCGGTTCGGCGCGAGGACGGCTGGGCGGGGTCCAGATCGGGGCGCGTTCAGCCACGGTAGCGCTGGATCAGCGCCGAATAATCAGCAAGAGAGACGCCGCTGACACCGTCGTAAAGATTGAAATCGTGTGCCCAAAAGAGACCCATCATGCCGCAGCCCTGCATCTGCTGTGCCGCATGCTCCATCATGGCCATGCCGTAGCGGGGATTCGGGTTGGAGCCGCGGCCAGGGTTCTCACCCATTGTGGGCAGCGCGTGGCGAGCGGCGTTCCAGCTGATCCAGCGCGCCGCCGACCAGCCGTTGATGGCCTGATCGTTCAGAGACACGCTCGCATCCGATGGCTGGCAGACATCGTCTTGGCCGGAGCCGTCGGCGAGCGACGACACGTAGACCACAATGTTGCTGCCGGCCAGCTGATCGATCACCAGGTTCCAAACGGCGCCGCGGCCCATCGTCTCGTTATCGTCGCTGTGGCCGTCGAGGTAGCTGGCGATGGCCCCGTTGTATTCGCTCGGCCGGCTGCCCAGGCCGGCCATCAGCACCAGCTTGTAACCTTTGACGCCCAGGTCGTCGTAAAGCTTGATCTGCCAATTGATGCCGTCGACCATCGCGCCCAGGTACCACTGATACCATTGCCGGACCTGGTCGACGGTCACCGGCTTGCTGTCCCAGCTCCGATCCCCAGGCTTCCAGCCGGGCAGCGGCGAGGCAGGAATGGACGCCGGCCGGTCCGGTCCGCCCATGGCCGAGACGTCGAAGGCCCAGTAGCCGTTATCGTCGCGGGCCGCGACCTCCTCGGGATAGGACGATTCGTTCAGCCCGCCAGAGCCAATCCGAATGCCCCAGATGTTCTGCGGGCCCAGATCGGCGACCAGCCGCGCGAGGTAGGCCGCTACGGCCGTGCGGACGGATTGGCTGTAGGTCAGGTTAACGATTCCTGGGGCGGGATGGCCAAACTGATCGACGTACCTGCCGTCCGGGAACGCCAGCGCCCAATCCGGCGGGTAGACCAAGCCCGGATCGACGACCACCTTGGTGCCGGCCGCCACGAACTGCTGCAGCGTGCTCTTGACCGAGGCCGCGTAGTTGTCGTCGAACACGCCCGGGGCAGGCTCGTAGGATCGCCAGCCGATATCCATCTCAGCCAGCCGCAAGCCGGCCGCGACCTCGATGCCGGCGTTGCAGCCGGCGGTGTTCAGCGTCCCGAAGAGATAGCGCGATCCGGGATCGACCGCCGTGCTGATCTGGAGCGACGCCGGCGCACACACCGGGTTGGCAGTATTGACCCGCTGCACCGCGTCGGGCGAAAGCCCGTCGAGGAAGGCGCCTGAGGGCGCCAGCAGGCTCACCAGGGCGACCAGCGCCAGCCAGGCGCCCTTAAGCGCGCCAGAAATGCCAGTTCGCAAGATCATCCGCATGGCCCCATGGCATGACGTGCAGACTCTGCACGAGACGTGCATGGTATCCCCGCGCCCTCATCGCGCGCAAGGCCGCCTGGATGCCATTCGGATGCTGGGTATCGCGCGCAATCTCGACGATGAGGTGCTTGGGTGATGTGCAGCGCCAGAAGTCGTCCGCTCCTGTCAGCAATCGGTATTCGTAGCCTTCCACGTCGATCTTCATCAAGTCGACCTGGGAGATGCTCTCGGCCCGGCACAGCTCGCCCAGGGTGCGGGTTTCGATGGGGTAGCACTCCCGGTCCACGGCGGGCGTCTCGCTCAGGTAGCCGCCTCCGGTATTCAGCGGGTCCATGCAGAACCACAGCGTCGCATGGTGATCGGCTATGGCCGCCTGGACGGGTGTGATGTTGGAGTAGGGCGCGGCATGCCCGGCCAGCCGCTCGAAATTGGCCCTGTTCGCTTCGACGGCAAACACCCGCGCATGCGGGTTGGCGTCGGCCGCCATGAGGGCATAGGTGCCGATGTGGCTGCCCAGGTCCACCACGGTCTCGGCCTGCCGCGCCAGCCTGGTCCACAAGCTCAGGGTCACCGATTCGTAGTGGCGGTCGAGGCAGTACAAGTCGTTGGACGTGAAGTCCCCGAGGTCGAGCTCCATCTCGATCCGCCCCGCGAAGCGAGCCTTGACCAGCTGGTGCTTCTTCCCTGGCCGGAGCAGCAGACGCGTCAGCAGCTTGCCCAGACTGAGGCTCACGTTGGATGGTGGGAGGCGCTTGAACACGGCTCGAGCGATCCGCTTTCCCGGAGGGGCATCGTCCGCCGGCATTGAGGACGGCTGGATGGTCAGCTGCGTTGCGCTCACGAGAGGTAGGATTTGTCCCTTCCGAAACCACTCGCCAGGATGGCGAAGTCTCGCCCCTGCAGCTGGTTCACAGCGATCAACGTGGCCACGTACAGCGCGCCGGCCACGAGCACCGTCAGCACCGTGGTCACGCGCCCGCCGTGCGGCAGCAGGTACAGCGCGGCGGCGGGCACCGCCAGCGTCAGCGGCGTCGCCAGCTTGCCGCGGGCCGAGAGCCGCAGGTTGTAGACGCGGATGGCGAGCGGCGCCAGGAAGCACAGCGCGAAGGCGCCGGCCACGGCTACTGCCAGCCCGGCCCCCACCGCTCCATACAGCGGCACCAGGACGGCCAGCGCGCCAATCTCCACGGCCACCGCCGCGGGCAGAACGATCATCGCCCAGCGCAAGCTGTCGGTCGTTTGGAGCATAGTGGTGAACACCTGCACGAAAACCAGCATGATCGCGCCGAGCGCCGCGAAGCGCAGCGGCTGAGCGCTGGCGTCGTACTTGGCCGAGTAAAAGGTCCTGATGACCTGGTCCGGGATGACCATCAGCACCAGGTTGATGGGGATGATGAACAGCGTGGCGTAACGCACCAGGCTGGACGCGTAGTACGTGGTCAGCGGCTGGTTCCGGGCGGCGCGATAGCGCGCCAGGTAGGAGAAGATGACGCCGCAAAGGGCGATAGTGACGAACACCGGGATCCGTGAGAGCGTGACCGCCGCCTGGTAGTAACCCGCGACCTCGTCCGAGTTGGCGGCAGGGCTGAACAGCTTGACGCCGATGGTATCGCCATACAGCAGCGCCGCCAGTCCACACATGCTCACAAACAGCGGCGTCACGGACGAGTTCAGCTCACCCAGTCCTCGGCCGTCGGTGTGTGCTCGGAGGGGCACTCCTCCGGCCGCTACCAGCGCCACGAGTGCCGAGACGGCGGCGCCGGCCACGAAGCCGGCCACGGCGCCCACGGCGCCTTGGCCGAGCAGCACCAGCGCGCCGCTAACCAGCAGCTTGACCACGACCTCGATGCTCAGCACGATGGCCGCGGCACGGAACCGCAGCACGCCACGCAGCGCAGCCACGAAGACGCTGGATACGGCCAGCATCTCCACGGTCGCAGCCGCCAGCAGCATGACCTGGCCGTATTCGCCGAACTCGCCCGAGCCGCGGGCCGTCACGCCATACACCACGCCCCCGAAGGCCAGCCCCACCAGGACGTTCCCCATCAGGGCCAGCCGTATCGCGGCCCGCGTGGATTCCTTGCCCGGCAGCGCGGCCACGTGCCGGGTGAGCGCCCACGGGAAGCCGGCGCTCATGACGGTCCCGCCAAGCAGCATCACTGCCTGCGCGACTCCGACGATCCCGAACTCGTGCACGGGCAGCAGCCAGCTCATCAGGATGGCGAAGGCGTAATTCACGAGCGCAGTGAAGACGAAACAGCCGATGAGCAGGACACTGCCCT
>Ga0070738_10006333_pt1 | contig 12473 bp, 11 predicted proteins | sample Coa_R2_2_FD_66446 | JGI IMG/M metagenome (GOLD analysis project Ga0070738, IMG submission 66446) | Surface soil microbial communities from Centralia Pennsylvania, which are recovering from an underground coalmine fire - Coalmine... | ecosystem: Environmental > Terrestrial > Soil > Unclassified ... | reverse complement strand
GTCATTTCGTCTTCTGTCTGCATAGTACCCCTCACTCGGTAACATTTTCTTTTGAGTGAAGTGTACTCCCTTCGGTAACATTTTACCTGAGTGAATGCGGTCCGTTGAAAAGCTGAGCGTGATGTGCTACAGTGAGAACATTCATCTACCCCTATCACATTATCTACTAAGGAGCGGGTCGTGTTAGGAAATATCGGGGTCATGCTGCATACCGGCGACATGCCAATGGAAGAGATTTCGCGGTACGCGCAGGCAGCCGAGGCGCTCGGCTACGAGGGATTCTGGATTACGGAAGAATCGGGGAAAGAGGGTTTCGCCGTCCTGGCCTCTGTGGCGCGAGACACGCAGCGCATCAAGTTAGGCACCTCCATTCTCAACTTTTACTCGCGCACGCCTACCTTGCTGGCGCTTGGGGCCAGCACGCTCTATCGGATGAGCGGCAGGCGGTTCATCCATTTTGGTGTGGGAACCGGCGGCATTGGCTTCACGGAGCGCGGGCATGGCGTCAAGATCGAACGTCCCCTGGCGCGAGCGCGCGAGACGGTGGAGATCATTCGAGGGCTGCTGACCAGCCAGCGTTTTTCGTATGAGGGGCAGTGGTTCCACGTGCAGGATTTTCGCTTCCGCGAGGGGCCGCTCGATGGCCCTCTATTTCTCTATCTCTCCGCCCTCAACCCGAAAATGGTGGGACTCGCCGCCCGTGTGGCCGATGGCCTGATCACGAACTGGCTGACAGAAGAATCTTATGAAGAGTTTGCAGCTATCATCCGGCGGGAAGCCGGGGCAGCGGGCCGCGACCCCGCCGATATCAGGCTCTTCACTCTGACGATGATGGCGGGCGAAGACGATGCCAGCGTGGAAGCGATGCGTCGTGGCCTGGCCTTCTATTTCGCCTCACCGCATTACCATCATATTGCCGACATCTCAGGCTATGGGGCAGAGGCCAGACAGGTGCAGGCCGCCTGGCAGTCCCGTGATTTCGCGGGCGCCAGCCGCCTTGTCAGCGACGCCATGGTCGAGAAGTTCGCCGTCATGGGTTCCGTGGAGCGACGCCGCCAGAAACTGCGCTGGATGATGGAGCGAAACGTCTATCCCATTATGTACCCTATCCCCCGTCCGGGCCACACCATCGACGATCACTTCCTTGTCATCGAACTGGTCGCACGCTACCTGAATGCCGGGCAGGCAGAGCCAGGCAACCCTGATCTGGCCTGACAGTAGATCATCCCGCCCCGACAGCGATTCGGGTAATACATAGCGTGCTGGCAAGGCCGTCCGGGAAGCCCGGATTTGAAACCTGTACACAGGTTTAATCGTGTCTGTCCTACAGACAGAAGGATAGTGTTTCGCCTCTAAGAAGCAGGCAGTATTCCTGATGGAAAGGAGTGCAGACAGATATGACGCAGCAGGAGAATCAGCAGCCCAACGTGGCACAGCCGACAACGCCTGAACAGGAGCATCCGCAGGTGGAACAGGGACTGCCAGAAATTACTGAAGAGGATCGCAAGCGAGCAGATGAGATAAAGGCGCGCATTGATCGCGATGTCAAACAACAGCCAGGCTGGGGTAAGGCGCCAGGGGCAGGAACGGATATAGGATCAGGCGACTATGCCCATCAAGGGCCAGCCAATGACCTGGGTACCGACCAGTACACAAACAGCGTGTAGTAGCTGCGCCGATGCATGAGGCTATTAAACAGGGGACAGCGCAATGTGTTGCACTGTCTCCTGTTTTGTGTTGATAAAAGAGCCTCTTGACCTATCTTCCCTCAAATTCCGCGTTCAGCGGTGCAACCACCTGCTCCGCCAGTTTGTGAACGATATTTTCCGGGTATGGCGCGGTCAAATTCAGGATGATATGCGTGGCTCCCGCTTCAATGTAAGGGCGAATGCTCTCAATGCTCGAACCCAGGTCGTCGTAGTTCATCCTCATCTGAATAGAGCGTTGGATGCTGGCGGCGTCGCGTCCAATCTCTTTGCAATAGCCATCCAGCACTTCCTGTTTGTGCTTGAACATATCAACGCTGCCGCCGGAAAAGTTCCAGACGTTGGCGTATTTTGCCACGACGCGCAGCGTCAATTGCTCGCCGCTGCCGCCGATCACAAAGGGTGGATAGGGCTTCTGCACCGGCTTCGGCTCGCAGCGCGCATCCTTCAACTGGTAATATTTGCCATCGAAATTCGCGACGGTTTCTGTCCACAGCAATTTGATCACTTCGCACGCCTCGCCAAGCCGTCGGATACGCTCGCCGGGCGTGTAGAGCGGAATGCCGTACATATTGCTCTCAAGCTCATTCCAGCCCGCACCAATGCCGAAGTCGAGCCGTCCATGCGAGATCACATCAACCGTTGCGCCCATATTGGCAAGCACTGCCGGATGGCGATAGGTATTGCCTGTGACCATGAGGCCCACACGCAGGCGTTGCGTCTGCGCCGCCAGGGCTGCCAGCAGCGTCCAGCCTTCCAGCTGTGTGCCGGTCGGATCGGGGCCAAGCGGGATGAAGTGGTCAAAATCCCAGGCATGTTCGATAACTGGAATGCTATCGGCCTCTTTCCAGACGCGAAGAATGCTATCGTAGTCGGTGAATTGTTGTGCTGTTTTGATACCAAAGTTCAGTTTCATATCGTTTCCTCTCTAAAACTGCCTGTTTTCCCCTGTTTATGATCTTTTTCACGGGGGAATATTGCCTTTATGGTACCACACAGGCAAAGCGGCTCAAAAGAATCCGTCTGGAAACACTATGCCGTTCTAGTCAGCCTTACTGGTTTTTGAAGCAATCCACATCAGCAGCAGAAAACTCGGCACAATATAGGGGAAGACGCCGTAGAGCGTATCGCTCACCGAGTGGGAGCGGCTATCGACTGCCAGAAAGACCTGCACGCAGAAGGCCAGGACGAGAATCACCAGCAAGACACCCTGCCAGGAAACCGGATAATACAACCAGCCCCATTCGCGAAACCATTTGCTTTTCATGAGTAACTCCTTTTCTCTCTCAACAGTAAGCAAGAGAGGTGCTTTTCAGGAGATTACCCGATAAGCGTTTCCAGATCAAGCACCTGAGTGCATTTCACCCAGGCACAGCGTCTCACCTCTTCTACCTTGCTTCATTGCTGCCTGCCCAGCCAGTGCAGTTTATCTGGATTTACGACCTGATAGACTCTACGAATGCGCTCTCCCTCAATAGAGAGGAGTACGACGATGGCCGGGCGACCATCGACGTAGCCCACAATCGCTGGCTGGCCGTTGACCTCTTCGATGCTGCCCTGAATGCCCGGCGGCAGGAAGCGGCGACCGCCAAGCACGCCGCGAGCCACTTTGTCGGCCCCGTGAACAGGTTTAAGACCGGCCCAGACTTTGCCGCCGCTGTCTGCCGCAAAAACGACATCTTCGGCGAGAAGATTCAGCAGGCCCTGCATATCGCCGCCGAGACTGGCATGCAGGAATTGAGAAGTAATGCGTTCCTGCTGCTCGCGCGAGACCTCAAAACGCGGGCGGCGCTGCTCAAGATGCTGGTGCGCGCGGTGTAGCACCTGGCGGCAATTGGCCTCGCTCTTGCCCACAATGGCCGCGATTTCAGCATAGTCATAATCAAAGACCTCGCGCAGCAGGAAGACGGCACGTTCTAATGGCCCCAGATTCTCCAGCATCACCAGAAAGGCGAAGGAGAGCGATTCGGCCAGTACTGCCGTCTCGGTCAGCTCTGACCGCTGACCCGTTGCAAGAGGCTCAGGCAGCCAGGGGCCAACGTAGAGTTCGCGCTGCGCCCTGGCCGAACGCAACTGGTCGATGCACAGGCGCGTCACCACCGTTGAAAGGAAGGCTTTGGGCGACTGAATCTCCTCATCATTCGCCTGCAGCCAGCGCAAAAAGGCTTCCTGCACAATATCCTCGGCATCCGTGGCGCTGCCCAGCATGCGGTAGGCAATGGAAAAGAGCAGCATCCGGTACTGGTTGAAGATTTGCGCCGTATTCTCTGGATTTTTCACTGGATATGATAACTCCGGCATATTTTTCTCTGTGCGTGATCTTATTCTAGCCCACACAATAGTTTACCAGCAAGCAAACCATCGCCCCAGGGTACCCGCAAGGGGTACCCTGATGGGGCTATAGATAGGACTATCGCACCGAACCGATAGCTTCCTTTTTTGCCATCGAAGTTGCCTTTTCCCGAAGCACCAGTTGCGCGACTTCGCGGGCGCTGCCCATGCTGGCGTCGGCTAAGAAGCCTTCGCCGATCCAGTCGCCTGCCAGGTAGAGGTTGGCGATGCCAGGAACTCGCGGCTCCGGTCGCCCGGCATAGCCGCCGGTACGGGCAGTGGGAAGCGCGCCAATAGCTTCGATGCGCGGCAGGTAGATGCGTTTGACCAGAACATCGCGCCAGCCGGGCTGTACGGCATCGAGCATGTCTTCCAGTTCACGCTCGTCCTCACGAGGGTCGGTAAGCTGCGCGGGGTCAAGCTGCTTGAAAACATGAATCAACGCGCCGCCTGATGGAGCTACACGCGAGTAGACCGATTGGACCGCCATGAAGCGCGGGTATTCCATGTCTTGCACGATGGGGTAGCGCGCATCGGGTAAGCGGCTCAACGCCACATCGAGACAGGCCACCTGTGCCGGGACGAGCGAATCGACAATCTGTCGCAACGGTTGATAGGCTCCATCGTCCAGCAGCTTCACAGCATCCTGTGGCGGCGTCGCAATAACAACGGCTGAGGCGCGTATGATGCGACCATCGCGCAGGCGCACTCCCTGTGCATACTCGCCCTGGTAGACGATGCTCTCCACGCGCGCGCTGCTCACAATGTGCGCTCCAGCCTGTTCTGCCGCGTTACGCAACCCATCTACCAGCGTCTGCCAGCCGCCATCGATGTAAAGGACGGGATGCTTTAACAGCAGTTGCAGCTTTTTCACCAGCACCTCTGCACTGACCAGATCGAGGGCGGCACTGTAGACAACGGTGCAGCCATAGATTTCTATGAACTGGCGCACGCGCGGTCGTTTCAGCGTGCGCTGCAGCCACTCCCGAACGCTTACGTTTGCCAGTTCCTGCGGCTTGAGGCGGGGCAGTGTGGCGAAAAGACGGACCATTTCCAGTTTATCGCCCACATCCAGAAAGCCGGTACTCAATAACGTAGGCAGGCTGGCGGGAAAAGGATACAGTTTACCCTGATCCAGCACGAAGACATCTCGCGCTTTACCGGAACTATAGCCGATGCCCAGTTCCCGCAAAACCTCTTCCAGCGCGCCGCCACAGTATAACGAGTGTATGCCGCGATTGATGTAGTAACCATCATAGTTCTGCGTGGTCGCCCGACCTCCCACGTGCGTCGACTTCTCAAACAGCATCACATCTACGCCAGCACGAGCCAGGTAGCTGGCGGTAGCAAGGCCGGCCAATCCGCCGCCGACCACGATCACATCTGTCTGTGTAAATTCTGATTGCATTGCAATCTCCTTCTTTCTCTCACTATCTCCAATGAACATTTCCGTACACGAGACGAAACAGGGTTGGCGTTTGTGACACCTGGAAGTGGGATTTATCTCCAGTGTGCTAGAATAATGAGCGGCAACACTCCTGACAATGGTAAATGGCAACAGACATAGCAGAAAAAAGTGAAGTCAGGGAGAAACATGGACAGAGGCATAGCACATATTCAGCAGGGAGATGTTCAACTACGAGATGTGGTAGAAAGCGACCTGCCCATATTTTTTGAGCAGCAACTGGACGCGGACGCTAACCACATGGCAGCGTTTACGCCCAGAGACCCGGCGGACAGAGATGCCTTTATGGAACACTGGGCGCAGATTCTGGACGACGTGACCATTATCATCAAGACCATTCTCTTCAACGGGCAGGTCGCCGGTAATATTGTGAGCTATGAAGACAGAGAATTCGAGGAGCGGGAGGTTGGTTACTGGATCGGCAAGCAATACTGGGGCATGGGCATCGCCAGCAGGGCGCTTTCAGCCTTTCTGCGCTGCGTCAAGACACGACCCCTGTATGCTCGCGTCGCTAAAGACAATCTCGCCTCTCTGCGCGTCCTCGAAAAATGCGGCTTCACGATTTGCGGCGAGGATAAAGAGTTTTCCAACGCGCGAGGCGAAGATGTCGAGGAATTCATCCTGATCCTCAACGCGAAGGTAAGCGACGCCGCGCGATGATCGGTGAGGTTTGCAGGCAGTCGGCTTAGCGACACCGGTTAATCTCCGCTCTCAGCTTCCCGGTCGCGTTTCTCGCAGCCTGGGCAAAATCACTGCTGGAAGAGGCATAGATGATGGTGCGCGAAGCGTTGATAATCATGCCCCGACCGCGACTGTCTTTGCCTGCGCTGACGGTGGCCTCGATATCGCCGCCCTGCGCGCCGATGCCGGGTATGAGGATAGGCATGTCGCCAACGATGGCGCGCACCTGCTTCAATTCTGCCGGATAGGGCGCGCCGACGACGAGGGCGCAGTTGCCGTTAGCGTTCCAGCGCGTCGCGACATGCCGCGCCACCACCTGATAGAGCGGCTCCCGCGCCTCGCCAACGGGCAAATCCTGAAACTCGCCCGCGCCGGGATTGGATGTTTTCGCTAAGACGATGATGCCCTTCTCTTTGCACGCAAGAAACGGGGCCAGCGCCTCCTGACCGAGATAGGGATGTACGGTAATCGCATCCACACTCAGCAGATCAAAAGCCGATTGCACATATCCCAGGTTGGTGCTGCCAATATCGGCGCGCTTGGCGTCCAGAATGACAGGGATGCGCGGGTATGTTTGCTTGATGTAGCGCACCGTTCGCTGCAAAGCGCGTAATCCTGCCTCTCCCTGCGCCTCATAAAAGGCCACGTTGGGCTTGTAGGCGCAAACCAGATCGTGCGTGGCATCGATAATGGCCCGATTGAAGGCAAACAGCGCATCCTCAACCGAAGCATCTTCCTTCAACGCCGCCGGAACGCGGTTATAGTCTGTATCCAGGCCGACGCAGACGAAATTCTCCTGTCCCCATTGCCGCTCGAGCAGCGAAACAAAGCTAGCCGGTGATTTTTCGTGTGACAACGTTATTGCTCCTCTCAACTACAATTTCTGTCGGGCTAAGAACGCTCTGCCTTTGCCAACCGTCGTGTTGATTGGCACGTGTTGCTGGCAGAAAGGACATTCTTCCTCAGCGTAGGTTTGCAGAGTGATGGTGATGAGCGTGGAGATTGGCACGCCGCCCACGTCTTCAGACCGCACGTTGCCGCGATTGCAGAGCGCGCTCAGGCCAACCACATGCCCGCCATGAGCGCGTACCAGTTCGATCACCTGCCGCGCCGAGCCGCCCGTCGTCAGCACATCCTCGACGACCAGCACGTTTTTGCCAGCGATGGCTCTGTCATAGCCGCGACCGAAAAAGAACTTTTTCTCCGGGCCATCACCCTCTTTTTCCGCGTAGACTGCCAGCGTCTCGCCTGATACACGCCTTGCATTCAGATAGTAGGCCACCCACTGCGAAAGTACGATGCCGCCCAGCACGGGGCCGACAACGACATCAACCTGATCGGCGTCATACGGCTCCGCCATCTGCCGACAGAGCATTGAAATCACACCTGGATGCAGGTAGAGCGCGTCCTTGTTGATGTAAACGGAACTGTGCCGCCCGGAACTATAGACAAAATGGCTGTCACTGATGATAGCTCCGGCATCAGCAAACGCCTGCATGATCTCTGCATTGTTCAATTATTATAAACCTCCTTATGGCATTACTGTGTGACTCTCGCCGACGTGTCATGCTGAGCGCAGCGAAGCATCCGCGTCGACCACACTCAGCAATTGATCACCCCGGATGCTTCGCTCCCGCTCAGCATGACACGTCCGGGTACGATTCTAGCATACCGTAAAAAAGACCCTCTCATGTGTCATGCTTCGCTGCGCTCAGCATCTGGTCTCACCAGGCGGGCAGCGTAGCCTACGCCGGATGCTTCGCTCCCGCTCAGCATGACACGTTGGCGGGAGCGATCGTTTTCAATGGCATACCTCTGGCAGCCAGCGCCTTATTTATCTGCTTTATGATGCCAGGCCCCTCGTAGATAAAGCCGGTATAGAGTTGTATGAAGCTCGCGCCAGCGTCGAACATGCGTCGGGCATCATCAGGGCCGGAGATGCCGCCAACGCCAATGACGGGTATCTGGCCATCCAGCCGCTTACAGAGAAAGCGCACAATAGCGAGCGAGCGCGGGAAGAGAGGACGACCGCTGAGGCCGCCGGCCCCGGTTGTATCAGCGCGCAATCCGTCACGGGCAAGCGTCGTGTTGGTAGCGATGATCGCACGAATATGACATTGCAGGCATACTTCGATGACATCCTCTAGCTGGCCTGCGGTGAGATCGGGCGATATTTTCACGAAGACCGGTCTGGTCATAGCCCTGCCTTTCTGCCTTGCGAGTACCTCTGTCTCCTGAACGATGGCGCGTAAGAGCTGCTCCAGTGGCTGCCTCTCCTGTAGTTGGCGCAGGCCGGGCGTGTTGGGAGAACTGACATTGACTGTGAAGAAGTCGGCGAAGTCATGCAGCTTACGCAGCGAATAGAGATAATCTTCTACAGCCTCCTCCTGCGGCGTGATTTTTGATTTACCGATACTCCAACCAACCGGAATGGCCAGCCTGGGAAGGTGAGCCAGCCGTGCGGCAATGGCGCCAACTCCGTCGTTCGGGAAACCCATACGGTTTATCAACGCGCCATCTTCAGACAGGCGAACAATACGCGGCCTGTCATTACCTGCCTGCCGGTAGCGCGTTACTGTACCCGCCTCAAGAAAGCCGAAACCAAGCGCGGCCAGCGCGGGCAGCGCCAGCCCATTTTTGTCAAAGCCGCCCGCGAGTCCCACCGGATTGGGAACAGGCAGACCGGCGAGCGAACATTCCAGCGCGGGCGCTTTGTAAGCGTTCGCGACCTCAAGTATTTTGAGCAACAGCCGATAGCGAGAAGCGAATGCCAGTCCGTTCATCACGCGATGATGGACGGTTTCGGGGTCGCGTGCCGCGATGCGAAAGAGTGCAGGGCGAATGAGCGATTTGTACAGCATGAGCCTTTCCCTCAACCCTCAAGGAGAACAGACTTGCCGCTGCCCGGTTTGAGCAGGAACCTGCCTCTATCATAAGCCGGAGAGCCGCGCAGAAACACCTGCTCTATACGCCCCCTGATTTTCCTGCCCGCGAACGGCGTCCAGCCACATTTCGAGAGCATCTGCTCATCCGTCAGTTCATACTCCACATCCGGGTTTACCAGCACGATGTCAGCATCTTTGCCAATCTCAAGCGCGCCTTTCGTTTTCAAGCCGAAGATGCGGGCAGGATGCGCCACACAACGTTTCACAATCCCGTTCAGCGTCACCTTGCCCTCGCTGGCCGCCGTCAAGAGCAGGGGCAGCATCGTTTGCACGCCGGGCATGCCAGAGGGGGCCTGCTCGTAGGGCTGATTTTTCTCAGCTCGTGTGTGCGGCGCGTGATCTGTCGCGATGGTATCAATCGTGTCAAGGTATGTCCAGAGAGCGGCACGGTCGCTTGCGGAGCGCAGGGGCGGGTTGACTTTGCCGAAATTGCCCAGGCGATGCTGGTCCTCTTCGCTTAAGAAAAGATGCAGCGGAGTCACTTCACAGGTGACATGGACGCCTTTCTGTTTTGCTTCCCGAATCAGTTCAAGCTCCCTTGCCGTCGTAGTATGCGCGATGTGTAAGGCCCGGCCCGTCTTCTCGGCGATTGCCAGCGCGCGGCTGACTGCTATCTGCGCGCTGAGGGCCGGACGCGCCTGATTGTGGTCTCGCGGATGAAGGGCCGCAAAGTATCTGAGCGATTGTTCATCCTCCGCGTGAACCACGATGGGCTTATGTAGCGGAAACGTCGAGAAATGCCGGTACAGCGGCGCAAACTCTGTCACCAGCAGCGAGCCGGTGGATGAACCCATATACAACTTCAGCGCGGCAACGGCATCCGAGGCCGCTGCGGCTTCTTCCACGTTACTCTCGGTCGCGCCGAGGTAAAATCCGTAATCGACGATTGCTTTGCTGGCGGCAAGGGCCGCTTTTTCGGCCAGCCGCTCCCGGCTATCGGTGGGTGGCTGCGTATTGGGCATATCCAGAATGGTCGTCACACCTCCGGCAAGCGCGGCCAGCGTGCCGGTGAAAAAGTCCTCTTTGTGCGTGCCGCCGGGTTCGCGAAAATGGACGTGCGAATCGATCAGGCCCGGCAGCACCAACCGCCCGCTCGCCTCAATCACCTCTTCCCCCGCTTCGGGCGCAAGCTGTTCCGCCAGCGCGGCTATTTTATCGCCCGCAGTACGAATATCCAGGCGAGCAGAGCCCTCCGGCAGTACAACCAGGCCATGACGTATCAGCATACACTACTCCCATTAACATCCATTACCGGTATTCGCTCCATGATTTGATGGGCAATGAATTCACATCTTTCTCCGCCATCGCCTGCACAAACAGCCGCGCCTGCTTGATTTTCGTAAAGAGGGGGATGTTGTAGTCAACTGCGTAACGGCGCATGGCGTAATCATCATCCACCTCTTTCTGCACAAAGCGATCTACCACATTGATGGCCAGATCAACCTTATGCTCGCGGAAGCAGGTCAGCACGTTGGGTTCCTGCCGCTCGTGGATTTTGTAGAGCAGCGTGGCCTCGATACCGTGCGCGCGCAGGAAGGCGCACGTTTTCTCAGTGGCATAGAGCGGCAGGCCCAGCTTCGCCAGCAACTGCGCGCTTTCCAGAAACTTCGCCTTCTTCTCCTCGCCGCCCAGGCTGATGAAAACGCCCTTGCGGGGAATGCTGCCGCCGGTGGCAAGAATAGCCTTGAGATAGGCTTCCTCCACATCCTTGCCGAAGCAGGCCACCTCGCCCGTCGAGGCCATCTCAACGTGCAGGATGGGGTCCGCGCCCGTCAGTCGCGCAAATGAGAACTGCGGGGCTTTGACGGCAACAAAGTTCAGTGGCGGCATGGAGACGACCGGTACATCGCCAGAGAGCGCGTCAACAAACAGTTCGATGAAGTTGACGCCCGTGACTTTTGAGATGAAAGGGAAGGTACGCGAGGCGCGCACGTTCGTCTCGATCACATAGACTTCGTTGTCTCGCGCCAGAAACTGGATGTTGAACGGGCCGGTAATTGCCAGGGCGCTGGCAATGGCGCGACCGACCGCCTCAATCTTGCCCCGCGTCTCCTCGTTGATGTCCTGTGGCGGCAGCACAATCGTCGCATCGCCGGAGTGGACGCCCGCGTTTTCGATATGCTCTGAGATCACAAAAGCTTTGATCTCGCCGCGCTGCGCTACCGCATCCAGTTCGATCTCCTTCACCTTCTCAAAAAACTTCGAGACGGTGACGGGATGCTCCGGCGAAACGGCAGCCGCCTCATAGCAACATTGCTCCAATTCTTCCTGCGTGTAGCACACATTCATGGCGCTGCCCGAAAGCACGTAGGATGGGCGCACCAGCACGGGATAGCCTACCCGTTCGGCGAACCGCGCCAGTTCCGCGACGTTGCTGAAGGCATTCCATTCCGGCTGGCGAATGCCGAGCGTGTCCAGCAACTGTGAGAATTTGTGCCGGTCTTCGGCCTGATCGATATGCTCGACCGACGTTCCCAGAATGGGGATGCCATAGCTATGCAACGCCTTCGCGCAGTTATTGGGCGTCTGCCCGCCCACAGAAACGATCACGCCGCCGGGAGCCTCAAACTCGCAGATATCGGCGATACGCTCGAACGTCAATTCCTCGAAGTAGAGCCTGTCTGACGTATCATAGTCGGTTGAGACGGTTTCCGGGTTGCAGTTGACGACGATGGAGCGTTTGCCGTGCTTTTTCAGCGCCTCCACCGTACTCACGCTTGTCCAGTCGAACTCGACCGAGGAGCCGATTCGGTAGCAGCCGGAACCCAGGACAACCACGCCCTCTTCGCCAATGGGGTCTGCATCGTCATGTTCCCCATTATAGGTCATGTAGAGATAGTTGGTATCCGAGGGAAATTCGGCGGCCAGCGTGTCGATCTGGAAGACAGACGGCAGCACGCCGTGTCGCTTGCGCAGTTCGCGAATTTCCAGTTCCGTCTTGCCCGCCAGTTCCCCGATACGCTTATCAGAGACACCCAGTTGTTTGAGCCTGAGCAGCCGGTCGGCGGAAAGGCTCTGCGTCTCCTGAAGACGCTGCTCTACATCCACGATGTGTTTGATGCGCTGCAAAAACCAGGCGTCGATGCCGGTGATTTCAACGATTTCTTCGATAGAAAGGCCGTTGCGCAGGGCCAGAGCCAGGGCAAACATGCGTCGGGGCGTGGGCCGGTAGAGATACTGTACCAGAATTTCGTCTACGGTCTCGCTGTCGGCAAAGGCTTTTTCAGAGGTCGCGCCCTCGAAGCCCTGGTCGAGCATGCGAATGGCTTTTTGATAGGCTTCCTCAAAGGTGCGTCCAATGCCCATGACCTCGCCCACCGATTTCATACCTGTGCCGATAGTTTC
>Ga0070738_10006332_pt1 | contig 12474 bp, 13 predicted proteins | sample Coa_R2_2_FD_66446 | JGI IMG/M metagenome (GOLD analysis project Ga0070738, IMG submission 66446) | Surface soil microbial communities from Centralia Pennsylvania, which are recovering from an underground coalmine fire - Coalmine... | ecosystem: Environmental > Terrestrial > Soil > Unclassified ... | reverse complement strand
CTGGGCCAGGGACTGGCCGACCGGTCCCGCGACCGCCTCCTCTTCGGTCTGGTCGGCGGCGGGCTGGGCGGGTTCCTCGGCGGGTTCCTGTTCGAATGGCTGCGGGTCGCCCTGGGTGATCGCCTTGATGTCAGCGCCAGCCAGGCGGTGGGGATCGTCATCCTCGGCGCCGGGCTGGGCCTCTGCCTGGCCCTGGTGGAACAGGCCCTCCGCCGCGCGTGGGTCCAGGTCCAGAGCGGCCGTCAGGAGGGCCGGATCTACCTGCTGGCCCACCCCCGGTGCCGCCTGGGCCTGGACGAACGCGCCGAGATCGGGATCTTCGGCGACGCCTCGGTGGCGCGCCGCCATGCCGAGATCACGGCGACCCCGAACGGGTACGTCCTGCACCACCTGGCCGCTCAGAATTCCACCCGCGTCAATGGGACGCCCGTCGCCGGCCCGCGGCCACTCCAGGACGGCGATCGGATCGAGCTGGGGCATACCCTGCTCCTGTTCCGGCACCGTTAGGGGTCCTGCCCTTTCGCGGCCGGCAGGGTCCGGGAGGAATTCCAGATTCCAGATTCCAAATGGAAGACATCATCGAAAAAACTCATCTGGCTATTATATTTTATTGATATTGAATAAATTATATATATGTTATATAATATGGAATCTGGAATATGGAATCTGGAATGTAGAATCTGGAAGCCAGAACGGCCCCGGACGGGCACCGTCAAGAGACGTGAGAGGATCGGAGCCCATGGCTGACTCCCCGACACAGGACGCGCAACCGGCAGCCTGGTCGTTGGCCGTCGTGCGCGGGCGCGAGGTCGGCCGCGTCTACGCGCTGGCGGCGGGCGAGACGATTCTGGGGAATGCGCTCAACGGCGCGCCGGGACTGGACCTCTCGGACCAGGAGGGCGGTTTGCCTCGGCGGATGGCGGCTCGACACGCGGCGGTCACGCTCACGGGCCAGGAGGCGGCGATCCGCGACCTGGACTCGCCCGGCGGGACGTTCGTGAACCGGCAGCGGCTGCTGGCGGGCCAGTCGCGCCGGCTCCAACCGGGGGACGTCATCCAGCTCGGAGGCGTTCAGCTCCGTCTGGAGCGGAGGACCGCGGCACCGCCGGGAGCTGCGGCCCCGGGTCCCCAGGCCGGAGGTGCCGCGGCCATGGCCGTTGCCACGACTGCGGTCGGCCGATTACCGGTCCCGTTCGCGATGGCGGCCGGCCCCTCGTGCCGGACCTGGGACGACTTCCTCGCGCTGGCAGCCCAGCGCTGGATCGACCTCCGCGATGAGTTGTCCTCGGGACGGCTGGCCGAGTATCTCCGCAAGATCCAGCGGATCGACCTGGTCCCCCGGCTGGAGCCGAGCCAATCGCCGGATGAGCAGCTCGACCAATGGCTGGCGCGCCTGCCCGCGAGCCGCTCGAGTGCCCCGGAGCTGGACGTCCATCCCGAGGTTGTGACCGTCCGCGCCGTCACGGGGGGGGGAATCACACGCCAGGCGTTACGGGTCAGCAATACCGGTTACCGCCTGCTGCGGTGCATCGCGCGCGTCGAGCCGGCCGGGACGCGCTGGCTTCGCTTGCGCCCCGAGCATGACGGCCGGCCCTTCTTCACGATCGAGGAGACGGATCTCTCCATCGAGCTGGAGATCCCCGAGGTGCTGGACTGCCCGTTGACCGCGGCGATCGTGCTGGAGAGCAATGGGGGCACGCGGCGGGTCGGCGTGCGCATCGAGCGGCCGGTGCCGGCGGTAGAACCCCTCGAGCCGGCAACGGATCCCGGCGCTGGGCCGGTTTCGGATTGGGTTCGACCCTTGGGGGCACATCTGGCCCGGTGGAAGCCCGGCGTTCGGATCGCCGCAGGAGTCCTTGGCGCGACCCTGTTCCGGAGCTTGGTGGTCCTCATCGGGATGGCGCCGGTGGGTGGTTCGACCGGCTCGATGGCCGAGCCGCGGCTGGCCGCGCTCGCCCTCGCGTTGGCCGTGGTGGGAGTCGTGGGTGGTGGGATCCTGGGGAGTCGCCAGGGCGATCGGCGTGACCTGGTCTCGGCCGGCTTCGCCGGCGGCCTCCTGGGCCTCCTGGCTGCGGCGGTGCTTCACGCCGTGGTCCGCAGCGTCGAGCGGCTGCTCGGCTCCTGGTCATCCTCACTGGGAGCGGTTGGACTCTTGTGGGCTGCGATCGGGGCAGTCCTCGCAGGCCTGGCCACGTGGCTCGTCCCCTATCGTCCGGACAATGACCATGCGGAGGCCACCCCATGAACGCACACCGTGGCGGCAGGGCGAGGCATTGGGCGGGCTGGGCTCCGGCCCAGCCGAAACCCATCCGGCTCGCCCTGCCGCTCGTCGCCGCCGCGCTGGTCCTGGTGTTCGGCTCACGACTGGCGATGGCCGACGGCGGTGTCCCGACCGATCCGGAGATCGCCCGGGCGATCGCGCGGGGGGTGGATTACCTCAAGTCGTCGCAAAGGGACGATGGTGCCTGGGACGAGCCGGCGCAGCGTCAGCACCGCTTGGGGGTCACGGCCCTGGCCGGTCTGGCACTGCTGGAGAACGGCGGATCTCGGGACGATTCGTCGATCGAGGGGGCGCGTGCGGTCGTCGAGGCGATGGCCCCGCGCTCCGACCAGACGTATGACCTGGCGCTGGCGATCCTCTTCCTCGCCCGTCAGCAGACGGAGCGCCGGGGCGAGGCCGATGCCTTGATCCAGGCACTGGCCCGGCGGCTGGCTGCCGGCGGTCGCGGGGGGATCTGGACTTACAACGTCCCGCGCGACGACCCGGAGTCAGGCGGCTCCCGCCGCCGATCGCAGCGCCGCCCGGCGCGACCGGGATTGCCCAGGCAGCCGGTCTTCCCGGGTTCCGGCGACCATTCGAACACCCAGTTCGCCCTGTTGGGGATCTGGGCGGCGGGTCGGCACGGCTTCGACCCGGATGCTCCGCTGGAGTCGATCGACGATCACTTCCGGGCATCGCAGCTCCCCGATGGCCGTTGGGGCTATCAGCCGGGGATGTCGGGCTCCGAGGCGATGTCGTGCGCCGGCTTGCTGGGCCTGGCGATCGCCGCGGCGCGGCCGAGCCTGGCCGAGCGGCAGACCGCTCGGGCGCGCGGCGCGGCGTTGGCGAAGGACCCCGCGTTCACCGCGGCCCTGCGCGCCGTCGCCCGCGATGCCCGCGCCGCGGGCATGCATTCGGATATCTACTATCTCTGGTCGCTGGAACGCGTCTGCGTGGCCCTGGGCCTGCGGTCGCTGGACGGCTTCGACTGGTACGCGCACGGGTCGCGCATCCTGCTCGATCGCCAGCGGGATGACGGCGGCTGGCCGGGTGACCGCTGGGGCCGCCTGCCGATGAGCTGCCTGGCCCTCTTATTCCTGCGCAAGGCGAATCTCGCCTTCGAGCTGGACCGCGTGCTCCACCTGACGGGTCTGGAGGGACCCGCGGATCCCGGTCCGAACCGCGGCCCAACGGCGCCGGAACCGGACGACTCCGCCGATGGCGCCGCTCCCGGGCAGCCCCTTCCGGAATCCTCCTCCGAACCGGGCACCGACGATGTGCGCGTGATCGTGACCGGAGCGAACGAGCAGGCATTCCCGAAGATCGCCGTGCAGTTCGAGGTCAAGCGCCCGGATGGCACGTTCCTGCGCGACGCCGGCCGGGACGACTTCCGCGTGACCGAGGACGGGCGCCCGGTGGAGGTGGTGGAGTTCCAGGCGCCGCTGTCGACCGAGGCAATCCCGACGACGATTGTGCTGGTCGTCGACCGCAGCGGGAGCATGGAGCAGGAGGACCGGATCGGCGGCCTGAAGCGTGCGGTCGCCTCATTCCTGGAGAAGCTCCCGGAGGGCTCGCGGGTCGCCGTGGTCGCGTTCGGCTCGGAGGTTGATCCGCTCTGCCCGTTCACGACCGACCGCAGCCGGATCCGCGCGGCCGTCGATTCGCTCCAGCCCGAGGGCTCGACGCGGTTCTACGATGCCGTCGCCGACGCCCTGGAGCGGCTGGGCGCGGAGTCGGGACGCCGCGCCATCCTGGCGCTGACCGACGGCGAGGACACCGACAGCCGATCGGCCAACCTGGACTCGGCCATCGCAGCCGCGCGCCGGCTGGGTCTGCCCGTCTACACCTTGGGACTCGGTACGGAGGACGAGATCGAGAGCGCCGACCTCCGCCGGCTGGCGGTCCAGACGCGAGGCCAGTATTACCCGGCCCGCCATGCCGACCAGCTCCGCGTGATCTACGAGCAGATCGCCGAGCGGATCGGTTCCAGCTACACCCTCGCCTATCAGACCGACCGCAAGCTGCCGGACGGCACCTTGAGGCCGATCCGCATCGTCTACCGCCGCAGTCAGGCGGCGGGCGAGACGGCCGTCTTCATCCCGGGGATGGTCGTCCCGGCCGGGGGCTGGTCGCCGCTGTTCCTTTTCCTCCTGGCCGTCCTGGGCACGCTGGTGATTCTCCCCGGGGCCCTGGCCCGGCGCCAAACCCATCTTTGACTCCTTCCCTGGCCGATGATATTCTGGAAGAACCAAGGGGGTGCCTATGGCCACCGATCGCAGAGATGATATTCACGCTTTCCGCGCGTTCATCGACGAACAGCTCGGCAACGGCCTCGCTACGCTCACACCCGCCAAGGCGCTTGAGCTCGGGGAGATTCAGAATCCCAGCGAGGGCGAAGAACCAGAGACCGTCGAGGCGATTCGACGAGGCCTTGCCGATGTCGAGGCCGGCAGGGTCAGGCCGGCTCGGGAGGCTCTGGCCGAGCTTCGTCGCAAATCTAACCTGCCGGAACTCTCATGAGCCTTCCTCGTGATCCTACCCGGAGCCTTGGCCCGGCGCCGCGCCGTATCATGAGAGACGTCGGGCCGTGGGCGGGGTCGCGAGACTCGCGCCCAGAGCCGAGACCACCGGTTTCCCGACATGAGCCACCTTTCCTTCCAGATCCTTCGTCCGTCCGATAGAATACGGATGGAGGACTCGTCCATGCCGACCATCGAAAAACCAGCGGCCATCACCGTCGATCCCGAAGTGGAAGTGGCCATCGATCGTGCTCTCAAAGGAAGCCGCGACCCCGAGGCCATGCGTCGGGCTGCCGAGCGCATGGACCGGATGCGGGAGGAAATGCGCCAACGTGTTGGCAATGTGGATCTGGCAGTCCCACTGATCCGCGAGACCCGGTATGAGGAATGAGATACATCCTCGACTCCAACGTGGCCCTGAAGTGGGTGCCGCCTGAGGCGGACGATGCCAAGGCGATCAGAGTCCGCGATGAATTCCAGCGGGGAATTCACGAGCTGCTCTCCCCGGATGTCTTCCCGATTGAGGTCGCCCACTCGCTGGCCAGAGCCGAACGACGAGGGCAGATCAAGCCCGGGGAAGGTGCGCCCAAGATGGCCTATGTGTTCACCTACATGCCCGACCTTCATCGGTACCTGCCACTCCTGTCGAAGGCGTTCGCCATCGCCTCCCAGGCTCGGATCGGTGTCTACGACTGCTTGTACGTCGTCCTGGCCGAACGGGAGGGGTGCGAACTTCTGACGGCTGATGATCGGCTGGTGAGGGCAATCCAGGCGACGTTTCCATTCATCACGTCGCTGGCGTCGTCGCCATGATTCTCAGGAAACGGATCAGCCGGCCCTCCGGCGGCCAGGAGTCACCTATGGCGGTTTGTTGGGTCTGTCAGCTTGATATGTCGAGCCCCAAGACCTCCTCGTGCAGTGCAAAGCAGCGTGCCAAGCGAGTCCCCATGATCAAAGATGGCATGACCTACGAACCCGTTCCCTACAACGCCGCAAAGGACGTCACCGAGGGAGACGGGGGCCCCTGCCCGGACTGCAACGTGCTCGACGGCGGCCTCCATCACTTCGGCTGCGATCTGGAACTTTGCCCAGTCTGCGGCGGTCAGTTCATCTCGTGCGGCTGTTTCGATGAATGCTATGAACACCTCTGTGACAACGATGCGGAATGAAATGGCCGACTATTATTACTACAACACTAATGGCGATTCACTCGTCGGACCGTCTCGGTTTCGAAGGCTCATTAATGAGCACTGCGCCGCGACCAGCGGTGATCGCCGTTACGGGGAGGAGTTGGGCCGACTCGCACCGGGTGATATACTCCTGATGTACGAGAACCAAATGGGTGTTGTGGCTGTCGGCACCGTGAGGGAGCAATGGGATAGGGAATCTCACAGGAGCCGCGTGTTCTACGATTCAGGCGAGCAGGTGCCTGAATATCGAATCAAGGTCGATTGGTTCGACCTCTCCGAGAATCCCATAGACAAAGGGGAACTCCGAGAGCGCCTTGGCTTCATTTCATCGAGGACGATTCAAAGAATTGTCAAGAAAAAAGATGAAGTCGAGAGAATGATCGCCGAACGTCTCCATGACAGATCGAGTCTATCACCCTCTCGACTCACCAAGGTCTCCAGGCAAACGCCACCATCTGAGGTCGGCGAGAGTGTCAAGGATCCCCCGGCCCGGATGCGATGCACCACGATACGCATCGTCCGCGACACGGCCGAAGCACGGCGTCTCAAGGAGTTGTATGAGTATCACTGTCAGATCTGTGGCGAACGGATCGAGCTGGGCCCGAGTTCCTTTTACGCGGAGGTGCATCACATCCATCCGCTCGGTGGAGAGCATCAGGGTTTGGACGAACACCACAACATGCTCGTGGTTTGCCCAACTCACCATGCCATGTTCGACCTCGGCGTTGCGGAGTTTGATTCGGAAAATACTGTGATCATTTCTGATAAATTCCATTCTTTAAATCTCAAGCATCGGTTGGCACCCGAGAATCTTGATTATCACAACGATAAAATCGTCCGCCGCCATGACAGAGGTGGAGCGGTCGGCAACGATGGCGGGTCACTCGGGATCTCACAGCGATGAAGCTGATCCTCAGTCGCAAGGGCTTCGATTCCACCTTCGGAGGCGTCGCGAGTCCGATTCTCCCCGATGGCTCGTTATGCCCACTCCCGATACCCTCGAACGAGCCGCCGCGCTTCAAAGACGTCATGTGGCGTGGCGAGCCGTTGTCAAGCATTGTCTCGGCCATCACGCGGCAGCAGATTGGCCCCCTTGACGGCATGCACCTGGATCCCGACCTGCAAGAGCAATCCCGGCCAAGGGCACCGGGATGGCGGCCGCTGTTCGGGCAGGTCGGTTCCGCTCAAGCCCACCTCGAGAATCGGGGTATTGGCATCGGCGACATCTTCCTGTTCTTCGGGTGGTTTCGGCGCACGGTTCGAGTGCGCGGCCGCCTGGTGTTCGAGCGCACTGCGCCCGATCTCCATGTCATCTTCGGCTGGCTTCAAGTGGGTCGCATCCTGCGCCCGACAATCGAAAGAAGCTCGGTGCCTCACTGGGCCGCTGCACACCCTCACGTCCGGCGGGCTCGGAGCATGTCGCCGAACAATACGCTCTACGTCGCCTCGAGGGATCTCCAACTGCCCTCGGTCGCCGGACCAATTCCCGGAGCCGGCGTCTTCGCCCGCCTATCGCCCGTTCTCACCTTGACGGCCGAGGCCCAAAGCCGCAGCCTGTGGCGACTGCCCCAGTGGTTCTATCCCACGCCGGGGAAACCTCCGCTGAGCTATCATTCGGATGCACGGAGGTGGCGACTCGACAGCGCGGGTTGTTACCTCCAAACGGTAGGGCGCGGGCAGGAATTCGTCCTGGATTGCGATTCCTTTCCAGAAGCCCGCGGTTGGCTCCGGGACATCTTCACCAACGTAGCCGATCACGACGTTCGAACGGAGCGGACCGCGGAATCGCCTGTCCGCAAATGAGCTCTCCTCACTGATCCGGTTCGTCCTCGGCCATCTCCTCGGAGAGGCTCCGTTGCGCTGAGTGCCGGACGGTCAGGACGTGGACTGTGTCTCCCCGGATCGTGAACAGCACGCGATAGACGCCGCGCCGCTTTCCATAGAGTAGCACACGCACCTGCTCCCCAGAGACGTCGGAGTCCGGGGCGATCGGGCGGCGCTGCGGGCTGGTCTTATATCCCGTTCCGCCCGAGGCTGGATGACGACCCGCCACGTCATGGACGGGCCTTGGCCTGGCGCAGCTCCTTGTCGATGGACTCGAACAGGTCATCCATCGGCCGGCCCTCGCCCCGATCGACCGAGGCCAGGCCCTCCTTGACGGCCTGGATGGTCTCGAGCCGCTCGGCAAGCTCGAAGAGCCGCTGGTAGGACGCGGCATCCTGCACCACAAGCTCGGCCTTGCCATTGATCGTCAGCACGACGGGATGCCCAGTCTTCTTCAACCGGCGCAGGAATTGGGGGGTATTGCGCTTGAAGTCGGTGAGCGGGTGGATGTCCTGGCTGAGGTTCATGGGACCTCCGGCGTTCGCATTGTTTAAACATCGGATTCGATGCTACCTGATGCCGCCGTTTGGGGCAAGCCCGACCTCGGCGAGCGGGATCCCCGGGACTTCCGATCTGCTGGTCGATGTCCAGCGGGACTGGAATTACGTGGCTCGCGCCGTACACTGATTCGGGACGGGCCCCGATCGCGGTCCACGTCCGATCATCCGCGCGGTGCCACCCCCAGGTGGGAGCGACGCATGGGCGACGATCGGGATCAGTCGGGCGGAGGGCGCGGGGTCGGGGCGAGCGATCCTCTCCGGTGCATTCTGGAATACCACCAGCGGAGCAAGCACGGCCTCCATCGCTCGGCGCGCTCGCCGGGTCGCCTGGACTGGGCCAACCAGCCCGATCCGTTCCGCACCTACGCCGGGGCGCCGGCGGTGGACCTCCCGCTCCTGGCCGACGACCTCGACACCGCGTATGACGATCTTTACCGGCCGGGCGCGGTTTCCCAGCGGGCCGTCGATCTCGGCGGCGTGGCGATCCTCTTCGAGCTGGCGCTGGGGCTGTCGGCCTGGAAGGAATACCGGGGCGAGCGGTGGGCGCTGCGGTGCAACCCGTCCAGCGGCAACCTGCATCCGACCGAGGGCTATGCGGTCGTCCCCGATCTGCCGGGATTGCCGGCCGGGGTGTATCACTACGTCAGCCGCGACCACCGCCTGGAGCGGCGCTGCACGCTGTCGCGTGCCGGTGCCTCCCGGCTCGCCGCGATCCTGCCGCGGGATTCGTTCCTGTTTGGCCTGTCGACGATCGCCTGGCGCGAGGCATGGAAGTACGGCGAGCGGGCGTTCCGCTACTGCCAGCTTGACGCCGGCCACGCCCTGGCCGCGTGCCGCTACGCCGCAGCGGTGCTGGGCTGGTCGGCGGTCCTGCTCGACGAGCCGGCCGACTCCGCCCTCGATGCCTGGCTGGGCCTGGACCGGGACGGCGATTTCACCGGGCTCGACCCGGCCGACCGCGAGTTCGCTGTCGCGGCCGTGCTGGTGGGACTGGGTCGGCTCCGTCCCCACGAAATCGATTGGTCCCAGCTCGCCGCGGTGCTCCGCGCGGGGAGCTGGTCCGGCCGTGCCAATCCGCTCAGCGCCGCTCACGTCCCCTGGCCGGTCCTGGATGACGTCGCCGAGGCGACGCGGAAGCCGGCGACGGCCCCGACCGAAGCCATCGCCGCGGAGGACCTCCCCGGGGCGGCCCCGTCCGCCGCCGGGCGGAGCCCGGCGGCGACGCTCATCCGCCAGCGTCGCAGCGCGTTGGGGCTGGACGGGCGGACTGCGATCTCATCGGCAACTTTTTACGCGATGCTCGACCGCCTGCTGCCCCGGTCTGGAGTGCCTCCGTGGGACCTGCTCCCCTGGGGGCCTCGAATTCACCTGGCGGTGTTCGTCCACCGCGTCGAGGGCCTGGCGCCGGGCTTCTATGCGTTCGAGCGATCCACTGCGGTCCACGATCGGCTCCTGGCCGCCACCCGCGCGCGTTTCGCCTGGGCACGACCGCCGGGCTGCCCCGACCACTTGCGCGTGTTCCTCCTGGCGGAACGCGACCTGCGCGACGTGTCGCGGATCGCCGGCTGCCATCAAGAGATCGCCGCGGATGGGGCGTTCAGCCTGGCGATGATCGCCAAATTCGGCGGCGTGCTCCGCGCGCGGGGCCCGTGGTGGTACCGCTACCTGCACTGGGAAGCGGGCGTGCTCGGCCAGGTGCTCTACCTGGAGGCGGAGGCGGCGGGCATCCGCGGGACGGGGATGGGCTGCTACTTCGATGACGTCGTCCATGAGCTGCTCGGCCTGACCGATCATCAATTCCAGGACCTGTATCATTTCACCGTGGGAGGACCGGTCGAAGACCGCCGGCTCACGAGCTGGCCCCCGTATGGCCACCTGCCACGCGGCACGGGCCAGCAGGGGGCACGCCCCACATGAGGGTGCGCCGGCACGCCTTTGGCATGCAGTCGCCAAGGCTCGCGACCCCGATACCACGAGACAGACCGGCCTAACGTGACCATTCACATCGGCACTTCTGGCTGGAGTTACAACCACTGGGCGGGGATCGTGTACCCGCGCGGCGCCTCCGGCCTCGAGCGGCTCGATGCGTATGTCGCCCGGTTCGCCACGGTCGAGGTGAACAACACGTTCTATCGATGGCCGGAGGAGAAAGTGTTCGCGACCTGGCGGCAGCGCACGCCGCCCGGCTTCGTGTTCTCGCTCAAGGCGTCGCGTGGGCTGACGCAGTTCCGCAAGCTGAATGATCCCGTCCCGTGGCTGGAGCGGATGGATGCCGGCCTGCGCCAGCTCGGCGAGAAGATGGGCGTCATGGTCCTCCAGCTCCCGCCGCACTTCCCGTACAACCCAGAGCGCCTGGCGCGGTTCCTCGAGGTCGCCCCCTCCTGGCCCCGGCTGGCGATCGAGTTCCGCCATCCGAGCTGGCACCGCGAGGAGACCTTCGGGCTGCTGGAGCAGAAGGGGGTCGCCTATTGCGTCATGAGCGGCGCGAAGCTCGCCTGCGTTCTCCGCGCGACCGCTCCATTCGTTTACATCCGCCTGCACGGGCCCGATTCCAGCCATCTTTACGGCGGCTGCTACTCTCAGGCCGACCTCCGCTGGTGGGCCGATCGCATCCGCGAATGGGCCGCCCAGGGCCGGGATGTCTACGCGTACTTCAATAACGACGGCCATGCCCACGCGGTCCGCAATGCCGAGAGTCTCCGCGCGCTGGTCTCGAATCTCACCGTCCCGTGAGGGCCCCGGTCTGGGCCGCCTCGTAGACCGCCTCGGCCACCTGGAAGGCGGTCGAGGCGCTCGGAGCCGGACCGCCGTAATAACTGGCGTTGAACGAGACGAAGACTCCGCTGTCCGAGGAGGGGTCGAGGATCAACTGCGAGGTGTATCCGGGGACCTGCCCGCTCTTGGTGACCTCGGTGGGCCCGGTGCTGGTGTCGATCGCCGTATCCCACCCCAGGCCGCGCACGGCGTCGGAGGGGGGCTTCACCCCGTATTGCAGCGTCGGTGTCGAGGTCCACATCAAGCTGTAGGTCGCCGGATCGAGGAGCCGGCCGCTCAGGAGTGCCGTCATATAGCTGGCCATATCCTGGGCCGTCGAGACCATCCCGGCGGCGGCGTACAACGCCGATCCGTTCAGGAGCTCGGCCCGCGGCCACTTCCCGTGCCGGGGCGCGCCATAGCCGACCGCCTGGTCCGGGACCGTCGCGGACTGGCCCAGCTCCTGGGTCGCGGACATCCCCAGCGGACCCAGGATCCGATCCTGGATGAAAGTGCCGTACCGTTGCCCGGTCCACTGCTCGATGAGCTCGCCGAGCAGGTCGTAGTTCGTGTTGCTGTACGAGGTCTCGGTCCCGGGGGCGTAGAGGAGGGGCTCGTTCGCGCTCGCCTCGAGCTCGGCCTTCCAGAGCTGGACGTCCGCCACATCCCTGATACCACTGGTCATGTTGAGCAGCTCCCTCGTGGTGACATGGGACCACTTGCGGGGCAGCTTGAACGATTCCGTATTGTGCAGATAGTTGCCGATCGGCGCGTCGAGATCGAGCGGGTGGGCCGTGCCCTGGCTCTCCTGGTAGAGGAGCAGGACGCCCAGGGCGGTGAACGTCTTGGTCACCGAACCGATGTCGAACCGGGTGTCGGCCTGGACGGGCGAGCCGGTCGCCACATCACCCAGTCCATATCCCTGCGCCAGGGCGACCTGCCCGTCGATGACGACCGCCACGGAGATGCCCGGGAACTGGTCCTGAGCGAAGTAGGGCTTCAGGGCCATCGCGACGCGGTCGGCCAGGTCGGGCGCGATGGTTGCGTCGGCCGGACCGTGGTGGCCTGAGGCCATGAGGAGGCGCGGATCGAGCGCCTCGGCCTCGGGCCGCGCCCGCCGTCGTGCGAACAGACGCATCAGGGTTGTCCTCTCGAAGTTGCCGAGTCTGCAGGCTGGTCGTGCGCCATTCGGGCTCACGGCAAGTCTACCACACAAATCCCGAACTCCCGGCGGCGACCGGGCGGGGATGGGAGGTGATGGCGGCCGTGAAGCTGGTTCGGCGCGACGCGCCGGCGATTCGCCTACCGGCGCGCATCCGCGGGGGGCGTGCCGTTGCGGCTCGGGGCCGGCTGGGTCGTTGCCAGGT
>Ga0070738_10006328_pt1 | contig 12490 bp, 14 predicted proteins | sample Coa_R2_2_FD_66446 | JGI IMG/M metagenome (GOLD analysis project Ga0070738, IMG submission 66446) | Surface soil microbial communities from Centralia Pennsylvania, which are recovering from an underground coalmine fire - Coalmine... | ecosystem: Environmental > Terrestrial > Soil > Unclassified ... | reverse complement strand
GCAGCTGCACCTTCCAGAAGTCGGGCGCGCTGTAGCGGTGCAGCACGCTCTGCCAGATGACCGGCCGGTCCGTGCGGCGGGCCAGCTGGTCATACCAGGCGATCTCCTGCTCGGTGCTGAGATTGACGATGGTCTCGACGACGCCCTCGTTCAGCTCGGCCAGCACGTCGGATAGCTGGAACAGCTCTTCGAGGCTGGCCAGCCGGCTGGCCACGGGCTTGCCGTCCTCGCGGAAGTGGCGGTTGTTGCGGTTGGTGGAGATGCCCAATGCCCCGCCCTCCATAGCTTCGCGGACCATGCCCTGCATGCGCTCGATCTCGGCCGGCGTCGCCTCGCGCTCGACCGCCTCGGGCCCAAGCACCGTCTCGCGCAGGGCGATGTGGCCGACCAGGCCGCCGACGTTGATGCCGATGTTGCCCTCGAGCTGGTCGAGGTACTCGCCGTATGTCCGCCAGTTCCAGTGGATGCCCTGCACCAGCGCCTGCCGTGGCATAGCCTCCACCCGAACGAAGCTCTTGACGATGGCATCCTCCACGCCTTCGCGCACCGGCGCCAGGGCCAGGCCGCAGTTGCCCATTACCACCGACGTGATCCCGTTCTCGGGCTCAGACGTGCCGTAGGGATCCCACAGGATTTGCGCGTCCAGATGGGTGTGGTGGTCCACAAACCCCGGCGCTACGACCATGCCGGCGGCGTCGATGGTTCGCCTGGCGCTGCCGCGCAGCCGCCCAATCCCCGCCACTTTGCCGTCCCGGATGCCCACGTCCCCAAGGAAACCGGGCAGCCCCGAGCCGTCGATAATCAGTCCGCCGCGAATCAGCAGGTCATAGTCCATGGTGCGGCTATTGTATGCCCGCCTCCAGGATTTCCTTGAGCTTGGCCAGTTCGATGTCGACCAGGTCGATCTGCTGCGCGAAGAATTCGTCTGAGAACGCGGGCGGCTTGAAGAAGGTCATCATGAACTCCGCTCCGCGGCCGTTGGGCACCACGCGTGCGGGCACACGCCATTCGGCTTCTTCGTTGCGGAATTCGTGATCCAGGATGCCGGCCTCGCGCTCGCCCAGGATGCGCAGACGGCCCGGACCGCGAGGCGTGTCCATATCCCACCAGCCCGGCTCCGAGTTGGGACGCGTGGCCTGAACGTTCACGACGGCGAAGCGCGGCCAGTTGGCGCCGTCGGCCACGAAGTCGAAGACCACGTCCGGGCTGCAGTCGATGCCGATCGACTTCGTGATGGCGGGCGCGGGGGCATCAGCGGGCATGAGAAGCATCTCCTTGGGATGTGGTGTTCTCTCGACGGTCCAGCGCTCGAAGGAACGTTCGCAGGCTGGCTCGCAGCGACGCGAGGTCGTCATTGGAAAGGCTGCTTGCCAGCTCCCGATAGTAGGTGCGGGCGTTGTCCATCAACTGCTGGAGCGTCGCTCGCCCTGCCTCGGTGAGGACCAGGTAAGGCGATGTCTTGTGGTCGGGGTTGTCCTCCAAGGCGGCAAGCCGCTCGCCCACAAGCAGGTCGGCCACGCGCTGGACGTTCTGGCGAGCCACTCCAAGGCGCCTCGCGAGCTGCGGCACCGTGTGCTTACCGCCAGACGCCGCGCTCAGTACCTGCCACCGCGCCTGACTCTGCCCTAAGGGCGCGGTGAGCCGGTCCGCATTCCGTCGCAGCCGGCCCGCCAGTTCGTACACGTCCGCGATGACCAGCGGCTTGCCTGTAAGAGTGATTGGGCCGAGAGGCGCCTGCATGGTGCCTCAATTCTCGCCGGGCGCCGGCCGGGTTCGGCTTCGCGCGCCTGACGGGTGCGTCTCACGGCATCGCGCCGCGAGACGAGAGTCGCGCTACGCGGCTCGGAGAATCTCCGCCGAGGTGCTGACCAGGCGCTTGGGGGCGACGTTCACTATGCGCGCCCGGCCGAACTCGCCGCGAGCGATGGCAGCCCGAAGAGCGGGCAGGCCGTCCTCCGTCACCGTCCAGTCGATCCGAGCGCCGATTTGATCGAGGGCAATTTCAATCTCGAGTACCTGCATGTCTCAAGTAACGCAACGGGCACCCTGGAAAGCGACTTACCGGACCGAAAGTACCACGAAGTGCGGGCCTATGAGGGAAATCAGCGCAGCGAATTGCCGTTCCTACCCATGAACGGCTCCGGGCCGCTGCGTGATGGCTGAAGGATCTCGTCGGCGAGGCCGTAGTCCACAGCCTCCTGGGCGCTGAGCCAGAAATCGCGGTCTGAGTCGCGCACGATCTTCTCCATCGGCTGGCCGGTGTGCTTGGCCAGCAGCTCACGGCAGACCGCCTGCTGCCGGAGGATCTCGTTGGCCATGATCTCCATGTCTCGGGCCGCGCCCCGCGCTCCACCCTGGGCCTGGTGCATGTGCACCGTGGCGTTCGGCAGCACGTAGCGCTTGCCGGCCGCCCCGCTGGCGAGCAGCACGCCGCCCATGCTGGCGGTGACCCCCACCGCGACGGTCGAGACGTCCGGCTTGATCAACTGCATGGTGTCGTAGATCGCCAGGCCGGCCGTCACCGATCCGCCAGGGGATTGGATGTAGAGGCTGATGTCCCGATCTGGGTCTTCACTCTCCAGGAACAGCAGCTGGGCGACGACGACGTTGGCGATCTCGTCGTCCACCTCCTTCCCGAGGAACACGATCCGGTCCTTCAGCAGCCGCGAGTAGATGTCGAACGCCCGTTCGCCCCGCGGCGAGCTCTCGACGACCATCGGTACCACCGCTAGGCCCCGGCCCGAAAGCCGATGCTGTGGCCCTGCCCCCGCCCCCCGGCCTCGGCGAGCAGGCTCTCGAGCGAGCTGCTAAGCGTCTGCGCAAGGGCGGCACAGGCATCCACGTACCCAGAGCGCATGGGCTCGGGCACGCTCTCCAGCAGCTCTCGCAGCCGCGCCGCCGCTGTCTCCAGCTCGGGATCGGCCGAGGGCCCATCGCCCTCGGCCGGATAGCCTGCCAGACGATCCAGGCTGGTCCGCGGCACGCCGAACGTGTCCGCGATGCGCTGCAGCGACTGCACGGTGGGGACCACTTGGCCCCGCCGCCAGCGCGAAACCTGCGCATCTGCGACGCCGAGCGTCCGGGCCAGCGCCGCGGGCGACATCCGGCGCTGGTTCATGCTGGCCTCGAGCCAGGCCGCGAAACTCACATCCAGATATTACACGAACGCAAGTTTCCTTGCAAGTGAGTTAGTGCTTACCCGCCGCCGTACCTCTCTCCACCAGCTTCCAGCTACTGACTACTCCTAATCGTCCCCGCCCTTCTCCATCACGCCGTAGCCGCCGGTGCAGCCTTCGACCAGGCCCTTCATGAGGCAGGGGGCGCCGTGAGCCTTCACTTCGGCCTCGTAGAGCTTGTGAATTTCCGGGTCCTCGTCCTCGTACTCGATCTGCCAGCCGCCCAGCTTGAGGCTGGTGCCAGTGCCCTCACCACGGACCACGCTCTCGGTCTGGCGGAAGGTGCTGCCGCCCATGCGCAGCGCCAGGTAACGAGCCGGCTCCGGGCCGGTGTTGAAGTGCTGGTGGAACCAGTCGGCCGGCGGGACGACCACGGCACCCGGCCGCCAGTCGCACTTCTTCCGCTCATCGCCCTCGTTCTTCCAGAGCAGCGAGTAGCCGGTACCGCCCAGGATGATCACGTGCGCGCCAGGGCCATGCCGGTGACCCTTCTTGTACATGCCCACCTGGAACTGCGAGATGTGGGCGCCCATGCTGTTCGAAGCCAGCTCGAGGTGGATGTTGCGTCCGCCGCCGCCGCGGTCCGGCCGCAGGGGCAGGCTCATGGTGTGTATGTCCGACACGAAGTTCGCGGTCCACATACGGCGCGCGGTGCGCCGGTACATCTTGCCCTCGCCGCTGAAGTAGCGCGCGTCGCCCGAGAAGCGGTCGCGGAACTGCCAGGGATTGTTGAAGATGAAGTCGTTGCTGTGGAACAGGCGCATCATGGTGGGAGCCTGCGTCACGGACACGTAGCGGACCGGCTCCTGGCCGCTGCCGTTGAAGAACTGGTAGGTCGCGTTCAGCGGTATGGCAAACAGGCTGCCGGCGGCCCACTCGAAGGTGCTCTTGGCATTCTCGTCGTACCACACGCTGGTCGAGCCGCGGCCCTTGAGGATGTAGACCATCTCCTCGTACATGTGGTGCTCGGGCTCGGACTTGCCGCCGGGCGCGATCTCCACCACGTGGGCGTCATTGACGCCGCCGGTGCCCTCGAGGTTGATGATCACGCCCTTGCCGCCCTTGCGCGGCCAGGGATGGACCTCGACCGTTTTCAGATCGTCGATGTAGAAGCCCTTGATGGTCGGGACGCCTTCCGCTTGTTTCCACTCTTCGTAGGCGTCGTGCTGCACCAGATCTTCGAGGTCAGCCGATTCACCTATCTTCGCGAAATCAATTGCCATATCGGCCACAATCTTACGTCCCCGTAAAATTCCGCCGTATGCGAATCGACGTGCACGCCCACTACTACACCAATGAGTTCGCTGAGCGGATGGACGCCTGGCGGGGCAAGCCCCGCAATCGCGGCGGCAATCGCGTGGCCGGCGCGGGGGTAACCCTGCAGCAGCGCGGCGAGATGCTCGACGAAGCCGGCATCGAGCTGCAGGTCATCTGCGTGGGCGCCGAGCAGCCGTACTTCCCCGACAACCAGGCCAACGCCGTTCAGGCGGCACGCTTCGAGAACGACTTCTACAAGGAGACGGTCGAGAAGAACGGCGGCCGCTATGCCGCCTTCGGCTGCGTGCCCCTGCCGCACGTCGACGCAGCCCTGGCCGAGGTGACCCGCTGCCTGGACGAGCTGGGCTTTGCCGGCATCAACCTGGCCTGCTCCGTGGCCGGCCAGCCGCTGGACACGCCGGCGTTCGAGCCCTTCTGGCAGGAGATGGACCGCCGCCGCGCGGTGGTCTTCCTGCACCCCAACATGCACTGCGACGCGCCGATGATGGGCGACTGGGGCCTCGAAGGAACCGCCGGCGGCTGCTTCGAAGACACCATCGCCGGCCTGCGGCTGACCTTCTCCGGCTGGGGCGACAAGTTCCGGAACGTGCAGCTCATCATCCCGCACCTGGGCGGCACGCTGCCCTTCCTGTGGCAGCGCATTGAGGATTCAGCCGGCCGCCGCCGCAAGGCGGGCATGGACATCCCGCTGCAAGGCTCGCCGCTGGACGTGCTGAAGCGCTTCTACTACGACACCGTGAACAACGGCGCGGCTGCGCTGGAGTGCACCATCCGCGCCGTGGGCGTCGACCACGTCCTGTTCGGCACGGACTACCCCTACCTGACCCACAAAGAGTGCGTGGACTCCGTCCTCAACTCCGGCCTCCCCGAGGCTCAGATCCGGGCCATCCTGGACGAAAACGCCGAGAAGCTCCTGAAAATTCCGGCTCGCGCCTAGTCGAGAGGCGCCTTCCGCCGTAAGCCGATTACCCGATCGCGTCGACGAGCTGCTTGGGCGCGATCATCTCGCCATCGAAATTGGGCAAGAGCAGCCGAAAGTCCGCGAGATCGTCGGTCACCAGGATCTCGGCCTTGAGCTGCTGCACGAGGTAAGCCGTGGAGGCATCCGCGAGCGTTGGCCCTTGCCGCCGTCCCGAGGCTACACCGGGGTCGAACGCTTGACGCAGGCGCTTGGCGATCTCCAGCAAGTCGTCGCCATTGGCAGGGTGAACAGACACGATGTGTCGGAAGTGCCGGAGAAAGGTCATTGCGTTGCCGTGTTCCCAAGCCGTGTAAGGCAAGCCGGGTTCCGCATGACAGACATGGCTCACGCACTCTGCCCAGGCCATAGAGGACATCGACAGCTCATACCCCAGTCGCTTCGCTCCTTTAGCCAGCGCCAGGAGCGGACGGCTGCTTCTCCCGATCCTCGCGGCCAGTAGGAGGTAGTAGCCGGTGTCGAGGACAAGTGTCACGCCTGTGCAGGCGCAGCTCGCTTTTCGGCTATGCGGCGAGCAGTCCGGAGCAGCCAGGCTGAGGCGCGTTGTACGTCCTCTTCTCCGACCTCAACCCCGATGAGGTTGGCCAGCGAATCGATGGCCGCCTCCGCCTCACGGCTCGCCAGCGCCTCCTCCAGCAGCTCATTCACGCACTCGCTGAGGTTCCCATTGCTCTCGACGGTTGCGAGCCTGGTGAGCCGTTCTAGTGTTTGCGGCTTGAAGGTGATGCTCTTAGGCACCACGGCGTCCCCAAAGCGGGGACGCCGGCCTCGGCCGCGACTCTTTGCCGCGCTGACCATTTCCATACGAATGAGTATGGCATGTAAATTGAAAGAGGCTCAGTCCCGCTGATCGATGGTCGCCACCCCTGTGGCTGTTGATGTGCAGTAGGGGCTGAATGCCTTCATCAGGCAGGTGGCGCCGTGGGAGGCGAGGTCGGCCTCGAACATCTTGTGAACTTCGGGGTCCTCGTCCTCGTACTCGATCTGCCAGCCGCCGTCCTTGATGGACACGTCCGGCCGGCCGGCGTTGGGCTGGCGCGGCGCGCCGCCGCCGCGGAGGGCCAGGTAGCGGGCCGGCTCGGCGCCGGTGTTGAAGTGCTGGTGGAAGCAGTCATCCCAGGGCACGATGACCATGCCGCCCTTCTTCCAGTTGCAGCGGCGCTTCTCCTCGCCCGCGCGCCACAGGACGGAGAAGCCCTCGCCGCCCATGATCACCAGGTGGGCGCCGGGCCCATGGCGATGCGCCTTCTTGTAGGTGCCCACCGGGAACTGTGAGATGTGCGCCGCCAGGTGGCGCTGCGGCAGCTCGAGCATGGCGTTCACGCCACCGGCGCCGCGCTCGGCCCAACCATAGAGCTTGAGGTTGGCCGCGTCCGGCACGAAGTTCGCCCGCCACTTGCGGCCCTTGTAGAGCTTGCCCTCGCCCTTGAAGAAGTCCTGCTCGCCCCGAAAGCGGTCGGTGAAGGCGAATGGGTTGTTGAAGATGAACTCCTCGTTCTGGAACAGCCGCAGCATCGGCGGCAGGTTCGTCACCGAGAGATAGCGAATCGGCTCCGAGCCGCTGCCGTTGAAGATCTGGTACCAGGCGTTCAGCGGCGCCGAAAACAGGCTGCCCTCGCCCCACTCGAACGTCTGCTTACGGTTCTCGTCCAGCCACACGCTGGTCGAGCCGCGGCCCGCGAGGATGAGGATCATCTCCTCGTAGAGGTGCCGCTCCGGCGCCGTCTTGCCGCCGGCCGGAATCTCCACGATGTGGGCGTCGTTCGGCAGGTACGGGTTCGGGATGTTGATGATGGCGCCCTTGCCGCCCTTGCGCGCCCAGGGCCCAAGCTCGATGGCGTTCAGGTCCGGGAAGACGTAGTCGTGGATGACGGGGACGCCCTCGCGCTTCTGCCACTCGACATACGCGTCGAGCTGGACGAGCTCCTCCAGCTCGTCCGCGGGATTCACAGCCTGCTTTGTATCGATCATGGCGCCATTATGCAAAAGGCGCCACGCTGGGCTTCAGCGCGCCAGGACAGAGACGCGCTTCTTCGGCGCGTAGTAGCGCCGGGCGAAGTCCAGCACCTGGTCGGTCGGCTCGCCGAAGGCGAGACGCAGGCGAAAGCCGGTCAGGGTGCGCGTCACGTCCTCGACCGTCGCCGGCACGCTGGTCTCCTTGATGATGCGCGGGCCGAGAAAGGTGGCCATCACATCCGAGCCGGCTGGCGGCGTGGGCTTGCGGAACTCCGCCACGGCGTAGGTCCGGCCGGCCTCGATGGTCATGCCGAGGCAGCTCTCGCCGCGGCCGGTCGCCGCCTTCATCGGATCCATGCACACCGGCATGGCAACCTTGCAGGCGGCCTTCTCCAGGTGCTTGCGATTCTGCACGTAGCTGATGACGGAATCCTGATAGCCCGGCAGCGGCCGGACGAAGCGCATGTGCAGCCACTGCACGTCGTCCGCCATGCGATCCTCCATGGCCACCAGCTCGCAGCTGAAGACGATGCCGGCGCGGTTCGGCAGGTCGAAGTGCAGCTCGTGCAGGATCTCGGGCGCAACGCCCACCTGCGAGCTGATCTCGAGCTGGCCGCCGCCTCCGCCGAGATCGACGATGCGGCAAGCTCGCCGCAGGTCGTCGGACGAATTCAGATACAACGTCGCGGCGAGGTCGACCCGCTCGCGGAAGAACTTGCGGCGCTCTTGAATCATCCCTTTGATCCTCGACCGCGGGCCGAGGATCATGAATCAGGCTAGCGGCCTTATTCGTCCTCGCCCTTGGCGACCATTTCACGGCCGCGGCGGGCGATTTCGTCCACGACGGTCGAGTCGGCCAGCGTGGTCGTATCGCCCAGCGGCCGGTTCTCGGCCACGTCCTTCAGCAGGCGGCGCATGATCTTGCCGGAGCGTGTCTTGGGCAGCTCGGGCGTGAAGACGATGTTCGCCGGCCGGGCGATGGGGCCGATCTTCTTGTCCACGTGCGCGCGCAGCTCGCGCATCATCTCGGGCGAGCCCTCGGCGCCGCCCTTCAGCGTCACGAAGGCCACGATGGCCTGGCCCGTCTGCGGGTCAGCCCGGCCGCACACGGCCGCCTCCGCCACCGAAGGGTGATCGACCAGCGCACTCTCGACTTCGATGGTCGAGATGCGGTGCGCCGAGACGTTGATCACGTCGTCCACCCGGCCCATCAGCCAGTAGTCGCCGTCCTCGTCCACGCGCGCGCCGTCGCCGGCGAAGTACACGCCCGGGAAGCGCGACCAGTAAGTCTGCTTGTAGCGCTCCTCGTCGTGGTAGAAGCCGCGCAGCATCGACGGCCAGGGCTTCTTGAGCACGAGGTAGCCGGCGCCGCCGGGGCCAACCTCCTTGCCTTCGTTGTTGAAGATGGCCGGCTCCACGCCGGGGAAGGGCTTGGTGGCCGAGCCCGGCTTGGTGGTGGTCACGCCCGGCAGGGCGCTGATCATGATCGCGCCCGTCTCGGTCTGCCACCAGGTGTCGACCACAGGGGTCTTGCCGGCGCCAATGTGGTCGCGATACCAGATCCAGGCCTCGGGGTTGATGGGCTCGCCCACGCTGCCAAGCAGGCGCAGCGAGCTGAGGTCGTGCTTCTGGGCGTACTCCGGCCCCCACTTCATGTGCGTGCGGATGGCCGTGGGTGAGGTGTACAGGATGTCCACCTTGTAGCGCTCGATGATGTCCCACCAGCGGTCCCGGTCCGGATAGTCGGGCGTGCCCTCATAGATAACGCCGGTGGTGCCGTTGCACAGCGGGCCATAGACGATGTAGCTGTGGCCGGTGACCCAGCCGATGTCGGCCGCGCACCAGTAGATCGAGTCCGGCTTGACGTCGAAGATGTAGTAGTGGGTCGTGGCCACGCCGACCAGGTAGCCGCCGGTGGTGTGGACGATGGCCTTGGGCTTGGCCGTGGTGCCGCTGGAGTACAGGAGGTACAGCAGGTCCTCCGAGTCGAGCGGCTCGCACGGGCAGCTGGCGGGGTCGTCGCTCACGCCCTGTTCCAGCTCGTCCAGCCACACATCGCGCCCGGCCTGCATGCCAGGCACATTACCGGTGCGGCGGCAGACGATGCAGTGCTTCACGCTCGGCGCCTGGGCCATGGCCTCGTCGGCGATGGCCTTCAGCTTGACCGTGTTGCCGCGGCGCCAGGCTTCGTCCTGGGTGATGAGGATCTCGCAATCCATGTCGTTGAGCCGGCCGTAGAGCGACTCCGCGCTGAAACCGCCGAACACCACCGTGTGCGGCGCGCCGAGCCGGGTGCAGGCGAGCATGGCGATGGCCAGCTCGGGCACCATGCCCATGTAGATGCCCACCGGCGTGCCCTTCTTGACGCCCAGCTTCTTGAGGCCATTGGCGAAGCGCACGACTTCCTTCTGGAGGTCGGCGAAGGTGATGACCTTCCTGTCGCCCTCGGGCTCGCCTTCCCAGTAATAGGCGACCTTGCTGCCGTTGCCGGCCTCGACGTGGCGGTCGACGCAGTTGTAGCAAATATTCAGCTGCCCGCCGATGTAGAACTTGGCATAGGGCAGGTTCCACTCGTAGAGCTTCTCCCAGGGCTTGAACCAGGTGACCCGCTTGTTCCCCTCCTCGGTCCAGAAGTCCTCGAAGCTCTTGTTGTAGATGTCCGGCTGAGCGTTGGCCTGCCGCGCAAAATCCGGCGGCGGCGGGTAACGCCGCTCCTCCGAAAACAGCGTGTCGATAGCGTGCGCGGGATCTACGGCCATACGTTTACCTCTTTCGGTTCTCGGGAGGCATTGTATGACTCGGGACCTACGAGTAGCTGATCTCCTCCTCCGTCACCTGGCCGTCCAGGATGCGATAGGCGCGGAGATGCGGCGGCTCTTCTTGCAGGGAGGCGATGAGGTAGTAGGCATCCGGCCAGTTGGCGGCGAGGCTCACGTCCGTGCTGGAGGGGTACGCCTGGGTGTGGGTGTGGGAATGGAAGATGCCCAGCAGGTCCCAGTTGTTCTGGTGCAGCTCGTTCAGGATGCGGAGCTGGTCCTTCGGCTCGACGACGTACCGGGTTGGGGAGTGCTCGGCGTTCTCGGCCGGGAAGAAATGGACCGCCTTGCCGGCCGATCCAGCCAGGATGCCGCACGCTTCGTTGGGCAGCTCGGCTTTGGCGTGGGCGAACATCTCATCGGCGAGCGCTCGGTCGAGGTTCACTCCTCCATTATCGGGCGAGCGCCGGCTCTTTCCGGCGCAGTTTCCCATTTGCCATAGTTCCGCAATGGCCGACCCGGACGCCTGGCCCGAGCTGCCGCTGGCCGCCTGGCGGCCAACGTTGGACACACTCCACCTGTGGCTGCAGATCGCGGGCAAGCTCAGCCTGGGGCTGAAACCGATGCGCAACCACTTCTGGCAGTCGGTCTTCTATGTCACCTCGCGCGGACTGACCACCGCGCCCATCCCCTACGGCACACGCATCTTCGAGATGGTGTTCGACTTCATCGACCACCACCTGCGGATCGACGTCAGCGATGGCGGCTCCAGAACCATCAAGCTCGAGCCACGAAGCGTTGCCGACTTCTACGGGGAGACGATGGATGCCCTCAGGGCGCTGTCGCTCGACGTGGAGATCTGGACGACCCCCGTGGAGTTCGTCCCCAGAGTGCCATTCGAGGAAGACCGCGCGCATGCGGCCTACGATCGGCAGGCCGCCGGCCGGTGCTGGCGCATTCTCATTCAGGCGGACCGTCTGTTCAAGATGTTCAACGGCCGGTTCCTGGGTAAATCCAGCCCATCGCATCTGTTCTGGGGCGCCTTCGACCTGGCTGTGACCCGTTTTTCGGGCCGAGCCGCGGCGCTCTACAGCGGCGGCGCTCCGGCGGTTCACCCGCACGTCATGCACGAGTCGTACTCACACGAGGTCATCAGCCACGGCTTCTGGTTCGGAGACGACCGGCTGGCGGAGCCAGCGTTCTATGGCTACGCCGTGCCAACCCCCGACGGATTCGGCGACGCGAAAGTCGCGCCGGCGGGCGCCTATTTCAACTCGGACCTGGGCGAGTTCATCCTGCCGTACGAGCTGGTGCGGACATCGAGCGATCCCGACGCGATGGTGCTCGATTTCATGCAGAGCACCTACGAGGCAGGCGCCACCCTAGGGGGCTGGGACCGGACGGCGCTGGAGGAGCGACCACCCTGCCCGTGCGGGCCAGTGCCGCACAAGCTGAAGTACGTAGCCGGCTAAGCCGGAGGACCTACCACCAGAACTTCTTCTCGGCGGACTCGTCGTAGCCCTTGGTCCAGAGCTCGCTGCTGAGGTACTTCCAGCCGCCATCCGCCAGCAGGCAGACGACGTTGCCATGGTCGAGCCGCTGGGCGTACTTGACGGCTGCGTGGGCCACGGCGCCGCAGGACACGCCGGCGAAGATGCCTTCGTCGCGCGCCAGGCGCTGGGTGGCGGTGAACGAATCCTCGGTGGTGACCATGATCTTGCTGCTGAGCTCGTCCACGTTCAGGACCGGCGGCACGAAGCCATCGTCCAGCGAGCGCAGGCCGGCCACCAGCTCGCCCTGGTAGGGTTCGGCGGCCACGATCTTGACGTTCGCATTGTGCTCGCGGAGCCGGCGGCCGGTGCCCATCAGCGTGCCGCCGGTGCCTAAGCCGGCGACGAATACGTCGATATCCGGTAGGGCCTCGATGATCTCCGGGCCGGTGGTCATGTAATGGGCCAGCGGGTTGCCAGGGTTGGCGTACTGGTACGGCATGAACAGGCTCGGGTCCTCGGCCACGAGCTTCTGGGCTACGCGGATCGAGCCGTTGGTCCCTTCGGAAGCGGGCGAGTAGATGATCTCGGCGCCGAAGATGGTCAGCAGCCGGGTGCGCTCCTCGCTGACGTTCTCGGGCATGACCACGCGGACCTTGTAGCCCTTCCGGCCGCAGATCATCGCCAGCGCAATACCGGTGTTGCCGCTGGTTGGCTCCAGCACCGTCATGCCGGGCTTGAGCTGACCGGATTCCTCAGCCTGCTCGATCATCGTGCGGGCGATGCGGTCCTTCACGCTGCCGGTGGGGTTGTGGCCCTCCAGCTTGGCGAAGATGCGCACGCCCGCCTTGGGGC
>Ga0070738_10006327_pt1 | contig 12494 bp, 11 predicted proteins | sample Coa_R2_2_FD_66446 | JGI IMG/M metagenome (GOLD analysis project Ga0070738, IMG submission 66446) | Surface soil microbial communities from Centralia Pennsylvania, which are recovering from an underground coalmine fire - Coalmine... | ecosystem: Environmental > Terrestrial > Soil > Unclassified ... | reverse complement strand
TCTTCTCGATCTGCTCTGCCTGGTCGTCGAGCTTGCGGTGCAGGCCGGCGAAGAACCCGAACAGCGCGTACGCCAGCAGCGCCGTGCCGCCGAGGGCAAGGCCGGTCAGCGTGACGCCCACCCAGTCGTAGCGCAGGTGGACGATGTGCCATCCGGTCCACATGTTGACGTTCGCGAGCCAGGCCAAGGCGACACCCCACGCACCCGCCGCGAAGGCGCGACCCTCGCGAAGCCTGCGGTAGCCGCGCTCACCGAGCATGGTGAGGGCCATGGTCGCAAACGCAAGGAACAGGAACAATGCGAAGAAATGCATCTCGTCTCCCTTCCTTCGTCGAAGGCCGGAAGAAGTCTTCCGACACGTTCACAGTATCGGCCAAGGTCTCGCGGGCGAGCAGAGGACCCGGTCATCAGCGCCATCGGAGAACGCCGCGTCGTCGGCGGGTTGCGCAACCTGGCCGCGGCCGGCTCTACTCCCCGGCTTCTCCGGCCGGCCACAGGTCCTCGGGCTCCCGGCCCTTCGTCTCGGGGACCAGCCAGAACAGGAGGGCGAGGGGAACGATGGGCAGGAAGGTGAGCAGGGCGGCGATGCTGAAGCGGTTGCCGATGTCGGCCAGTGCGCCGAACGCCAGCAGGCCGATGATCGCACCCACCACGCCGGCTGCCAGGTACCAGCCCGTCGCCGAGGCGCGAACCGACGTGGGGAACAGCTCGTTGCCCAGGCTCCCCGCAGCAGGTGCGAAGATCGCGCCGCAGGCGGCACCGGCGACGTACCCGCCGATGAGGGCCGCTTCCGATCCGCTGTACGCGACCACCGCGGCCAGCACGAGGAGCACCATGCCCAGTGCGCCGGTCGGGCGCCGGCCGAGGTGGTCGGCCAGCCACTGGCCGGCGGCCAGCCCGGCCAGCCCGGCGACGCCCGCTGCGACGACCATCAGCGCCGTGACCCAACCCGCCAGGTGCATGACGTTCTGGGCGTACAGGAAGACGAAGCTGTTGGCGGGACCGGTCACGACGGCGACGGCCAGTGCGAGCGCGGCGACGACGATCAGCCGGCCGCGGAATCGTGGCTCGATGGGGCCGAGGACCGGCAGCGGATGGTCGCGGGCCGCCGCCGCCACCTCGAAGCGCGTCGGCTCCGGCACCCGGCGGCGGACGAGCACCAGGAGGCCGAGCGGCACCACGGCGAGGGCGAAGATGCCGCGGAAGCCGAGAGGACCCGACGCCAGACTGTGCAGCACCGCCGTCGCCCCTGCCCCCACCGCGTAGGCGGCGGCGATGAGGGCGACCGCCTTCGCCCGGTGCGCGGCGGTCGTCTCCTCGGCTGCAGCGACCTGGGAGACCGACCCGGCGGCACTCAGCGCAGGACGTCCGGCGGCGAAGATGGCGACGAACCACCAGTACCCGGGGCTGACCGCAGCCAGGACTGTCAGGATCAGGCCCGCACCGCCCGCCCACAGCATGACGGCGCGCCGCCCGACCCGGTCGGCGAGCCCGGCGAGCACGAGCCCCCCCAGCGAAGCCAGCCGGATGACGGCCAGCCCGATCCCGAGCTCGGTCCCGGACAGCCCTGCCTGGTCGGCCACGGTGGCTCGCTGGGCGACGTGACCGAACCCCTTCGCCACGTCCCCGAGAGTGGCCACCGCCCCGAACTGGCCGAACCCCGCCGCGACCGCAACCACTGCCAGGACGAGCACCCTGGGGTCCAGCCACGAGCCGAGCTCGAGCGCCGAGAGCGCCGCCCCCGCCTTTCGATCGTTGCCCCTCCGCTCGCCACGCCAGTACCGGACCCGAGCTCCCCGGCTCCGGACGGCGCGCGCCCCGTGGCGCGGGTTCGGGTCGTCTCCCACCGCTACAAGTATGGGACGGGCAGCTGCCGCCCCCCTGCAGGCCCCCGGGCAAGGCCCCCGGGCAAGGCCCCACCGGGCAGGACCCCCTGCAGGCCCCCGGGCAAGGCCCCCGGGCAGGCTCCGCGTCCCATGCATCGGACGACGCGACGCATCGGACGGCGCGACGCATCGGACGGCGCGACGCATCGGACGGCGCGACGCCCTTCGGGATCGGAGGGTGCCGGATGCGGCTCGGGGTCTCAGCACCCGGGCTCGAGTGATCAGGACCCGGGCTCGAAGCGGTAGCCCACGCCCCGGACCGTCCTGATGAGGGAAGGACTGGCAGGGTCCTGGTCGACCTGGGCTCGCAGTCGCTTGATGTGGACGTCGAGCGTCCTCGTGTCGCCGACGTAGTCGGCGCCCCAGACGTGGTCGATGAGCACCTCGCGCTCGAGCACGCGACCCGGCTTCTCGACGAACAGCCGCAGGAGCTCGAACTCCTTGCGGCGGAGGCGGACCTCGGTGCCGCGCACGAACACGCGGCGCTGAGTCGGGTCGACACGCACGACACCTGCTTCGAGGACCTCCCCGGGTCTCACGTCGCCTCCCGGAGGTCGTCGAGTGGCGCGCGACGTCCGCCGCAGCACGGCACGGACGCGGGCCACCAGCTCCTGGAGCCCGAACGGCTTGGTCACATAGTCGTCGGCCCCCACTTCCAGGCCGACCACCGTGTCGAGCTCGGTGCTCCGTGCGGTGACGATGATGACCGGTACCGACGACCGCGAGCGGATGGCGCGGCACACGTCGATGCCGGACACCTTTGGGAGCATCAGGTCGAGCAGCACCAGGTCCGGCTCGACCTCCTCGAACCGCTGCAGGGCCTCCTGGCCGTCGCGAGCCACCGCGACCTCGAACCCTTCGCGGGTGAGCCCGACGACGAGTGCGTCGACGAAGGGCTCTTCGTCCTCGGCGAGCAGGATCGTGGCAAACGGCTGGCCACCCGGAGGCAGCTGACCCTCCGGATGGGGCTGCCCGCCCGCAAGAGGCTCGTCGTTCGCCCGGGGCTCAGCGGGAAGGGTCGGACCCTGAGGTCCTTCCTGCCACGACACACAACGGAACCTAGGCAACCGCAGTGAACGGCTCGCGAACCGACGGTAATGCGGGAATGAACGTTGGGGAAACGATCCGCGCGTCGCGCCGTCGGTCAGGCGGAGCGCCGCCAGCTGCCCGAGCTGGCGATGGCCGGTCGGCCAGGAGGACCGGTGGCAGGGAACGGGGCGGCCGCGATCGTCAGAGCGAGGCGACGAGGGCCGGCACGTCGGCGACGGAGCGCAGCAGGTCGTTGAGGTGGGTGCAGGTCGAAGTGCCGGTGAGCTCACTGCGCACGAACTGGCGCAGGTCGCCGGCCACCTGACCCTCGAGCCGGCGCGCGCTCGCCGCCGCCGCGGGGCACTCCGTCCACGGCAGCACGTGCGGGGTGGCCCGGCTGTGCAGCACCACGAAGGTGGCCGGGTCGACCTCGAGGTCGAGGGAGTACTCGTGGAGGACGGTCTCGGTGCCGCCGGCGTCGGCGTGCGTGTCGCGGAACATGGCGTGGACGACGAGGGGATCGCCCGCGGTGACGTCCACGAGCCGGCGCCTGCGCATGGCGCCCGGCGGGAGCGCGGCGATCTCGTGCCATCCCAGCGGGTCGGCGGGGTCTTCGAGGGACGGCGCGGCGGGTCCCACGGTGATCGGGATCTGGCCTCGCTCGCGCAGGGCGACCATCATCGTGCCGTCGCTGCGCCAGCCCGAGCAGATGTCGGCCTTGAGCATGGACGCCGGCCGCTCTCCCCCTGCTCCCTGGGGGCCGCCCGGGGCGGTCGGTGGTACGGGCGGCGGCAGCTCTCGGCGGTAGAGGTCCCCGTAGCCCGAGATGAGGGCGGCCACGGGCAGGTCGTCGAGGAGCAGGTAGAGCGGGCTGCGGGCCGCGCGGTGGGTGGGGAGGGCCCGGTCGAGGGCGGCACGGAACCCCCCGGCGACGCGCTCGCCGAGGAGGGCTCGGGCCGCAGGCTCGTCCGGCTCCGTGCGGAGCTCGCCCAGCCGTCGGTCGCCGACCAGGACGGCCCGCACCGACGCCTCGTCGAGGACGGTGGCAGCGCCGGACGTGTCGGTCCGCAGGTCGCGTGCCCTCCCGACCAGCTCGAGGCCACTGGAGCCCGTGGCCGCTTCGGCCCCGTCGGCTCCGTCGGCCCGGAGCATGCGGATGTCGCTCGTGCGGCGGACTGAGCCGCGACGTCGTCCGATCGTGGTGGTGGTCGGCTCGCCGAGCCCCGCTGGGACGAAAGTCACCGCGCCACCCTACCGCCCTTGCCCGGCGCAAGCGGGAGCGACGCTCCGTTTCGCGACCTCGGGGCGCGGCCCGAATCGTGGGCTCACACTCACGTGTGAACCCCTCGCGCGTGCCCCGGTACGCCGGGCTCGGCAGGGCCGCGAAGCCGGGAGACGGGTGAGTGGGTGGGCCGCCCGGGGCTCGAACCCGGCACCTTGGGATTAAAAGTCCCCTGCTCTACCCGATGAGCTAGCGGCCCGGGACTGCAAGAAAGCTCGCGAGAGACTACCCGGCACCATCTGGCCAAGGCGTCCCCCGCCGATGCCGGAAGCGCCTGCAAACGCCCGCCTTCCTCGATAGCCGCGGGACCAGCGACACCCTGGCCGCTCGCTCTCCCGGCGATCCGCTGCGCCGTCAGATGTGCCGCGCTCGGCCCTGCCAGTAGCGGTCGCGGATCGGCCCCTTTCGCAGCTTGCCGTTGGGGTCGCGGCCGAGGTCGTCGACGAAGTCGACGGCCACCGGGCACTTGAAGTGGGCGATGCGAGCCCGGCAGTGCTCGATGAGCTCCCGTTCGAGCCGCCCCGAGGCGTCGTGGCCCGGCTGCGGCTGCACGACTGCTCGTACCTCCTCGCCCCACTCGTCGTTGGGAGCTCCGATCACGGCCACGTCGGCCACGGCCGGGTGCTCGAGCAAGATGGCCTCGACCTCGGCGGGGTAGATGTTCACGCCGCCCGAGATGATCACCTGGGCCACCCGGTCGCACAGGTAGAGGTACCCGTCCTCGTCGACGTAACCGATGTCGCCGACCGTGAAGAGGTCGCCCCGGCGGTTGGCGCGCGTCTGGTCGGCATCCCCGAGGTACTCGAACTCCCAGAGCGCCTGGGAGAGGAACACGCGGCCGGGCACGCCGGGCGGGCACTCGTTGCCGTCGTCGTCGACGATCTTGAGCACGACCCCGGGGGACGGCCGCCCCACCGTGCCCGGGCGCGCCAGCCACTCCTCGGATGTGACCATGGTGCCCGCCCCCTCGGTCGACGAGTACCCCTCCACGATGATCGGGCCAAGCCAGTCGATCATGCGGCGCTTCACGTCGACCGGGCAGGGCGCGCCGGCGTGCATGATCGAGCGCAGCGACGACACGTCGGCCGCCAACCGGACCTCGTCGGGGAGGGACAGCAGCCGGTGGAACATGGTCGGCACCATGGTCGCCTGGGTCACGCGGTGCCGCGCCACGAGGTCGAGGAACCCCTCGGGCGTCCAGCGTTCCATCAGGACGACCTCCGCCCCCGAATCGAGCCCGCCGGCCAGCGCTGCCAGCGGCGCGGCGTGGTACAGCGGACCGCCCACCAGCGACACGGCGTCGGACCCGAGCGCCGTGGCGAGGTCGGGGACCGCCAGCCCGATGCCGCTGGCGAGACCGACTCGCTCGGGGTCCACCGGGGGGAGCCGCTTTCGGACGCCCTTCGGGTGACCGGTGGTGCCCGACGTGTAGAAGAGGACCTGGCCTGCCCGGCGGTCCGGCTCCGGCGAGCTGTCGCCCGCGTCCGCGATCTCGGCGAGCGGGCGGAAGCCGTCGACGCGGCCGACGGCGACGCGCAGGCGAACGTCGACCTGGCGCGCTGCCTCCCCGATGGCGACGGCGAAGCGTTCGTGGCCCACCACCGCACGTGCACCGCAGTTGTCGAGGATGTAGGCGAGCTCGCCGGCCGTCAGGTGCCAGTTGAGCGGCACGTAGCACAGCCCGCTCTGCATGGCCGCCGCGAACACCTCGGCCGCCTCGGCGCCGTTGGGCAGGGCCACGGCCACCGCGTCGCCGGGCTGGAGGCCCGCCGCCCGCAGGCCCCGGGCCAGCCGGTCCGCCCCCGCCGCGAGCTCGCCGTAGCTCAACCGCCGGCCCGAGGGGTCGACCAGCGCCGGCCGACCCGGCTCTCGCTCGGCGATGGCGAAGAAACCGGCGCTGGCCACGAGCCCCTCCTCACGCCCTGCCCGCCACGTCGGCGGCGGTGTCGCCGCCCCGGGCGCTCCTCTTCGCGCAAGCCAACCACATCGAGAAGGGGACGTGCGCGTCCTCGGGCGGGGATTGGGGGAAGATGTGCGATGCGCAGCGTCGCGCCGGGCAGGGTGAACCTCATCGGGGACCACACCGACTACACGGGCGGGCTCGCCCTCCCCATGGCGATCGACCTGGTGACCACGGTCGAAGGTGCCCGCGGCGGGGACGTCGTCCGCCTCGTGTCCGCCGAGGCGGAGGGCGAGGCGCGCCTGTCACTCGACCTCGACGACCCGGCCGCAGCCGCGCCAGCGTGGGCCCGCTACGTGGCCGGCGTCGTGGCCGTCCTGCGCCCCGAGACGGGGTTCGCCGGGCAGGTGTCGACGACATTGCCGCTCGGCGCGGGCCTCTCGTCGAGCGCGGCACTCGAGGTCGCGACCGCGCTGGCGCTCGGCTTCGGCGGAACCGCCACCGAGCTCGCCCTCGCGTGCCAGCGAGCGGAGCAACTGGCCACCGGCGTGCCCTGCGGGGTGATGGACCAGCTCGTGTCGGCGGGGGGCGTGGCCGGCCATGCGCTCTTGGTCGACTGCAGCACGCTGGCCGTCCACCCGGTCGCGGTCCCCGACGGGGTCGACGTCGTGGTCGTCTTCTCGGGGGAGCGGCGCCACCTGGCCACCTCCGCGTACGCCAGCCGGCGACGCCAGTGCGAGGCAGCGCAGGCGATCCTCGGACCGCTGCACCACGCGAGCATCGAGGCCGTCGAGGAGCTGGGCGACCCGGTGCTGCAGGCACGGGCGCGCCATGTCGTCACCGAGAACGACCGCGTCCGGCGGTTCGTCGAGGCCCTCGGCGCCGGCGACTTCGTGGCGTGCGGCAGGTTGATGATCGCCAGCCACGACAGCCTGCGGCACGACTTCGAGGTGTCGACCCCGCGCCTCGACCGCCTGGTGTCGGAGCTGTGCGCCGTGCCCGGCGTGTACGGGGCCCGGCTCACCGGCGCAGGGTTCGGTGGGTGCGTGGTCGCCCTCTGCCGGCCCGGTGCCCTCGCGGGCGGCTGGCGCGTGCGGGCCTCGGCAGGTGCGAGAGTCCTCGACGGCGAGGCGGGCCCGGCCCGGCTCTCGTGAGCCCGCCGGCGCCGGTGCCACACGGGGCGGGCGGCGCGCGTGCGCCAATGGTGGAGCGGGCGCGGCCGCGGGCGCGGCCGTGAGCGCGGCCCCGGGGCGTGGGGCGCGAGAGGGAGCTCCGTCAGCAGGCGCCACCTGGGATCGGGATCGTCTCAGGCACGGCGGATCGCCGTGGCGCCGGGCCTCGTGGGATAGCGTGCAGGGCCGTGCAGCACGGCGACCTGGGGGGCGAGCCCGCCGCTCCTGCCCGCGGGCCGGCAGATGGCAACGGCGATCCCAGCGACCACGCCGGCCCCGCCGTCGAGCACGGCGACCAGGCCGGCCTCGACCGGTCGGGCCCCCTGCCCGGCTCGCTCCTCGGGTACGAGCGGCAGCTGTCGGAGGCCGAGCAGGTCCTCGACGAAGTCGATCGCGCCCTCGCTCGCCTCGAGGACGGCACGTACGGCACCTGCGAGGTCTGCGGCGAGCCCGTCGCCGAGGAGCGTCTGGCGGCCGATCCGCTCGCCCGCACCTGCGGGTCGCACCCGCTGCTCACCGACCCGCGCTGAACGCCGCGAGCGGCAACGCGGGCGTGCCCGAGCGAAGGGCCAGGCGGGGTCGGAGCGGGGGCGAAGCGCAACCTGGACGACCCGGCGCGAAAGGCAATCCGGGCGAGCTGGGGTGACGGGTCAGCCGGGGCGGGGCCCGCGGGGTCAGCGCCCGGTCCACTCCGGCGGGCGGCGCGCCGCGAAGGCAGCTGCGCCTTCGCGTGCGTCCTCGCTGGTGAAGACGGGGGCGGCCAGGGAGCGGATCGCCTGCCACGCGGCGGCATCGTGCTCTCCCCGCTCGCGGTAGATGAGCTCCTTCGTGACGCGCAAGGCGAGGGGCGCGCCCTCGGTCGCTCGCAGTGCCAGCGACGTCGCCTCGTCGAGGAGCGCCGGCAGCGCCACCACCTCGTTGACGAGCCCGAGGTGCAGCGCCCGCTGGGCCGAGATGGGCTCGCCGGTCAGGACCAGCTCGGCCACGATGGCCGGCGGCAGCCGGCTGGCGAGCCGGGTGGTGCAGCCGGCCCCGACCATGCCGCGGAGGACCTCGGGGACGGCGAAGGTTGCGTGCTCGGCACAGACGACGAGGTCGGCCGCCAGCACCAGTTCGAAGCCTCCGCCGACCGCTGCGCCGTTGACGGCGGCGATGACCGGCTTGGGGTAGCACCGGGTGGTGAACACCTCGATGCCGGCTGCCCCCTCGACCCGCGTGCCGAAGTCGCGGAGGTCCATGCCCGCACAGAAGGCCGCCTCCCCTGCGCCCGTGAGCACCACGGCACGGACGTCGTCGTCGTGCTCGGCGGCGACGAACGCGGCGCCCAGGCCGGCGAGCGTCGCCGCGTCGAGCGCGTTGCGGCGCTCGGGGCGATCGATGGTGACGATCGCCACCCTTCCCCGGCGCTCCGAGCGGACCGGTCCTCCCGTCGGCATCGGCGGCGGCTGCTCGGGCGGGCGCACCCCAGCGCGGCGCGAGTGGCGGCTCAGGCCTTCTTGGTCTCCCAGAAGATCCGGTCGATCTCCGCGATCTGGTCGAGCAGGTCCTGGCCGACGGACTCGTCAGTGGTCTTCTTGGCCTCGCCGGCGCGCTTGGTCGCCTTCCAGAAGAGCTCGTGCAGCTGCGGATAGGCCTGCAGGTGCTCGGGCTTGAAGTAGTCGGTCCACAGGACCCACAGGTGGTGCTTGACTAGTTCGGCCCGCTCTTCTTTGATGGCGAGGGCCCGGACCTTGAAGTCCTCGTCGTCCGACGCGTTGTACTTCTGCTGGATGGCCTTCACGGACTCGGCCTCGATGCGGGCCTGGGCGGGGTCGTAGACGCCGCAGGGCAGGTCGCAGTGCGCCGAGGCGTGCTGGGGAGGCCAGAGGCGGTCGGCCAGCGTCAGTGCTCGGTCGATGATGCGCATGGACGTCTCCTTTCCCGGTTCCCGGTGCGGGGACCAATCGTGGACCAATCGTCCAGAGTGTGATCGTGGACCTCGGGCCTACCTTAGTCATGACCGACGCGGTCGCACCGAGGCGGGGTGGCGAGGGCGCAGGTCGGCGCGGCCCACGGCACAGGAGCCCGTCGCGCCAGGCTGCCCTCCTCGCTGCCACCGCGCTGGCCGCGGCCGCCGCGGCGGCCGCCGGCTGCGTGCGCCGGGTGCGGGTCACCGGTGCCAGCATGGAGCCGACCCTCTCGGCGGGCGACCACCTGGTCGTGGTGCGCCTGCCGGTGGCGTGGCCGCTGCACCCCGGCGACCTGGTCGCGCTCCGCGACCCTCGGGTTGCGGGGGGGCGGGGGCCCGTGCTGGTCAAGCGCGTGGTGCGGGCAGACGGGGCCGGCGTGGAGGTGCGCGGCGACAATGCAGCTCGGAGCACCGACAGCCGGACCTTCGGGCCGGTGCCCCGAACCCTGGTCCTCGGGCGCGCCGTGTACCGCTACGCGCCTTCCTCGAGGGCCGGCATGCTGCGCTGAGCCCCGGCCGAGGGCCCGCTCGGCCTCGCCGGTAGGCTCGCAGCCGCCATGCAGCGACTCGCCGTGCTCTCCCTCCACACGTCTCCGCTGGCGCAGCCTGGTATGGGTGACGGTGGCGGGATGAACGTCTACGTCCGCGAGACCGCGTCGGCCCTGGCACGGTCGGGGGTGGAGTGCGACGTCTTCACCCGCGCCTCGGCTCCCGGGCTGCCCGAGGTGGTGGAGGTGGAGCCGGGCCTCCGCGTCCACCACGTGGCGGCCGGCCCCGAAGAGGACGTCGCCAAGGAGGCCCTCCCCGACCTCGCCGAGCAGTTCACGGCCGGGGTCCTCGAGCGGATGACCGCCACCGGCGGCCCGGCCGGCGTCGACCGATGGGGCCCCTACGAGGCGATCCACGCCAACTACTGGCTCTCGGGGCTGTCGGGCCACGTGGTCAAGCACGAGCTCGACCTCCCCCTCGTGTGCACGTTCCACACGCTCGACCGGGTGAAGGCCATCGCCGGCCTCGACGAGGTCCGCGCCGACCTCCCGCACCGCCGCGCCGAGGCCGAGGCCACGATCATCGCCTGCTCGGACGCCGTGCTCGCCTCCTGCGCGGTCGAGGCGGACCAGCTCGTCGCCCTCTACGGCGCCGACCCGTCGCGCATCAGGGTGGTGGCCCCTGCGGTGGACCACGCCTTCTTCGGCCCCGGGCACCGCCCGCAGGCGCGCCGGGCCCTCGGCATCCCTCCTGAGGGCACCCTGCTGCTGTTCGTGGGCCGCATCCAGCCCCTGAAGGGCGTCGACGTGGCGGTGCGGACCCTCGCCGAGCTGCACCAGGGTGGCGCGCCGTGCCGGTTGGTCGTGGTCGGGGGGCCGAGCGGGCCCGAGGGCCCCGCCACCTACCGGGCCATGGTCGAGCTGGCCGGCGACTTGGGCGTCGTCGAACGGCTCGTCCTCGTGGCCCCCCAGCCCCACGAGCTGCTGTCGACCTACTACCGGGCGGCGGACGTGTGCCTCGTGCCCAGCCGCTCGGAGTCCTTCGGTCTCGTGGCCCTCGAGGCAGCCGCGTGCGGCACCCCCGTGGTGGCTGCCGCCGTGGGCGGGCTCACCGCCCTGGTCGTCGAGGGCAGGACCGGCTTCCTCGTCGACGGGGCGGAGCCAGGCGAGTTCGCCGCCGCGGTGCGCCGGATCGCGGACGAGCCGCTGCTGGCAGAGCAGCTGTCGACCGGCGCGGTGCTCGAGGCGCGCCGGTACACGTGGCGCGGCGCGGCCGCACGCCTGCTCGAGATCTACGACGAGCTGGCTGCCGGCCGCCTCGTGGAGTGCAGCTGACCGGGAGCCTTCGGCGTAGCCTTCGGCCATGCCGGTGAAGCTGCTCGTGGTCGGGGGCGGGAAGATGGGCGGCGCGCTCGTCGGCGGCCTCGTCGGCTCCGGGTGGTCGGCGCCCTCGGGGGTCGGCGTGGTCGAGCCCGTGCCCGAGCGGCGCCAGGAGCTCGCCGCGCTGCACCCCGGCCTCGTGACCCTGGCCGCACCGGAGCCCGGCATCGTCGAGCCCGGTGGCGGTGCCGTGCTGGCGGTCAAGCCCGAGGCTGCCGAGGTGGCGTGCCGTGCCCTCGCCGCCGCCGGAGTCGGGCGCGTGCTGTCGGTGGTCGCGGGCATGGCGGCCCAGCGGCTCGAAGCGGTCCTGGCACCCGGGGCTGCCGTCGTGCGGGCCATGCCCAACGCCCCGGCCCTCATCGGCGCCGGGGTCACGGCGATGGCCGGGGGCAGCAACGTGACCGCCGCCGACCTCGACTGGGCCGAGGGCGTGCTGGGGGCCGTCGGGCGCGTCGTGCGGCTCCCCGAGCGGCACCTCGACGCGGTGACGGGTCTGTCGGGGTCGGGGCCGGCCTACGTGTCGGTGGTCGCCGAGGCACTCGTCGAGGCCGGGGTCCTCGTGGGCCTGCCGCGCGACGTCAGCCGCACGCTGACCGTCGAGACGCTCCTCGGCTCGGCCACGCTGCTCGCCCGCGGTGAGGCGCCCGAGGAGCTGCGGGCAGCGGTCACCTCGCCGGGCGGCACCACCGCGGCCGGCTTGCGGGTGCTCGAGGCGCGTGCGGTGCGGTCTGCCTTCGTCGAGGCCGTGGTGGCGGCCACCGAGCGGGCACGGTCTCTCGGACGGTGAGCGGGGAGGTCCACGGCGGGCGACGGGCAGGCGGCGGCACGGTCTTCTTCGTGTCCGACTACGGCTCCCGCGACGAGTTCGTCGGCGTCGTGCACGCAGTCATCCGCCGGCTCGCGCCCGAGGTGCGCGTGATCGACCTCAGCCACGAGGTGCCTCCCTTCGCCGTCCGTTCCGGGGCCGAGCTGCTGGTCCGAGCGGCGCCGCACCTGGGCGAGGGCGCGGTGCTCGGCGTCGTGGACCCCGGCGTCGGGGGCTCCCGGCGGGGGGTGGCGTTGGGCGTGGGGTCCGATGCCGGGCCTGGGCTCCTCGTCGGCCCGGACAACGGGCTGCTGCCGCCCGCAGCCGACGCGCTCGGGGGCGTGGTGGCTGCCGTCGTGCTGCCCCGCCCGGCCCAGGAGGGGACTGCGCCGGGCCCCGCCGGGCCCTCGGCGACCTTCGACGGCCGCGACGTGTTCGCGCCGGCCGTGGCCGCCTGGTGTCGTGGGGCCCCGCTCGACGACCTGGGCGAGCCGGCCGACCCCGCCGGCCTCGTGCGCCTGCCGCCACCCGTGCAGGAGATCGGCGCCCGGCCGGGTGGCGGGGCGTACCTCCGATCGGAGGTCACCTGGATCGACCGCTTCGG
>Ga0070738_10006323_pt1 | contig 12500 bp, 12 predicted proteins | sample Coa_R2_2_FD_66446 | JGI IMG/M metagenome (GOLD analysis project Ga0070738, IMG submission 66446) | Surface soil microbial communities from Centralia Pennsylvania, which are recovering from an underground coalmine fire - Coalmine... | ecosystem: Environmental > Terrestrial > Soil > Unclassified ... | reverse complement strand
GCGCGCGGGCCGCTCCGGCCGGCGGAGCCGACGCCGACCAGGGGAAAATCGGCGTCGAGGTCGTCGCCGAGCCCGCCCGAGCTGAAGGCGCCGATCCAGGCGAACCTGTCCGGCTCGTTCAGGCCGACGACGAGCGATTCGGTGCCGCCCATCGAGAGCCCCGCGATGGCGTGCGCGTCGCGATCGGCGTCGACTCGATACGCCGCCTCGACCCTCGGGACGACCTCGCCGACGAGGGCCTGACGAAAGCGCTCGAAGTTGCGCCGGCGGAGCGCCGCGTCTCGCGAGAAGCCGGCGAAGCCGCCGGCGAGGATCTCGGGCGCGCCGTAGCCGAGGGGCATGACGACGATCATCGGCTCGGCCTTGCCGTTCGCGATCGCGTTGTCGACGATGACGTTCGCGCGGCCGACGGCCGTCCAGGCGCTCGCGTCGTCGCTGAAGCCGTGCAGGAGGTAGAGGACCGGGTAACGCCGCCGCGGCGCGTCCTCGTATCCGGGCGGCGTGTACACGTAGAAGTCGCGATCGTCGCCGGCGACGGCCGACCGGTAGAAGTGGCGATGCACGACGCCGTGCGGCACGTCCGCCACGTCCCAGGGCATGGGCGCGGGCCCGACGACGTGGAGCATGCTCTGCGCGCCGAGCAGGCCCGGCTTGAGCGCCGGATTCGCCGGGTCGGCGATGCTCACGCCGTCGACGACGAACGAATAGCCGTACCAGTCGGGCGCGAGCGGCGCGGTCGTGATCGTCCACACGCCGTCCTGCTCGTTCATCGGCGCCGGGGCCGAGCCCTCGACGAGCACGAGGACGCTCTCGGCGTGCGGGGCGCGCAGGCGAAGCGTCACCCGGCCGTCGGCGTGCGCCTCCGGCGAGACCACGGCGGCGGGGGTGATGGCGTCGCGCGATCGCGAGGGCGGCGGAGCCGAGCCGCCGCCCGAGGCGGCGCCGGCGCATCCGAGCAGGGCGGGCGCTCCCGAGGCGCACAGGGTCATGAGCGGCGCGAAGAATACGGCAGGCGTGGTGCGTCGGCGGTTCATCGGTGTCGATCCGTGTGGTGGGCCGCGATAATGTACGCGCGGGCCATGGCGACCGTGCACCTCATCTGCGGCGGCACCGGCGCGGGCAAGACGACCTACGCGGCCGCCCTCGCCCAGCGCCTTCGCGCCGTGCGCTTCTCGACCGACGAGTGGATGGCGGGCCTTTTCATGGCCGATCGCCCCGAGCCGCTCACCTTCGGCTGGGCGGTCGAACGCACGGCCCGCTGCGAGAGGCAGATGTGGTCGGTCGCCGATCAGCTGCTCGCGAGGGGCGTCGACGTCGTGTTCGACGTCGGCCTCTCGCGGCGCGAGCACCGCGACCGGTTCCGCCAGCGCGCGCGCGAGGTGGGCGCCGAACCGAAGCTACACTACCTCGACGTCGACACCGACACGCGGCGGTCGCGCGTCCGCGAGCGGAACACTTCGCGGCCGGCGACGTTCTCGTTCGAGGTGACCGACGCGATGTTCGACTGGATGGAACGCTGGTTCGAGGCGCCGACCGACGACGAGCTGTACGAGGCGATGATCGTCTGCGGCTGAGGCGCACACGCGCGCGCGGGCGGGCGGGGGGGCTGTCACCGCTGCCGCCGCGGGGCGCGCCGGGATGCCGGAACGCGCGATACGCCGGCGAAACGCACCCGCAACCCCGCCGCGTCTTGCCGTGATCCACGCTCAGGCAACATGACAGCCGCACTTCGCATGGACCCCCTCGCCACCTTCTACGCATCGATGCCGGCGCGCTACCGCGAGCTCTTCGACGCGCCCGCCGCGCGCGAGCACGCCGGCATCGTCGAACGCCGCGCGGGAGCCGCCGCGCACGCCGAGATATGGAAGCGCCTTCCGGGCGGCGGAGCGATCGTCTGCGTCGTCGCCGACGACCGGCCGGGCCTCCTGTCGTTCATCAGCGCCGCGCTCGTCGTCCACGCGATGGACGTCGTCGCCGCGCAGGTCTACACGCGCGCGTCACCGGCCGGCGCCGAAGCGGTCGACTTCTTCTGGCTGAGGCGCGAGGGGGCGCAGGCTTCCCCCGTGCTCGAGTCGGACGCCGCAGGCATCGCGGGCGTGCTGCGCGCGCTCGTGACGCGCGAGCTCACGATCGACACGATCACGCGCCAGACCGGAGTGCGTCCAACGCCGCCGGCGGGAGCCTCGACGCGCGTCACCTTCGAGGAAGAATCCGACACCGGGCTCGCCGTGCTCACCGTGGAGACGTTCGACCGGCCCGGCCTGCTGCTCGCGATCACGCAGGCGCTCTCGCGGGCGCGCGTGCAGATCATCGCCTCGGAGGCGATGTCGAGAGACGGGCAGGTGGTGGATCGGTTCACGATCGTCGAGCTCGACGGAGCGCCGCTGCGCGCGAACCGCCGGGGCATCCTGCGCGTCGAGGTGCTCGCCGCGATTGACGCCGTGTCGCGTGGTGAGCCATGAAGCTGTGCATGAAGGCCACCCGCGAGACCTCGCGCGGGCCCTCAGGCCGACTTGGGCTTCTTGGCGTCGGGCGCGCTCACGCTGTACCCCTCGGGGTGAATCGGGAAGAGCGGGGTGCCGACGCGTCGTCGGTCGCGCTTGTTGCGCTTGCCGCTGGTCGTCTTCTTGCGCTTGCGGATGCGCTCGAACTGCTGGGATGAGGAAACCATGCGACCTCTCGGGGAGACCGGTCGGGCAGACCGGTCGGGTCCTGGGGGGGCGCGCAAGATGAACGCTTCCCGGTCGCTTGTCAAAGTCGGGCCGCCGACGGGCGCCGGCCCCACGCCATTCAGGACGCCGGCCGCACCGTGACCGTCCACGTGAAGGACGGGTTACTGAACGGCGGCACGCGGGCGTTCATCAGGCGGGAGCGAATGCACGCCTCGGCCGGCTGGCCTGCCGCGTCGCCGGTCACGACGACGCTCTGCACCGAGCCGTCGGACTTGAACGTGATGGTCGCCCGCGAGACGGGATCGTCCGGTCCGAGGCAGTAGCGCGTTGCTGGGAGCACCGCGCCGACCGCGCCTTGCACGGCACCCATCGCGGGCTTGAGCGGCACGTTGCCGGCCGGGGGCTTCGCGCCGTCGCCGGACGGAGCGGCGGCGGCGGCGGGCGCCGCGGGCGCCGCGGCCCGAGGCGCCGCGGGCCCGACGGCCTTGCGCATGAGCGCCTCGAGGCTCTGTTCGCTCGCGTCCTTCGAGGGGCCGCCCGTGGCGCCGGCCGTCGCGGGCGCCGGCTCGGCTGCGGGGATCGGGGTCGTGTCGGTGGCTGCCGGCTGCGCGGTTTGTGTCGCGGTCGCCGCGGCGGTCGACGGGGGAGCGGCCGCCTGGGCATGCGTCGCCGCGGGCGCCGACGGCGCGCGGGCCGCGGCGTGCGGCTCGGCCGGGCGCGTCGACGCGGCGCCGGCCGGCAGGGCGGAGGGCTCGAAGCTTCGAGCCTCGGGCGCATCGTGCGCCGTGGCGGGGTGGTCGTCGGCTGGCGGCTGCACGGCGGTCGGCGAGGGTGCGGCAGCGGGGATCATCGCCGGCGCGACGTCGATGCGCGCGGCCTGGGCCGCCGGGCGCGCCAGGCGTACCTGGAAGAACGCGGCGGCGACGAGGCCGCCCAGACCCATCCCTGCGGCCAGGGCGAGCCACACGACGCCGCCGCCCCTCTTCGCCGGCAGCGCCGGCATCTCGGTGGGCCTCGTTGTCTCGAGCGGGAACGGCGTCGGGGCCGACGGCAGCTTCGGCCGGGCGAGCGACGCGTCGGTGGCCTCCTGCGGGGCCGATGGGACGGAAGGCGCAGGCGGCGGCGGCGAGAGCGGGGACGACAGCGGCAAGTACCCGCCCTCGCGCAGAAGCACGGAGGCGGAAGGAAAGCGCGCCGTCAGCCCGGAGATCGGATCCAGGGGGATCGGCCGGGGAGGAGGCGGCGCCACGGGCGGGGGCCTCGACGACGGCGGCGGCGTCGCGATGCGCGGCGACGACGCGTCGACCGGATCGGCCAGCCGCTGCCCTCGCTCGGTCGGGCGCGGAGGCGCGGGCGGGAAGGTCAGCGGGACCGTCGCGGCGTCCGCGTCCACGCTGTCGCTCGTGTCGGGGCGCGTCTTCGGCGCGACCGGCCGGCCCGCGATGGCCGCCAGGTCGATCATGCCCGAGTTCTCTCGCTCGTCGGCGTCGTCGCTGACCGACTCGTTCGCCGTCGCCAGCTTGGCGACTTCATCGAAGCGAATCCGGGTTCTCTCCTTGGACTCCGTCATCGACTCCCCTCGCGTCCCACATTTTCCTTCAAGGCGACGAAGCTTGGCACTCGCCCGCGGTCGAGGGAAGGGCGAACCGCAAAAAGAGTCTCCTCCGAGACGTCTCGGCCAGGTTTCCGGCGCGTGTCCTCGCGCGTTGGCCGCTCGCCGCGCGCTCCGCTAAGAACGGTGCGGGTCGCGCGCATTCATGTCCGATACGACGGCCGTTACCGAAGAGCTGAAAAAAGCGCTCGCCGCTGAAGAGGGCGGCCGCCGGTGGCTACGGCGACTGGCGGTGGCCGCCGGCTGCGCACTGGTGCTCGGGGCGGGGATGCTCTGGAGCGCGAAGCATCGTCCGCCCCCGCCCGCGCGCTTCATCACGGCGAGCGTCGCGCTCGGCGACGTCATCGAGAAGGTCCAGGCGACCGGGACGGTGCAGCCGCTCCTGCAGGTCAACGTCGGCGCCCAGGTCAACGGGCGGGTGACCCAGGTCTACGTCGACTTCAACTCCGTCGTGAAGAAGGGGCAGGTGCTCGCCGAGATCGACCCGCTCATCTACGGCACGCAGGTGAGCGCGCAGGCGGCCAACCTCGCCGCGCAGCGCGCCCAGCTCGCCCAGGCCAGGGCGTCGACCGAGAGCACGCGGGCGCAGATGGAGACCGCGCGCATCGCGCTCGAGCGCACGCAGAAGCTCTTCGAGAGCAACCTCGCGAGCCGCTCGGATCTGGACGCCGCCAGGGGCAACTACCAGTCGATCAAGGCCCAGTTCGATGCGGCGTCGGCCAACGTCCAGAGTCAGCAGGCCGTCATCGAGGCGCAGTCCGCGCAGCTCAACCAGTCGACCGCGAACCTCGGATACACGAAGATCTACTCGCCGGTCGACGGCGTCGTCGTCACGCGGGGCATCGACCCCGGGGCCACGGTGGTCGCGAGCTTCCAGGCCCCGGTGCTCTTCGTCATCGCCCAGGACCTGCGCAAGATGCGCGTCCTCGCCGACGTCGACGAGGCCGACGTCGGCAAGATCCAGGAGGGCATGGACGCAGACTGCGTGGTCGACGCGTTCCCCGGCGAGATCTTCCACGGCAAGGTCTCGCAGATCCGATACAGCCCGAACAACATCTCGGGCGTGGTGACCTATCCCGCCGTCGTCGAGGTGGACAACCCGGAGGACAAGCTCCGTCCGGGCATGACGTCGACCATCACCGTGCGCACGCGCGAGGCGCACCAGGTCGCGCGCATCCCGAACGCGGCCCTGCGCTTTCGACCGACGCCGCCGGCGGGGCCCGACGGCAAGCCCGTCGCGCAGCCGCCGGATCCGCCGCTCGCGAAGGGGCAGGGGCGGGTCTGGGTGCTGACCGGCGACCAGCCCGGCGCCGAACGCGACGAGGCGCGGCTCGTGTCGATCGGCATCACCGACGGCATGTACACGCAGGTGACGGACCCTCTCCTGCCGATCGGCGCCAAGGTGGTCACCGACGAGACGGACGCCGACGACAAGAAGAAGAAGGGCAGGCTGTTCTGATGGCGGCTGCGGTGTCGCCCGCGGCGGCTCCGCCCCTCGTCGAGCTGCGTCGCGTCTCGAAGGACTACGCGACCGGCGGCGGCCTGGTGCGCGCGATGCGCGACGTCACGCTGACGATCGCGCAGGGCGAGTTCGTGGCGATCGTCGGCGCGAGCGGCTCGGGCAAGAGCACGATGATGAACGTGCTCGGCTGCCTCGATCGGCCGTCGAGCGGCACGTACACCCTGGCCGGCATCGACGTCGGCAGCCGGCCGGGGGACTCGCGCGCGATCGTGCGAAACCGGGTCGTCGGCTTCATCTTCCAGGGCTTCAACCTGCTGCCGCGCACGACCGCGCTCGAGAACGTCGAGCTCCCGCTGCAGTATCGCGGCGTCGGCGTGCGCGAGCGGCGGCGGCGCGCGAAAGCGGCGCTCGACGCGGTCGGCCTCGCGTCGCGCCTGCACCACAGCCCGAGCCAGCTGTCGGGCGGCCAGCAGCAGCGCGTCGCCATCGCGCGCGCCCTGGTGACCGATCCGCCGCTCTTGCTCGCCGACGAGCCGACCGGCAACCTCGATACGCGGACGAGCCTCGAGGTGCTGGCCTTGCTCCAGAGGCTCAACCGCGAGCGTCGCATCACGGTCATCCTGGTCACCCACGAGCGCGACATCGCGGCCTGCGCGTCGCGCGTCATCACGATGCGCGACGGACGCATCGTCGGCGACGAGGTGCAGGCCGATCCGCTCGACGCCGCCGCGGAGCTCGCGCGCCTGCCGTCGGCGGAGGGCGCGCCGGACGACGCCCCGCGGTCGACGGCCGTCGGGATCGGCGGCGCCGCCCGAGGCGCGGGCGGGCCGGTGCCGGCCAGCGTGTACGCGATGATGCTCGCGGGCGACAGGCTCGGGGAGGCGCTCGTCGCCGGGTACGTGGGCCTCGTGCTGGGGCTGAGCGTGCTCAAGCTCTGGTGGGTGGGCCCCGTCGCCGGCGAGCTCGCGAAGGCTTGGGTCGGCGCGCGGTGGGCGCGCCGCCGACTCGGCCGGCCGGCCACGAGCGACCAGCGCGCCCGGATGGCGCTCTGGTACACCCTGTTCGTCTCGGGCGGCGCGCTGGTCGCGCTCCTCGCCGCGGGGGTGCTCCTGCCGGCGAAGGCGACCGCCCGGTTCGCCGCGGCGCTCGACGCGGCCGGCGCCGTGGTCGACAAGGGCTGGGCGGTGCTGGCGCTGGTCGTCTTCGCGAGCGTCGGCTGCCTCGCGCTACTGCGTTACCTGCTCCTGACGCTGCTCAACCCGAGGCGTTGACGTGACGCTCGCCGGACCCCTCATCGACGCGGTGGCGCTGGCGCTCGGCGCCATCGTCCGCAACAAGCTCCGCGCGGCGCTCACGATCCTCGGGATCTTCATCGGCATCACCGCGGTCGTCATCGTCACGGCCGCCGCCACGACGACCACGGCCGCCGTGGGCGGCGAGATCGACAGCTTCGCCGCCAACGCGCTGTTCGTCTGGCCCCAGCCGGTGCAGGCCTCCGGCGCGAGGAGCCGCGCCGTCGGCAGGCTGACCGAGGCCGACGGCCGTGCGATCGCGCGCGACGCGGTGAGCGTGGCCAACGTCGCGCCGTTTCTCTCGACGCAGGGGCAGGTCGTCTACGGGGACAAGAACTGGGCGACCAACCTCGTCGGGACGACGCTCCCGTACTTCCCCATCCGCCGCTACGCCGTCGGCCGCGGGTCGAGCTGGACCGAGAGCGACGAGCTGCTCAAGACCAAGGTGTGCCTGGTGGGCCAGACCGTCGCGTCGAACCTCTTCGGCAACCAGGATCCGGTGGGGCGCACCATCCGCATCGGGCGGTCTCCCTACACGATCGTCGGCGTGCTCGCGCCGCGCGGCACCTCCCCGTTCGGCGAGGATCAAGACGACCGCGTGATGATGCCGATAGGCTCGTTTCGTTCGCGCGTGATGCACACGGCGCCCGGCCGCGCCGATCAGCTCATCGTGGGCGCGACCAGCGACCAGACCGTCAACCGTGCCAAGGCGCAGATCGAGGACATCCTGCGCCAGCGCCATCACCTCGAGCCCGGCCGCGACGACTTCGCCGTCAGCTCCCAGTCCGAGTTGCGCGAGTCGACCGACGCGATCATGGCGACGCTCGCGGCGCTGCTGCTCTCGGTCGCCGGCGTCAGCCTGCTCGTGGGCGGGATCGGCGTGATGAACATCATGCTGGTCAGCGTCGCCGAGCGCACGCGCGAGATCGGCATCCGGATGTCGATCGGCGCGCGCGAGCGCGACATCCTCGTGCAGTTCCTCGTCGAGGCCATCGCCCTCACCATGATCGGGGGCGTGCTCGGGATCGCCGCCGGTAGCGGCATCACGCTGGCGATCGGACGCGTGCTGTCGTCGGCCGTGGCGCCGAGCGCCAGGGCGCTCGGGGTCGCCGTGGCCACGAGCGTGGCGATCGGCACCGTCTTCGGGTTCTTGCCGGCGTGGCGCGCGGCGAAGCTCGACCCGATCGCCGCGCTGCGGGTGGAGTGAGCGGTGCGCGGCATCCTCGACGGCGCCATCTCGGCCGCGCGCTCGATCGCGCGGAGCCCGCTACGGGCGTCGCTCACCGTCCTCGGGATCCTCATCGGCGTGGCCGCCGTCGTGACCGTGACGGCGCTCGGCTCGGGCGCGCGCGACAACGTGGCCCGCCAGATCCAGGCGATCGGATCGAACTTCGTCGTCGTCTTCCCGCAGGCGTCGCAGGCGTCCGGCGCGCACGGCGCGCAGGGGTCCGGCATGCGCCTCACCGAGGACGACGGCCGGGCCATCCTCGGCGAGTCGACGAGCGTCGTCGCGGTCGCTCCCGCGCTGCGCTCGGGCGCGCAGGTCGTCTACGGCGACCGGAACTGGTCGACGAGCTGCATCGGCACCACCCTGGCGTACTTCGAGGTGCGAAGCTGGGCGGTGACGCGCGGCTCGCTGTGGCTGCAGAACGACGAGCTGCTCAAGTCGAAGGTCGTGGTCGTCGGCGCCACGGTGGCGAAGAACCTGTTCGGCGCCGAGGATCCGGTCGGGCGCACGATTCGCCTCGGTCGCTATCCGTACCGCGTGCTCGGCGTGCTTGCGGAGAAGGGCGAGGCTCCGTTCGGCGGCGATCAGGACGACGTCGTGATCATGCCGTCGAGCAGCTTCCGGGCGCGGGTGACGCGCACTCCGCCGGGATTCGCGGGCGCGCTGATGGCCTCGGCGCGATCGCCGGACGCGACGGACCGCGCGGTGGCGCAGATCGACTCGATCCTCCGGCAGCGCCACCACGTCGAGGACGGTCGCGAGCCGGACTTCGTCATCCACACACAGAAGGAGTTCGCCGAAATGCAGGACCACGTCTACCGCATCCTGACGGCGCTGCTCGTGTTCGTGGCGGCCATCAGCCTCGCGGTCGGCGGCATCGGCGTGATGAACATCATGCTCGTGAGCGTCACCGAGCGCACCCGAGAGATCGGGATCAGGATGGCGATCGGCGCGCGCGAGCAGGACATCCGCACGCAGTTTTTGGTGGAGGCGGTCGCGCTGGCCGTCATGGGCGGCCTCGCGGGGGTGGCTGTGGGGGCGCTCGCGACCGGCCTGCTGCAGCGCGCGCTCGAGTGGCACATGGCCCTCGCGCTCACGCCGATCGTCGTCAGCGTCGCGGTCAGCGCGGCCGTCGGGGTCGGCTTCGGCTTCTTCCCGGCCAGGCGCGCCGCGCGGCTCGATCCTATCGAGGCGCTGCGGCACGAATAGGGAGCGCGGTTACCACTCGCCCTGGTTGGGCATCGACGCCCACGGCTCGCGCTTGGCGAGCGCCTCGCCGCGCTGCAAGAGCTCGATCGAGTGGCCGTCGGGCGACTTGACGAACGCCATGTGCCCGTCGCGCGGGGGCCTGAGGATGGCGACGCCGCGCGAGCGAAGCCCTTCGCAGGTCGCGTAGATGTCGTCGACCTCGTACGCGAGGTGGCCGAAGAAGCGCCCGGTCGGGTAGGCCTCGGCCTGGTCCCAGTTGTGGGTGAGCTCGACCTCGGCCGCGTCGCCCGCTGCGCCGGTCGAGAGGAACACCAGCGTGAAGCGGCCCGCCTCGCTGCGGCTTCGCCGGACCTCCCGCAGCCCGAGCTTGTGGACGAAGAAGTCGAGCGCGGCGTCGAGGTCGCGCACTCTCAGCATCGTGTGAAGGTATCGCATGGCTCTAGTCACTCCAGATTTGCAGTGCGTACTGTCCGCCGCCGAGGCCCACGCTCACGACGACGGTCGCGCTGTCGTCCTTGCTGAAGCACACGCCGCCGTTCTCGAGGACGACCGGGCTGGCGTCGTCGGTCGAGTCCTGGGCCACGACCACTCCGGCGGAGTCCTTGACGGCCACGTCGAGGTCCTTGATCCCCTCGGCGGCGCGGGCGAACACGCGGTAGCAGTGGTTTCCTTTCGCATCGAGAGCGAAGGTCTGCGGCTTGTCCAGGTCGGCTTGCTTGCCCGTGAGCGTGCCGCCGACGATCTTCATCCCGGTCTGCCTGGCGCAGCCCGCGGCCAGCGCGGCGACGTCCCGCGACAGGTCGCGCGAGGTCGTCTTGAAGCCCGCGTGGCACGCCGCCCACGCCGGGTCGGTCTTCGTCGTCGCGACGGCGGACGCCGGCGCCGGGGTGGACGGGACGGGCGCCGCGCTGGGCGGCGGCGCGACCGAGCCGGCGCCCGCCGGGCCGGCCGAGGCGGCCGTCGGCGCGGCCGCCGCGGACGCGGACGCGGACGCGGACGCCGGCGCGGCGGCGGGCGGAGACGGGGGGTTCGGCGCGGGGCGGCAGCCGGCGCACGTGGCCACCGCGAGCGCGACGGCCGCGGCGCGCGGCGCCGGCCGCGGCAGGGAGATCGATCCGGGCCTCCGCATGCTCCTCGTGCGCTCGTTAAGCGCCGTCGCCTCGCCGATGGCAAGCGCAAACCGCGCGCGCTACCACCTGCTCCGAGATGCCGCGCGTCGTCCCCGTCGAGCGAGACGCCCCTGCCGGGCGCGCCGTCACCGAGGCCGCCGAGGCGCTTCGGGCCGGCCGGCTGGTCGCGCTCCCGACCGAGACCGTGTACGGGCTCGGGGCGCGCGCCTTCGACGAACGGGCGATCGCGCTCGTCTTCGCGGCCAAGGGCCGGCCGACGCACCACCCGCTCATCTTGCACGTGCTCGACGAGCGCCAGGCGCGCGAGCTCGCGGCGCGCTGGCCGGACGCGGCGTCGCGGCTGGCGGGCGCGTTCTGGCCCGGGCCGCTGACGCTCGTGGTCGATCGGGCGGCGCACGTGCCGGCGTCGGTCGCAGGCGGCGGCGCATCGATCGCCGTGCGCGCCCCGGCGCACCCGGTCGCGCGAGCGCTCATTGCGGCCCTGGGCGAGCCGATCGCGGCGCCGAGCGCGAACCGCTACCAGGGCCTGTCGCCCACCGCGGCGTCGCACGTCGTGCGCCAGCTCGGCGACGCGGTCGACCTCGTGCTCGACGGCGGCCCGTGCTCGGCCGGCATCGAATCGACGGTCGTCGACGTCCGCGGGCCGACCGCGCGCGTGCTGCGTCCGGGGGCGGTCGGCCTGGACGCGCTCCGGCGCGTGCTCGGGGCCGTCGAGGCGCGGATCGAGCGGGCCGGCGCCGAGGAGCCCAGGGCGGCCCCCGGCATGGACGCGCGCCACTACGCCCCGCGCGCGCCGCTGCACCTCGTCGCCGGAGGACCGGAGCTTGCGTCGCGCGCGGCCCGGAGCCTCGCCTCGGGCGATCGACGGGTCGGCGTGGTCCTGTGCGGAGCGAGCGCCGCGCCCGAGCCGCGCCTCCTGCTTCGGGTGCTTCCGGCGGAGCCGGCGCCGTACGCGCGACTCCTCTACGGGACGCTGCACGACCTCGACGAGAGCGGCGTCGACGCCATCGTCGTGCAGGCCGTGCCCGGCGGGGACGCGTGGTGGGCCGTCGCCGACCGCCTGCGCAGGGCCGCGGCCGCGCCCTGACGGCGGGGTAGTCAGCGCGCGCCCAGCGCGTCTCGCATGACCGGGTGACGCGCGAGCCGGCGCAGCGCCCGGAGGAGGAGCGTCTTGCCCGGCTCCACCTTGTGCCACGGCGAAGCCCCGCTCGGGTGCGGCAGCGCGACGACGTCGACTTCGCGCCCGTGCCAGCGCGCGCGCCGCCTGGTGCCGACGACGTCGGCGAGCGGCGTCTTTCCGCCGAGGACGCGCTCGATGGCGAGCGTGCCGACGGCCACGACGAGCTCCGGGCGCAGGATCGCCGCCTCGCGCTCGAGCCAGTCCTCGCAGCGGGCGACCTCCTCCGCGTCCGGCCGGCGGTCGCCGCCACCGGCCGCCTTTCCCGGGAAGCACCGCGCGACGGCCGCCATGTAGACCCGCTCGCGGAACGTCGCCTCGTCGACGCCGAGCGCCGCCTGGAACCAGCCGAAGAGCGTGCGTCCGGCCGTCCACGCGAACGGCCGTCCGAGCGCCCCCTCGCGAGGTCCGGGCGCCTGGCCCAGGAGCATCACGCGGCTGACGACCGGCGGCCCGTGGACGACCGGACCGATCATCTTCGGGCACGCGCGGCACGCCGCGAGATCGCGGTGCAGGAGCTCGAGGCGCTTTCGGTCTCCGTTCATCGGCGGAGCTGGGCCCTTCGCGCGCTCTCGTCCTGCGGCTGCTCCTCCGCCGTCTCCGGCTCGTCGCGCCCTTCGACCTCTTCCGGGCCGACGCGCACGCGGGCGCCGCCGTCGTCCGGCAGCCGCACGGGGCGGTACCAGACGACGCCCTGATCGTCGACCTCGACGTTCAT
>Ga0070738_10006322_pt1 | contig 12501 bp, 15 predicted proteins | sample Coa_R2_2_FD_66446 | JGI IMG/M metagenome (GOLD analysis project Ga0070738, IMG submission 66446) | Surface soil microbial communities from Centralia Pennsylvania, which are recovering from an underground coalmine fire - Coalmine... | ecosystem: Environmental > Terrestrial > Soil > Unclassified ... | reverse complement strand
GGCCAGAGTACTTAGCCGCGGGCGTCAAACGCCCTTCTGCAGCATCTCCGCGACGCCGCTGATCCGGGCGACCGCGAGGAGACCGGAAGGCAGATTGGCGAAGCGAAGCGGACGCCCCTCCCGCTTCATGATCGCCATCCAGTCGAGCAGCACCGCGAGTCCGGCGCTGTCGGAATGTGAGATCCCGGCGCAGTCGATCTCGAGGTCGCGCGCGCTCGAGGTGCGCAGCGCATGCAGTCCCTCGGCGCGCGCGCGGCGCGCGTTCGCGAAAGTCAGCGCGCCCCGCGCCGCAAACCGGCCGGGCGAGACCACCGAGATCCCGAACGATGCCGCCTCGGGAGCGCCGCGGGCGAGGCTGGCCTCGGGCTCGCTCACGAAGCGCCGCCGGTGGTCTTGCCGATCTGTGCCGGGCGCTCACCGTGCTCCAGGCGGTTGATCACGGCATCGAGGCCCTGCTGAGCGATCTGCGGCTGAAAGTCCTGGCGATAGCTCATGATGTAGCTGACGCCGTCGATGACGACATCCCACGCCTTCCAGCCCTGCGGAGTCATGTGCATGTAGTAGTTGACCGAGACGGGCGCCCCGCTGCTGCGGGCCATCTCGGTGCGCACCGTGGCGTTCTGATCGCCGGGGTTGGTGCGACTCGGATAGACCTTGAGCGTGTTGGCGGTGAAAGCGACGATCGCGCTGCCGTAATTGTTGAGCATCGAGTGATAAAAGGCGTTGACGAAGCGCTCCCGCTGCTGCGGCGTGGCGGTGCGCCAGTACTTGCCGAGCACGAGTTGGGCGGCGAACTGCGTGTCGACGTGCGGCAGAATGTACTTGTCGACCAGCGCCTGGATCTTCGCGGGGTTGTTGCGATACGCCTGGCGGTCGGCGTCAAGGGCCTTCAGCAGGCCGTCGGCGGCGGACTCCACGACCTGCGACGGCTGCTCCGAGGCGCTCTGCTGCGCGGCCGAAGCGGCCGTGGCGGCGGCGGCTGGAACCTGCGCCTGAATCAACCATCCCGCGGCCATCAAGGCCGCGGCGAGAAGAGTCGTATGTCTCATGGGTGGGGCTCCTGCGGTTTCTCGTCCGGGTTCGGGGTCTTGCCGTTACTGTTGCCGTTGCTGCCGCCGCCGCTGTTGCCGCTGCCACTGGCGAAATTGGCGAAGAACTTGTTGATCAGATTCTCCAGCACGATGGCGGACTGTGTCTGCAGGATCTGGCTGCCGTCCTTCAGATACGTGCTGAGACCTCCAGGGCTGATGCCGACGTACTGCCCGCCGAGCAGCCCCTCGGTCTCGATGCTCGCATAGCTATCTTCCGGAATCTGGCTGAACTGAGGATAAATGCGCAAATGAACGTTTGCCCGGTAGCTCTGGTTGTCCAAGCCGATCGCCGTCACATCGCCGATCCTCACGCCCGCCATCCTGACGGGCGCGCCGACCTTGAGGTCGCCGATGTTGTCGAATTCGGCGGTCACCTCATAGCCCGGCGGCTTGCCGAAGCCGAGCTTGAGCCCGCTCGAGGGCAGCTGGGTAGTGAGAAAGACGAGCGCGGCGAGGCCGAGCAGCACGAACAGGCCCGTTCCGATCTCGAGTGAGCGAGTGGGGCGCATGGGATGGCGATCCTCTTACAAGAAGGCGGCGGTCAGTACGTAATCGAGCAGCAGCGTGAGCACGGACGAGGCGACGACGGTGCGCGTCGTCGCGAGCCCGACGCCTTCGGCCGTGGGCGGCGCCTGATAGCCCTCGTTGACGGCGATGAGGCTCAGTACGGCGCCGAATACCAGACTCTTGACGATGCCCTGGACCACATCGCGCAGGCCGACGGCCCCTTGCATCTGCGACCAGAAGGTGCCTCGATCGATGCCCATCAGCTGCACGCCGATGAGTTGCGCGCCATAGAGCCCGATGATGTTGAAAATGGCCGCGAGCAGCGGCATCGCGATGAGGCCGCCGAGGAAGCGCGGCGCGGCCACATGACGCATCGGATCGACCGCCATCATCTCCATGGCGGTGAGCTGGTCGGTGGCCTTCATCAGGCCGATCTCGGAAGTGAGTGCGGTACCTGCACGGCCGGCGAAGAGCAAAGCGGTCAGAACCGGGCCGAGCTCTTTGAGCAGCGACAGCGCCGCGGCGGTGCCCAGCGCCTCCTCCGAGCCGAATCGCTCAAGCAGGCTGTAGCCCTGAAGGCCCAACACCATGCCGGTGAAAAGGCCCGAGAGCATGATGATGATGAGCGAGCGGGCGCCGGCGTTGTACACCTGAGCGATGATGAGGCGCGGCCGGGCGAGCGCCGGCACGCACGCGCGCAGCAGGCGGAAGAAGAAAATGCCGGTCGCGCCGGTCTTGCGCAGGCCCTCGAGAAGCGGGCCGTGTTGGGTTCCGTTGCTCATCCTTCGTCGGCTCCGAGAAGCTGGCTGGCGTAGTCGGGCGCCGGATAATGGAAGCGCACGGGGCCCTCCTCGCTGCCGGTCATGAACTGGCGCACGGTCTCGGAATCGCTGCGCGCGAGCTCCTGCGGCGTCCCTGAGGCCACGACACGGCCTGCGGAGAGGAGATAACTCTGATCGGCGATGGTGGCGAGCTCCTGCACATCGTGGGAAACGACGATGCTGGTGATGCCGAGCGCCTGGTTCATCTGCTTGATGAGGCGCAGGATCACCCCGAGCGAGATGGGATCCAGGCCGACGAACGGCTCGTCGTATAGCAACACCTCGGGATCCATGACGATCGCGCGCGCGAGGGCGACGCGCCGCGCCATGCCGCCGGAGAGCTCCGCCGGCATCAGCTCCGCGGCGCCGCGCAAGCCCACCGCCTCGAGCTTGGTGAGCACCAGCTTGCGGATCACCGATTCCGGCAGATCGGTATTCTCACGCACGGGGAAAGCAACGTTGTCGAAAACGCTGATGTCGGTGAGCAGCGCCCCGTTCTGGAAGAGCATGCCCATGCGCCGGCGGGCGGCGTAGATCTCCTTGCGGGAAAGAGTAGCGATGTCGCGCCCGAACACCGATACCTCGCCGCGGTCGGCGAAGAGCTGTCCGGTGATGAGGCGCAGCAGCGTCGTCTTGCCGGTGCCGCTCGGACCCATGACGGCCGTGATCAGACCCCGGCGCACCCGGACGTTGAGCCCGGCAAAGATCGCGCGCCCGTCGATGGCGTAGTGCGCATCGCGCACCTCGACCACCGCCTCATCCGCCGAAGCCGGCGGCGCGGGCCGCAGAGAGTCGGGCCCGCTCAAGCGGCCTGGCTTTCCATCTCTGGGCTGTAGCGGCCGGTCGTCGCAAGACCGTTGAGCCGCGCGCGGCGCGCAAACTCTTTCTGCCCCGCGGCGAACGTCTCGGACTTGCCGCCCCAGGCCTTGAGCGCGGTGTCCTGCAGCGCGCGGCCATAGCTGAATGTCAGGGACCAGGGCAGCGGGCCCAGGCGATTCATCAGCGAGAGGTGCAGCGTCGCCTCGGTCGATGACTGGCCGCCCGAGAGGAAGGCGATGCCAGGCACAGCCGGCGGTACGTGGCGCTTCAGCGTCCGTACCGTAGCCTCCGCCACCGCCTCGGGCGAGGCGCGATTCGCGGCCTTCTTGCCGGAGATGACCATGTTGGGCTTGAGGACCATGCCCTCGAGCTGGATGCGATGCTCGAAGAGCTGGCTGAAGACGGCATCGAGCGTGGCGTTGGTCACTTCCTCGCAGCGCTCGATCGAGTGCGCGCCGTCCATGAGCACTTCCGGCTCCACGATCGGGACGATGTCATTCTCCTGGCAGAGCGCGGCATATCGGGCGAGCGCGTGCGCGTTGGCCTCGATGCCGAAGGCGGTCGGAATGCCGTCCGCGATGTCGATGACCGCGCGCCACTTCGCGAACCGCGCCCCGAGTGAGCGGTACTCGATGAGCCGCTCCCGCAGCCCATCGAGCCCTTCGGTGATGGTCTCGCCGGGAAAGCCGGCGAGCGGCTTCGCGCCGAGATCGACCTTGATCCCGGGAATCATCCCGTGCTGGGTCAGATACTGCGGGAACGGAGTCCCATCGCGCGTTTTCTGCCGGATGGTCTCGTCGTAGAGGATGACCCCGCTGATCGCCTGGTCCGCGCCCGGCGCGGTGAAGAGCAGCTCGCGGTAATTGCGGCGGTGCTCCTCGGTGGACTCCAGCCGGATCGCCTCGAAGCGCTTCTTGATGGTGCCGGTGCTCTCATCCGCGGCCAGAATCCCCTTGCCCTTCGCAACCATGGCCTGGGCGATACGGGCGAGCTCATCGCGGTTCATCGTGCTTTCCTCCAGCAATGGCGGGGCCGTCTGCGCGCACTTTGGCGTGCGCGCCAGCGTCCGCCCCCGGTCGTTCGCATGAATGGAAGTTCCAAGGATACCAAAAGCTTCCCGCTGCCATTGGGTCGATGGCGCCGGCGATGAGGCTGTGCTTGGTTTGGGATACAATTAGCACTAAAATAGTCCTACTTTGACGACCCCGGGGTGTGCCCGTCCATGGTTCGCATCAGCCGCCTCACCGATTACGCCACGGTGCTCCTTGCCGTCCTCGCCGAGCAGCCCGCGCGGTTACAGACCGCCACGGCACTGGCGGAGCAGACCCGCATCGCGGCCCCGACGGTCAGCAAGCTCCTGAAGCAGCTGCAGCGGGCGGGCCTCGTCGCCTCGACCCGGGGGCTGCACGGCGGCTATCAACTTGCGCGCCCCGCCACCGATATCAGCGCCGCGGCCATTCTCGATGCCCTGGAGGGTCCCGTGGCGCTCACCGACTGCTCGGTCGGGGCCGGCCAGTGTGAGATCGAGGAGACCTGCCGCGTCGGACGGGTCTGGCAGAGGCTGAACCTCGCCATCCGACGCTCATTGTATGACGTCAGTCTCGCGCAGCTTGCCGGCATCGACACCACCCAGGTGACGCTGCCCGCGCTCGAGCGCGACATGAAAGGGGCCGCCTCCCGCGCGCCCGTCCGGTCCTGAAATCATGAGTGAAACCGCAAATCAGCTCGAAAGCCTGCTCGCCCGACGCTACCAGCACGGGTTCGTCACCGACATCGATGCCGACACGGTCCCGCCGGGGCTCGATGAGGATGTGGTTCGGCTCATCTCCCGCAAGAAGGGAGAGCCGGCGTTTCTCACGGAGTGGCGCCTGAAGGCGCTGCGGCACTGGCTCACGATGAGTGAGCCGCACTGGCCGCAGGCGCACTATCCGCCGATCGATTACCAGGCCATGTCCTATTATTCCGCGCCCAAGGCAAGGAGCGACGGTCCCAAGAGCTTGGATGAGGTCGACCCGAAGCTGCTCGAGACCTACGAGAAGCTCGGCGTGCCCCTGCACGAGCGGGCGCGCCTGGCGGGCGTTGCGGTGGATGCGGTATTCGACAGCGTGTCCGTCGCCACGACGTTCAAGGAGCGCCTTAGCGAGGCGGGAGTCGTCTTCTGCCCGTTCTCCGAAGCGGTTCAGAAGCATCCGCAGCTCCTCGAGCGCTATCTCGGCAGCGTCGTGCCTCACACGGACAATTTCTTCGCTTCCCTGAATTCCGCAGTGTTCTCCGACGGGTCCTTCGTGTACGTGCCGAAGGGTGTGCGCTGCCCAATGGAGCTGTCGACGTACTTTCGCATCAATGCGGCGAAGACCGGACAGTTCGAGCGCACGCTGATCATCGCGGATGAAGGGGCGTACGTCTCCTATCTCGAGGGCTGCACGGCCCCGATGCGTGATGAGAACCAACTGCATGCCGCCGTGGTGGAGCTGGTGGCGCTGGATGACGCCTACATCAAGTATTCCACGGTGCAAAACTGGTATCCCGGCGATGCCGAAGGCAAGGGCGGCATCTACAACTTCGTCACCAAGCGCGGCGAGTGCCGGGGACGCAACTCCCATATCTCCTGGACCCAGGTGGAGACCGGATCGGCGATCACCTGGAAGTACCCGAGCTGCGTATTGCGCGGCGAAGGTTCCATCGGGGAGTTCTACTCCGTCGCGACCGTCAACAACCGCCAGCAGGCGGATACCGGCACGAAGATGATCCACATCGGCCGCGACACGCGCAGCACCATCATCTCCAAGGGCATCTCCGCCGGTCACGGCCAGAACACCTACCGCGGCCTGGTGAAGATCCTGCCGAGCGCGCACGGCGCGCGCAATTTCACGCAGTGCGACTCGCTCCTCATGGGCGGCAAGTGCGGCGCGCACACGTTTCCTTATGTCGAGGTCAAGAACCCCTCGGCGACGGTCGAGCACGAGGCGAGCACCTCGAAGATCAGCGAGGATGAGCTCTTTTACTGCCTGGCGCGCGGCATCGGCGCGGAGGACGCGGTGAATCTGATCGTCAGCGGCTTCTGCAAGTCCGTCTTCAAGGAGCTGCCGATGGAGTTCGCGGTCGAGGCCCAGAACCTGCTCGCCGTGAGCCTCGAAGGCGCCGTGGGCTAGCGCGAGAGCGTGGTTTAGAGGAAAGACAGAGCAATGTTGAAGATCGAGAACCTCCACGTCAAAGTCGACGGCAAAGAGATCCTCAAGGGCCTCACCCTCGCGGTTCCGACCGGCGAGGTGCATGCCGTCATGGGGCCGAACGGCTCCGGCAAGAGCACGCTCGCGAATGTGCTCGCCGGGCGCCCGGGCTATGAGGTCACCGCCGGCTCCGTCACCTTCGAAGGACGCGACCTGCTGGCGCTGGCGCCCGAGGAGCGTGCGCGCGACGGGGTGTTTCTCGGCTTCCAGTACCCTGTCGAGATTCCGGGCGTCAACAACGTGTATCTGCTCAAAGCCGCCGTCAACGCCGCTCGCAAGCACAAGGGCCTGCCGGAGGTCGATGCGTTCGAGTTCCTGACGCTGGTGCGCGAGAAGATGCGGCTGATGCGCATGGAGGAGAGCATGCTCTCCCGCGGAGTGAACGAGGGCTTCTCCGGCGGCGAGAAGAAGCGGAACGAGATCCTGCAGATGCTGGTCCTCGAGCCGCGGCTCGCCATCCTGGATGAGACCGACTCGGGCCTCGACATCGACGCGCTGAAGATCGTCGCCAACGGCGTCAACACGCTGAGGTCACCGGAGCGCTCGCTCGTGCTCGTGACTCACTATCAGCGTCTGCTCGATTACATCGTCCCGGATCACGTTCACGTGCTCGTCAAGGGACGCATCGCGCGCAGCGGCGACAAGTCGTTGGCGCTGGAGCTCGAGCGCCGCGGCTACGACTGGGTGACCGGCGAGGCGGCATGAGCACCGCTCTTTCCCAGCGCGTACTGCACGAGTACGCCGCGGTTCGTGACTCGCTGCCTGCCGGGGTCGTCAGTCCCGAGCGGCGGCAGGAGGCCATCCAGGCGCTCGCTGCCCGGGATCTGCCCACGACGCGGGAGGAGAACTGGCGGTACACGAATCTGCGGCCGCTCGAGCGGGTGCGCTTTGCGCCCGCCGCGGCTCCCGGCTCTGCTTCGAGTCCTGCTTCAGGCGCGGCACCGGCGGCGGCACCGCCGTGCGCCTCGGACCTGCCAGCCAGATTGGAAGGCTTCGCGCGCTATACGTTCGTGGACGGCGCCTTTGCCCCGGAATTGTCCTGGCCTGTGGAGCATGCAGCCCTCAGCGTTCGCTCCCTGCGACGAGACGCAGAGCAGCATCGTGCAGCTCAGGGCACGCCCGAGGGCGGCTCGCAGGCTCACAGCCGCTCGGCCACCGTCACTCGGCTGCCACACGCCTTGCCCGCTCTGAGCACGCTTCCCGAAGCGCGCCTTGCGCTCCTCAACGAGGCGTTTGCGACTGATGCAGCGGTGATCCACGTGAGCGGTGCAACCGCCGAGCTGCCGCGCGTGGAGCTTGTGTTCGTCGCCGTGGCAGGTGCCGACTCCGGAGCCTCCTATCCGCGCGTGCAGGTGGCGCTGGATCCGGGTAGTCGGCTGATGCTCATTGAGCGACACGTGAGCGTGGGCGCCGGTGCCAACTTCATCAACGCCTCTGTTCACGTTGACATCGGACGCGGCGCAAACCTGAGTCATTATCGCCTGCAGCAGACGGGCGCGCGCGCCACCTGGCTGGATACCTTGTCGGCAGTGCTGGCCGCGGATGCGCGATACGGCCTCCTGACCATCAACATCGGAGGACTCTCGGCTCGGTCCACCATTCACGCCAAGATGGCCGGACCCGGGGCGCAGCTCACCCTTTCGGTGGCCGCGCTCGGCGACCGCCAGCAGGTGCTGGACAACTTCGCACTGGTGGAGCACATCGCGCCGCGTGCACGCACGGAGCAGACCTTCCGCGGCATCGGCTCGGGGCGCGCCCGCGTCGCGTTCAACGGCAAGATCGCCGTCCGTGAAGCCGCCGCCGGCACTGATTCGCGGCAGTCGCTTCGCGGGTTGCTCGCGGGACCGGAGGCGGAAATCGACCTGCGCCCGCAGCTCGAGATCTACACGGATGATGTGCGCTGCAGCCACGGTGCGACCGCCGGCAAGCTGGACGACAACATGCTGTTCTATCTGCTCTCCCGGGGCCTGTCGCCCGAAGTGGCGCAACGCCTGCTCAAGTGGGCGTTCCTGGAGGATGTGGTCTCGAAGATCGAAGTACCTGATCTGCGGCGGCAGATCGAGCACGACCTCGCCGGCCAGATGGCCGATGCCGCCGCCCTGAAGGAGCTCCTCTGATGGCCGTAACGGCATCCCACATTGCGTCCGCGCCCGCGCTCGATGTCGAGCGTGTGCGAGGCGACTTCCCTATTCTCGAGCGGACGATCAACGGCCGCCCGCTCGTATACCTCGACAGCGCCGCATCCTCGCAGCGCCCGCTGCCGGTGCTGCGGGCCATAGAGCGATACGAGACGCATTGTCACGCGAACGTCCACCGCGGCGTGCATGCTCTGAGCCAAGCCGCCACGGAGGCGTATGAGGGTGCACGCGAGCGGATACGCCGGTTCATCAACGCGCGCTCCACTCGCGAGATCATCTTCGTGCGCGGCACGACCGAGGGCGTAAATCTCGTCGCGCAGTCCTACGCCCGCCCCCGGTTCGGGCCGGGCGATGAGATCCTGATCACCGGGCTCGAGCATCATGCCAACATCGTCCCGTGGCAGATGGTCCGGGACCAGACGGGCTGCACGCTGAAGGTGGCGCCCATCAACCGCCGCGGCGAGGTCGAGCTCGACCGGTTCCTCGAGCTGCTCTCGCCGCGCACGCGACTGGTCGCGATCGCTCACGTGTCCAACGCGCTGGGCACCGTCCTGCCGGTGAAGCGCATGATCGACGCGGCGCATGCACACGGCGCCGTCGTATTGGTCGATGGCGCGCAGGCCATTCCCCATTCCGTCGTGGATGTGCGCGGTCTCGGCTGCGACTTCTACGCCTTCTCCGGCCACAAGCTGTACGGCCCGACCGGTATCGGCGTGCTCTACGGCCGGGAGGAGCTGCTCGCCTCCATGCCGCCCTGGCAGGGCGGCGGCGACATGATCCTGACCGTATCGTTCGAGAAGGCGACCTACAACGAGCTGCCGTGGAAGTTCGAGGCCGGTACCCCCAACATTTCGGGAGCCATCGGGCTCGCCGCGGCGATGGACTACATGGAGGGCCTGGGGGTAGAGGCCATCGCGGCCCACGAGCAGCGCCTGCTGCAGCACGCGACGCGGGAGCTCGAGCGCATCCCCGGAATCGAGATCATCGGCACGGCGCATCACAAGGCCGCGGTACTCTCCTTCACCATGGAGGGCGTCCATCCCCACGACCTCGGCACGATCCTGGATGCGGAGGGGGTGGCCGTGCGCACGGGCCACCACTGCGCGATGCCGGTCATGACGTTCTTCGATATTCCCGCGACGGCGCGCGCGTCCTTCGGCTGCTACAACACGGAGGCCGATGTGGCGAGCCTGGTCGCGGCCCTGCGCAAGGCACGCGAGGTGTTCGGCTGATGGACCTCAAAGAGCTCTATCGCGACGTCATTCTGGACCACAACAGGCGTCCGCGGAACTTCGGCCGGATCGAGCCTTGCGACTCTCACGCGGAGGGTCACAACCCACTCTGCGGTGATCGCCTCACGGTCTGGCTTCGCCTGAAGGATGACCGGATCGAGGACATCCGCTTCGAAGGCAAGGGGTGCGCCATCTCGACCGCGTCCGCTTCGCTCATGACGGAGGCCGTCAAGGGGAAGGACAAGGGAACCGTCCGGGCTCTCTACGGGCGGATACATTCCCTACTGACTCAGCAGGACGCAATGCCCGACGCCTCGCTCGGCAAGCTCGCCGCCCTTTCCGGTGTCCGTGAGTTCCCGGCTCGCGTCAAATGCGCGAGCCTCTGCTGGCACACCCTGAACGCCGCGCTCGAGCGCAGCGAGGCTACCGTCTCCACGGAGTGAGAGATCGACATGCGTAGTCACGAGAACGAGCCCTTCGTCGTCAGCCGCGAAGTCAAGGCGGTGATCGTGCCCGCCGGCGTCGAGGTCAACCTCAAACCCGGCCAGTCGGGCTACATCACCCAGGCCCTCGGCGGCAGCTTCACCGTCTACATGGAGGGCAATCTCTTCCGGATCTCCGGCGAGGACGCCGACGCCATCGGCAAGGAGCCGGTAAAGCCCCCGGAGCTGCCCCCCAACGCCACCGAGGACGACGTCCGCGAGCTTGCCTGGGCGCAGATGCGTACCTGTTACGATCCGGAGATTCCGATCAACATCGTCGATCTCGGCCTGGTGTACGACTGCACCGTGCAGCCCAACGAGGACGGCACCCGCACGGTCGACGTCAAACTCACCCTCACCGCCCCGGGCTGCGGCATGGGCGAGATCCTGGTCGACGATGTCCGGGACAAGATCCAGCGCATCCCCACCGTGCGCGAAGCCCGTGTCGAGCTCACCTTCGACCCGCCCTGGAACCAGAGCATGATGTCCGAGGAAGCGCGGCTGCAGACAGGGATGTATTACTGACGTGTCCTGGGTCGATGTCGGCAGCGCCGCGGACCTCTCCGAGGCCACTCCCCTCTTCGTCGAAGTCGACGGGCTCGCGGTCGTGCTCGTGCGCTGCGGCAATGACCTCTACGCCGTCGACGATCGCTGTACCCACGACGGCGAGGCTCTCGCCGGCGCCGAAGTCGAGTCCTGCCAGATCATCTGCCCGCGCCACGGCGCGCGGTTCTGCCTGCGCACCGGCGAGGCGCTGACACCGCCGGCCTACGAGCCACTGCGCACCTACGCGGTACGGGAGGAGAACGGACGACTCCTGCTGTCGCTGAACCCGGATGGGTTCGCTGGAGGAGAAGCGCTCCGAAGCTGATTGATTGTCACTCTGCCGCGGCCCGGGGTCGGCTGGTTGACATTGCTCGCGGCCGGTAGCAAGCTCGCGCCAACTCGACAACACTCCGTCATATCTCCCGCCAAGGGGGCGTCCGTGCGCGCCGTGAGTCGATGGACAAGTTCGACCGACTGTACGAGTTGCACATCATTCTCTCCAACCGCAAGACGCCGATCTCGCTGGATGATCTGACGGGGCGGCTCGAGTGTTCCGCCGCGACGATCTACCGGCTGATCGGCGAGCTGCGGGACCGGCTCGGAGCGCCCGTCGAGTTCGTCAGGGATCTGGGCGGTTACAAGTACGTCCCCGCCCCGGACGGCCGGGAGTATCAGCTTCCGGGCCTCTGGTTCTCCGCCAAAGAGCTGCAGGCGCTCGTCATGCTGCAGAAGCTGCTCGGCTCCCTCGGCCCTGGGCTCCTCGAGGAGCATCTCGCCCCGATCGGCGCCCGCATCGATGAGCTCATCAGACACAAGCGCCTCAGCCTGGGGGAGGTCGGTGCGCGCATCCGACTCCTGACGCTGGCCGCGCGGCCGCTCGGAGCCAGCTTCCAAGTGGCGGCGAGCGCCACACTGCAGCGACGCCGGCTGCGCATGCGGTATCACTCGAGAAGCAAGGACGAGCAGACCGAGCGAGTGATCTCTCCCCAGCGCCTGGTCTACTACCGGGACAACTGGTATCTCGATGCCTGGGACCACCTGCGCGAAGCCCTGCGCAGCTTCTCCCTCGATCGCATTCGTGATGCGCTCGAGCTGCCGAAGCGGCGCTCGAGCCTGTGGCCACCGAGCTCGAGGAGCACTACGCCAGCGCCTACGGGATATTCGCCGGCCGGGCCAACAAGACGGCCGTGCTGCGCTTCACCGCGGAGCGGGCGCGCTGGGTCGCCGACGAGCGCTGGCACCCGCAGCAGGCCGGCCAATTCCTCACCGATGGGCGCTACGAGCTGCGCTTCCCCTACCGCGACCCGCGCGAGCTCGTGATGGACATCCTGCGTCACGGCCGGGAAGTGGAGGTCGTCGGCCCCGAGGCGCTGCGCGCCGAGGTGAGGTCGGCTTTGAAGGCGGCCCTTGGGCAGTATGAGACATAACGTTGGTGTCGGAAGATTTTGCACCGCCGCTCGCGAGTTTTGCGAGTGCGTGATGGGAGACTCTGCGACCTGAGGTCACCGAGATCACGGGGAGTCATGTCATGGAGTTACTCGCAATCGCCCTGCTCGCCGCCGCCGCGGCCGCTGCCGCGACGTGGGTGCTCCTGCGCGGCGCCAGCCGCAGAGCGGTCGCGGCCATGCAAGCCGA
>Ga0070738_10006321_pt1 | contig 12503 bp, 10 predicted proteins | sample Coa_R2_2_FD_66446 | JGI IMG/M metagenome (GOLD analysis project Ga0070738, IMG submission 66446) | Surface soil microbial communities from Centralia Pennsylvania, which are recovering from an underground coalmine fire - Coalmine... | ecosystem: Environmental > Terrestrial > Soil > Unclassified ... | reverse complement strand
CGTCACGATTTTTAACGGCCGGAAGGCCCTGACCCCGCTGGCTTTGGTGCTTCTGCTCGTGGAAACGAGTGACCTGTTTTTTGCGGTCGATTCCATTCCCGCAGTTTTCGCGGTGACCACCAAGCCATTTATCGTCTTTACCTCAAATGTTTTCGCAATCCTTGGGCTGCGTTCGCTCTATTTCGTTCTCGCCGGAGCAATTGGCTCTTTCCGGTTTCTCAAAGTCGGTCTTTCCATTGTCCTGGTTTTTATTGGATTCAAGATGCTGATCGATCCGAATGACCGGCCTCCCAAATGGTTCCAATACGACATTCCGATAGGCATATCGCTCATGGTCATCGGCGGCATCCTCCTGGTCTCGATCCTTGCCTCGATTATCGCTGCCTGGCGCGATAGAAAATCCAAGTAACCTACGGACGAACGAAGGTTGACTTACAAAGCCAACCACATGGACGAAAACCACGGCTGAGACAAGCGCGCAACGTGCCATTGTTTCGGCCCAGATCTCAAAGATGACCCGGTCCATGGCCAGTTTCGGAGAATACCCCATGGAAAGTTCAGCCGTTCGGCACGTTCCTTTATCAAAGGATGGACACGATGAAGAACACTTTTCTTATACTGCTTAGTTGCGTTACAACCGCTACAACCGCATTGGCCCAAGTCCCGGAGAGTCAACCTCCTCAGAGCCCTTCGTACCAGGGTCAAGTGCCACAGAATTATTCGTACAACGGCAACGTTGTTCGCAATCAGCAAGCGGCCGGCGGGGTCATGTTTACCAACAGCTCAGGCCAAACGTTCACCGCGAACGACCTCGCGCTGCAACTTCAAAACCTCCGAAGCGCCGTCGATCAGGCGATTCCGGTGCTCAGCGCATTCAATGAAAATTATTCAAATTCTGTTGGCGGCGGCCGACAAACGGTGGGAGGCGCTCTCTCAGGAATTGTGTCGGATGTATTGCACAGGAACCAACAGACTTCGGGAGCAAACCAAAGCTCGTCCTTCAGCGGGACCAACCTGCTCGCGATTCTGCACGGGTTATTAAACACCAACGCTGCCAGTTCGACTATGGGAGCGCCGGCCAACGCCGAGGACTTAAGAACGCTTGAAACCGACCTGCAGCCCGTTGCGTCGATCCTGCAAAGAATGAACGTCAGTCCTGCGGCAAACAGTTTTGGGACGCAGAACCCTTATAACAACCCTTCCTTGCCGAGCAGGAACCAAAGCCTGTCGCCAACGGGGCGTTAATGCCGGCGCAATCGGAAGGAATTCGGTGTGACGGCGTTCAGAAGAACGCCGTTTCTTTGGTTCGCCCGCATTCGACAGACGAAATAAAGCTGGGGAGTTCTTCCGAAATCGCCGCTAATATCTGCAGGAGCGCCGCCGAGGTAGACAGGCCAATATCCACAGTTTTCTCGCGCTTCCGGCCTCATTAACTCCTCCCTCGCCGTCTCGATTGGGTTTTCACGGAGTGCGGCGGCGTACTCACCTTGTCTCTGGAAGTTTACCTGCTAACCTTTCGGCGCAGATGAACAACAACACGCACATCTCATTCATCAAGGAAGACCCATGGCGGATTTTTCGCATTATGGCAGAGTTCGTGGATTCCTTTGAAGCGCTCTCGCAAGTTGGCCCCGGCGTCACGGTTTTTGGCTCGGCCCGAATGCTGCCGGAGAACCCCTATTACAAGTCGGCAGTCGAATTGGCAAAAGGCCTGGCAAAAAACAATCTCGCGATCATAACCGGGGGCGGCCCTGGAATTATGGAAGCGGCAAACCGGGGAGCGACTGCGGTGAAAGGGAAATCCGTGGGTTTGAACATCGAGTTGCCTCACGAACAAAGAGGCAACCGCTTTGCCAATATCCCGATCAATTTCCATTACTTTTTTTCACGGAAAGTTTGTTTCGTGAAATACAGCATCGGGTTCGTGTTCATGCCGGGCGGGTTCGGCACGCTGGACGAATTTTTTGAAGTGCTAACCTTGGTTCAAACCCAGCGCATTCCGCAGTTTCCGCTTATCCTTTTCGGGAAGGAACATTGGAAAGGGTTGATCCGATGGATGAAAGAGCGCTTGGAAGGGCCTCAGTTTATCAGCCCGGGGGATTTGGACTTGTTCAAACTCACCGACGATCCTCAGGAGGTCATCGATATCATCCTCGAGTACGAGAGGCGGGTTGGGCCGCCCGAGATCGTCCCCAAAGCTTTTGCCTGAGAGACATAGACTGCTGAGGGAGACTGTATTCGACTACTGAAAAGAATTCCGAGAGGGGGCAGTCACATTAACAAGATTTCGTGCGATTAGTTTCTCCAGCGTTCCTACACTTCGTTTAAATTCGTGTCTCATTTGTACAAAGTCTCGCGTCTGGGGAATGGGCTGACGGTGGCCACAGCTGAGATGCCGCACATGGTCGGGGTGAGCGTGGGTATCTGGGTGGGAGTTGGCTCCCGTTATGAATCCGCTGAGCTCAATGGGGTTTGCCATTTTATTGAGCACCTGCTTTTCAAAGGCACGCGCCGACGATCGGCCCGGGAAATTTCGCAAGCAGTCGAGGGGATTGGTGGGTATCTCAACGCGTTCACCAGTGAAGAGACCACCTGTTTTCATGCAAGGGCCTGCTGCGATCGGTTTGACGACCTTCTGGATGTGTTGCAGGACATGCTGCTCAATTCGCTCTTTGCGCCAGGCGACATCAACAAAGAACGCGAGGTGATCAAGGAAGAGATCGCCATGTACCTCGATGAGCCGCAGCATTACGTGCAGGAGTTGCTCAACGCAACGTTGTGGCCCGGGGAGCCGCTCGGCCGCCCGATCACCGGTAGCGCAAAAACCCTGGACTCGCTGAACCGTCAACGCCTGGTGCGGTATTTGCAAAATCACTATGTGAGCGGCACCACGGTCATTGTCGCGGCGGGGAACATTACGCATCGCAAAGCCTTGAAAGCGGCCAGCCGATATGCAGCCCGGTTCAACGAGGGCGCTCGCTCGCAGTATCCGCCGGTCAGAGCCCAACAGATTTCACCCCGAATTGCCCTTTACAGCAAGAATACCGAGCAAACTCAGCTGGCGTTGGGCATTCGAACCTGTTCGCGGCACGACGAGCGGCGGTACGGCTTGCGCCTGCTCAACACGATACTCGGTGAGAATATGAGTTCGCGCCTGTTCCAATCGATTCGGGAGGATCGCGGCCTGGCCTATTCCGTATACAGCACGCCCAGCTTTTTCCAGGACACCGGCGACCTCGTCATTTCAGTCGGGCTCGACACAGACAACATTGTGAGCGTGCTACGATTGGTGCTGCGCGAACTCCGACGCCTGGCGTCGAAAGCACCCGCGGCCTCGGAGCTCCGGCGAGCCAGGGATTATGTAAATGGCCAGATTGACCTTGGGCGCGAAAGCACCGACAGCCAGATGAACTGGGTTGGAGAGCAGTTGCTTGGATATGGGTCGATTCAGCACCCGGACGAGGTGAAAAAGCGACTGGCGCGCGTGACCGCGGCCGAAGTTCGCGCCATTGCGCGGGACTTCTTCAGGCCTGAGCGTTTGAACCTGGCCATTGTCAGCCCGCTTAAGTCAGCAACTCATTTGAACCGCTTTTTGTGCGCGCTATAGTCAAAGAAATACCATCCGCTCCCGCGCCGGAACAGCTGATGGCATCACTCGCGCAGGAGCGGGGCCGCATTCTGCTCAGAAGCGCTCTCCAGGAAGGGAACAGTGGCCGGTATTCATTTGTGACCGCCAGGCCGTTCCTGACGTTCCGGTCGTCGGCTGCGCAATGCGAAATGCGCTCCCCGGAAGGTGTTCGGTTTGAGTTCGGAGACCCCTGGCGTGTATTGGAGGGGCTCTTGTCCAGGTATGAGCTGCACGACGAACTGGATTTACCGTTTCCCACGGGAGGCTGTTTTGGTTTTTGGGGATACGATCTTAAAAATTTCATTGAACCGAGTTTGCGCCGACGTGCCGTCGATGATCTGGAATTTCCGGACTGTCACCTTGGGTTCCATGACAGCCTGGTTGCCTTTGACCACGTCCTCGGGACCTGTTGGATAGTGGCCACTGGCCTTGAACGGGATGGCAGCCGAAATCCTGACGCGGCTCAGCGCCAAATCGGTTTTTGGCTGGAGCAATTGACCCGCTCCGCAGGCGTGAAAACGCGCGTTGAGGCCGTTCGAGGAGCCGTAGCCGGGAAATGCTTTTCGGTTCCTGGCGTGGCGGAGGACGACGCTGTTTCCGGTCTTTGCTCAAACGTTTCGCGGGAGCAGTTCCTCGCGAAAATTGTGGCTGCGCAGAAATACATTCAGAACGGCGACATTTACCAGGTGAACCTGTCTCATCGATTGGACCTGGAGTCGGCCCCGCGAGCCTGGGACCTCTTTCGGGCGCTGAACGAAGTGTCGCCCGCGCCGTTCAGCGCGTTTATCGATGCGGACGACTTTCAACTGGCTTCGTCATCGCCGGAGCTCTTTCTGCGAATGAGCGGTTCGCGTGTGGAAACGCGGCCGATCAAGGGAACACGGCCGCGCTCGGCCGACCCGACATGTGATTCCCAGTTAAGCTATCAACTGCGCACTAGCGCCAAGGAGATGTCCGAGTTGGTCATGATAACCGACCTGCTGCGAAACGATTTGGGAAAGGTGTGCGAATTTGGTTCTGTTCAGGTTTCCGACCTCGCCCGGTTGGAGAGATTTGCCCAGGTCCAACACCTTGTTTCTGTCATTGAAGGCGCGCTGCGGCCGGACGTGACGCATCTTGGCGCGCTGGCAGCTTGTTTCCCCGGCGGCAGCATTACAGGGGCGCCCAAAATCCGGGCCATGGAAATTATCGAAGAGTTGGAGTTCGTGCGCCGGGGACCGTATACGGGCGCCCTCGGATATATCGGCTTTAACCGGGAGACCCAATTGGCCATCATCATTCGTACGGCTTTGCTCAAACAGGGACGCGCTCATTTCCAGGTCGGGGCGGGAATTGTCGCGGACTCCGACCCTGAAGCCGAATATGACGAAACGATGGCCAAAGCCCTGGGGTTTGTCAGGGCGCTGACGTTTTGCCGCCCAAGCTATGCTCGTGTACCTCAACGGCCGGTTCGTTCCTGAAGAACAGGCGATGGTTTCGGTGTTTGACCGGTCGTTTCTGTATGGCGATGGGCTGTTCGAAACGATGCTCGTCGCCAATGGACAGATTTTTCGATGGGAGTTGCATGCGGATCGGCTTATGGCCGGTGCCGATTTTCTCAAAATCAAGTTGCCTGAATCCCCGGCGCAATTAAGCAAGGCCGTTGGAGAATTGATCCGAGCCAACGGCATCTTCGACGGAGTGCTGCGCCTGACATTGTCTCGAGGAACGGGTGTCCGGGGCTATTCTCCAAGGCAGGCAACCTCGCCGTTTGTCGTTATGACGCTGCACACGGCCGACGGGAATGCATCGGGCACGCTGGTTGACTGGCATTTGCGAACGTCAAGTTTCAAACTCCCCGCGGCAGAACCGGTTTCGCAGTACAAAACCTGCAACAAGCTCGCGCAGGTGCTTGCCCGGGCGGAGGCCGAACAACTCGGGGCCGATGAGGCTCTATTGCTGAACACGGATGGGTTTGTGGTTGAAGCGGCGTCCGCGAACCTGTTTTGGGTTGTTCGAGAGAAGGTTTTTACTCCACCCTTGGCCGCCGGGGTGCTTAGCGGAGTGACGCGGCGGGTTGTGTTGGAACTGTGCTGCCGCCTGGGTCTGGAGGTGTCCGAAAGCAACATTGCAGCGACGGAGCTGTCGCAGGCCGACGGGGTCTTTCTATCGCTGAGCACGCTTGGGATCGTTCAAGGTGCCTCGCTGGACGGTGTGGACTTGCGCGTATCTCCCGTGACGGAGAGGTTGAGGTCACGATATTTTGAGTTAGTGCAACAAGAGACTGCTGTGCGTGAATAGGAATTAGTCTGCGAAAACAGGTGAATTTGGAATCAGGAGCAACTGGAAGGAGCTTATGTGGGGCTGAGTTGGTTCGACCACACGGGCGAGGCGACGCGCTGCCAGGCTGCCGTTCGATTTCAAAAACCTTTACTAGCTTGACTGGATGCGGAGCGCTTTCCATATTCCAAATCCTGTTTTGGTCAGCGGGTGACGTTTAGATTTTAAGTTTATGGCCAGATCGAAGGTTAGCAAGCCGGGGTCAAAGCCACGCATCAAGAGAGCTGGCCTGACAACCACACCCGAAGACACTTCCACGCCCACCAATGGCCAACTGACTTCATCTTCACCCGTTGCCGGCTCGTTAGTCGCACCGGAATTGAATGGGAAGTCTGTGCCGGGCCCGGCATCGCCCCAAACAGCGGCCTCGCACGCGGCTGAACTGGCTGAGAAAATCAAAGAACTGGTCCGGCTGGCCCAGGAGCAGGGTTACCTCACGTACGGGGATATCAACGATGCCTTGCCCGACACTCTGGTTACACCGGAAGACCTGGACGAGATCTACATCAAGCTGCGCAACCTCGAGGTTGAGATTGTTGACCAGGCGGAGGTTGACAGGGTCAAGCAGCCGGAGCCCGATGAGGAAGATGAGAAGACCCGGTTGGATATCCTGGACGACCCGGTCAGGATGTACCTCAAGCAAATGGGACAGGTGCCGTTGCTGACCCGGGAACAGGAAGTGGAGATTTCCAAGCGGATCGAGAACGCCGAGATCGAGCTGAAGCGGGTGGTTTACGGTTTTGGATTTGCGGCCAAGGAACACATAGCGCTAGCGGAAAAGCTCGTCGCCGAACCCCCCAAGGAAAGGTTTGACCGGGTTATTCTGGATAAAAAGATTGATTCACGGGACAGCCACGTTCGCGACCTGCGGCGTTTGATTCGAACGGTTAGAGCCCTCGACCAGGAAGTCGACGCTGCTTACGCCAGCTGGAAAACCGCCGGCTCTTCGGGAATGCAAGAGAAGCGATTGGCGGTTTTCAAAAAACTTGACCGCAAACTTCAAAACACGTTCGCGCGGTTTTTTTACAAGCAAAAGGTCATCGAAGAGATGAGCCTTGTGGCGGAGAACATTTACGACAAGGTGCAGCTGAGCCTGCGATTGATCAGCGAGTCGCAGGCGCAACAGGATTCGCCGCAGCACCAGGCCCTCCTGCAAGCCGAGCAGTGCAAGATCCAGGCGCTGGAGGAATTCGTCCGGATGCCCCACCAGGATTACATCAAAGCGTACCAGCAACTGAAGCAATTCGCCTCCAAAGCTCTGCAGGCCAAGACCGAAATGGTGGAAGCCAACTTGAGGCTCGTCATTTCGATTGCCAAAAAATACACCAATCGCGGCCTTTCCTTCCTGGATCTTATCCAGGAAGGAAACATGGGCCTGATGAAAGCCGTCGAAAAATTCGAATACCGTCGCGGGTACAAATTCTCGACTTACGCCACCTGGTGGATCCGGCAGGCTATTACGCGGTCGATTGCGGACCAGGCGCGAACCATTCGCATACCGGTGCACATGATCGAAACGATCAACAAACTGATGCGCACCCAAAAGCGGCTGCTGCAGGACTTCGGCCGCGAGCCCAGCCCGGAGGAGGTCGCTGATGAAATGCAGCTCCCGGTTGAGCGGGTCCGCGCGGTTCTGAAAATGGCCCAACAGCCGATTTCATTGCAATCGCCGGTCGGCGACAGCGAAGACACCAGTTTCGGGGATTTTATCGAGGACAAAAATACCGAAAACCCGTCCGAGATGACCAGTTTCAGCCTGCTGAAAGACAAACTAAGCGACGTCCTCAACAGCCTTTCGGAACGGGAACGCAAAGTTTTGGAACTGCGGTTTGGGTTGGGGGACGGCTATTCGCGGACTTTGGAGGAAGTCGGGCGGCAATTCCGGGTAACGCGCGAAAGAATCCGGCAAATTGAGGCAAAAGCCCTGCGCAAAATGCGTCACCCGACGCGTATCCGTCAGCTTCACGGCTTTCTCGAAGTGCAGGCGGTCGAGCAATAATCCCTGGCAGGAGCTTGGACGCGAGTTCTTTTATTCTGCCTTTTCGGCAGCGAACGCGCGGGCCTGAGCTTCCTGGTAACTATGCAGGAAGATGGTGTTGTCGGCGACCGCCTTTTCAATGAGTTGCTTGAGCAGGAACAGCTCGGAGCTGTTGATCACCGCGTGAACGCTCTGCTGGAACGCCTGCATGGGGGTAAAGGTCTGGAAGGAGTCACCGAACAAGATCACCGTTGCATTTCGGCGCTGGGGCATGGGCATGCTTTGGAGCGCCTGTAGAGTGAGGTTTTCACCGATGTTATTAGCCGCGAAGAGTTCCTCGACAATCACCACCTGGTAGCGCACCTGGCTGAAGCGGATGAGGAAATCGCTATGCGTCGCCGCGGTGTGAACTTTGTAGCCGAGCTCAGTGAGCGCCGATTTTGCGGCGTCAAGCCATTCCGGAGTCGAGAAGGCAAGAAGCGCCGGTTTGTCGGTGGCGCTGATGAAATCGAACTTGGTGGACATGTTCTATTTGAGCTTAAGGGTTGTGGGTATGGGGGGCGGGGAACCGATTTTGGATTCCTGTCCGCTCTTCATGCGCAGCGAACTCATGTCGTGAGTGGATTCGCCGCGGGATTTTCTCAGGTTGTCGATTCCGCGCATGACTGGTCCGCGCTTGGTGCAATGCAGCAGGGCGACTTCTTCGGTGATCTTTCCCGCTTCGTAGGATTCGAGGGCTGAATGATCGAAGGTGCGCCAGCCGAAAGGATGGCTGGCCTCGATAATTTCATAGAAACTCTTCCCTTCGCTTTCGCCCAGGCGAATGGTTTCCTGGGTGCGCAGATTCGAGCCCATAATTTCGAGCAGGGCATGCCGCCCGCCGCCGATGCGGGGAACCAGGCGCTGGCTGATAACCCAGCGCAAGGTATCAGCAAGGCGCGCCCGGATTTGCTCCTGCTCATCCGTTTCAAACATACCGAGAATACGGTTGATGGTCTGACCAGCATCAATTGTGTGGAGGGTGCTGAGCACCAGGTGGCCTGTCTCGGCGGCGCTGAGCGCGATTTTGACCGTCTCGCGATCGCGCATTTCGCCCACCAGGACGACTTTGGGGGCCTGTCGCAAGGCGGCGCGCAAACCGTTGGAGAAGGTGTCAAAGTCGGTGCCCAATTCGCGCTGATTGAATGTGGCTTTGTCGTGCGGGTGAACAAACTCGACCGGGTCTTCCAGGGTGATGATATGGACGGGCTTGGTATGATTGATTTCGTTAAGAACCGCGGCAAGGGTGGTGGATTTGCCGGAACCGGTGGCGCCGGTGACCAGCACCAGGCCGGTCTTTTCACGTGGGATTTGACGAATGATATCGGGGAACTTGAGCCATTCCAGTGTGGGAATAATCGTGTTGAGCTTGCGCAGCACGATGGAGCAATTCCCACGTTGCGAAAAGATGTTGATACGAAACCGGGCCTTATCCGTAAGGGTATAGGCTGTGTCACACGAGCCGCGGCGCAGCAGGTCGACCAGGTGCCACTGGTTGTCGCCTACCAGATTGAGCGCCACCATTTCGGTTTGAAACGGAGTCAGCTTCTCAATCGGCATCTCCAGGCTTACCGGCTTTAGTTCGCCAAAGGATTCAACCTGGAGAGGTTTGTCCACCGTAAAGAGTAAGTCCGACACTTCCGGCTGGGAATCCAGCATCGCGCTCAGAATGTAATCGAGTTCGGGCCGTCGCATAATTCGTAATCAGGTTTCGTCGTCTTCGGGTGGGTGCGGCAGGAAGGTTCGGAATTTTTTCTTATCGATGCACTTGTCGTAAGCTTCTTCGGGAGAAATGCGTTTCATGCGCAAATGCTCCATGATCGCGTCGTCGAGCGGCTGGTTGCCCAGCTTTTTGCCCACCTGAATCATGCCCGGAATTTGGTGAGTTTTGCCCTCGCGCACCAGGTTGGCGATGGCGGTGGTGAACACCAGGATTTCAAGAGCGGCGACGCGTCCTTTCTTGTCGATGCGCTTAAAGAGGTTTTGAGCCACGATCCCTTTGAGCGCTTCGGAGAGGGTCGCGCGAATTTTATTCTGCTGCTCGGCGGGGAAGACGTCAATGATACGATCGACGGTTTTAGCCGCGCTGGGCGTGTGCAAGGTGCCGAAAACCAGGTGACCGGTGCTGGCGGCCACCAGGGCCAGTTCGATGGTTTCCAGGTCGCGCAATTCGCCGACCAGGATGATATCGGGATCTTCGCGCAGCGCCCCGCGCAGGGCTGAGGCAAATGATTTGGTGTGGACGCCGGTCTCGCGATGATTCACGAGGCAGTTTTTGCTTTCGTGAACGAATTCGATCGGATCTTCGACCGTGATGATATGATCGCGCCGGTTCTTGTTACAGTAATCGACCATCGCCGCAAGCGTGGTTGATTTGCCTGAGCCGGTGGGGCCCGTCACCACCACCAGGCCGCGGTGCAACATGGCGAACTTTTTGAGCACTGCCGGCAACGGGGCGTCGAATTTTTCAAAATCTTCGAACGAGAGAACCTTGCTTGGAATCTGGCGGAACACCGCGGCGATCCCGTATTTCTGATTGAAAAAATTCGCGCGGAACCGCGAGATATTGGGGATCTCGTACCCGAAATCGACGTCGCCGGTTTCTTCGAATACCTTGATCTTGTATTCGGGTGCGATTTCATAGAGCATCTTCTTGAGCTCATCATTTTCCAACGGCGGGTGATCCACACGCTGGAGATCGCCGTTGATTCGCAGCATGGGGTTATTGCCCGAGGAGAGATGGAGATCGGAAGCCTTTTGCTCGAACATCAGGTTAAAAAATGCGTCGATCTTGGCCATATGTTTTAGACAATCAGCGCTTTTATAGCTAAATCCGCACCAGACTTGCGCCTTGAACAAAGTCGCTGAAAAAATCCTCGAAGAACTCCGAAATCAGGGGCCGATCCCCTTTGCCCGCTTCATGAAACTGGCCCTTTATTGTCCCGTTTATGGATATTATGAAAAGGAAGGGGACACGATTGGACGTCGGGGTGACTACCACACCAGCGTCAGTGTAGGTCCGCTTTTCGGCGAGTTGCTGGGCGCTCAATTTTCCGAGTGGTTGTCAGCATTGCCAATGCCGGTCTGCCTCGTCGAAGCCGGGGCACACCAGGGCCTTCTTGCGCTGGATCTCCTGCGCTGGATTCGGGCCAATCGGCCGGAACTATTCGCGGGCCTGACTTATTGGGTTGTGGAACCATCCCTCAAGCGGCGTGAATGGCAAACCCGCACTTTGCAGGAGTTCGCCGGGCGTATCCTTTGGGCTCGAGAATCCGCCGAAGTCTTGGCTTCAAACCAGCAAGGGATTCGGGGAATTGTGTTCTGCAACGAACTGCTGGATGCGATGCCGACGCGGCGGTTTGGATGGGACGCGGCAACAGGTGAATGGTTCGAGTGGGGTGTCACGTTCGAGAACGGCCAATTTGTTTGGACCCGCTTGGCTCTCGAGGCGAATTCAACGCCAGTTGGTGCAATACCTCATGAGTTGCCTTTGGAAATCTTGAAGGTCCTGCCCGATGCATTCACCTTTGAAATCTCACCGGCTGCCGTTCAATGGTGGACGGAGGCAGCGCGAGTTCTTGCGCAGGGAAAATTGGTTGCCTTCGATTACGGGTTGGCCGCCGAAGAACGCCCTGATCCGGCCCGACCGCAAGGCACGTTGAGAGCTTACAGGCACCATCGCTTGGCCCCCAATCCATTGGCCGACCCCGGGGAACAGGACCTCACCGCGCATGTGGATTTTGAGTCGATCCAGAGGGCAGGGGAGTTGGCCGGACTGCGGACCGAACAATTCATGACTCAAGAGCGTTTCCTGATGGCAATAACCTCAAAACTCATGTGTGAAGACCCTTCACGCTGGTCGGGCGAGCGGGTCCGGCAACTGCAGACTCTGACGCACCCGGAACACTTTGGGCACTCGTTTCGTGTCCTGGTCCAGGGGCGTTAATGCGCCCACGCCGCCGCGGAGGCAACGAGGCGCATTCGGCGGATGTTTTGCAGGTGTTGTCCGCCTGGTCGCTCCTGGCGTCCATTTCAATCAAGCGGCTAAGCCGACTGTGTCTCGTAGTTGATAATTGAAAGGCAGTACATTGCCGCCGTTTCGGTGCGCAGAACGAGGTTCCCCAGAGTAATGGGCTGGGCCCCGGCGAGTTTGAGAACTTGGAGTTCCTCCGGTGTGAAATCTCCTTCCGGACCTATGGCCACGGATATTGAGTGCGGTAATTTGCCGTTTTTACGAGCGAACTCTTCAAAGCATTTGCGAGGATGCCGTCGCTCGTTTTCGAGGGAACCCACCATCCGAAGGTCAATTTTGGATTGGATCTCCAGGAACTCCTTGATCGTGCAAGGCATCTCGATTTTCGGCAACCAGGGGGACCCACACTGTTTGATGGATTCAATTGCCACCTGGTTCCATTTCTCGAGCTTCTGCTCCTTTTCGCCGGACTCAATTTTCGAGACGGTTCGTTCCGTCAGCAGTGGCACAATGCGCCAAACTCCAAGTTCGGTCGCTTTTTGTATGATTGAGTCGAAGAGTTTCCC
>Ga0070738_10006320_pt1 | contig 12504 bp, 13 predicted proteins | sample Coa_R2_2_FD_66446 | JGI IMG/M metagenome (GOLD analysis project Ga0070738, IMG submission 66446) | Surface soil microbial communities from Centralia Pennsylvania, which are recovering from an underground coalmine fire - Coalmine... | ecosystem: Environmental > Terrestrial > Soil > Unclassified ... | reverse complement strand
TCCTGTCCCGTTTCTCCGCCGATGCGTCCTGTGGAAAGAAACAGCGAGATGCAGATGGCCTCTGGATATTCGGCCAGCATTCTCAACCGGGCTGCTGAGGGGATATTCACCATCGTTTGTCACTCCTTTTCGTCTGTCTTCCATTTCTCTAGAATAATCTCTCCGGCCAGGAATCGGAGAGGAGAATAAGCAAGCTCTGCTCAGGCTGCGTTGTCCTTGCCGCCTGCATCCAGCAAGTGACCAAATGCCGCGCCGGTGATGGCAGCTACCACCTCTTCGGAAGCCGTTTGCTTCACATCAAAAGTTGCAACCCGCCTGCCCAGGCGCAACACCACAATGCGATCAGCGACCTCAAAGACCTCTGGCAACTTGTGTGAAATGAGAACCACCCCCAGCCCCTGGGTGCGCAGACGGCGTATCAAGGTCAGTACCTGGCGGGTCTGGACGACACCGAGTGCTGCTGTAGGTTCGTCCAGCAACACCATTCTGGCACGACGTAAAACCGCTCTGGCAACCGCGATGGACTGGCGTTGTCCACCCGAAAGAGAGGCGACTGCTTCATGCACCGAGGGAAGAATGATATCCAGGCTGCGCAGCACCTCCAGCGTCTTCTTCTCCATCTCGATCTCCGAGAGCGAGTGCCATGCCGTTTGCTCTTCTCTACCCAGGAAGAGATTGGCCACCACATCCAGATTGTCGCAAAGGGCGAGATCCTGGTAGATGGTCTCGATCCCCAGGCGATTAGCCGTCTGTGGGTTAGGGATCTTGACCGGAGACCCATCGAGGAAGATAGTTCCCTCATCAGCCGGATGAACACCGGAAATCACTTTGACCAGCGTCGATTTCCCGGCTCCGTTATCGCCGACGAGGGCAACTACTTCCCCTCTGTAGACCTCAAAATCGACCTTGATGAGAGCGTGGACTGCGCCGAAGCTTTTGCTGATGCCATGCATCTCCAGGATTGGAGGAGCGTCTCCAACCATCGGCGAAGGAGCATCAATTGCGGGGTACATGCGTTCTTTCATTGTCGTCTTCTTCCTCCTGTGTTTCAGGAATGCTCACAGCCTGCACCAGTATGACTGACTGTCCCTCCAGAAACACGAGCCAGCCGGGCGGCAACCGGGAGTGCCTGTTCGGCCTGCATTGCCCAGTCCAGTGGCACGACAATCTGCTCAAACATGGAATTCCTCCTTATTCAATACTGGAAAGCATAGCACCGCTCTCTCATGAACCCGTCTCATTTGCAGGACTTTTGCACACAGAAACATCACAGTTTGATTGGCCGCTCAATAACAGACTATCAGGGAGTCAAATTGGGCGATCGGGGCAAAAAAAGAGAGAAAACTTGTGCCTGCCCCGTGATTTCTTCTGTCTCCTCTGTGATCGGAATGTAACTTCCGGCAGCTAGAGTAAAGAGAGAGCTACCAATGCGGGTTGACGAAATGGATGTATGTGGATCAGCAAAAGTCATGGCTGGGGAGAACACATGGAAAAGGAACAGGTGGTCGAACAGCCAGAAAGCGAGGCAGAAATGGCGCATTTTGAAAAAGTGGAGTTTCCCGTTGTTGAGGAAACCACTTACTCTATCACCGACGACCAGCATCAGACAGTCACGCTCACCGGCGAGCAAGCTCGCGAGTTGCTGGAATGGCTGGAACAATTCCGTGATGAACTCTTCCATACCGGAGCATTCCATGAACTCTTTCCTCCTGAGGAACTGCCTGCATAGCAGCAAGCGGTGAGCGGGGAAGTGAATGAAAAGGAGTAAAGCTATGTTGAAAAAAATTCTGGTTCCGCTCGACGAGTCTCTGCGTGCAGAGCGAGCCTTACCGGTGGCCGCACGTATCGCACGAGCTTCAAAAGGATGCATTGTGCTGGCCGAGGTAATCAGCCCACCGGTTGACTATGCCGGGAGCCTGGCACCGGTCCCTCTGGTAACTGCAGAGATGATCGAGTCAGAACTGAAGCAAGCCGAGAGCTACCTCAAAGCGGTGGCTTCTTCACCGGTACTAGCCGGTATTGAAACGAGGACACAGGCCCTCTATGGCATTCCCGCTCAGGCGCTCCTCGCCCTGTCCCAGGAAGAGGGAATTGATCTGATTGTGCTGTGCAGTCATGGGCGTACCGGCTTCGCGCGTTGGGTGCTGGGCAGCGTAGCGCAGAAACTGACGCACGAGAGCGCGGTGCCGGTGCTGGTGCTGCGCGAGGGCGGGCCTGAACTGGCTTCACCACAACCTGAGACCTGTGGTCGCCTGACGCGGGCTTTCGTCTCCCTGGATGGTTCCCGGCTATCCGAAGCGGTGCTGCAACCGGCGACTGAAGTAGCTCTGGCCCTTGCGGCTCCCGCCCCGGCGGCACTGCATTTGACGCAGGTGGTGAAGATCTTTCCCACATCCGAAGAGCAGGGCAGCCTCAGCGCACTGAACCAGCAGGCAGTAGAGGAGGCCGGTACCTACCTGGCAGCGGTAAAAGCGCGTCTGCAACAGCAATTTCCTGAATCTTTCCTCGCCATTACCACCTCGGTGAGTCTGGACAATGATATTGCAGCAGCCTTGATCAGAACAGCAGAGGCGGGGGAAGAGGGAGTCGGCTCAGCAGAGGGAAAGGGCTGTAATCTGATCGCCATGTCCACCCATGGGCGAGGTGGCCTGAAGCGATGGATGGTGGGCAGCATCACCGAGCGTGTCCTGGATGCTACCCGCCTGCCCATGCTCATTGTTCGCCCCAATTTTCCTGAATAAAAGCTGAAAAAGGCGAAAGCTCTGCCAGACACAGGAGGTAGGGCCAGATCGGCTCTGCTATCGCTGCTTACAGGAGGAGGACTTTTTCGACGAGGAAGATAACTGGCTGGCCGAGGCCGGGGGGCGCATGCTTTGAGAAGAGGACGAACAATTTGTGAGAAATTTTGTGACAGTCTTCCTCCTTTTTGTGATCTGGCGGTGAGGCCAGCTTGCTATGCTTCAATGTGGGCGGTTGAGAGAGACCGCCCGGGTGATCTCAGGAGAGGATCACTCTCGAACCGAACCGCAAGACACGCGATGCGCTGATGCAACGTTTGAGCGTGCCTTCAAAGACGAAGGAGGAAATCGATGTCGATGATCTGGCGAGACCCCTTTGAACCGTTGACCCCGTTGCGCGAAGCCATGAGTCGCCTCTTTGAGGAGAGCTTCGTGGGGCCGCGCTTCGAGCTGGTCTTTGGCCGCACCTTCCCACTGGATGTCTCCGAGAGCGAGGATAAGCAGCACTACCTGATCGAGGCTTCTCTGCCGGGCTTCAAGCCGGAGGAGATCCAGGTTACGGTTGAGGGCGATACCCTGCTCATCCATGCCCAGAAGAAGGAGGAGACCAAAGCCGAGAAGGGAACCTATGTGCGCCGCGAACGCTACGAGGGCGAGATGAGCCGCAGCATTACCCTGCCCACAGCCATTGATGTGGCCAGAGTGGAAGCCAGCTACGAGCATGGCCTGCTCAAACTGATCGTCCCCAAAGCTGAGGTGGCCAAACCCACGCAGATTCCCGTCAAGGTGAAAGAGCCTGCTGGAGTCGCATAGGAGAGGAACAGGGGGCAGACTCCCTGAGAGCCTGCCGCAAGGAACTGGAATGGATCGAAGGTTCTCATCTATTCCAGTTCCTCCTTTTTTGAGAGCATGCCTGTCTGTCATTTTGCTCACAGTGTAGATAAAGCGAAAGCGAGGAAGAAGATGAGTCTTGATCTCCAACGTATAAGAGAGCAGCTCGAAGCCAAACGAGCCGAATTACAAAAGAGCTTGCAGGAACTGATAACCGCCTCGGCTTCGGCTGAGCATGAGGAAGCCAATCGCGACCCGACAGACCGGGAAGAGGTGGCCATTGATGTCAATGAGACGCAGGATACGTGGTTTGTGCGCGTCAACCAGCAGCAGTTGCTGGCAGAAGTGGAAGAGGCGCTGGGCCGCATTGAGCAGGGAACATATGGCCTCTGTGTTCAGTGCCATCAACCCATTCCAGAGAAACGCCTGCTCATCATTCCCTGGGCCGCACGCGATGTCACCTGCCAGGAACAGCACGATGCACAGGAACTCATAATCGAGCCGTCCGATCGCCCGCTCCAGCGTTTCGATCATGTCGAGTTCCCCTTTTCGACACGCAGTTCGCCTCTGGCGTAGCAAAAGTGCTGGTGACGGCCTGCGAACATCGCCGGGAGCTACGTTGATTAGGGCGCGAAAGAGCCTCGCAAGCTCCAAAAAAGTCCTTGATGGTACTGTTGCAGCCTTTTTTATGCTATGATATTGATGACGTCGCTAATCCAGAAAGGAGAACCTTTATCCATGCCCGATTTAGAAGATCGCGTTTCTAAGCTAGAGCGGAAAGTCGCTATGTTGGAACTGCTGCGCGTCCGCGACGAAAGAGAAGCGGAAGACCGTATCCCTCCTGTACAGATGCAAAACTTGAGAGACGTGAACGAGACCATATCTATTCTCCTGGGCATTGTCTCCAGTCAAGACATGGATATCAAGACAATGAGAGAATCTCTGGCCGATGTCAAAAATGATCTGGGAGACGTAGAACATCGTCTTGGTCGGCTAGAAACGAAGGTCGATGAGAATACGGCGTTACTGATTCAGATACTTGAGCGTCTTTCTGGAAAATCTTGAGCTATAATGCTCCGGGAGAATATGGCGGCACCCACTACTTTTTAGTGTGCCTGTTGCCGCCCGGCGATGTTAATGAGACGCTCCAGAAATGAGCGCAATTCATCCATGTTCTCAGAACCGAGGGAAATGGCCCATTCGCCCTCGATGCTCTCGATAATTTCTCTACCAACCTCTGCTGCCTGCTGCCCCCGTTCGGTCAGGCGCACGATTCTGGCTCGCCCATCAATCGGGTCAGGTACGCGCTCCACGTAGCCTCGTTCTTTCAGGGTAGTTACCAGATAATTGACTAATTGCTTCGTCAATTGCGCCCTTCTGGCGAGTTCGCTCAATCGAATCCCTTGTCTGTCAACGTGAGCAAACACAATGGTATGGGTTGCGGTGTTGTCCCACCTGCGGGACAGACCGCTTAGCTGTGCATGCGAATTGCGGGTTTCTCACTCTTGCTTTCAGGCAGTGAAACCGGTTGTGGAGAAGAAGTTTGTGCTGCAAACTTCACTTGAGTGTTGCTACACCGTTGCTACATTTCGGGTGTTCTGATGACTGAGGGGACAAGAGAGAGAACATATAAAACAAGGCAGGAAGCCAATCTACGTTGACGCTTCCTGCCTGTGTTGCAGTCGGGGCGAGAGGATTTGAACCTCCGACCACCACAACCCCATTGTGGTGCGCTACCGGGCTGCGCTACGCCCCGCCCTTAAGATGCATTCAGTATAGCAGAATTGAGGCGCATAGTCAAGCCTTGTGGGCGTGAAATTTCTGGGAGATGTTGCCAGATTCTAGCGAGATGAACCTTCTTGCCTGGCTTGACCTGCTATGAAAGTCGTGCCAGAATCAAAAGAGCAGACAACTTTGTGAAGCAGGAAAAGTGAGGAGTTTGAGCAGTATGGCAGGAGTTGAAATTCGAGCGGCGCGACCGGAGGATAAGGAGGACGTGCTGGCGTTTTGTGTGAATACATGGGACTGGGGCGATTATATTGAGTATGTATGGGACGAATGGCTCCAGGACGAGAACGGAATACTGGTGGTTGCCACCGTTGACGAGCAGCCGGTGGGCGTGGCGCGTTTCCATATACCGAGGCCGCAGGAGGCATGGTTTGAGGGGATGCGTGTCAAGCCCGAATATCGCAATCACGGAATTGCGAAGGCTATCAATGATTTTATGCTGGCCGAGGCGAAGAAGCGCGGGGCGACGGTGGCGCGGCTGATTACCGAATCGGTTAATGCCCCGGCCATTCGCTCTCTCGAGCGCGGTACACACATGCAGCGCGTGGCCGCTTACGCCCCATACAAGGCCGGGCCGCTGCCGGAGCAAGGGAAGCGCCCCTCCGGGCTGGAAACGCCAACGCTGGCGACGGAGGCTGATATCGATGATATTATCAACTATCTGAATAACTCGAATATTTTCCCTGCCATCGGCGGCCTCTATTATTCCGGCTTTACGGCCTGGCAGATCACGCCGGAATTTATCGAGCAGAAGGTTGCCGCCGGGGAGGTCTATATCCTGCGCCGCTGGAACCGACTGGATGGCCTGGCAATGATCGAACGGCGCGAGGGGCGCATGGGCAAAGACCTCTTCATCGGCTACATCGATGGCACCACCGAAGCAATCAGCCTGATCGCCTACGCCATGCGCGGCAAATTGCCGGAAATGGGCCTGGATCAGGTGCGCAACAATGCCCCCGATCTCATCATGGTGCGCGACGCCCTTGTTGGCGCGGAATACGAATGGGATGGGAAGATTTTTTATACGTATGAACGGGAATTATAGTAAAGCGAAGTGATGCCAGTTCACCCCTGGCACGCAACAGGCCTGCCTGCGGGTAGCCTGTTGCGCGCCGGGCGACGAGGGTTGACCCGTCAAAACGTTATTCAGCCGGGTTGAGGATGGCGTCGACGTTCTGGAATGCGTGGTAGCGCAGCAGCCAGCAGCCGTAGTTCATGCCGCCGCCGACGGCGGGGAGAGCCATCCATTGCCCGTCGTGCAGACGACCCTGGCGCAGCAGTTCGGTCAGCGCCGTCGCGATGCTGGCGTTGGAAAGGTTGCCGTAGTAGCGGAAATTATCCACCAGCTTCTCCATCGTCGAGTCGGGCCAGCCGTAGTCGTTGATGAGTAGTTCGCCCAGGCGGCGCGTGATGCGCGAGTTGGCCTGGTGCGGCACGATGTGGGAGAGTTCATCGGGCGAGAGACCGGCGTGGCGGCAGAGGGCGTCAACGGACTCGGCCATAGCGCGGGGGGCTTCGCGGAAGACTTCTTTGCCATTCATTTTCGTATAGCCAACGAGATACTGCGAGAGAATTTTGTTCAGTTCCTTGCCTTTGCCCTCTTTGTACAACTGCTGTATCTTCATATCGACCTCGGCCATCTCGATGGAGTCTTTGCGCAGCGGGGTCTGGTAGAAGAGCGATGGCCCCTGGTTGGCGTCGGAACCGTTGATGAGGTAGGTGGTTTCTCCTTCGTCGTCGTCATCATCATAACGTTCCAGCAGGTAGGCGGAGGCGCCTTCGCCGAAGAGGGAACTGGTCTTCCAGTCGAGAACGTGCATGATGTTGGGCAGCAATCCCTCGGCGGTGACGAGCAGCACGAGTTTCGCCGTGCTGGCCGCCAGCACTTCTGCACAGACCTGGAAGGCTTCGGTCTGGCACGCGCAGGCCCCTTTGAGCATGGTAGCGCGAATGGGAGGCAGGCCCAGGCGCATCTGGACCTGACCGGCAATTGTAGGGAAGGCATCGTTATCGGAGGAAGAGGCGCCAATGATGGTATCAATCTCCGATACATCGCGGCCCGCGCTGGCGAGCGCGCGTCTCGCGGCAATGATCGCCATGTCCACCAGCGATTCGTCTGCTGGCGCGTTCGGATCCTCAATCAGGCCAGGGGCATCTTCGCCCGCCATCCTGCGGCAGAGTTCGAGCGTGCTGGCGCGCACATGGCGCGTACTCAGCCCGGTTACCCGTTCCAGGTCATCGGCGGTACGCGGGTCGCCGAGCCGGGTCGAGATGTAGGCGAAAAAATCGTTTTTGATGATACAGCCTGGGGCATACGTGCCTAAGCCGATCAGGCGCACCTTTGCCTGCGTGTATACCTGCGGCACAATATACGTGTATCTGGGCCACTGGCCTGACTGGGTTTCCGTCATGAAAGAACCTCCGTTGCTGGAAAATGGATAAGTTGAGTACAATTACTGTCAAGTATATCACATTCCCGCGTATTTCAATGCAGTGATTTTCTCCGCAACTCTGCCGCTACGCTTGACCTTGATGATACCATGTGATATGCATAAAGGGATATCAGGGGACGGGAAAACGGGCTAAATATTGAGCCAGTGGAGGGTAAGCATGGATACTGCGTTAGAGCAAAGCCAGAGCGGCAATGCGCCGTTCGCGCCGCAACCGCGCCAGGTTCACACGATCACGGACCGTTTTTCTATGGCAAACACCTACCTCATCAATGACGACCGCATGATTATCGTCGACCCCGGCTCCGAACTCAACGCCCGGCTGACCATCGAGTATATCCCGCGTTTCCTGCACCGTTCCCTTGACGAGGTCGATCTGATCGTGCTGACCCACCTGCACCCGGACCATACCGCCGGGATTGAGGCGCTGCGTCGGCAATGTCAGACCCCGGTGGCCGCCTCGGCGGTGGCGCGAGAGATAGCGGAAGGGGAAGCGCAGGGGAAGCGCCTGCCGGGCATTACCCATCGTGCGGGTCAGGCTTTGCCCGGCGCGTTCCACCACCTCGACATTTTGCCCCCACCCTATGCCAGCCAGGTCAGGCTGATAGATATCTGGCTCAACGATGTCGAGGGCTTGCCCGGCCACCCCAACTGGCGCATCATCGCCAGCCCCGGTCACACGCCCGAAAGCCTCTGCCTCTACAATCCCTTCACCCGCGAACTCCTCTGCGGCGATACTGTCATCACCATTGAAGGCGGCGGCCCTCTCGTGCGCGGCGGCGCCGACCGTCGCAGGCTGGAGGAGACCCTGCGCACCCTGCGCGCCCTCCCCGTCCACTACCTCTACCCCGGTCACGGCAGACCCATCCTCTCCAGGCATCCACTGGATAACATGCAGGTAGAATGGTGAAGGGAAACAGGACGAATATTGCAGCATTCAAGCGTTATGTTCTAACTCAATAATCCCCCCCTCGTAGCCGCGCAGGCGAAAATCGCTCAGTTTCACGGCTTCTTGCCGGTCAAGGAAGGTGGAGAGCAGGAGGCGGCCACTACCCGGTGCGGGCAGGGAAATGTGCTGCTCATCAGGGGAGAAGTTGAGGGCGATGAGGTAGCGGTGGAGGCCGTGCTGGCGCAGGTAGAGGAAGCAATCGTCAGGCGCGTCGGCGACGGGCTGGTAGCTGCCGAGGGAGAGGGCGGGCGTGGCGCGGCGCAGGTGCAGCAGGGCGTGGGTGAGCGCGAGCAGGGAGCGCGGGTCGCTGCGTTCGACGGCGACGTTGATTTGCCGGTAGTCGGCGGCGATGGGCAGCCAGGGCGTGACATCGGGCGGGCAGAAACCGGCGTTGGGGCTGGCGTCCCACTGCATGGGAGAGCGTTCGGGGTCGCGTCCGAGGCCGAGGCCGGGAACGCTGATCTCCCAGGGGTCTTTGACCAGTTCCGGCGGGACGGGGATATCGTGCATGCCGATCTCGTCACCGTAGTAGATGGTTGGCGAGCCGCGCAGCGTCAGGAGCAGCAGCATGGCGGCGCGGGCCTGCTGCGCGCCGATGCGGGAGACCAGGCGGTGTTCGTCGTGGTTGCCCAGCACGTAATCGGGCCATGCGCCGGGGGGAAGCACGGCCTCGATAGCGTCGATGACCTGCTGCACGTTGCGCGCCTGCCAGGGGATGCCGAGCAGACCGGCATTGAGCGGCATGTGCATCTCGTCGAGATGGCCGCCGTAGTAGCTTGCCCACTCTGGCCAGTCGAAGATATGCACCTCGCCGATCATCATGCGCGGAGAGCTGCTCCCATAGCTATCGAGCAACTGGCGCAGTTCGCGGTAGACGCCGTGAACGTCGGCGTGGCCTTTATCGTTGATGTGAAGCTGGCTGTCGTAGTCTCCATGCAATTTGTAGACGTTTGCCAGCGCCTGCGGGTTGGGATTGGGCGGGTTATCGATCATCTGCGGATGCTTCATGATGCGCTGGGCCGAATCGACGCGCAGGCCGTCGACGCCCCGATCGAGCCAGAAGCGGGCCACGTCGAACATAGCGGCTTTGACTGCCGGGTTGCGCCAGTTGAGATCGGGCATTTTGACGTGATAGGAATGCAGGTAATATTGCTGCGTGGTCTCGTCCCACTCCCAGCTTGAGCCGCCCCAGCTTGCCAGCCAATTGTTGGGCGGCGAGCCATCAGGCTTCGCATCGGCCCAGACATACCAGTCGCGTTTCGGGTTGTTACGCGAGGAGCGGGACTCGAGAAACCAGGGGTGCTGATCCGAGCTATGGCTCGGAACATAGTCCATGATGATCTTCATGCCGCGCCGGTGCGTCTCTGCGACCAGTCGATCAAAGGTCGCGAGATCGCCGAAGATGGGGTCGATATCCACGTAGTTGCTCACATCGTAGCCGAAATCGACCATTGGTGAGGGGTAGATGGGCGAGAGCCAGATGGCGTCGATGCCCAGCCATGCCAGGTAATCGAGTCTGGAGATGATGCCTGCCAGGTCGCCGATGCCGTCGCCGTTGCTATCCTGGAAGCTGCGCGGGTAAATCTGATAGATCACGCCCTCCTGCCACCACGCCTGATGCTGTATCACTGTATTTACTCCTTCTGCTCCTGATTTTTCGGCTTGCTGGGCAGGCGCAGGGGCATTGGCCCGCTGATGGGGCGGATGGTCGGCGGCGTGTTCAGGATGAGCGGGACGGGCGCGGTTTGCGCTGCCTGGACGGGCATGTATTCCAGGCGGATGTTGCCCAGACAGACGATATCGCCGGGATGGAGCGGGCGCGGGTAGTAGAGCGGCTCGCCGTTGAGGGTGGTGCCGTTGCGGCTGCCGAGATCCTGCACGTAATCGCCGGTCCCCTGCCGCAAAATCTGGACATGACGGCGCGAGATAGAGACATCGTTAATCACAATATCGCTTTCGCTGCCCCGCCCGATGGTGATGATGGGCCGGTCGAGCAGGAAGCTTTTGCCTGCCATCTCCCCGTCGCGGATGATAAACGCGGCCTCGATCTGTGGAGAGCGGGGCAGCGGCGTGGCCCGTTCCAGTTCTGCCGTGTCCTGCCATTCCTGTGAAAGCATAGCATCCATCTCCTGCGTGGGCAGGCGTCCGGGCTGGTCTGCTTGCTCCGTGCCTGCGGCTGCCGGTTCCCCAGGCTTCGACGTCTTTCCTGGTTCCAGCGGTTGTGTCGGGGCCGGAGCAGGGGCAGGGGTCAGGCCGTTCTGAGAGATGCGATTGGGAACAAAAGGCTTCCAGGCGTGGCGGGCCAGCGGGTCATCCTGTTCGCCTGCGGAGCGTGTGCTGGCGGCCTGTGCCAGCTCGAAGAGCAGGCGGTGCGAGCCGATTTCCAGCATATCCCCTTGCTGCACCAGCGCGACATTCACGATACGCCGCCCGTTGAGCAGCACGCCGTTGAGGCTATCACAGTCGGTGATATACACCATGTTGTTGGCGTAGGCCAGTTCGGCGTGGTGGCGCGAAGCCATATCGTCATCGAGCCAGATATCGTTATCCTCGTCGCGCCCGATGGTGATGATGGCGCGGGTGAGCGCGAGCCGCTGGCCCTGGAAACGCCCGTTGCGATGTTCCAGCCAGCCCCAGGGCGTATCGTCATCGAAGATGGCGGGAACCGGCACGCCGGGCTGGCGGCGCGGCGGCGAAAGCGTTTCGGCTGACGGGTCGGCGCGCGTCGTGCGCTGCTGGAGCGGAATATGGACGGAGGTAATTCCTGTGCGCGGCAGCGTGAAGAGATAGTACGCGGTAGTGACGGCAAGCGGCAGGAACCAGCCCCAGAGGACAACGTATACCAGCGCGACTTCCACCTCGGCAGAGGTCAATGCCTGCTGCGCGGCGCCGAAGCGCACATTGTACCAGACGATGGCCGGTAAAAGCAGCAGCGCGGAGATGGAGCAGGTGACAATCGCTGCCGTCAACTGCTGCGTGGTACCGCGCCGCCGCAGGGAAGCATAGAGCGCGTTGGCGGCGACAGCGAGCATGCAGGAGACAAGGCCACCATAGCAACCGAAGCCGAACCAGGTTGGAAAATCTATACTATTCGTAGTCCCTGCCTCCTTTCCCGTATCATATCATTGCTTCGATGTTCTCGGCGCGGGCGTCGCTGACCAGAATGGTATCAAGAACCGTGTGTTTTTGCATGTTCTGTGTATAGAAAGTGTCCGCAGCAATATTATCCGAATCGGCGGCGACGGCGTTGTTGACCTCGACCGCATCCCAGTATTCAAAGTGCTTGCTATCGGGCGTGACGGCCACGCCGAGGAAGGCATGGCCGGGTGTGATGACGATTTCGGTGTGCAGGCCAATGCTTTCCGCCGCCGAAGCCAGCAGCAGAGTCAGTTCAATGCACATCCCGCTTTGCTGCTGCAAGACCTCGAAGGGCAGCTTGATCTGCTGGGTCGCTGCAGTCGTGTCGGCAGGGCCGCTATAGGGAACGCTGGCCTGTACATAGTGGATGTGGTAGTCAAGGCGCAGCGTATCATAGAGCGCGTCCACCTGGTCGATTACCTGCTGGCGCGAGGCTCCGGTATAGCCAACCATAGCGGCGGGCGGCGTCTGTGGTTCCGCGCTCAGATGGGGAATGGCTTTTTTCACCATTGCTCTCACTGCCGGGTCGTCGGGCGTGACCCAGGCGGCGATCAGCAGGCGGTTGGCGCGCGTCCACTGCATGAGCCAGCGCGAGTAGAGCAAAATATGG
>Ga0070738_10006319_pt1 | contig 12504 bp, 11 predicted proteins | sample Coa_R2_2_FD_66446 | JGI IMG/M metagenome (GOLD analysis project Ga0070738, IMG submission 66446) | Surface soil microbial communities from Centralia Pennsylvania, which are recovering from an underground coalmine fire - Coalmine... | ecosystem: Environmental > Terrestrial > Soil > Unclassified ... | reverse complement strand
CTCGCCGATCCCGAGTCGAGGGTCAGGGCGCGGTCCAAGAAGGCGAGCACGATCCCAATCGCCGGGTCGGAGAAGCCGCGGCGGATCGTGAGATCGTTCTCGGCTGACACATCCGAGCCCGAATCCGTGCGCTCCGAGAGCGAAAACTGCTCCTGGCCGAGGGTCGCGTCAGAGCAAACGGCGGTCACGAGCCCGGAGCGCGCCCACTCATAGAGCGTCGGCGCGACGAGCACCCCCTTCCCCTTGTTTGCGGGGTCGAAGACCGCCGCTGCCGAGAGGACGGCGATCCGTGCGACGGACTGGGGTCCGGCAGCGACCTCGTCCTGCATGTTGTCGCGACCGTCTTCGAGGAGCCCCTGGACCTGGACTGTGATCGCGCCTTGGTCGTTTTCGGTCGACGTCCCGATCGGTGCCGACTGCGTCGAGCGCTGGAAGTTCTTCCAACGCGTCTCGAGGTAAGTGTCCGTCGCAGTCGAGAACGCGCCGAGCGCCTGAGTGAAGGCGTTCTCGGCAGCCGTGAGCGCCGTCATGAAGGCTTCGAGGAGCTCGCCGTGCTCGGGCTCGGAGCCGTCCAGGATCTGGTGCATGCGGACGGCCCAGTCCGGGAAGAGGAGGAGCCGGTGCCTGTCGTCTTGCTCGCTCGCCTGTATCTGCCCGAGCGTGACCGAGCCTGAGAGGCCAGACGAGTTCTGGGGCGCGAGCAAGATCTCGACGCCGAGGGCGCCTGCGCCCTGGGCGACGAGATCCTGAGGAGCGCCCCCTTGGGCGCGAAAGAGCGAGATCTGAGCCTGGCCTGCTGCGGGTGTACCAAGCGCGATCCTGACGAAGAGCGTCGCTCCCTCGTCCGTGTTCATTCCGATCTTGGCGCCCGTGAGCACCCAGCCCGACGTCGCGCCGCTTATGTCGTTCTCCTCGAGGACACGCGTCTGTGTCTTCGAGAGATCGAAGCGTCTCGCGAGCTCCCGGAGCTCTCGCTGCGGCCCCAAGAAGAGCCCGAGCTCACGAAAGAGCTTGCTCCAGTTGGCTTGAGTCCTGCCAAGGTTCACGAGTTCTCTCCTTGGGCTTGCGTGAACGTGAGAGTGAGCCGAACGACCGACCGTGCGAGCTCGTGTGACTCGGGCGCCTCGTCAATCTCGAGGATCTCGGCCGACGAACGTCGAAAGAACGCTCCCGTGACGGGAAGATCGAGGTTGGACATGGCCTGGTAGCGGGCCACGAGGACGCGAGCGACCTCGCCCACGAGCGAGAGCTGGACGCGTCCCGCGCTCTGATCCTTTCTCTTGAGCGTCGTCTTGAGCTCGAAGACGAGGTCGCGCTCCTCGAAGCCGATCCCGACCTCGCGCGCTGGCCACGGCCCCTGGGGAACGATCTCGAGGGTGAGGGGCGGCGCGTTCTCGCGCCGCTGTTGCCTCGTCTTTGCTGCTCGGGCAACCGTCACCGATCCCGCGACCAGGAGCCCCGGGAACTCGGCATTGACCGAGGTCCTTACGTCACCCTGGTCGCCATCGAGAAAGGCGATGGCGGCCTCGTAGAGCGGAGCGCTCACGCGGTCTTCTCCCGGGCGCGGAGCGCGATCACGAGCTGCTCGCGCATCGCGCGCGCGAGACTCGCCGAGGCGACCTCCATGGTTTGAGCCGTGATCCCGCCGACAGGCCGCGGCGGCTGCTTCCCCTCCCGGCCCTTGTTGAAGACGCACCAGTGGAGCCGCGTCGTCGGCTTCGGAACGATCCTGAACGAGAGCCGCCCGACCTTGATGTTCCCGCGACGTGTCAGGTCCTTGAGCATTTCGCCTGTCCGCACGCCGAGCCGGACGAGTTCCTTGAGTGCGACTCTCACACCGAGGACACGCACCCGCCCCCGCCCTTTGGGCTCGGGCGGCTCCTTCGCGGGAGGCAGTTCCTCGTCGCGGACGCCTTGGCCTTGGAGGAGGCGATCCGCGTTCTCGTCCTGGACCTTCGCAGCGACCGCCCGAAGGGCGGCTCGCAGGTCGAGCTTGAGTCTCGCCACTTCTTCCTCCGTTGATCGAGCAAATGGAGCGGGAGCCTGACCCGTTCACGAAACGGGTTCGCGGACGACTTGGACCGAGAGCGTGAGTCCTACTTCGTCTCCCAGACGGGCGCAGGAACCGGCCGGGATATCGGGTGTCCGTTGGCCTCATGAAGGAGGGCTCTGAGTCGAGGTTCACGATCGTGGGGAGGCCCTTCTCTGGAAGACTCGGCTCGTCCTCACGGGTCGGGTCCACCTCAATGAAGATCGACCTGATCTCCTTCTCGAAGCGTGCGCGGTAGTGCTGGGCCTTCCTTTGGTTCTCCTCGTCGCCCTGAGGCTGTGAGTCGAAGATCGCGGCGAGGATCCAGAGGGAGGCGACTTCCTTGAAGTCCTGGACGTTCGTGACCCAGAGGGGATCGACGCCCCGCTTCTTGAGCTCCCGAATCAGGGCGTTCGTCGCCTGCGGGAGGAGCGCGGCCAAGGTCGCGCTCCCCGAGTCCAGGTTCTCGAGGCCCCCTTCGTGAGTAATGGCCTCGACCTCGGCCTGGGTCACGATCGGCATGTCGGGAACGAACCCCACTTACACGACCTTCCCCACGTTCACGGCCTTGGGGAACTTGATCACGGGGAGCCCGAGCCAGCCCGCGTAGAGGCGGACGCCGACCGGGTTCTCGATCGCCGTGGCGTAGGAGTAGAAGCCGGGGCTCGGCGCCAGGTCGACGATCCCGTTCGCCGTCTCGGTTCCGTAGGCGTTCCGCGGGACGATCCCGTAGCCCTCCGCCATGGCGAGGACCTCGCCGAGTTCCTCCTCGGGCGGGACCAGGACCACCGTGTCGTCGGGCATGAACTTGGTGAAGGTGGTCGTCCCCGTGGGCACGTAGCCATGGACGTTCTTCGTCCACTTGAGGCCGCCGAGCGCCATGCCGGAGAGGACCTCGCTCGAGGCCGGGTTCGAGAAGCCGACCGAGCTCCCGAAGTTGAACTTGAGCCACTCCTGGATCTCGGAGTTCTGGATCAAGTAGCCCTCGACCGAGTTGTTGATGATCGCGAGCCCCGGGAAGCGGCCGGCGGTCGCGACGTAGCCCGTCGGCCCCGAAACGAACTGATTGAGCTCGATCGAGAGGATCTGAGTCGCCTTGTTGTTCCAGGGCTGCGACTTCGCGTACGTCGCGACGCCCGGGTTGATCGTCGGGATCGTGATCTCGGTCCCCGGAATGTTGACCGGGTTTATATCGAGAGCGCCGAGGAGGAGGTTCACCGAAATGTAGTTGATCGTCTTCTGGATCTTGAGGCGCATGTTCTGGATCTCGTTCGCGATCACCTCCTCGGCGTTCGGAAGGAGACTCCCGGGAGCGCGCTCTTTGTAGAGCTTGCGACCGGAAATGTCGGAGTAGAGCTTGATACTCGCCAGGTACTCCTGCCGCCGGACTCGATCGAGGTTCTTGACGCGAGGGGCCGGGGAGTCGGGCCCCGTCACGGGCGCGAGGTCGCGGTCCATGCGGACCTCGTCCCAGGTCACGCTCTCGCCGAGAGGCGTGATCGTGCTCTTCCGGAAGAGATCCGAGAAGAACTTGTCATACGCCGACGTGTCGAACGTCTTGATCATGGCAGTCAGCGTCTCGACGCCGAATGCGGCGTCGTAGGTGGATCCGATCATGTTCTTCTTCTCCTACCCGAACAGGGCGCCGTTTCGAGAGAGGACGACCTGAGCCTCGGGCGTCAGGTTCAAGAGGTTCTGAGCCGCGTAGTACCCGGCGAGCGAGGTCGCACCGATCCCCGGGACGGCCATGCCCGTGTTGTCCTGGAGGTCCGTGAAGTCCTCGAGAACGCGGTAGTCCGCGTCCGATCCGAGCGCGCTCATTCCAGCCGCTCCAAACGCCGCAGCGAGTGTCGAGGTCACGAGGATCGAGACCTCGCGTCCACCTCGCAGGGTTCGGATCCGCACGACGTTCCCCGCGACGTCGGCCACGAGGAGCCCGGCGAACGAAGGATTCGAGTTGAGCCGCGTCACGACGAGGGCATTCGTGTTGTCGGTTGCCGCCAGAACAGTAGAGATCGGAACGCCGCTCTCGACCGTCACCATGATCGTGGCGCCCTGCCACGTCGCGTCGGCCGGGACGAGGGCGAGGACGCTCGCCGGCGCGCTTCGATCACCCGTAGGATCGCTCGCGGAGACGTAGGTCTTGGTCGCCGTCCTCTTCACGAGGACATTCCCGGGCCGGATCCGCCAGGGCGGAACGGAGCCCGAGTCCGTGACGCTCGGGTCAATGACGACCGCGCCTCCGGGGACGAAGGGAAGCGCCTTGAGCTTCCAGTTGGGCGGGCTGACGGTCAGTTGCTGGATCGACGGGAGGACGCTCACTCAAAGCCTCCTTACTTCTTCACGGGGCCAGGCCGGTAGACGCGGGTGATCCGGCCCTTCTGGTCTTTCTCCACGACGAGGCCCTGCGAGAGGTACGCCCTCTCGAGGGCAGCGTCGCGCGCGAGCTCGGCCTTCTCGTCCTCGCGCGAACCCGGGTTCGGGAGCGCCTTCCCGACCGGAGCGAGGGGCCGCAGGGCGAGGTCAAGGAGGCGGTTCCCGAGTCGCTCGCCCTCCTCGTCACCTCGTTCGAGGAGCGCGAAAGCTTCCTTCCTCACGTCCTCTTCGAGAGGCACGCCGAGCTCCACCGAGCGCTGCCTCGCGAGGTCGACGCGCTCCTTCGCGGCGCGCGAGCGGATCCGCTGGTTCTCTTTCTTGAGCTCCTCGACCTGGCGCTCGAGCGTTGCCAGGCCAGCGGCGTCGATCGGGGTGCCTTGGGCGGCGAGGTTCCCCTCCTCGATCTCCGAGCCGTCCTCGTCGTCGTCCCCGTCGCCCCCGGTATCGGCGACGGTCTTCTCGGGAGCCTCGGCCTTGTCCTTGTCGCCCATGAAGCGCGAGCGGAGGGCCTCGATAACTGACGCGTCGTCCGTCTCTTGAGGAAGCCCCAGGAGGAGCTTGGCCGCGGAAGCGAGGTCGAGCCCCTCGCCGCCCGCGAGCTTCGTCACGGTCTTCTGTTCGCTCACCTGTATCTCCCGCGCCAAGCGCACAAAGTTGGTCTGGCCCGGGATCACCGGGCAGGGTGTTCCACAGACGTGTTCCAAGACCGCCTCGAAGGCTTCTCCGCTCGAGGCGCGCGCGTCCCACCAGATCGCGGCCGAGACGTCCTGGATCGTCTTTCCGATCTGTGAGGCTGCGTTCTCGTCCTGGACGTCGAGGAGACCCACCACGCGGTCTCCCTCGAGCTCGAAGCTCGACCAGAAGCCGAGGTTGTCCCGCGGATCGGACGAGTGTCCCGCGGGGAACCAGACTTTGTTCCCGAGTGCGATCCAGCGCTTCGTCGCTTCCACGAGCCGATCCAAGAAGTCGCGTGTGAAGTCCAGGACCTCGCCCGTGACCGGATGGATCCAGCGCCCGACACGCAGGACTTCCTTTCGGAAGCGGGTCGGCTGGCCACCGACGCCTGCGAACCCGGCGAGACCGGTGACCTCGAGAGCGAAGCTCGCGTGCCGTCCAGATTCACTCTGGAGGTGAGGAGCCATTTTCGAATCCATGGCGAGAGATCTCCTGGGGCCGAGGGCCTGTCGGCCCACGGGCTGAGCGGTTGCCAGTGCGTGTGTTCGCTACGCCGCTGCCGGGGCCGGAGGCTTCGGCTTGGCTACGTCCCAGGCCTTCTTGAGTGGGACGTTCAGAGACTCGAGAGCACGCTGAAAGTCGATCAGCTTCGCGGGCGTGTACTCGCGACCGTCGTCGAGGGTGAGCGGGACGTCGAGCGCTTGCTTCACGATCTCGGCGAGAAGCTCCTGGCGCAGACGCGAGAGCTCGCTCGCCTCGAAGACCGGGACCGGAGCGCCCCGCCCGAAGTTGTATCGCGTGAGGAGGAATGCGATCCGATTGAGTGCCGGGATCACGGTGTGTTGCTTGATCCCCTCGAGGATCGTGAGAAACATGTCCACGTGCTCACGCACCATGGCGAACGAGCCGACTTCGGTGTCTTGGGTCGCGATCCTCTCGGGTAGGCAAAGAGCGCGGAGCTTGAGCCCCTGCATGTGGTTGATCGAGGTAATGAACTGATCAACGCGGCCCCCGTCCTGGAGGACGGAGATCCCCCACATGTTGTGGCCCTTCTCGTCGGGCTCCCACGGGAGCGCGGCGGCGCCTCCGCCGCGGAGTGCGGCCATTTGCTCGGCGATCACATGAGTCGCGTTCCGGGGTCTTTGCCGATCGCGCGGCTTGTCGTCCTCGTAACGAGACTCGAAGGGAGCCGTCCCCACGTAGGGCGGGTTCGCTTTCCCCTCCATGTACCGCATGTGATAGACGTACAGCCAATTGCACCAGTACCACGGGTTGTAGGCGCGCTTGAGGAGAGGATTTCCCCACCAGTTCCGCCACTCGAGCTGGTGAACGGCATGAAGGAGCTTCTCCTCTGGGAGTCTCTGCGTGCCGTCGACCAGAAGGCCCTTGAGGTGCCCCCGCTCGTCGACCGTGATCTCCGAGATCCTCTCGGGATCAATGTCGCCGACGTTCTCGAGGACGTACGCCATCGCCACGAGCTCGGGCACGAGACCCCCCGGGCCGTCTTCGTCGATCTCGACGTTTGCGAGCTTCCAGACGAGCTCGTGCGACTGAAAACCGAAGTCGATCGAATTGAGAACCGACGACAGAAGCCTTCCGAAGAGCGGCGAGTCGGTCAGCGTCTTTCGAGCGAAGGCACGCGTTCGTACGTTGCCACCCGTGACGCGGTAGTCGATCCCGAAGAAAGGCGCCTTCACGGCGGCGAGACCCAGAGAGAGCTGGGGGTCGTCGCGCATGAGCTTGAGTGTCCAGAAGGCGACTCGCGTGGGCGTGTAGGCGCCAAGCCAGTCGGCATGAATGTAGCGGTGCCAGGGACCCGAGGTCACGCCGGGCCAATTCGCCCGGAGGACCTCACCAAGAGGCGGTCCGTCCGCAGCGGGCGTCTTCTTGCCCAGGAGCTTTCGTCCGAGCTCTCTGATCAGTCCGAACGGGACCACGTTCCCCCAATCCCTCGCTCAGGACATGGATCCCGAGCGTCAACCTTCTTCAGTCCAGCTTCGCCACGGCTCTTAGAAGCGACGAGTGCCAATGTCGATCGTTCCCCACTTCGAGTAGTCACGTCGCATTGGCACCCGTCGCGCGAGTCCCTGGTAAGCGAGGGCCAGTGAGACGACCCCGTCGTCATGCCCTCCGAGCGGGTGCGTGAACGTCCGCAAGGCGTCCTTCTCGTCGGCCTGGAGCTCCGCGAACTCGCGCCTGAGCTGGAGGACATGTTCGACCTGGTGCTCGACTCCCTGCGAGCCCACCCAGACCGCCGGGATCTGGACCGCCCGCCGGGAGAGCGCGACACCGAGGGCTTCGATCGCCTGCGACTTACGCTTCGGTGCGTCCGTCGCATAGCCGTCGACACGCGCTCTACCCGCGAGCACTCGCCGGAGCGTCTCCGCGAAGGAGGCGCCCTGCATGGCGGTATCGATCTTCACGACGGGGACAGCGAAGCGCGTCACGATCTCGACGATCCGGCGCTCGACCCAGGGATAGAAGGCGTCCCTCGGCGCGTTGATCGTGGAGGCGTTCAGGCGCTGCATGAACAGCACTACCCCTGTCTCCGAGAGCACCGTGAGCCAGGTGAAGTCGTGCTGTTTCCCCAGATCCACGCCCAGGACGGCCGCCCTCGCCTGCTCGGGTGCGAGGACGAGCCTCGAGACGAACGCGGGTTCGTAGTCGAAGACGCCTCGGTCGGGAGCCTCGTGCGTTCCGAGGAAGAGCCCGTCGAGCTCCTGGCTCGTCGCGCCCGGCGAGCCAGCCTCGAGCGCCGCGCCGATCGCCTCAAGCACCTCGGCTTCGTTCGCGAGGTTGTCGCGCGAGCGCCAGCGGTGGACGCGAACTTCGGTCTTCTCGCGGAGCTTGTTGTAGCCGTCGTGCGTCCCCGAAAGGATCGGCCAGACCCACGAGTTCCGGACCGTCTGAGGCGACGTGGTCACCACGGCTCGGATCGCGTCCGCCGAACGCATGCGCGTGAGCGCCATGGTGAAGGCGGCCTCCTCCTGGAACTCGGCCTCGTCTTGCCACATGCCTGAGAACTGGTGACCGCGCATGCGCTTGGGCTCCGTGCCGCTGCGACAGAGAAGGACCTGGTCGCTCGAGAGGTAGATCCGCGGGTCCTGACCAATGCAGACCCGCTTGACCACCGCCTTGTAGGAGAGTTCGCCGAGGTTCGTCGCGGCTTCGAGGATCTTCTGCATCTGTTCCTCGCGCAGGAGTGAGAAGTCAGGCCCCAGGATCAGCCACTTGGAGGGCGATCCGTCCTTACGTCTCGGGTAACGAAGCGCCCAACGGAGAAGCTTGAGGGCTCCTACGTCGCTCTTGCCGGAACCGAGGCCGCCCACGATCAGGTCAATGCCGGTGTCGGAGACGAGAACTTGCTCTTGTTTCCCATTGGGTGTCCAACGCGTCCTCAGAAGCCCCTTCCGAGAGGGATCGAACTTCGCCCGCTCGCGCGTCCCCGCCTTGAAGCCGCGACCTTCAGGGTGAGCCTCACCGAGCCCCTTCACCGGATCTCCTCAGCCGAGTCCTCGACGTCGTCGGAGAGACCTGACCGCGCAGACTCCGACCCGCCCGTCGCGCTGGCGCTGCTCAGAGGAAGCGCTGATGCCTTCGGGAGAGGTGCGCCTTCGGGAGGCGGCGGGAACTCGCCCGGCTTGAGAGCGGGCGGAACGAGGGACTTCCGGTAGGTGTCGAGGATCGCCTGCTCTTGGGGAGTCAGGATCTCGAGCGCCATGACGGAGGCCTCTGCCTCCTCGTCGCGCGCTTTCACCAAGACCTGCCTCTGCTCGCGGATCGCGTCCACCAGGGCCGACCCGAGCTCTCGCTCGATCCTGCCCTGAGCCATTTCGCGCATGACGGTCTTCCCGAGCGACTTGAGCAGCCGGAATGAGTCCGCGGCCTCGATCGCCTGGATCAAGCCTTCCGGGCTCTCGCGCCGGTTCCCCGTTTGGAGCTCCTCGCGAAGAGCCTCGAGGTCGCTTCGGATCGCACGCTCACCAACACCAAGCCTCTCGCCGAGACCCGCGATCGCCTCGTCGTCCTCGAGCGCACGGACGACAAGGAGGGTCCGAACTCGGTGACGCCGCTCAGCGACCTCCTCCTTGGTCGGTCGTCCGGGTCCCTTCACCAGACTTCCTCCTGGGAGAGCGAGCTCTCGCGGGTGCGAGCGCTCGGGCTTGACCTGGCTCTCCCCGGGGCCATAACCCTTGAGCGCGCGCAGCTCGATGCCCGGGGATCCCTCGCCCTTCCGTCGGGGAGAGACTTGCGCGTCCAATTCGCAGAGGCTGGCTCGCCGTAACCGTCGAACGTTAGAGCGAGTCGTCCTGCTTCGAATGTTGCGGTCAGGGGCGGCCGTCCCTAGGGCGGTCGCGCGTGCGGCGACGTGCACCTCACGCCGCGTCCTCCTTCTTCACAGGGGGCGTCGACGGATCAATGACGACGGGCGGGGTCGGCATGGAGTTGATCGCCTCGATCTCCTCCTGCGTGAGCTCCTCGCCGTGCTCGCCGAGCTCCTGCTCGGAGCCCGCGACCTCGACGACGGGTTCCTGGGGAGCAGGCGCCGGCGCTTCCCCCTCGCTCGGGGACTTGAGCAGCACCCTCAAGGTCCCGAGATCGTCGAGATCTCGGTAGAGGTCGCGCGCGCCGTCGCGCGCGGTCTTGAAGGCGTCGAACCAGTCGCCGTTGTCGAGCTCCTCCTGGAGCTCGAGCAACGTCGCGAGCGCTCGCCCGGCGACCTTCTCGCACTTGCGAGCGTAGCGGGTGGACTTGGTCTCCTTCCCGCTCGGCTCCCTCTGGCGGCTCAAGGCGCGCCTCGTCGAGACGTTGTCGAGGTACTCGTCGAGCGGCTCGATCGCCTTGGCGACCTTGTCCTGGAGCTTCTCGTTCTCCTTGGCGTCGGGGCCGTCCCACCCCTTGTAGAGGTACGCGCCGTGGGCTCCACGACGCTGGAGCTTCTTGTGCGCGCTCTTGAGAGTGCGGATTGCGAGTCGAGTGAGGGACTTGAGATCGCGCGCGTCCGTGTACGACTGAGTCATGTGCTTCTTGAGCATGGCTTTGTCTCCGTCTTTGGTTGCTTGGTTGCCCGTGGCGCTCGGAGGCACCTCCGAAAACGCCTCGGGCTTCTTGGGACGCGGCCTTCCCGCACGCGGGAAGGCCGCGTCTCTTGAGGATCCGGTTGAGTTGGTGCGAGGCGTTGGCCACCCGAGCCGCCGCCCGAGATCACGAGGCCGGAACGCTTATTCTCGTTGTGTCCGACGCTCGAGTTCTCACCTATGTTAGTGGCTTCGAGGGGCGCTCCGGGCCGAAGGATTCTTCATTTTTCTTGGGTCACCTCCTTTACGCTGGCCGACACCGACCTCTCACTTGCCGACGATCGCTTTCGCAGCGGCGATCTCGGGCGGAGCGAGGTGTCCCTCGTCGAGCGCGTGCTGCGCCAGCACCTTCGCCTGACCATGGAATCCGTGTTTCTCGAGGTACCGCGCGACAGGAATGTCGTCCGAGCCCAGGGCGTGGGTGGGCAAGCTGTCGGGCTCCCCCGTGACCGGCCTGAGTGTCCAGTTGGAAGCGAAGCCGCCCGGCTCGTCGGGAGTCGTCTTGGGGCGAGGACTGTTGCTCGTTCCGCGCGCGACCTGCCCCACGAGCTCCGTTCGATCGAGGCCAATTCCGGTCCCGAGCGAGACGAACGCGACCGCGGCAAAGGACGCCACGCGAAGGAGCGCGGGACCAAGCCTGCTGCACGAGGGGCGCGCGAGCTCCGGGTGACTCTCCACCTCCGCGTCGCCGTGCTCGGCGTTTCGGTCTCGGGCTGTGATGATCTCGCGAACGGCCGACATGATCCGCTCCTCGGTCTCGGGAGACTCGGGAGGGAGATCCCCTGGGATCGATCTCCCGAACTCGAGGAGCTGGGCGTAGTCGTCCTCGAGTTCGCGACAAGGCGCGCAGGTGCGCCGGTGCTCCTCGATAGCAGGCATGAGCGAGACGTCGGGGGGCTCGTCGGGATCGATCGCGAGCGCGAAGAACTGTTCGTGCGTGAGGGTCATGACTGAGCTCCTGTCGTCATGTGAGGAAAGTGTTTCCGGAAGAAAGACCTGAGCGGTTGGGCCGCGCGAACGAGGCGGCTCTGGAGTGTGCTCCGAGGCACACCCATGATTTCCTCGATCTCAGGCCACGACAGACCCCGCTTCGCCCGCAGCTCGAGGAGCATTCGCTGCGCGTCGCCGAGTGTCGCGAGGGCCGCCTCGAACTCCTCCGAGCGCTCACGCTCGGCGACCTGAGTCGGGACCGGGGCAGCCCGATCGCGAATGTTATCGAGGGCGGGCTGACGCCCCTTGGCGTCGAACTCTGCCTGGAGAGACCGCGCGGTCCGCGCCTTGGCGACCCGCTTCGAGATCCGCCGCAGTGCGATCTGGCAGGCCCATGTGAAGAAGGCTGACCGGGCCTTGAAGGTGTACGCCCACTTCGCGATCTCGATCCACGTGTCGGCCGAGACGGCCTCGCCGCCTTGGCGGAGGTAGGGCTCCAAGCCGCCCATGCGCACGTAGACGAAGTTCAGAAGGCCGACGCGGTGTCGGTAGTAGAGCGCGGTGAACGCCTCCTCGGCCTCCAATCGGTGGAGAGCCTTGGCGTCCACGTCGGTCTCGTTCGCGAAGCACGCGGCACTGAGCGCATAGCGAGCGAGGAGTTCTTCGCTGGTGCTTCTGGCATTGCTCTGGTTCGACACGTCCAGGCCCTCCTAGGTGTGCGTCCGCTTACTCCCGCTCCGTTCGTTCGCCGCGGAGTTCGGCAGCTCCTGATCGACTCGAGCAGAAGCTGGGAGCCTCCTAGTGAAAGGGCCGTGCCGAGCGGTGTAGCTCTCGGCCGCTCCTCGCCCGAGAAAATGCGTCTCAGAAAAGCCGTTTCCGGGAGGCGCCACTTGTGCGCAGGGCTTGCTCACGCGGAATTCTCGTTGAGACGAACGGGTCCAGCGTTTGATGGGCGTCATCGGGATCCTTCCGAGATCGTGTGAGCGAGCGGCTCTCTGAGCCGTGCGGTCTCGAGGAACGTCCTCAAGCACCTATGTGAGTGGCCGTGACCGGGGTCTTCCGCCGAACCTTTCTCGGAATTCGCCTCGAGCTCGGCTCTGCGGCGTCGCCGCGGGGAACGTCGCAAGCATCTATGTGAGTGGCCGCGACCGGGGTCTTCCGCCGAACCTTTCTCGGAATTCGCCTCGAGGTCGGCTCTGCCGCGTCACGCGGGGAACGTCCCCAAGCACCTATGTGAGTGGCCGCGACCGGGGTCTTCCGCCGAACCTTTCTCGGAATTCGCCTCGAGCTCGGCTCGCCGCGTCACCGCGGGGAACGTCCCCAAGCACCTATGTGAGTGGCCGCGACCGGGGTCTTCCGCCGAACCTTTCTCGGAATTCGCCTCGAGCTCGGCTCTGCCGCGTCACCGCGGGGAAC
>Ga0070738_10006316_pt1 | contig 12508 bp, 6 predicted proteins | sample Coa_R2_2_FD_66446 | JGI IMG/M metagenome (GOLD analysis project Ga0070738, IMG submission 66446) | Surface soil microbial communities from Centralia Pennsylvania, which are recovering from an underground coalmine fire - Coalmine... | ecosystem: Environmental > Terrestrial > Soil > Unclassified ... | reverse complement strand
TGCCGAGGACGAGCAGTTGCATCGACGCGACGTGGATGTGGTCGCAGCCGGTATCAACCACCAGACATGGTTCATTAAAGTACAATGGCGCGGCATGGACATGATCCCCAGGCTGCTGGAGCTGTTTGAGAGCCATCCCAAGTTTCCAACGACGGAAAAAGTACGCATCGACGTCCTGCGCCGCTTCGGTTACTATAGCACCGAGTCCAATGGTCACCTGAGCGAATACCTGCCCTGGTACCGCAAACGCGTCAATGAGATTCTTCAATGGATCGATCTATCTAATTGGATCAACGGCGAAACCGGCGGCTACCTGCGCGTATGCATCGAGGGGCGCAACTGGTTCGAGACCGATTTTCCTAACTGGCTCAAGGAGGAACCAGCTCCTATTACAGCAGCCAGCCGCAGCGAGGAACATGGCTCGTACATCATTGAGGCTCTGGAGACGGGACGCATCTACCGCGGGCACTTCAATGTGGTCAATCAGAACCATATTACCAATCTCCCCAATGGCTGCGTGATCGAGATCCCGGGCTACGTGGATAAAAATGGTATCAATATGCCTGTGGTCGGCGACTTGCCACTGGCCTGTGCGGCAACTTGTTCGGCCAGTGTGCACGTTCAAGAGATGGCGATGGAGGCCGCGGTCCACGGCAATATCATGCTACTCAAGCAGGCAATGCTACACGATCCGCTGACCGGTGCGGTCTGCAATCCAGAAGAAGTGTGGCAGATGACCGACGAGATGCTGATTGCACAGGCACAATGGCTACCACAATATGCCCAGGAAATTAGCAAGGCGCAGGAGCGACTGGAGACGGCCGAACGCACCGGAAAACGAGTGAAAACGGTTGAAACTCAGGGAGCAGCTCGCCTGCATACCAAAACTGTCGCAGAGATGCAAGCCAATGCACAGGAAGCCCGCAAAAATGCCGCTGCGACCGACAAAGGCAAGATGACGAAAACAACGGTATAGGACATTCTTTGGGAACACCCCAAACCTCGGCAAGGGGCTGGCCGCCCCTTGCAACCCCGCTTCTGATGCGGTCCCTTGCATACCCGCTCAGGAGCTTGCAGAAGCGTGGGAGGCGTGGGCTTTGGCCCGCTCTCGCTCTTCACGCCAGTATTTGGCGGCAAGTAAACTTCTATACAGCGAATAGAGCGGTGGTTGATACACGAGATCGTGTGTTTGCAGGGAGCGCATCGGATACCCATTGAAGCCACGTTTGAAGAGGTAGACGCCCCAGAGCTCCTGCCCTTCCTCCAACACATCGGGGATACCACGGAAATTATAATAGCGGCACCCTTGCGACTTGGCCCACTGCATGCTCGTCCACTGCAAAAGATGATTCGGCATGCGGTCACGGTGCTCATTGGAAGATGCACCGAACATATACCAGCTCCAGGGGCCAAACGTCAGGATGATTGTTCCCGCGACGGCCTGCCCCTCATACTCCGCCAGAAAAAGCGCAATGCGGTTATCGACACTGAAAAGACGCACCAGGTCCTCGTAATACGCTTTATTATGGATAAAAAACTGGTCGCGTTCGCTTGTCGTCTCGTAGATACGATAGAACGTATCGAGATCGGCCTGACCCTCACCGCGACGGACGGTTATGCCCTTGCGAGACGCCAGGCGAATATTATAGCGCCATTTTTCCTTCATGTTTGCCAACAGCGTCTTCTCATCGGGACTGATATCCAGAACCCACTCATGGCGAATGTGCATCGCATGGGGATTTTTACGGAAGCCCCGGCGCTGCAGTGCAGTCAGCCAGCGTATATCACCATCAAGCACACTGGGCTCGATTTTCAGCATAAATGCATGCTGCTTATGCGCCTCCGCCTTGACAAAATTGAGAAGAAGAGTCATAGCAGGCGAGTCGGGATCATCAATCACCGGGCCGCGCGGAGAATAAAAATATGTGGCACGCATAACAGGTGCACGCGACACCAATATAAACATCGCGGCACAGAGCTGCCCGGCATCATCCAATACCCCCACTCGTAAGGGCTCAGTGCCTGGCGATAGGTGAGGCGCAAGCTCGCCCCATTCATATGATTGAGTAACGTTACAGCAGGGGGACGAAGCCACAAAGTCATTCCACTGCTGACGATCTGTGATGATCCGAGCTTCCATACATACCCCGGTTTCCATTAATTATGACTGATCGATTGTTCTTCTGGTCTGGGAGCATCCTGTGGGCTGGCTGTTTTTGAGGATTCCTGTTTGCCACGGGCCGCACGCTCTAATTCGACCTTCTGACGCGCTTTGTGTCTCTGCGAACGACGATACTCTACCAGCTTGCTCCAGAGGGTATAGACAAGCGGACGATACACATAGTCCTGCGTTGGCATATTCAAACGCGAGAAGCCTCCGAAACCCTTCTTGTACTCGTAGACACCCCACATCTCTTCACCCGGCTCCAGAATCTCTGGGATCGTACGGAAATCAAAGTAGTGACACCCAAGCTCTTTTGCCCACAGAAAACAACGATATTGCAGCAGATAGGCCGGCTTCAAATTGCGCTTATTATTAGAGGTCGCGCCGAACATATCCCAACACCATTCCCCCATACGAATAAGCATCTTGGCAGCGATCACCTCGCCCTCGTGCTCCGCCAGGTAGAGCACGGCATCGCCCTTGCTGGCGAAATGGCGCAGGATCTCTTTGTGGTAGTCCTGATCATGGATAAAAAAAGCATCGCGCTCGCTGGTAATCTTGAGCAAAGCATAGTACGCATCGAAATCCGCATCGCTTATGGCTTCGCGAACGATCACGCCCTTGCGCTCAGCCGAACGCACATTCTGCCGCCAGGTCATTTTAAAACTAGCGAGCAGCTTATCCGCCGGAGGTGAGATATCAAGCACCCAGCTTCGCCGTCCATGGACAGCGATCGGGTTAGTGCGACAGCCAAGCTTGTGGTAGAGATCGATCCAGGCATCCTCAGCAGGATCATCATCAGCGATATTGGGTTCAAGACGCAAAACGACTGCGTGCTCCTTACGCGCGATGGCATGAGCCTGGTCCATCAACAGGGCTAAAATCCGCTCATCCCGGCGTGCGATAGTAGGACCACGCGCACTATACAACCACTTGAGATGGAGCCCTGGCAAAGGCACAGGCGCGACAGTGAGCAACATTGCCCCTACCAGACGTCCATCCTCCAGAGCTGCGAGGCGATAAATACGACCGCCCAGGTACTTATTAAGCTCGCCCCATGCATACGATTGCAGCAGATGTCCGCGTGGTTGGCTGCTCAAAAAGTCATCCCACTGCTGTTGATCATTCATTTCCTGAACGGTAATACTCATAAGTTGCTACCAGACTCCTACAAATTCTCCAGATACTCACGGCGAAGCAGGCTGTACACCTTGACATTGTGGAACTTGCCAAAGCGTGGAATGAGCTCGCGCAACGTCCCTTCGTACTTAAAGCCGGCCTTTTCGTCGGCACGCCAGCCTCCGATGTTCTCTTCCATATCCTGGGTCTGAATGCGGTTCAGATTCAATTCCGTGAAACCGTAGCGCACCATCAACTTTGTCGCCTCGGTGCCATAGCCTTTGCCCCAGACGGAGCGATCGCCAATAATGACGTAGAACTCTGCGCTCTGATTCAACACATTGATATCTTTCAAGCCTACCAGGCCGATTAATGTATTGTCGCTCCTGAGCGCCACACCAAAGATGATGTGCCGGGTATCTTTATAGAGATTCTCCAGCCGCTCCTTACCACGCGCATCGCTGGTAGGATAGACGGAGAAATAGCGGCGTATCTCTTCATCGTTCAACCATGTCGAGTAGAGATGGTTGTCTTGAGCGGGCTCCAGAGGACGGAGATAGACGCGCTCACCGATGATGAATGGATTCTGCATGTGTAACGTGTCTTGAGTCAAAGTGTAGTCTCCCTTCTCACACAAACCATTTGTCCCAGCGTTATGACGCTGGGGCAAGTATAGCATAGCGAACGGTGTGAGGCAATTTTCCCGTGCACGCCGTAGGTCTTTTGTTTTCCCGCAAAAGGTCCTCGCTTAGTACACGATCACGGGGGTACCCATAGGTGTATTATCATACAGCCAGCTGGCTAGATCGGTTGTCATGTTGATGCAGCCATGGGTGCCATTACCCGCAAATGTCTCATCACCGCCGACATCATAATGAGGATAATTCGTGTGAGGACCGTAGTTAACACGCCACCAGCTGTCGTGGAGATAATAGCCTTCACCGGCATAGTAGCCCATTGCAAAATTAATATGGGTATCGGGATACCAGAATGGCGAGTTCGGTGGCTCATATGATTTAAATGTAGTAGGAGACTGCCGATCGTCTACATGCCATAAACCGGGTAGCGATGGCTTCTGAGTCTGGCCTGTTGTCACGTAAAATGCTTTGACAAGCTGACCGTTCTGGTAGACGCGCAACGTCTGCTCGATCAACGAGACAACCACGACCTTCTGCGAGGAAACATTGTAGTACTGCATCAACTGACGGTCGGCCTGATGGGGCTGATTATAAGGCGTCGTATCCTTATAATCAGCCTCCATCGCCTTGAGCTCAGCCATGCTGTTGTTCACACGATCGGTCACGCCCTGGAAATCTGAATCTGTACGGGCTACACTCAGATCAGCATCCAGATCCGAACCAATCCCTTGCTGATCATACTCAAAGTCCTGGGAATAGTTTTGCCCATCATACGCATCATGATACTGATTAGCGTCGCCCCAGTTTTTCACCTCTTGATGAAACTGCCGTACATAGTACTGAGCCTCACCCTTTATGATAGTATCATGCATGGCTGCGATATCAGCATCGATCAGCGACGGAAACTTCTGATAATCAATCTGCGTTTTGATATCACTGAGCTCAGACTTGCGGGCATCCAATTTCTTCTGCACGGCGGTCGTATCCATGCCATAGAGCTGCATCGTCACGATCGCATCGTTATACCGTTGAAATTTTGTATTCACAACGGCTGCCTGCTTTGTCAAAGACTGCAATTGGACAGACAGCGAACTGTAATTTTTGGATAACTGCGTGTAATAGCTGACCGCCGCCTGGTCCGAAAAAAGCCCGGAAGGCGCACTGGTACGCCTGAAATCTTGCTCTCGATTCGTAATTGGCTGCAACAGAGCTATAGGAACGCCGAGCGTGCGAGCATGCGACAGCTGTTGATCGAGCGTTGTCTTCTCTTTTTCTGCCTGTAGCTGTGTAGCAGAAGGACCACCACATGCACTTAATAAACAAGACAGCAACAAGAGTACGAGCATTGGAATACAAACGATAGTACGTACTTTTGAGGGGTGTCCTGTTATGATTGTGAAACGCTGCATAAGAATCGTCCCTCCCGAGTCTACAAGCCTCAATTTTTATAATGGTGATATATAATACAAACGTCATAGATTATGAGTATGTTTCGCCGTATCATGGTATTCCCTCACAATCTTCACAAGCCGTGAAACGGGAACCCTTCATTGAACAAGCGACGAAGGTGAACCAGTTCAGCACCAACGTGCATGCTCGAAGAGTTTGATCATATCTGTTCAAAGAGCGCTCTCCTCCTTCTGCAACCCGGCAGGAATGCTGTTTTGAGCATGAGGCGCTCCTCATACAACTAATCGTCAGGGCGACAGAAAATATTACACGTCGAATCCTTTGCCAAGAAAACAGGACAAGGGCGAGGGGCCGTGCTGTACGACGCCCTCGCCCTTGCTCGCAGCAGAGAATGTAGACATCCCCATGCGACGACTATTTCGTCCCAACCGCAAACACGTGTAGCCATCCTACAGTCACTGTCGTAGGCAGCGTCACGCTCTTCACTGTTTTGCCAGCTGGAATGGCGACATCAGCATAGAACACATAGGTATTTATCACCTGCTTGCCTGTAGAACGGTTGCGATACAGTGTTGTTACGGCAATACTATTCCCATATTTCACCTGACCGCTCCCTCCATGCAGGGTCCAGTCACTGAAACCCAGCGTAAAGGTCTGCGTCGTCCCATCGGTGTAATTTACCGTAATGGTACCGGACGGATCGCCACCGCTACCTGCCCCCAGGAAGGCCAGAGTTGTCGCATTGCTCACCGAACTCACAGGGATAGCTTGCCCTTTTGCACGATAGTTATCGTTGGTTGCCACGGGAACATTTGGCCAGGTAAACGTGACGCCGTTGACCGTCACCGAACTGCCAGGAGTAACGCCAGCAGCCTGCAGCGCCTCGGCAGAATAGCTGCTAGTACCACCATCGAAATGGCCAGCACCGGGGACGCTATCATCGCTGATCCCAATGTTATTATAGATGCCCGGCAGCGGGGTTGGCGTCGGTGTTGGTGTATTCGTTGGCGTCGGGGTTGGTGTATTCGTTGGTGTCGGCGTCGGCGCGCTAGACAGTAGACCAAAGATCGTCAATGTACTCCCCGTTCCGACGAAGACTTCACCATTAGCAACCGTAGGAGCTGTAAACTTGATATAGCTATCGAGCTTATCACGAGTGGAATTCTGGTTACTGTTATAGAGTTCCGAGGCCAGATTGGTCGCATCATACGCACGCAGGACCGCATTAGGATCAATAATCCAGACAATACCGGTGCCCGCAGTGGTACCATTGCTAGAGATGACCGCATTGCCGCCAGTAAAACCAAAAGATTCGGGAGTATGCGAGGTCGAGCTGGTAGATAACAGGCCATTGCTCAGCTGAAAGGCTTTGGTCGAACTGCCATTCCCATCGAAGTAAACATACTGGTTGTTGGTACCACCGTTCCAATAGGATGGGTTGCTATAGATGCCACCAATAGTACCTGGAGCAAACTCTTGTAGAACCTTATCGATATCGACACGCTGCTCCTCTGCTGTACCACACACAAGATTGGGATCAGCGGTATACTTCCCCATATTTGTCGTATCAAGTACGTAGATACGGCCTTCTTTGCCGCCACCGATCTGCCGATTCAGCCCAGGAATCAGGAGTGATCCGCCTGAGCCTAGATCCGCATCGTTCTTGCGCAAACAATCGTTATTGAACGGTGTCATGTAATCCTGTAACTGTAATTGCGCATTGAATTTCAAGAAACTATCACCAGCATTAGGACCATTCGTATTGAGGTTAAAATCCCCATTGCCGGTCAATGTATAGATGTAGCCATTGGCATCCGCAGTCAGCGCACCGCCAGAGCCCCAGATCCCACCGTCTGAGCCATTGGCATCAGAATTATAGACCTCGGCCTGTTGGAATGCAGAACCATTGTAGGTATAGCCAAAGATCCATCCCTGATATGGGTAATTGTCGCAATAGGAGGCAAAAGCCACATAAATCTGCCCATTGGCCTGTAACAGGTTTGCACGCTGGCGCTGTTGGACAGGATTAAACGTCAACACCCCATTTTTTGAGCCAGCACCGGTCCCGGTATAGGTCGCCTGGATCGTTGTCGGGCTGCCAGCTTTATCAACGCCGGTCGTAATGTCGAGCACGTGCAAACGGTCCACGATGGAACCATTCTCTTTCGTGACCGCCACCAGGTAGATAGCATTTGCACTCGTATCAATTACAGGAGTACCGGTTATTCCAGTTTCCGGAACCATATCGTTACACGAGACATCAGTATTGGAGGGGGTTGTGGCACCATTGATAAGAAAACTCGTGTGCCAGAGAGGGGCGACGGCAGTGGTCTGATCGGCATCAAACGCATAGACACTATCGTGTTCAGTGGCAATAAACACAACGTTATGGGTCGCTCCATTAATCACCAGATCAGGCACGAACAATGGCTGAGCATAGACCTGACCATCAACCGGGTAGGTCACACGTTTGCCAAATTGGCTGACGGTAACGTTGCTTGTATTCAGAATCGTCTCGTGGGAATATTGACCGGTATGCTGATTGTCACCTTTATAGGTCACAGCAGCCGTGTTGGTCGGGGTCGCGGCATGCACAGAGGACTGTGCTGACAAGAGAGTGGTCAAGAGCGTCCCTGCCGATATCGTCAATAGCAAGAAGAGAGTCGAGAGCGACGGGATTAAAGAGCGTTTTAGGCGTGGCTGTCCGCTCCGCAAAGAAATAGATCTGCTACTCGATAGAGGGCATCCTGCGGATTCCTGGTTCTGCATCAAGCATCTCCTTACATCAATTCATAGTACAAAAACGATTATATGTGCAAAAAACGAGCCAAAAAGTATTCGTCGGGATTGAATGGCGTGTCCTTAAAATTCAGTTAGAAACGCCGCCTGGTCGCAGCTCGCTTCGCTCACCTGATTGAAGGGCAGGCCATCTCTCATGAAACGATCCTTTCTGTACGACTAGTGCTTATAGGAATAAGCAGAAACATCTACGATTTTCGTGCACAAGAAGGAAGCGAGCAGATATAAATACTATTCACTTATAGGATATAGTAACACATGCAGATAATTAAAAAAAGCTAGTGAAAACGTGTCGCATGCAGAGAACGCATATGAGCACGACGTTTATCGAAGCCCTGGCTCGTTATCGAAGAAAAGAGCCGGCGAATGATATCCGAGCCAGGAGCTCACGCAATTTTACCGATGCCACCAGCATGTAAACGCTGCCTTAAAGATAATTTAGGGGAGGGATGGCAGCAAACACAAAAAAGGCCGGAGACAAAGAAAAAAACGCGGTATCGTGCGACTGAAACCGTTTATAATGAGGGAACACCCGTGTTCGTTCGTCGAATATCCTCAATGGGAGGGATATAAAAGAGCGCAATCACATCGATAAAAGGAAATGAACTATGGATTGCGCTGCTACAAGCGTATAAACGCGGAAGAGCTCCTGCGGGAACGGAAACGGCGCCTATGCATCGACCAGTTCGTCAGCTTCTTCAGTCTGCTGGATTCCGAGAGTGTGATGGACAATATAGAGGGGGCGCGCTCGTACCTCATCATAAATACGCCCGAGATATTCCCCAATAATACCCAGGAAGATGAGCTGGATACCACCAAGGAACAGGACGAGAATTAAGGTCGAGGCCTGACCTACAATAGCGCCGGTCACAAGGCGGAGAATGATCGCGATAACGATGCCAATCAGGCTAATACCCGCCAGAACAAAACCCAGAGATGTCGCCAATTGCAGAGGAAGATGGCTAAAGCTCGTAATGGCATCGAGAGAGAAACGGATCATTTTCATGAGCGGATATTTCGTTGTACCGGCGAAGCGCTCATGCCGATCATAGAGCACAGCCTCTTGACGAAAACCAACCCATGCGGAGAGACCACGCATAAAACGATGGTGCTCACGCATCTTGATCAATGTGTCGACCACAGCACGGTCCATCAAACGAAAGTCGCCCACATTTCGCGGAATATTGACGGAAGTAATACTCCCAATCAAACGATAAAAAGCCGAGGCAGTGAACAATTTAAAACGCGTCTCCCCCACACGCTTATTCCGTTGTGCATAGACAACCTCAGCGCCTTCCTTCCAACGCTCGATCAATTGAGGGATCACCTCGGGCGGATCCTGGAGGTCGGAATCGATAACCACAACGGCCCGTCCCTGCGCGTAATCCAGCCCGGCCGAGATCGCGACCTGATGCCCGAAATTGCGTGAGAAATCAATGGCATGCACGCGTGGATCACGAGAATGCAGCTCTTGCATAATACGGAAAGAATTGTCGCGGCTCCCATCATTCACCAGCAGCAATTCAAAGGGTTCGCCAACCTGCTCCATCACTTGTACTATGCGCTCATAGAAATGGGGCAGAGTCTCCTCCTCATTAAACACAGGAGCGACAATCGAATAAACAATATGAGAGACGGCCTTACGAGGTGAGCTTTTCTGCGTAGCGATCATACACGCTTCTCCTCATGTTATTTTTTCTCTTCTTCAATGGGCATGGGGTCCTATCTATCCCTATGATATACACCTTACGGAATAGAAAGGCAACCCTTTCTCTTTTTTCAGTATAAACACCGCATTACTCATGCCCATCAAGTTTAACAGAGTAACACCTGATATGGCTAGTTCTCATGCCTGACGTCACCAGATTGGTGATAACCAGACGAACTGGAATGAGAACAAACACCATGACGAACTGGTTAAAGCATAGCGTTAATCAGGAAGCGTTGTCTTCGGGGAAATCCCTGATGTTCTTCCATCGATATTACACTACACTGAGAACTGGAGGAAAAAAACTTTCCGAGAACGAGGACATGTGCGGTATAGTCATAGATAGGAAAACGTATCCGTGTCAAACCAGCGGAAGTAGATAGAGCCTGATAAGAGAGAAAAAAATGGAACAACCAACCATTCAGAAGAAAAAACATGTTTTTGTATGGCGCTGGCTCATTATTCTGGTAGGCATTGCCACGCAGGGCATCATCTTACTTCTCCTACTGGTGAGCAAGAAACAGATCCTTATGACTAATGCTACGCTCATGCCTGTGGCAGGCAAGCCGGCAGAGTGTCTGGTGGCCTGGATAGATCCATTTTCGAACGTTGCCAATCAGGATCCACCATCTGGAATATTGATGCCGGTCAGCCCCAGCACCGATCCGTACGGCAAATCGCAACCTTGCCAATATGACAAGGGAGGCATACATATACAAACAGTGAGGAGTAAACAGCTAATCGTTATCCTGATATCTGGTGATTCCAATACTGTCTTTGCTATCGTCATATCAAATAGTACAGATATTATAGCACCTGATCTTGTTGATGCAGTCATAGAGGGTTTATTAACAATACTATTCAATATCGTAGGAATTGCCATCTTTCTACGTGCACGCGATCGTTCTCCAGCGCGTATTGCTTACATGCTGTTCTTTATTCTCGCAATGATGTGCCTCCTCATAAACGCATACCGCTTCCACATTCTCTGGATGAGTATTTTACTCCTCGATTTGCAAATGCTTATCAATGGACTATCAACTACTTTTATATCACTTTTTACTCAATCAAGAAAGAATCAGGCAGAACACAAGAAGATCATACCCTATATTCCACTGTTGTTGGGTACCGCGCTAGTCATATTTAACACCCTATTATTATTTTTACCCGCCGATATGAGCACCCTATTTTTTGTAGCAAATATTGGGTATAACGGCGCATGCTTACTGGTGGTCATCTGGGGATTGTTTGTGGGCATCAGCAAAATTGATAGGAAGGAGCGCTATATTGCACGTATTCTCATGATCGGTGTTGCATTCTTCCTGATCGTCATGATAGGTAGACTGGGTACAATTTCATCGGATCCCTTCAGACAAAACAGTTTCATTCCACCTTCCTTCCTCACACAGCAGACTGTGGTTCACCTCATACCGCTTACACTGGCTCTGTTCCCGGTCATTTGCGGCTATGTACTCTTCCGAGATCAATTCTTAGGTACAACCAGCTTGCTCAGCCGCTGGGTTACACGCGGTCTGCTGTGGATCTTGCTCGCAAGCCTGTTTATATTGCCCTCGATTCTCTTCCTCCAAACCGTAGACAGAAATATGCAGCCAGATATACGTGATTATGCATATGCTGGCTTGCTCATACTCAGTCTCTGGCTCTTTCCACTCGTTTGGAACAAGGTACGAGATGTGGGAGATCGCATCTTTTATGGTGACTTCTACCAGTATAATCACTCGTTGCGCGAAATCAGTACAGCATTAACACGCCTGCAAGGGTTGGATCGTAGTAGCGCTTTTCTGCTGCCACGACTCTCACAACTACTCAATGTCTCTGACGTCGTACTGCTCATACGAGCACTGTCACAAGATGAGCTACTGTACAACACCGATGCCAGCAGCAACACGACCCGTTCCTGGCATCACTATAGCTCTAGCGGTCAGGATAGCGCGCTCAACCAGCAGATCCATGCCGCCGCCGACTATGCCCTCCACCATTGCATTCAGCGCTTACATGAGCCAGTGCTGCTCCATACTATTCTGTTGCTGGCGCTCTACGATGGGGATCAAGTGAGCGGATTTTTGTGCCTGGGCCCAAAGAAAAATCTGGAACCATACAGTCGCCAGGATAAGAGTTTCCTGGCAACGCTGGGGGCCCAGCTCTCTCTCTTAGAGGTCAATAATCGTTATCTGGCTCAGGCACAATCAGACGCGCACAAATTAACAGCGCTGAACCATCGCGTTATCTCTACTCAGGAAGACGAGCGCAGGCACCTGGCCCTGGATCTACACGACGATGTCCTTCAGGAAGCTATGCTACTGGTGAGACAGCTCTCTGATGCAAGTACCATGAGCGATGTCGCAGATGCCATGCCGCTAGCACGCTCGGTCGTTACCAATCTACGGCGTACCTGTCTGGCGCTACGCCCCTCGCTGCTCGACGAATTAGGACTGGTTGAGGCATTGCGTTGGCTAGCCAGGCAGACAGAGCAACTCGGAGGGGGAAAGATCCATCTGGAGGTACGCAGTATGAACGAGGTAAGCGAACGCTTTTCGACAATGGTTGAGCTGGCACTCTATCGGGTTGCTCAAGAGGCACTGACAAATATCGTCAAACATGCGCAGGCCAGTCACGTCATTATCCGCTTACACTACCATCCGAGTGGGC
>Ga0070738_10006314_pt1 | contig 12513 bp, 1 predicted proteins | sample Coa_R2_2_FD_66446 | JGI IMG/M metagenome (GOLD analysis project Ga0070738, IMG submission 66446) | Surface soil microbial communities from Centralia Pennsylvania, which are recovering from an underground coalmine fire - Coalmine... | ecosystem: Environmental > Terrestrial > Soil > Unclassified ... | reverse complement strand
ACTCGCTGCAACCGTTCCTAAGGTGTACGCATAGGTATTAACATTTTCACCTGCTGCACGACCTAAGTTACCACTCACCGTATCGTTGATCGTTGATGCATTTACATAACTGCCACTGCTGTTCCAATACTTCGGTGTCACACCATTAACTAAGCCGCTAGTTGTATAAACGAATCCACCAACAGGATCATTCGTACCATACACCTTACTTTGTCCTGCTGTACCTGTAATTACTAAAGCGGCAGGTGTAATCGCAAACATCCCTGTCGTTAAACTCGTCGTATAATTAGACGGTGCACTCGCTGCAACAGTGCCAATGCTATAAACATAATTACTCACATTTTCACCTGTCGCACGACCTAAGTTACCACTCACCGTATCATTGATGGTTGACGCATTTACATAACTGCCATTGCTATTCCAATACTTCGGTGTGACACCATTAACTAAACCTGTATTGTTATAAGTAAATCCACTTGCTGGATCATTCGTACCATAAACTTTGCTTTGTCCTGCATTTGCGGTAATCGTTAACGCTGCGGGGGTAATTGCAAAGGTTCCTGCCGTCAAACTCGTCGTATAATTCGACGGTGCACTCGCTGCAACCGTTCCTAAGGTGTACGCATAGGTATTAACATTTTCACCTGCTGTACGACCTAAGTTACCACTCACCGTATCGTTGATGGTTGATGCATTTACATAACTGCCACTGCTATTCCAATACTTTGGTGTGACACCATTGACTAAACCTGTATTGCTATAAGTAAATCCACCTGCGGGATCATTGGTGCCATAAACCTTACTTTGTCCTGCTGTACCTGTAATCGTTAAAGTGGCAGGCGTAATCGCAAACGTCCCTGCCGTTAAATTCGTCGTATAATTCGATGGTGCACTCGCTGCAACACTTCCTAAGGTGTACGCATAGGTATTAACATTTTCACCGGCTGCACGACCTAAATTACCACTCACCGTATCGTTGATGGTTGAGGCATTCACATAACTACCACTACTATTCCAATACTTCGGTGTCACACCATTAACTAAGCCGCTAGTTGTATAAACAAATCCGCCAACAGGATCATTCGTGCCATAAACCTTACTTTGTCCTGCTGTACCTGTAATTACTAAATTGGCAAGCGTAATGGCAAAGCTTCCTGCTGCACTCGTGTTATAATTCGAGGGTGCACTAACTGCCACACTTCCTAGATTATATGCATACGTATTAACATTCTCACCTGCTGTACGACCTAAGTTACCACTCACCGTATCGTTGATGGTTGATGCATTTACATAACTGCCACTGCTATTCCAATACTTTGGGGTGACACCATTGACTAAACCTGTATTGCTATAAGTAAATCCACCTGCGGGATCATTGGTGCCGTATACCTTACTTTGTCCTGAGGTAGCTGTAATCGTTAACACTGCGGGGGTAATCGCAAAGCTTCCTGCTGCACTCGTGTTATAATTCGACGGTGCACTCGCTGCAACCGTTCCTAAGGTGTACGCATACGTATTAACATTCTCACCTGCTGCACGACCTAAGTTACCACTCACCGTATCGTTGATGGTTGATGCATTCACATAACTGCCACTGCTATTCCAATACTTCGGTGTCACACCATTAACTAAGCCGCTAGTTGTATAAGCAAATCCCCCAACAGGATCATTCGTACCATACACCTTACTTTGTCCTGCTGTACCTGTAATCGTTAAAGTGGCAGGCGTAATGGCAAAGCTTCCTGTAGCACTCGTGTTATAATTCGAGGATGCGCTCACTGCCACACTTCCTAGGTTATACGCATACGTATTAACATTCTCACCTGCTGCACGACCTAAGTTACCACTCACCGTATCGTTGATCGTTGATGCATTTACATAACTGCCACTGCTATTCCAATACTTCGGTGTCACACCATTAACTAAGCCGCTAGTTGTATAAACAAATCCACCAACAGGATCATTCGTACCATACACCTTACTTTGTCCTGCTGTACCTGTAATTACTAAAGCGGCAGGCGTAATCGAAAACGTCCCTGCCGTTAAATGAGTGGTGTAATTCGATGGCGTACTAACCGCAACGCTTCCCAAGTTATACGCATAGGTATTAACATTCTCACCTACTGCACGACCTAAATTACCATTCACCGTATCGTTGATGGTTGAGGCATTCACATAACTACCACTGCTATTCCAATACTTCGGTGTGACACCATTGACTAAGCCGCTAGTTGTATAAGCAAATCCACCTACAGGATCATTCGTACCATAAACTTTGCTTTGTCCTGCATTTGCAGTAATTGTTAAGGCTGCGGGAGTAATCGCGAAGGTACTTGCTGTTAAACTCAAGGTGTAATTTGCTGCAGAAATACTGCCAAGGTTATACGAATAAGTACTAACATTTTCACCTGCCGCACGACCCAGGTTACCACTGACGGTATCGCTGCCTAATAACCCCACTGTCGTATAAGCAAACCCACCTGCTGGGTCACTTGTACCATAGGTCTTACTTTGCCCACCAGTAGGTGTTATCGTTAGTGGCGCTGGATTAATGGTGACATTGACAGTTCCACCCGTGACGCTATAGTTTGAATTAGTTGTCGTTAAACTATTCGTTGTAAAACTCGTATATGTCCCGACATTTTTACTTGCAACCGTTGCCGCACCAGCCAGTGTCACCGTATCACCACTTACAATGTTCGTCGCACTAAGTGCTGCAGAAGTAAAAATGTTGGTCGTGTCATAAATACGCGAACCCGTCAAATTAAGCGATAGCGGTGTGATGATACCTATGTTGGCATTACTTGGCGTAGAACTAACCTGATAACCGTAAACAGTTGCACTGCCATTCGTCGCACTCGTGATAGCAAGGCCTGATATCGAAGTGATTTGTATGCCCGTTCCTACATTCTTACTTGCATAGGTGCCAGTACTGGGTGTATTTAACACCACCGTATCACCATCGATAGCACCCGTGTTACCCGCATAATTCGCCGGTGTTAATGTAGCCGTCGTGGTACCGTCATAGACTTTCGATACGGTACCGGTGAGGGTGGCTGTGATAACCGGTGCAGTCGTATAAAGGAAACCGTTACCTGTACCTAATACTGTAGTAGATCCATACGTTGCATTATATTGCTTGAAGTTATAACTTAATCCGCCGCGATTATCATTGGCTGGGTTAGCTGACCATACTAGGAAATTACCGCTGCCAGGATTTAATGCTGATGACCCCGCATTATTTGTAAAAGTTTGTCCTGCTAAAACAATGGAATTACCTGTCATATTAGCAGTAATAGAATTATTTAAGATAATGCCAGCATTGGTATTAGCTAATGTGACACTGTTAGAAGAAGTAATGCCACTGACAGTGCCTCTATCATCCGTCAAACTAGTGACTGTTAAAGGATTTGTATTATCTGTGATGGAAATCGGGCCATTCACATTGGCTGCAATGTTCTTGAAAACATTTGTGCTATTCAAAGATACACTACTTGCATCACGCAATAGCAAGCTGGAATTACTGGTTGCTAAGTTGATAGCACCGCTTTGGGTAATCGTACCAGCTGTATCCAACGTTAAGACACCATTAGCAGCAAAGGTGGAAGGCGGTGTCCAGGCAGCGCTATTAATATTCCCCGCTGTGCTATTACCAATGCGGACATTAGTAGCACGTACCTCGCTTAACTCGGCTGCCGTCAATTGTAAACTTCCCACACCTCCTGCAATCCCAATCGTTTGACCTGTGGTACTAGGTTGTATCACTACGGTAGAGGCACTCCCTGTACCCGTTCCCGTTCCGCCAACTTGGGCAGTGGAATTAAATGACATCGTATCCGCGGTAAGTGTATCGGTGCCCGTATTCAGTAATTGTGAACCCGCATTGAGGGTTAAGGTATTGGCACCAGCATTGAGCGTGATGTTACGACTGCCTGCCGTAATCGTTTTATTAGCAGCCAAGGTGATACCCGCACCGCTGACTTGAACATTACCACCTGTCTCAGTAATACCATTAATAGTTAAAGCACCCGTATTGCTAACATCGATATCACCAGAACTTGAATTAGTAGCTGATAAGTTACTGATTGCGGTGGAAATTGGATTATTACTACCAATAGAACCCATGCCATTAGCCGCTGCCATATTCAATGTATTAGCTGTGACATCCGTGGTCGCCCCATTGTTACCACTAATCACACCCCCAGCCGACAAGGTTACCGTCTTACCACTGGCTGTGATGGAACCATTAGAACCAAAAGTCACATTGCCACTGGTGGTGGCCACATTCATATTGACTACAGAAGTCAATCCAGCATTAAAAGCAAGAGCGCCCGAATTACTTAGTAATGATAAAGTTCCGCCCGTCACATTAGACGGACTAGCTGTCCCAACAACCGTAATACCACCTGTATTCGTATTAGAGCCAATTGTTAAACCTCCGGTTGAGGTAATTGTCCCTAATTGGGTATTGTTAATACCCAAAACCCCTGTGCTATTGACCGCACCGACGCCGAGTTGAATCGCTGTGACATTCGATACAGGCGTTAAGGTTACTAAGCCAGCACCTGAGTTCGTCGTACCAGTAAGGGTCATATTATCCGCGGTATAGGTGATAGCACCGCCATTGCTAGCCACATTACCAGTGATCGTTAATAAGTTATTAGCACCTGCCGTCAGATTTACTGCACCCCCGCTGGTACCAGTAGTAATACCACCTGACCCAATCGTCTCTGCACCCGTCGCTGTTAAGCTCACACTGCCTGCACCGGTGGTCGTAATTGCCCCGCTAGTCGTCATACCGCCGGTATTCGCCACGGAAACATTGCCGCCACCACTTTGACTGATACCCGTGATAGTAAGCGGGGCTGCTGTATTCGTTAAATTAATCCCACCGCTCGTGATGTTAGCCGCATTGAAGCTGCTGATGGTATTAGCATTCCCTAAGTTGGTACCACCTGCTGAACTGGTTGTTAGCAAAGCTGCATTAATAAACGCGGAACCCGACTCGGAGATGGAAGAACTTGAGGTGAGGGTTGCATTACCCGTTGTGCTTAATCCAGCGGTTGAACCCAGATCATCCGTCAAACTTGCAATGGTTAAGGCATTTACCGATTTAATTTGGGTAGGACCAGATAAGGCTCCCCCTGAGGTGGTCGCTGTCGAAATAGTAGTTAATGCATTAGAACTGCTTGATGCTAAAGCAATATTGTTGGAATCGCGAAGTAATAAGCTAGGCAGGTTCGTTCCTAACGTCAGGGCACCGGTTTGACTAATACCGCCAGAGGTATCTAATGTCAGCACACCACTATTAAAATTCGTTCCTGGTGTAGACCAGCTACTGCCAATCGCAATACCACCGGTATTATTAATGCTGCCGATGCGTAAGTTGGTAGAACGAATGGTATTAAGCATAGCGGAGGTAAGCTGTAACCCAGTTGATCCCCCACCGACACTCATCACCGTTCCTGCGGTAAATGGCTGTATGATGACATACTTAGCAAAACCAATTCCGGTCGCCGTCCCGCCAATTTGAGTGCCCGCATTAAAAGTCATGCTATCTGCCAGCAAATTAATGGTCCCTGTTGTGCCAGCCCCATTCCCAACTAACAACGTAGAATTAAGCGTTAAGGTACCAGCACCCGCTGTCGGATTGGCAACTTCTAAGGTTAGATTAGAACCACTGGTTTGCAGATTAAGAGAATTAGACGCATTCTGAACAATACTAGCGCCTGATTCTATTAACAATAAGTTAGTGGCAAAGGTGCTGACTGGCGTCCAGGTAGCCGGTGTCGAAGTACTGCCAATTGCCACTGCCCCTGACGCACTGTTACCAATTTGGACGTTCGTGGCATGCACCCCCGTAAAAGCACTGCTAGGAAGTGATAAATTACCAGCGCCACCAGCTATCCCAATGGTTCGCGCGGAAGTACTTTGTTGAATAATCAAATTACTTGCTGCATTACCCGTTCCCGTTCCGCCAATCACCGCCGCGGCGTTAAAAGCAGCAACATCATCCGTTAAAGTAATTGTCCCGGTAGAATATAAATTTGAAGCTGCGTTCAATGTTAAGGTACCGGTGCCGGAACTAATTGATAAATTACCTGAACCGGCGTTGACCGTGGTACTAGCATTTTGAGTGTACCCAATACCTGCGAGCGTAATCGCATTGTTATTACTGCTAACATTTCCCGTTACAGTCAATAAGCTAGCACTATCAGTGACATTTAATGCCCCACTCGTCGTCATGGCCGCAAGATGGGTAATCGTATTGCCGCTATTGCTTAAGTTGACACTATTACTGGTCGTCCCCGTTAAGATCGGAGCAGCAATCGTGGTACTGGCATTTTGCGTCACGGCACCAGTAATCGGATTAGCACCCGTGCCTAATGTCGCTGTCGCACTACTTCCCCCAGTAAGAGAAATATTGCCTAGCGCCACCGTTGAAGCATTCAGGAGTTGCAGCGCTGTAGAAGTATTGTTTGTATTGGTGAAAGTACTTGTCCCTAAATTAACGGCACCACCGCCTCCATTAATCGTGATAGGAGACGTTCCACTATTAATAGAAACACCATTGGCTGCTGATACCCCGCCGCTACCACTATTTAAGACTACTTCAAACTCAACACCTGTAATGCCTTGATTAATACTTTGATTAATATTAATCGCCCCCGTACCCGATGTCGTTAGCGTGACCCCCGTCCCTGCTGTGAAATCACCGCCTGTCACTGTAATACCTGCTACTGGAGAAGGAGCAGAACCTACCGTTTCATCATCAGACAGACTGGTTAACGTCAGCGATTGATTGGCTGCGTCCGTAATTTGCAAAGAACCTGCACCATAAGCATTCGCAGCAAAATTGTTAATGACATTCGCGGTATTGGTCAGGGTCGCATTGTTGTAGTCACGTAATAATAAGCCAGTGGTTGATGGCAAAATAAGACCAGCCGTTTGGGTAAGATCCCCATTCATTTCAAGGGTTAACACGCCATTATTAGCGAAGGTAGAAGCAGGCATCCAGTTTCCACTCCCATTGCCAATCGTAATACCATTCGGTTCAATCGTCGGAGTTGATTGTCCTCCTACCACAGCGGGGCCACCGATACGAACATTCGTCGCATGAATAGAATTTAAGGAAGCTAGCGAGAGATCTAAACCAGCAGGCGAGCCCGATGGATTAATATTAATAACCGTCACACTATTATCTCCTACGGTGACAATAGCCGTTTGGGCACTGCCTGCGCCCAAGCCGGTGCCGCCGATCTGTGAGTTAGCATCAGAAGCGAGTGACATGGTATCGGCACTTAAGGAGATGGCTCCAGTCGTGAGTAATAAGTCACTGCTATTGGTGGTGATACTGCCGGTGCCTGCACTATATAAGATATTTCCTGAACCGGCATTGACCGTCGTATTTGCTGCTTGTGTGATGCTTGCCACACTGTTTAAAGAGATTGTCCCACTACCGCTGCTGGTGTTAATGCCTTGATTTAAAGTTAAAGAACCACTGGTACCGGAGGTCGTTAATGTCACATTCGCAGGGGTGGTGATGCCCGAAACGGTACCTAGATCGTCTGTCAAACTGCTAATAGTTAATGGCTTATTAGAAGCATTGGTAATAGATAACGCACTATTTGATAAGGAAGCAGCAACTGAGGTAAATACATTGGCTTGCGTGAGGGAAACAGCCCCACTTCCGGCGCCGCTACGTACAATCAAGCTAGCTCCATCTGTTGCTAAACTAAGCACCCCACCTTCTGTAATGCCACCCCCTGTATCCAGCGTCAGTACGCCGCCGGATGCAAAATTCGCGCCAGGGGTCCAAGCATTAATCGTCATCGCGCCGGTGCCCGTATTACTCCCGATGCGTACGTTTTTAGCACGAACATCGTTTAACGCCGCTGCTGAAAGGGATAAGCTCCCGCTCCCGCCTGCGATCCCTATCGTTCTACTTGCTGTTGAGGGTTGTAAGATAGTGTATTGAGCGAATCCAGCTCCCGACCCCGTTCCACCAATCTGAGAAGGGGTGCCGCTGGTATTAAAAGACATTGAATCTGCAGTCAATGTGATCTTACCGGCTGTACCGGAACTGTTACCAGCTAATAAGCGAGAACCTGAGTTAAGGGTTAAGGTACCTGTTCCAGCATTAACCATAATATTTCCTGGACTTGCCGTCCCCGCCCCCGCATTCACCACCACACTACTAGCTTGAGTCACGCCGGTGCCTGTTAAGGTAATCCCATTCGCCGTGCCACTACCCGTTGTTAAGTTGTTGTTTATCGTTAATAACCCTGAAGCCACTAATTTAATATCCCCACTCGTTGTGGTTAAGGTGCCTCGGGTTGTCAGGGTTCCCCCATTGCTTTCTAAATCAATACTCCCCGTGCCAGTGGAAATAGCTGCAGCGGGGAGTGTCAACGTCCCGGAGGAAAGGACAGTTAAAGGACTATTGGTATTTAAGGTAGGTGTAGCCAAAGTGAGGCTACCCGTATTAGAAATGAAGGCACCCCCTGAGCCTGCCGTAATCGTCAAGGTACCGGTGGAAGTAGTTAAAATAGGCGAGCTACTCGTGCCAATCGAACCCGTCGTCGTAGTCGGTACAGAGAAGGTGAGACTGCCTGAGCCCGTATTGATCGTGCCAGCTGTTTGTAAAATAGAAGGATTTCCCGTACTTTGTACACTGGCATTAAAAGCGCCACCATTGGTGGTAATGCCCGCACCTAGCGTAATCGTACCTTGCCCCGCCAAGGTAACATTTAACGCACCGGTTGTAGATGTAATGGCTTGATTAATATTGATTACACCAGGTGCAGCACCACCACTTCCAGCATTCAATGTGAGAGTGGCCGTACTACCCGCTGACTTTGTAATAGTACTGCTCACGGTAATATCACCATCTTGGGAGCCAGCAGGGGTGGTATTAATGGTGACACTGGTACCGCTATTTAAGGAATTTTGGATAGTCGTCGTATTAGCCACAGCACTGTTAGCCGTGGTACTGAAAACATTTGGGCTACCGCCGCTAAACGTCCCATTAGTTGTGGCAGAAGAAGAAATAGTGACATTAGCGGGGTCGAGTAACCAATTTCCCCCTTGACCCGCCGGTGCACTGGCATCCACACTCCCTTCTGCGTCAAGATATTGTTTTCCTGAGGTTTCTACCCAGCCACCGTTACCACTCAGGTTGCCGCCTCTTGCTAAGATGTTGCCATAAAACTGGGTTCCCAGATCGGACCAAACGACTACTTTTCCACCGTTGCCAGCGGTCAAAGCAGAAGCATTTAATACTGCCTTCGGGCCCACATAAGCATAAGCCGCATTCGCTTCAGGACCTTGGCCATGGGCATTACCCCCCACCAAAATTTCCCCACCCCCGACATCCCCACTAACCTCAATATCGGCGTTATCAAGTAAGGCGACCTGTTTCCCTAATACTTTAACCGTACCACCCGTTTGGCCTCGACGCCGACCGGAGGCAATCAATCTACCGGAAACATAGACGGTATCCTCATGACCATCCAGGATAATTTCACCATTCCGCATCCCCACCGATCTAGCTTCCACTATCCCTGACATATTAATCGCACTGTCTAATATGTGGCCCGCCGTTTGTGCAGTCATTAAGACTTTTCCGCCATCGGCAATAATCCTGCCCGTATTTTCCACTGCACTTGAAAGACGGTTGCCAGTTCGCGGATCAATGGGCGCCTCAGTCGTGGCACTTCCTACTTTAAAATTAATGAGTTGGTCGCCATTGAAGTCGACGGTAAACTCTTTTCCCGCTGCCAGCACGACTGTCCCGAGATGAGCTTCAATACGGCCATTGTTGACGACACCTGGACCTGCCAAGGCTGCTAAACCAGCATCATGAATGACAATCGTGCCTTCATTCACCACGGCACTATTCCATTCCGAGGATTGTTGAAAATGATAATAACCCTTTAAAAAATCAGCATCTTTTATATCGGCAGTTGTTGCCAGCAAGCCCGCGACATTAATATGAGCGGTTGGGCCAATCCAAATGCCGGCTGGATTGATTAACCAGACTTGACCATTTGCAGACATCGTCCCGAAGATTTTGGATACCCCGTTATATGGATTAACGCGGTTTAAGATGATAGAAGAATGGTTAGGTTGTTGAAAATTAACGTGCTCCTGTTGGCCAATATTAAAACTTTGCCAATTAACGATGGCTTTCTGACTGGACTGGTTCACTTGGAGCACATTATCAGCCGGATGAGACATGGTCACCTCTCCAGCTGCAACCGTCCCCCCTTCTGGGTTAGCCCAACTAGGCATAGAATCTAAAGCGAGTAAGGCGCTGGCCAGAATCGAACATAAGAAAACGAATACCTTCGAGGTGAATGTATTCATCCCCCATACGTCGGTGCGAGTAGGAAATTGAATACATTCAATAGCTTAGTATTCATTCCCCATACGTCGGTTTCATGACCTATCCTCCGTATTGACTAGACTACTAATTTTCTTTGGTAATTTTTTGATCTATAAATGAAATATAGTACATTATCTGATAAATTCAAGTGTAAAAATTGATCAATCCTAGGGAATCCTATTAACCTTATGTTAGGATAATGACTTTATATTCATGGAAGAAAGAGGGAAAAAGGATGTCCGTCACACTCCAAATTATATTCTATAGTATGTATGGTCACATCTACCGCATGACCGAAGCGATTGCCGCAGGGGCGCGTGAAGTGAGTGGGGTGAATGTGGAAATATTTCGTGTGCCTGAATTGGTGTCGGAAGAAATTTTAGAAAAGAGCGGTGCGAAAGAAGCGCAAAAAGCTTTTGGGCACATTCCTATCATAACAGTCGATCAGATTGCTAAAGCAGATGCGTATATTTTCGGAACACCGACGCGTTTTGGAAATATGTGTTCGCAAATGCGAAATTTTTTAGACCAACTTGGTGGCTTATGGATGAAGAATTCATTCGTCAACAAAATTGGCAGTGTCTTCACGAGTACAGGCACGCAACACGGCGGCCAAGAAACAACGATCTCCAGTTTTCATACGACATTACTGCATTTAGGTATGATTATCGTGGGGGTGCCTTATTCTGAAACACGATTATTGAATATGAATGAAATTACGGGTGGCTCACCTTACGGTTCTTCGACGCTGGCAGGTGATGGAAAGAGAATGCCATCAGAAAATGAATTAGGCATTGCACGTTTTCAAGGTAAACATGTTGCTGAAATTGCTCGTGCTTTTAAAAAAGGAAAGGAGAAATAAATGAAGAAGTGGCTCATAGTGCTTTCGTTAGAATTATTTTCATGGCATGTTTATGCTGCAAACAATTCAACAAATTCTGTGGATAAGTGAATACTTCTATTAATCATTCTGCCCTCAATGCTTCAATCGGATTTAACTTTGAAGCAAGGTAAGCAGGATAAAACCCAAAGAAAATTCCAACGGCCACCGAGACGGTGAAGCCCACTAATGGTGGCCAAAGAAATAACATAAACTCCCAATGCCAGAGTGTAGCAATCATATACGCAATTAAAATCCCAATCACTACACCCAAAAAGCCGCCAACAAGTGATAACAAAACCGCTTCGATTAAAAACAATAAGCTAATATCTACCCGCCGCGCGCCTACCGCCAATCGAATACCGATCTCACGTCGCCTTTCCACAATCGACACCAACATGATATTCATCACGCCAATTCCCCCGACAAGGAGTGAAATACTGCCAATCAATCCAAGAAAAACAGTCAAAATATCACTTTGATTTTTCATCTTGGCAATTAATTCTTTTGCACTGCGGAAATTAATTTGCTTACCAGAAATAAATTGGCTGATAGCTTGTGAAATGTTTCCCTTTACTGAATTAATATTGGAATGCGGTGACAATCGCATAATCATATTATTGATTTTCGCATATTTGCTAACAACTGTTGAAGCCAATAAAGGAATCATGACGGCATTATCAATATTGGTATAAACAAAATTATTCTCTGGCCAACTCTCTGCTACCCCTACTATTACAAAAATATTTTTATCCATTTGGATTTGTTGGCCTAATGGTTCTTGAAATGAAATTTTCTTCATTTCCTCATAAACATCATGACCAATGACACAATAAAATTCATATTGGTCCAGCAGTGAAATAAAGCGACCTGATTGTAATTTAATATGCACTACGTCGGCAAAATGGTTGGTCACCCCTAGAATCACAGCATTCAGCAAATTGCCGTTGTAAGTAATAGAATTAAATAGTTGTGTATAAGGCGCCACTTGTAAAATATTGTTATCCGCTTTATCCAATGACAATGCTTGATCCAAGGTTAAATCAGCCGATCTCTCCATTGACTGCTCATTATCACCGCTTTCATTAATAGACACTGCAAGCAAATCCGTTCCTAACGATTTAAATTGTTTCAATGCTTCATTCGTTGCTAATTCACCACCTAATACCATCGCAACAACAGAAGCCGTACCCACTAAAATACCGAGCAATGCTAAGATAGAGCGTAATCTAGAATAATAGAGATT
>Ga0070738_10006311_pt1 | contig 12515 bp, 9 predicted proteins | sample Coa_R2_2_FD_66446 | JGI IMG/M metagenome (GOLD analysis project Ga0070738, IMG submission 66446) | Surface soil microbial communities from Centralia Pennsylvania, which are recovering from an underground coalmine fire - Coalmine... | ecosystem: Environmental > Terrestrial > Soil > Unclassified ... | reverse complement strand
ACCGCAAAGGCCATCGACTTCTCATTGCCGGCAAAATCGACCACGCCGTCAAAGCCGCCTTCGGTCTCCTTCAGGATGCGCTTGACCACATCGGGCTCGGCGGGATCATAGGCGATCGCTGCGCCATTGTTCAGCGCGCTGTCGCGTGCAGCGGCGTTGAGATCGGCGACCGAGATCGGCTGCTTGAACATGGCTTGCGCGAACGACAGGCCCATCTGGCCGACGCCACCAAGGCCGATCAACAACAGATTGCGCTGCCTGGGACGATCGACCAGCCGCTTCAGCGCGCCATAGGCGGTGACGCCCGAACACATCAGCGTCGCCGCCTGGTTCACCGGCAGCGGATCATACTCGAGCAGATATCTGGCATCGGGTACCAGCACATGGGTGGCAAAGCCGCCATCGATGGACACGCCGAGGAAACGCTGCTTGACGCAGAGATTTTCGTCGCCGGCAAGACAGTCGCGGCACTGGCCGCAGCCGATCCAGGGAAACACCGCCCGCCTGGCGCCGATCAGGTCCTTCGGCGCCTCGGGGCCGACTTCCTCCACGATGCCGGCGATCTCGTGGCCGAGAGTGAAGGGCAGGGTCATGCCGCGCGTGGTGTCGAGCCTCTTGCCTCCGCCGAGGTCGGCATAGCCGTCCTGGATGTGCAGGTCGGAGTGGCAGAGACCGCAGCGCTCGATGCGCACCAGGACCTCGCGCCCTTGAGGCTTCGGCGTGTCGACAATGGTTTCGCAGAGCGGGGCGTCGAACTTGACCAGCGACTGGCGGCGCATCAACGCCATGGCGTTCTCCTAAAGCGTGCTTGTTTTTTCCGCTCGTATATCGGCCAATTCGCGCGCCATGGCAACAAAGCCTGCGACCGGGATGGTTTCGGCCCGCCGGGTCGGATCGACCCCCGCCGCGGCTGCCAAGCGCGCCGGATCGGCGGACAGCGATTTCAGGCTTTGCCGCAGCATCTTGCGCCGTTGGCCGAAGGCGGCCGCGGCAACCTGCTCCAGCAATCGCCGGTCGCAGGGCTCCGGCGCCGGACGCGGGACCAGCCGGACCACCGAGGAGGTGACCTTCGGTTGGGGCACGAAGGCGGCCGGCGAGATGTTGAACAGGATCTTGGTCTCGCAGCGCCAATTGGCGAGCACGCCGAGCCGTCCATAGGCTTCGTCATTCTCGTGTGCGGCAATGCGCTCGGCGACCTCACGCTGGAACATCAGCACCATCATCTCGTACCAGGGCGGCCAGGGTTCGGCGGTGAGCCAGCCGATCAGGAGGCTGGTGGCGATGTTATAGGGGAGGTTCGCGACGATCTTGGCCTTGCCGGAGCCGAGATAGGGCCTGGGATCGAAGCTCTGCGCATCCGCGCAGACCGCCTCGAGCCGTCCCGGATAGCGCGCGGCGATCTCCTGAAGCGCCGGCAGGGCGCGCTCGTCATGCTCGACCGCGATGACGTGCCGCGCGCCCATTGCGAGCAGCGCACGCGTCAGCCCGCCGGGGCCCGGGCCGATTTCGACCACCGTCGCGTCCTCGAGCGGCCCGGCCGCGCGTGCGATCCGGGCGGTGAGGTTGAGGTCGAGCAGGAAATTTTGCCCCAGCGATTTGCGCGCCGACAGGGAATGCTGGCGAATGACCTCGCGGAGCGGTGGCAGATCGTCGATTGCGCTCATGCGACGGCCGGCGCCGGCGTGTTCGCCATGCGCGCGGCCAGCCGCAATGCGGCAATCAGGCTCGCCGGATTGGCGCGGCCGGTGCCCGCAATGTCGAAGGCCGTGCCGTGGTCCGGCGAGGTGCGGATGAAGGGCAGGCCGAGCGTGACATTGACGGCATCGTCGAAGGCGAGCGTCTTGATCGGGATCAGCGCCTGGTCGTGATACATGCAAAGCGCGCAGTCATAGGTTTTGCGCGCAGCTTCATGAAAAGTGGTGTCGGCCGGCAAGGGCCCGCGTGCGTCGATGCGCTCGTTGCGCAGCATCTCGATTGCCCCGGCGATCATGGTCTTGTCCTCGGTGCCGAGCGTGCCGTCTTCGCCGGCATGCGGATTGAGCCCGGTCACCGCGAGCCGCGGATGCGCAAGGCCGAAATGCTTGCGCAGCTCCTCTGCCACGATGCGGCCGGTGGCAACGATCAGTTCGGTCGAGAGCTGATCAATCGCCTCGCGCAGCGATACGTGGATGGTCACCGGCACGACCGCGAGCAGCGGCGACCACAGCATCATCACCGGCAGCAGTGGCTTGCCGCCGGCGGCCGCGAGCTCGGCAAGGTATTCGGTATGTCCAGGATGTTTGAAGCCGGCCCGGTACAGCACATTCTTGGCGATCGGATTGGTGATCACCGCGCGCGCGCGCCCTGACTGGACGTCGGCAACCGCCTGCCGGATCGAGGCGAGCGCCGCCGGCGCGCTGCTGTCGTCGGGGTGGCCTGGTCTTGCGGTGATGCGATGGCCGGTGGCCAGAACGGGCAGCGCGGTCGCAAAGGCCTGCACCGCCTCCTCGGCGGCGACGTCCGCGAGCGGAAGCTCGACGCCGAGGGCCTTTGCCCGCTCGCCGACAAACGCGCGGTCGCCGACGAGATAGAACGGCGGGAGCTTCAGCTCATTGCGGCGCAGCCAGGCCGCGATGGTGATGTCAGGCCCGATGCCGGCGGGTTCGCCGAGCGTCAGTGCAAGGGGCGCAAGCGCAGGCGGCTTTGCCATGTTATTTTTGGGGGTATTCGATCATCGCGGCTTTGCGGATTTCCTCGAGATAGGAATTCGACGTGGCGTCATACTTCTTCTTGTACATCTGCTCGCGGATTTCCTTCCGCTTCGGCGAATCAACGGTGGTCGGCTTGCGATCGCACAGCACCACCATCTCCACGCCCTGCTTGGTCACTTCCGGCGGGGTCAGATGCCCGACCGGCGTGTCGTCGAGCACCTTGCGCAGAACAGGCGGAATGTCCGCCGAGGTCTTCAGGACGGGTTCGCGGATCGCTGCGTTCGGCAGGCTCTTGAAGTAGGAGTTGGCCTCCTCGCAGCTCTGCACGCGCGAGCGCAGCGTTTCGGCCTCCTTCTGCCGGCTTTCAAAGATCGCGGGCGAAGCTCCCTTCGGCACGATCAGCACGACCGGCTGCATCTTGTACTCGAACGCATCGGACTTCTGCGCGTCATCGCCGCCCTCGGCCTTGACTGCCTTGTTGACGTCGGCTTCGCCGACCTGCAGCCGCTCCTTGTAGCGGCCGCGCACCAGCGCAGTCCAAACCATGTCGGCCCTGATGCGCGCCTTCAGCGTGTCGGCTCGCATGCCCTGCGCTTCCAGCGACTTGGTCAGCTGATCGGCGGTGATGTGCATGCGCCCCGCCATCTCGCCGTAGGATTGGTCGATATCGGCGCCCGAGGGGTCGACGCCGAACTTCTTGGCTTCCTTGATCTTGAGCTTTTCGTCGATCAACTCGTTGATGACCTCCTGCCGGGCGGGCTGCTTGTGGAGAGTCAGGAAATCGAGCTTCGAGCGCTGCTCGATGTCAAAGTCGGTGACGGGTTCGCCATTAACCATCACGACGACCGTCTGGCTGTGCGCCGGAGACATCAAAAGCGGCGAGACGATCGTCGCGATGCAAAGCACCAACAGAGCCCGCAGGCAGGAAGGGAAATTGGTCGTCATGGTCATCTTCGCTGTCAATAGATCCAACTGAAGCTGCTGTGCAACTGGGGAACCCGCCTCCCGTGCGATGCGGGGCCTCCTTGCAGGCCTGCCGCGCCGCAGGCCGTGCGGGCCTCAGGAGCCGCCCGCAATCATGGTATGCCGACGGTCGACGTGGCAATCGTTCGCAGACCAATGGTCAGCATATAGCTCTGGCTCAGGACAGGTGGCGTGCCCCCGACGCCATAATTATAGGACTTCAGATAGTTCAAGCCGAGCACAAAGCAATCGTCGACGTAGCCGGCGCCGATAATGTACTGATTGACCTTGTTGGCCTGCAGGTCCCAGCGCGCCCCGCCGCTCACGACCCAGTTCGGCGCAACCTTGACGGAGGTCGAGCCCAGGATGCCTTCGCGGCGGGTCAGATAGCCGAGATCCGGCTGCGGCGCGTAGTTGCCGTACAGCACGCTGACCGAGAAGCGATCGAAGTTGCCGGTAGCCTGGGCCTCGAAGCGCTGAACGTTCCAGGTCTGCTCGTCGAAACGCGAATGTACGCTGAATGTGTAGGTGCGGTTGGGTGAATAGTCGACACTCGCGACATAATCGGAGGCGGTCCTTTGCAGGCCGGAATCGACGCCCGTATTGATCGAATCCTGCACCGCATAGGAGTTCAACCCGAACAGCTGGTAGGATTGGCCGAACATCACCTTGACCGCGCCGCCGCGATCGAACTGCGTGGTCGACTGCACGCCGATATTGGCGCGGCCGCCGCCTTCGACACGATCGTAGCCGGAGAACTTGTCGACGCTGAACAGGTTCGTCGTGTCAAACACCATGCTCTGCGCATCCTCGTTGGGAAGCTTGCCGGCATAGGTTTCGTTCGGTCGGATGATGATCTGGGCAATCGGCTCGATCGTCGTCGAGCCCCACGGTTCGACGTTGATGAAGGGATAGCGATATTCCAGGCCCACGGTGGGCATCAGCCGCAGCGCCTGGGTGTCGCCCACGGGCAGGAAGTTGGAGACACCCGGCTGGTTCGACACATCCGAGTTGATTGCATCCGCGCGCATGATCGCAAACGGCGTCCAGATTTCGCCTGCCGAATCCGTGAACGAACGTCGCCACTCACCCTCGACCGAAAGGCGGGTGTAGGTTCCCGGGAAGCCGCGCAACAGACACTGCGTGGGGGTGAGTGCCCTCGGATCAGCCGAGGTGAACAGAGCGGTGGGCAGGCACAGGCCGTTGGTGCTGGCGGTTGAGGTGATCGGATCGAACACCGCGTCGTTGCGCGTCAGGTTGGTGAAGTTGGTCTTGTAGCTGACCTCACCGCCAAGCACCGAATGGTTGATGACATTCGAATAGTCGAGCACCGGCCAGACGACGGGAACTTGCTGCTGGTTGCCCGAGAAGCTGAGATAGTAGATCGAGCGCAGGTCGAAGAAGCTGCGGTTGCCGACGCCGGTCAGATAGAGCTGCGACACCGCTTCAGTCGGCAGGCTCAGGAATGCGTACATCGGGTCGCGGTACTGCCCCAGCCTGTAGTCCTGGTAGAAGTAGTAATCCGACAGGAACACGCCTTCCCAGCCATAGACCCACTTGTCGTTGGCTGCGAACTCGCCTTTGGTTTCCAGACCGCCGCGGAACTGGCGATCGCCGGGTTGTCCGGCGAGGTTGTGGGGATTGAGCTGGTCGATGCCGTATGCGCGCACCTGGTAGGAGCCATCCAAGAGGCGCTGGCGGAATTCGGCCTGGAGCAACACGCCCTGCGTGGTGGTGATGCGCGGACTGAAGGTCGCGTCCATGTCGGGCGCGATCGCCCAGTAGTAGGGAATCTCGATGCCATACCCGTAGACGGTGGAATTGCTGGGTGTCGGCATCAGGAAGCCGGACTTGCGCTTCACCGTCGGGTCCGGCGTCGAGAAGTAGGGCATGTAGGCGAGCGGCACCCCGAAGAACTCGAGCTGCGCCGTCTCGAAATACAGCATCTTCTCCTGCTGGTCATGGATGATGCGGGCACCCTTGACCTGCCACAGCGGGGGCTTCTTCGGATCGTCCTTACACGGCGCGCAGGCCGTATAGACGCCGTTTTCGAACACGGTGTAGTTGCCGCTGGAGCGATCGGCGCGGGTCGCGGCCATCCGGGTCTGGTCCTCGGTGTCGACGTGCAGCGAATCGACAAAGCCGTCGCGATAATCGTCGCTCAGGTCCATGATGTTGGCGTAGGTGATCTTGCCGTCCGCATCGGTCATGCGGATGTTGCCTTCGGCATGGAGCCGCTTGGTCTTCTGGTCGTAGATCACCTTGTCGGCTTCGACGCTCGTGCCGTTGTAGTAGAGCTGCACATTGCCGACCGCCGACACCCGCGAGTTGTTGTAGTCGTAGTCGACCTCGTTGGCCTGGACCAGCATCTGGTTGTCGCTGACGACCTTCGGCGGGGTGGGGCGCGGCGGGCGCGGATTGAAGGTAAAGCTTTGCGCGGCCGACGGCACGGTCGTGGCGATCCCGATCGCACCGGCAAGCGCAACACAAACCAGCAGCGACAGGCCGAGACGGAAGACGCACGTCTCCTGCCGGCGCACGGCAGCGCGCGGCCGGAATAGGCGCGAACACTCGCGAAGGGCGGCGACCAAGGTCACTAGCCGTCCTCCTGATACAGCAAGGCCAAGAAACCCGTGAGGCCGCCCACCAGCACGGGCAACCACGCGGCCGCGATCGGATGCATCAACTCAGCCTTGCTCAGATCCTCAGTTACTTTCGAGAGAACGTAGAGCAGAAAGCCAGCGCCCACGCCACTCAAAACCATCTTTTGCACGCCGCCCATCCGGAAGAAGCGCAACGACACTGATGCAGCGAGCATCACCATCGCAGCCAGCAAAAACGGTTGTGCAATGAGCTTATGGTACTGCAGACGATAGCCCGCTGTCGCAAACCCTGAACTCTCGGACGCGCGGATGTAGTTCGGCAGTTGCCAAAAGGACACAGTTTCCGGGGTCGAGAACGTGTTGCGCACCTGCGCTGGCGTCAGCGTGGTCGCCAGTTCGAATCGATCCTGGTCAACCGGCGGGGCATCGAGCGAGTAACGCCGCAGGCCCCTGAACAGCCAGTGGCCATATTCCAGCGTGGCCTCGCGTGCCTCGATTCGTTCCTTGAACTTGCCGTCCGTATCGAACCTGAACAGCGTAAGGCCGGTGAGTCGCAGGCCGTGCTGCTCGCTGCGCGCGGCATTGATGATGACCTGGCCGTCGCTGTTGATCTGATTGAGCCAGAAGCCGGATGCGTCCTGCACCCCGCCGCCCGGCGCATTGCCGAACAACTGGGCCTCCATGCGCTTGGAGAGCTCGCTCAAATTCGCCGACATCGGGTTGTAGGCAACCGTGGCGAGTACGCCGAGCACGATGGCGCTCACGAGTGCCGGCGAGATGAACTGCCAGGCGGAGACGCCGGCGGCACGCGCGACCACCAATTCCAGCCGCCGCGACAGCGCAAGATAGCAGGTCATGGCACCGATCAGGACGCAGAACGGCATCATCTTCTCGAGCAGTTGCGGTACCCGGAATAGCGAGGTTTCCGCCACCATCAGTGCGGAGATTCCGACCAGACCTGACGTCTTTCGGACCATCTCGATGTAGTCGACCAGGACGAGCAACAGGAAAATGCTGGCGAACACGCCGAGCGCCGAGACCACGAAGCGGCCGGCGAAATAGCGTCCGAGGGTGTTGGTGACCATGCTCATGCGGCGGCCGGTCGTCCGAACAGCCGCGCCAGGCGAGCATTGGATCTGTTGATTGCCTCCAGCAGTGCCGGCGGCGGCTCCAGCACGATACCTCCGATGATGACCCAGACGCTGAGGGCGATCGCTGCAATCAGCATCAGGTATTGGACAGCAGGTGCAATCGGTGATTTCACCGCCATCACCGAGCAGGCGAATCCGATCATGCGCAGCCCGAACACCGCGAGGATCGAGCCGCCGATGGAGAAGTTGCGGCTTTGGCGCGTGGTGCGCGGCGCGCCCAGGAAGGCGAAGGTGAGGGCGGCGAAGGCGAAGGGATAGATCGGCGACATGAAGCGGTCATGCAACTCGGCGCGGAACTGTCCCGGGACCTGCTTATAGACCGGATCGTCCTCCGCGGGGTCCATCAATTCCCACAGATAGCGCTCGCGAATGCCGAGCAGGACGTCGTGGCCCTGCTTGGAGAACTTGGACATGTCGAACGCATAACGGACGAAGGCGACCAGCGCGGGATCACGTTTTCCAGCCTCGAAGCGCTGCAGATTGCCGTCTTCCAGGACGAGGAACGAACCGTTGGCGTCTTTCAGCACGGTGCCATGATCGGCGACGATGCTGACGCGCTCCTTGGGATCGCGGCGGTCATCGATGAAGATGCCCTTGAGTAGGCCGCCCGGGTCCCGTTCACGAATCCGCATGGTCAGGTTCTGGTCCAGCTGCGCGAAGCGCCCCGGCTGCAGGATGTTGGCGAGCACGTCGGCGGTGATCTCGGCGTCCCACTGCTTCAACCGGCGCATGCCTTCGGGGGCGAGATAGGCTGCGATGAAGGCGACCAGGAGCGCGACGACGCAGGTCGCATAGACGAAGGGCCGGAACAGCCGGAACGGCGAGAAGCCGGCCGCATTCATCACGATGATTTCCGAATCGGTCGCCAGCTTGTTCAGCGTATGCGAGATCGCAATCATCAGCGCGATCGGCGAGATGATCAGGACGAGGGCGGGAATCACGAGGCTCGTCACGCCGAGGAAGGTCAGGATGGTCTGACCCTGGCTCGTCATCAAATCGATGCCGCGCAAGGCCTGCGTAATCCAGATCACCCCAGTCAGGCTGACCAGGACCAGCGCAAACGACGCGAGCGTCGTGCGGAAGATGTACTTATCGATCGACCCCATCGGCTACCGCACGATCCCGCCCCACCACGCCTCAAGGCGCAAAGCCCGCGCGAAAAGCCCAACCAACCCCCGCAGAAATTGGGGGTCCCCATGGTCGGGCCAACCCGCGTCAGAAGCGCCTACTCTCTCACTACCATCCCTTTGATCCGTCAACAAAATGGCTGACCCATGGCGGGGTCCACCTGTGGTTAATATTTCCCTGATGTGACCGCCCGGCCACGGCCGCGCTTGGCACTTTGCCTGCTGACAGGTCATATTGGCCGGGCGAGTCCCAAAAGGCCGCCGATTTGCGGCCCGCACGGACGATCGAACGACCCCGCGGACTGCCTTCGGCCGGCTCCTTTCGACCTGCCCACGTCCTGATTCCTGGAGGATTTACCTATGCCCGACGCCGTCAAGGTCGGCTTCGTTCCTTTTTCCGCTGCCCCGCGCGGGATTCTGGTGGTGTTTTGCGATGATGAATTGAAATTCGGCGCTACCACCCGCAAAGCTCTCGGTAGCGCCGCTGACCTTATCAAGCGCGCCGCCGCCACCAGCCGGTTCAAGGGAAAAAGCGGAGCTGTGCTCGATGTCCTGGAGCCCGAGGGAATCAAGGTTCAGCGCTTGATTGTCGTAGGCACCGGCAAGACAGCCGAGCTCAAGCCGCGGGATTTCCTCAAATTCGGCGGCGTGCTCACTGGCAAATTGAACGGGGGCAGCGAAGCGGTCACCGTCATCGCCGAGTTGCCCGACGCTGCAATGCGGCCGGACCAGGCTGCGGCAGTCGCCACGGGCACCAGGCTGCGGGCCTACAAATTCGACCGCTACAAGACCAAGAAGAAGGACGGCGAGGAGGGCGGCCTCAAGGCCGACATTGCCCTTGCCGTCGACGATGTGCCGGCGACGCGGAAAGCCTTTGCGCCCGATTCGCATGTGGTTGACGGCGTCAATCTGGCGCGCGACCTCGTCAACGAACCGCCGAACATCCTTTTCCCCGAGGAATTCGCCCGCCGCGCCGCGGAGCTGAAGAAGCTGGGGGTTGAGGTCGAGATCCTCGACGTGAAGGCCATGACCAAGCTCGGCATGGGCGCGCTGCTTGGGGTCGCCCAGGGGTCGGTCCGGCCCGGGCGCACCGTGATCATGCGCTACAATGGCGGCAAGCGTGGCGAGGCGCCGGTGGCCTTTGTCGGCAAGGGCGTCTGTTTCGATACTGGCGGCATTTCCATTAAGGGCGCTGCCAACATGGAGGACATGAAGGGTGACATGGGCGGCGCGGCATGCGTCGTCGGCCTGATGCATGCGTTGGCGTCGCGGAAAGCCAAGGTGAATGCGGTTGGGGCGATTGGTCTGGTCGAGAACATGCCGGACGGCAACGCACAGCGTCCTGGCGACATCGTCACCTCGATGTCGGGCCAGACCATCGAGATCATCAACACCGATGCCGAGGGCCGTTTGGTGCTGGCGGACGTGCTCTGGTATGTGGCCAAGAAGCTCAAGCCGAAGTTCATGGTCGACCTCGCAACCCTGACTGGCGCAATCATGGTGTCGCTCGGCACCGAATATGCCGGCCTGTTCTCCAACAATGATGAACTCGCGCAGCGCTTGACGGCTTGCGGGCTCGAGACCGGCGAGAAGGTCTGGCGCATGCCGCTCGGACCGGAATACAACAAGCTGATCGATTCGCAATTTGCCGACATGAAGAACACCGGCGGACGCTATGGCGGCTCGATCACGGCCGCGCAGTTCCTGCAACGGTTCGTCGATAATACGCCATGGGCGCATCTCGACATTGCGGGAACGGCGATGGGCGCACCCAAGAGCGAGATCAACCAGAGCTGGGGATCGGGATTCGGGGTGCGGCTGCTGGACCGGCTGGTGAGCGACTATTACGAGGCGAAGAAATGAGATGACCGAGGTCCTGTTCTACCACCTGCAAAACATGTCGCTGGAGAACGTGTTGCCGCCGCTGCTTGAGAAGTCGCTCGAGCGCGGATGGCGGGTGGTGGTGCAATCGACCTCGCAGGAACGCGCAGATGCGCTGGACGCGCATCTGTGGACCTACCGCGATGATTCGTTCCTGCCGCATGCGACATCACGATCGGCTGACGTGGCCGACCAGCCGATCGTGCTTGCGGTGGAGGAGGGCAATCCGAACGGCGCCAAGGTCCGCTTTCTTATCGACAACGCCGCTTTGCCCGCGGATGCCGACAGCTATGAGCGCATGGTGCTGGTCTTCAACGGCGACGATCCCGACTCGCTCGCCGCTGCCCGCAGCGCCTGGGCAGCGTGCAAGTCGCGCGGCTTCGATGTGACCTATTGGCAGGCGGATGAGCGCGGCCGCTGGCAGCGCCGCGACTAGCTTGGGATGAACTAGCCTTTTGTTTGCGCTAGCGCTTTTCGAAAATCCGGGCGGCGCAATGGCGACCAATGACGCTCCGCGCCCATTAATGATATTGTTGGCATTTGACGCATGGTCTTGCGCCAGCCACGGTCGTGCCGCAAAGTGATGGTGGGACAAATGCTTAGGGCAGCCCCCTGAGGCGAGATATTAGTGCATCGTGAAAAATAGGACCGACTTTCGAAAGCAACTGGCACTGTTGCTTGTGCTGGCGCCCGCAATTGCGGGCTGCTCCGGCGCGTCAGACATGTTCCAGTCCGACCTGTTATCGAAGGACGCGGAATGGTTTAAGCGGCCGGGACGGCTGTTCATCAAGAACGTCTCGATCGACGCACCGCCGCTAACGCCGGACAAGCCGGTCACGGCTGAAGATCTCGTGAGTGCCGAAGGCGCTTGTCTCGGAATGCCGCCACCGGCAAGCCCGGCCGACGCCAACGCGTCCACCAATGCGCCAGGCGGAGCTCCGGCAACCGGAACGACGGGAACGGTCGCACTCGGCCACACCGAATGCGATGTGGTTCGTGGTATCGGCGCACCTGACAACGTCAATATCTCCGCCAATCCGCGCGGCGATCGGGTCGCGGTGGTCACCTGGTCGCACGGCCCGCGCGCAGGCATCTATACCTTCACCGCCGGCCGCCTCGCCTCGATCGAGGCTGTGCCCACTCCGCCGGAGGCGCCGAAGACCGCGAAGTCGAAGAAGACGGCCAAGAAGAAGCAGCAATCGACAGGCTGATCGATCGCAGCCGGCGTCACGATCCGGCTTCGTCGAATTGACTGCTTGCCTCCAGCCATTCCTCCTCCGCGCGTTCGAGAGCGGCCGCCGCATTGGCGCGCGCCTTTGACAATTGGGCGGCCTGCCTGGGATCGCGGGTGAATATGTCAGGAAGCGCCAGCGCCGTATCGATTTTTGCGATGATGTCGCTGATGCGCGCAATCTCTGCCTCCGCATTGGCAATGCGCTGCCTCATCGACCCGCGCCTCTCGAGCTTCGGCCGCTCCGGCCTGTCGGCCTTACCAGTGCGCGCAACGTCTGCGTCCACTCGTGCGCGCTGAGACAGCACATTGCGTCGGTACTCGTCGAGGTCGCCGTCGAAATTCGTCACCGCGCCATCGGCGACCACCCACAACCGGTCGGCGCAGGCCTCGATCAAATAGCGGTCGTGCGAGACCATGATCACCGCACCGGGAAAGTCGTTGATCGCTTCGGCCAGCGCCGCGCGGCTGTCGATGTCGAGATGGTTGGTGGGCTCGTCGAGGATGATCATGTTGGGGCCGTAGAAGGTCGCGAGCCCCAGCAGCAGCCGCGCCTTCTCGCCGCCGGACAGGCTGCCGGCCTTGGTATCGGCGGCCTTGCCGGAAAAGCCGATCGCGCCACAGCGCGCGCGCACCTTGGCTTCCGGCGCCTCCGGCATCAGCTTGCGGATGTGATCGTAGGGCGAAGCATCCTCGTTCAGTTCATCGAGCTGATGCTGGGCGAAATAGGCGATTGCGAGCTTTTCGGCGCGGGTGATCGCGCCGGAAAACGGCTTCAGGCGATCGGCAAGCAGCTTGACCAGGGTCGACTTGCCGTTGCCATTGGCGCCAAGCAGCGCGATGCGGTCGTCGTTGTCGATGCGCAGCGT
>Ga0070738_10006310_pt1 | contig 12518 bp, 9 predicted proteins | sample Coa_R2_2_FD_66446 | JGI IMG/M metagenome (GOLD analysis project Ga0070738, IMG submission 66446) | Surface soil microbial communities from Centralia Pennsylvania, which are recovering from an underground coalmine fire - Coalmine... | ecosystem: Environmental > Terrestrial > Soil > Unclassified ... | reverse complement strand
CGGGCAGGTCAGTCGCCGGGCAGGCCAGGTCACGCGCCGATAGGCCAGCCGCCGGGCAGGCCAGGTCACGCGCCGATAGGCCAGTCGCCGGGCAGGCCAGTCGCCGGGTAGGCCAGGTCACGCGCCGATAGGCCAGCCGCCGGGCAGGCCACCCGCAAGGGGTGGCCCTACTATACGCGAGGGCGTTCGCGCAAGGCGTGCGTGTATAGTAGGGCCACCCCTTGCGGGTGGCCTGCCCGGCGGCTGGCCTATCGGCGCGTGACCTGGCCTGCCCGGCGACTGACCTGCCCGGCGGATGGCCTGCGCGCCCTGGGATTGGCCCACTCGCCCTGGCATTGCTCTGACAACCGACTCATACCATTATACACAATAAACGTGGGGTTGGTACGCTTTGTTCCCTGTTCGCCTGCTCGCTCAATGGCCCGTCCACTGCGGCTTGCGTTTCTCAAGGTAGGCGGAGACGCCCTCGCGAAAATCCTGGCTGCCATAGACGCGGCTGACTACATCGTCGTAGGGAATATCAATATCGGCTTCTGCGGCGGCTAAGCGGCGGTCGGCCTCCTTCGCGGCCCAGAGCGTGAGGGGGGCGTTGGCGCTGATCTGCCGGGCGACCTCAAAGACCTGCTCAAAAAGCTGCACCTCCTCGTAGATGGCGGTGAGGAAGCCGCATTGCAACGCCTCTGCGGCGGAGAGCAGCCGCCCGGTGAAGAGCATCTCCTTCGCCCGCATGGCTCCGAAGGCGCGAGCGACGCGCCGGTAGTTCTGGATGCTCAGGCAATTGCCCAGCGTGCGGGCGATGGGCGCGCCGAAGCGGGAAGATGGCGAAGCATAGCGCAGGTCGCAGGCGGTAGCGATGACCAGCCCCGCGCCAACGGCGTAGCCATGCACGGCGGCGATGGTCGGCCTGGGGAAGCTGTACAGGCCGCTCAAAATCTCCTCCATGTGTCGCTCATAGGCAATGCCATCCTCGCCAGTGAAGCCGCGAAATTGCTGAATATCGGTTCCCGCCGCAAACGCCTTGCCTGCGCCCCGCACTATGAGTACGCGCAGGCTCTCGTCTGCCGCCAGCCGCGCCAGGTGTTCCTGTAACTGCCCGTACATCGCCCAGCTTAGCGCGTTCAGCGCCGCCGGTCGCGCCAGCGTCAGCGTGGCAATGGGGCCGCTCTGTTCCAGCAGCACCGCGCCTTCATCACGCTGACCTTCGCCTTTGTTGTTATTATCGCTCGTCCCATCAGAATGAGTTGACATTGCCGTATCCCTCCTTATATAGTGAAAAGAGCAATCTGTAGGGATAATATCACACAATGAGATGCTATATTAGAACGCCTTTCGAACATGTCATGCTGAGCGGCAGCAAAGCATCCGCTCTGGCCACGCAGAAGGAGTTGCCAGAGATGCTTCGCTGCCGCTCAGCATGACACGTCCGAGGACGATTCTTATGGCATGACATGTTGGGCTACCTTTTTCATAGTATAACAAAGGAGAAGTTATGCTGACTGCTGCGCTTGAGGGTGTGCGCGTGCTGGATATGACGCAGATTATGGCCGGGCCGTTCTGCGCCATGCTGCTGGCTGATCTGGGGGCCGAGGTCATCAAGATTGAGAATCCGCGCGGGGGCGATGATTCGCGGCGCATGGCCCCGCCCTACTACAACGGGGAGTCGGCGGCCTTCCTGGCGGTCAATCGCAACAAGTATGGGCTGGCGCTGGACATTCGCACGGAACGCGGGAAAGAATTGTTGTGGGAGCTGATCGACTCGGCGGACGTGCTGATTGAGAACTTTCGACCGGGGACGATGGATCGCCTGGGCTTTGGCTACGAGCAGGCGCATGCCCGCAACCCGCGCCTGGTCTACTGCTCCATCTCCGGCTTCGGCCACACGGGGCCGTACAGCGAGCGCGGCGGTTTCGATCTGGTGGCGCAGGCCATGAGCGGCGTGCTGTCCGTCACCGGCTCGCCGGAGGAGCCGACGAAGGTGGGCGTTCCCATCAGCGACCTCAACGCCGGTCTCTTCGCCAGCCACGCCATCCTGGCCGCGCTGCTGGCTCGCGCGCGCACGGGCGAGGGCCAGTACATTGACACCTCGCTCTTCGAGGCCGCGCTGGCCTACACCATATGGGAGTCCAACGAATACTGGGCCAGCGGGCAACCACCGCAGCGACTGGGAACGGCGCACCGGCTCTCCGCGCCCTACCAGGTCTTCGCCACCGCCGACGGCTGGATCGCCATCGGCGCGGCCAACCAGCGCAACTGGGAGCGGCTCGCCCGCGCCATCGACCGCGCCGACCTGCTGGACGACCCCCGTTTTGCCAGCAACGCCGAGCGCATGGCCAACCTGCCCGCGCTTGTCGAGACGCTCACCGCAACCCTCAAGACGCGCCCAACGCAGGAATGGCTTCCCCTGCTCGACCAGGCCGAGGTGCCAGCCGGTCCCGTCATGACGCTCGACCAGGTCTACGCTCATCCTCAGACGCGGGCGCGCAACATGGAAATGGAGGTTGAACACCCCATAGCAGGGCGCGTCCACGCCATCGGCTTCCCCGTCAAATACTCCGCCACGCCGCCGCGCATCTATAGACCTGCCCCCGTCCTCGGCCAGCACACCTTTGAGATATTGCAATCGCTTGGGCTGAGTGCTGAGGAATGCAAGCAGTTGGAGGATGAGGGTGTAGTGCGGGACGGGCATGTGGGGTGAGCAATTCTCCACCGTCCCTGCAGGCCACTCCCTTGCGGGTAGCCTGCCTGGCCCTTGCTCTCTTCTGTCAGGAAACACGCTACTACATCAAGGGTTTCTCTTTCTCGCTTTCTGCGGGAGTGGAAGTGGCCGGGACATCTGGTGAGAGCCGTTGTGTGTAAACTTCCAGGTGGCTGGCTTTGCCCAGTTCGGCTTCCAGTTGTTGCAGCGAGATGCCGTTTTTCTCCAGCAGATGTTCCAGCATTTTCGCGTGTCGCAGCAGTTCCGCGTCCTGGGCGCAGAGATGTTGCATCACCTGCTCAATGTCGTGGTAGGTACTCATCGTTGTCTTAAATGCTTCGTCAGCCTGGAGTTCTGCTTTTCGGCCCAGGACATTCTGGCCGGTCATGATAATCGGCAGCAGAACAAGTTGCAGGAAGTAGCTGGAGATTGAACCGCAGAGCAGTGCGAGAAACACATTGTTCGTGAAAACGCCAACAAGGCTGCCAATACCGATACCGGCAAACACATAGGCCGTCCACATTGTACCCGTGTATCTGGTGAGCGTGACGGCGAGCCTGGTATTAAAGCCCTTCTCCGCCTGCTCAGCCGCGTGCAGCTGGTTGACATTGCGCGGCTGGTGCCGGTGTGGCTCGTGATGAAAAAGTACCCCGGTATGGCGCTGCGGTTGTGTCTGCACCGGTGAAGCCATTTCTTTCCCGGCAAGGGTTGGTGAGGTATGCTCTTCTTGCATATTTTCCTCCGTGCGCTGTGCATAACAATGCCTGTGTCACTATACTAATAATACGAGATACGCCTGTGTTTGTAGGATGGTTACGGAGGGCGCGTGAGGCTTGCCCTTTTCTTGCTTACAGGTTATACTACATCCAGGCTTGAATTGATGCATTTATCCCTATTCGGATTAGCATTGAGACGCACGAATATTTACCTACAGAGAGAGTAGATATGGATGATCTGGTCTTACTTGCGGATTTAATCAAAGCGAAAAATTCAGTTGACAACATTATTGCGAACCTGATCGGTCGTCCCGCCCAGATCGAGCATGTCGGCGAATATATCGCTGCGAAAATTTTTGACATCGAACTTAACAGGTCGGCCTCTCAGAAGGATATTGACGGGTACTTTAGAAGCGGCCCACTTGCGGCGAGGAGTGTGAATGTCAAGTGGTACGGCAAACGCGAAGGGATACTCGATTTGAAGGAGGCATCGTCGATGCTGAGATTTATCCCCGCCAGAACAACAGGCAGTTGGAACTGTCTGAGGAGCAGAAAGAGCAACTTGCGCTTTTCAGGATGGGAGCATAGCAGAAACTATGCCAGTTTCTGTTATGCTTAACTCAGGTTCGGCTAACCCCATTTCCGTTTTTCATCGTCCCAAAAAGAATAGATAGTAGGAGACACACGAGAACACAGATCACCGCGTACTTGATTGACGAGAGAACGTTTTGCCTGGGCTAATGAATGGGGGCCTGATATTATGATTGATGTGCAAGACCCGGGGCTGCGGGAACGCTTGCAGCGCCGGACGGCGGAGGGACGGTACGAGGTCGGCGAGATTGAGCTTGTGCTGAATATCCGCGCGCGTAAGGCCGAGGGCGACCGCGAGGCCGTGCGCGTGCTGAGCGAGGCGCTGCTGGAACGCTGCATGCCGCTGTTTCAGCGGCATACGCACGGGCTGCGGCAGCGACCGGAACTGCGCGAGGAGGCCATCGCTAACATGGGCGAGCATCTGCTGCGCGAGGCACAGGATAGCGGCGAGATTTTTATGACGCAGAATTTTATTCACTATCTGCGCTGCCTGTGCGTCGATGAGTTCAATCGCGTGCTGCGGCAGGAGGGGCTGAACTACAGGCGCGATGATGAGGGACGGCCAGCCGGACGCCCGCAGCACGTGCCGCGCTCGCTGATCGAGCCGCTGCGGCCCGCGCTGGCCGACGAGGAAGGCGGCTACGTGGCCGACGTGGCCGACCCGAACGACCAGTACGAGCAGATGCACGCGGCGGACGAGAGCCAGCGCATCCTGACCTACCTGCAAGACCCGCTGGACCGTACCATCCTGGTGCTGCGCGCCATCGAGGGCATGAAGTGGGATGATATCGCCCGCATCTGCAAGCGCACGGAGCGCACAGTACGCCTGCGCTACGAACGCGCGCGCGGCTACCTGCGCGAATGTCTGAGCCGCGAGAGCATTACATATCGACAGATTCCGCAACAGAGTAACTGAGAAAGATAGAGTAGGTAGAGGCGGGAAAGAAGAGAGATCAGAAGATGCCTCGTAAGGGAATGAAAAAATGAATACACGCGAATTGCAACAACTGAAGATGGCATGGCTGGCGGCGAGGGAAGCGGGCGACACGCAGGCGCAGATGAACCTGCTGCTCAACCACCCCGAAGCGCAGGAAAAGCTGATAGATTTTATCGCAGGCTACGCCGCTACCACCAGCGAGCCGGGGCAGGCGGAAGAGGAACTGCTGCCCCTGACGCGGCGCGCCTACCAGACGGCGCTGGAGCGCGTTTTCGATCAACAGGCGACGGTGGCGGCGACGACCCTGCGCGAACTGCGGGCGCAGCGCGGCCTGACGCTGGTCAACGCGGCGAAGAGCCTGCGCCTGGGCGTCGATGTGTGGAAAAAGTTCGAGGATGGCGTCATCGAACTGGCGAGCCTGAGCCAGCGCCAGCTTGAACGCCTCGCCAGCTTCTTCCAGATCGGCGCGGAGCAATTTGGCACGCTGCTCAGCAACAGCCAGCCCGCCATGACGCTCAATCGCCGCCAGACGGGCGAGGCGGCGCGCCGCCAGGAACAACACAACCAGAAGAAACAGAGTTTCGCCGAGGCTATCGAGAAGAGCAGCATGACGAAGCAGGAAAAGAAACTCTGGCTGGAATACTGATTACCTGCTCCACTCATCCATCACTCGATCTCTTACGTACTCCGCCGTCGGCCTCATCATCTGGCACGTGACATAGCATACGGAATCTCGTAGAGGCCGATTGAGCGCGCTCAATCGGCCTCTACAGGCGGCAAGGTCGCCACGTATTCGCGTACTGTCTGGCCGTAGGCGGTTTCGTCGAAGAGGGTGATTACCTCGTCGAAATGGGTGTCGACCTGCGTGGTGAGGGCGGCGATGCGGTCGAGCAGGGCGAGATCCTCGTCAGTCAACTCGGCCTCTGGCTTTGTGAGCAATTCGCCCCGGTCGTCGTTGCCCAGCAGTTCGAGTTTGTTGAGGGCGGCGAAGTCGTGCAGCAGGGCATAGCGGATGGGCGGCATGCCGATATCGGTGTCGCTATCGCCGAAGCCGTCGGGGTCGAGTTCGCCGGAGCGGCAGCGCAGCCAGGCGTCTCCGGCCAGCCGGTAGGGGTCGTCGGGGCCGATATCGAGCGTATCAAAGGTAATGTTTCTGAGCTGCCTCTGCATGTCATCGATCCAGGGGTCGGCCAGAATCCAGCGTTGTTGTCCTTCGTCCCAGTATTCGGCGATGCGATGATCGTAGAAGCGCGGGCTGGAGAAGTAGCCGCCAAAGCCGACGCGCAGCCGGGCCGGAATGCCCTGATGGCGCAGCATGGAGACGAGCAAGACGGCAAAGTTGCGACAGATAGCCCCGATGCGCAGCGCGGGCGGGCGCGCAACGGTCAGCGGGGCCTCATGCCGCTGTTGAATGCGTTGTAGCAGCGCCTCGACCCGGTGCAGGCCGAAGCGCGTATTATCGATCTCATCCGGCTCGACATGATACTGCTGCAAGAGGAAAACGTAAGGCGCAATCAGCGTTCCCTGCACCACTCGCGCCAGACCCGCGATATCGTGGGGCAGGTCATCGTACAATACGGCGCATGTTCCAGGGTCGGTGAACATACTTTGCCGACGATAGTAGTCCAGCACTCGCGTTTTAACCATAGTAGACTCCTTTCGCCTTCTGCATACACTCCATCCCGTCTCAGACTGAACTGAGCGGGCTATCTCAAGTGTACCTCTTTCTACCTGACATCCTGTGTCAGGTATTGCCTGACATGCTATGTTTGCCCCGACCTGCTTCATTGAACATAAAATAATAAATTTGCTATATAAAATGTGGAATAAACACTTTCGCTTCCCAGATATATATGTTATAGTTCCTCTGTGGAACGGCTTTCCTCTCGTATTATTCCCGGTGCAGGAGGTAAGGAAAGATGGCACTTGAAGGCTTGCAGCTTGACCATTATCGGCTGGTGCAGTTGATTGGCAGTGGAGGCATGGGTGAGGTGTATCTGGCGGAGGATACGCACATTCCGCGACAGGTTGCCGTGAAGGTTGTGCGCAGCGAACTCTCGCCTTATCCCAACACGGAGGCGGTGCAGGAATCGGAGCGGCTGTTCAAACGGGAGGCGAAGGCCATTGCGATGCTGGATCATCCCAACATTCTGCCGCTCTACGATTATGGCGAGGCGCAGGCGCAGGGGCTGGTTTTCACCTACCTGGTGATGCCGTATCGCCCGGAGGGGTCGCTGCCAAACTGGCTGCGCCAGCGCGGCGGCGGGGCTTTGCTTGCCTGGGTGGATGTCGCGCATATCGTCGGGCAGGCGGCGGGCGCGCTGCAACACGCGCACGATCATCAGATCATTCACCAGGATGTGAAGCCGTCTAACTTCCTGATTCGCAACCGGAAGGATAACGAGGGGCGGCCCGACCTGCTGCTGGCCGATTTTGGCATTGCGAAATTTGCCAGCGCCACTTCCAGCGTGAGCCATACCTCGCGCGGCACCCCCACCTATATGGCCCCCGAACAGTGGGCAGGCAATCCTCAACCGGCCAGCGATCAGTACGGGCTGGCGGTGATGGCCTACGAACTGCTGACGGGCCGCGCTCCCTTTAAGGGTGGCAGCGAGCAGATGATGTACCAGCATTTCCATGTTGTCCCCACGCTGCCCTCTCAACTCAATCCTGCGCTGCCGCCCGATGTCGATGAGGTGCTGCTGCGGGCGCTGGCAAAAAATCCCGGCGATCGTTTCACCGCCGTTCTCGGTTTTGCGCGGGCATTGCAGGTGGCGCTGCTTGAACCAACGGCCAGCGTGCCGACACTGCTTGCCGGGTCGAGCGGCAGTGTCGCGCCTACTATGCCTGCCGCCACGCCCGTCTCTCTGCCCACCCCGGTCCTGGACTCTACGGAGATTCCGCCGCCGCCCCCGCCGCCATCGTTTACCCCGGCCCCGATGCTGAATCCGCTATCGGATCCAGCACTGATGCAGGCGTCAGGCTATCTTCCCACCGTACAGGCGACCCCATCCCACCCGTCGGTAGCGCCGGGCGTGTACACGCCGCCGCCCGCTCCTCGCGGGCGCAGCTTCTCCTTTGCTATCATTGGCCTGCTGGTGGTGCTGGTACTGCTCGTGGGCCTCGTCGGCGGCTATGTCATCACGAATGGTTCACGCTCGAATCCGACGCCGACGCCCGGCGCCACAACTGCGAACGGTTCGACCGCCACGCCGGTGCAGGCGACGGCGACGACTGCTGGCGGCCCCACAACTCCTACTACGCAGACGGGCAACGGGCAAAATGTCAATCCCTACACCAACAGCAGCGGCACGCTCGTGCTGAACGATCCCCTGACAGATAATAGCCGGGGCTACAACTGGCAGACGGGAACCAATAGCAACAACGCTTCCTGCACCTTTACCGGCAGCGGCTACGAGGTCACGCAGCCCAGACAGGGCTTCTTTCACTCCTGCACCGCCAACAACACTAATTTCAGCAATTTCGTCTTCGAGGTGCAGGCGACGGTGGTCTCCGGCGATTATATGGGCCTCATCTTCTGCAAGGAGGCGACGAACTCCTACTACATCTTCATTGTCCACATGAACGGCTCCTACAGCCTGCAGCGCAATATCGATACCTCACTGGATGATGCAGCGACGCTGGCAAGCGGCCAGACCAGCGTGAGCAACACCGATACGCTGGCCGTTGTCGACCAGAACGGCACTATTGCCCTCTACCTGAATCACCAGTTGCTCAGTACGGTCACCGATAGCGCCTACACGTTCGGCCAGATCGCCGTTCTGGCGGGCAATGATACGAACGCGGCTGATGTGATTTTCAGCAACGCGAAGGTCTGGCAGTTATAGCTTCCATATGGCATGCCGTAAAAAAGCCCCTTCACATGTCATGCTGAGCGACAGCGAAGCATCCAGGGCAACCGCTTCTCGACATGGCGAGCGTGGATGCTTCGCTGTCGCTCAGCATGACATGTGAAGGGGATGCTTCGCTGTCGCTCAGCATGACATGTCAGGGAATGCTGATGCCGCCGGGGATGGTGTACATGGCCTCGTTGAGGTAGCCGATGCCGGGCTGCGTCGCGCTGGCAAAGACGGGAACGGCCCTGCCCTGCACGAATGACATGGCGGTGTAATCGCCGACTTTGTTGTTACCGGAGGCGATCCAGGCGGCGGGAAACGGCCCGGCCAGCGTCTTGCGCGCGCTCCACGTGCTGCCGCCATCGATTGAGTAGGAGAAGCCGACCGAGAGCGTGCAGTCGTTGTGGCAGTTCGCGTCATAGTAATAGTACAGCAGGGCGAGATGGGCCGTCGCGCCGGTCGTGCTGCCATCGATAGCCAGCCAGGAGACGTAGTAATCGAGGCCGCTGCCGATGGGGGCGAGCGGGATGCGCCGGATGGGCGACCAGTTGACGCCGTCGGTCGAGGTGGTCATGACGAGGTCGTTGCTCTGGCAGCCCGGCTCGAAGCGGCAATCGACCCAGACCAGGTAGGCTCTGCCGGAGCCGTCGGTGGCGGGCGTGAGCAGGATGTTGTCGCGGAAATAGGCGCTGGCAGGGAACGAGGTCACAGGGGTAATCACGGTGGGGCTGCTCCAGCTATTGCCGCCATCATGCGAGCTAAAGACGGTCAGGTTGCGCTCATTGCTGCTGCTGATGGGGACGATGACCGTGCCGTCGGGCTGCACGAGGGGATAGCCGCTGGTGCCTGCTGCCTGGTTGATCGTCGTCTTTGCCGCGCCCCACGTGTGTCCGCCATCCTTCGAGGTACTCATCTGGATCAGGTCGTTGCGGCTGTAATCGTCCCACTCCATGTAGCAGGTGCCATAGAAGGCGCTGGTGGACGTGTTGTTGCAGACGAGCCAGTCCTTGTCCAGTCCCCCCTGATTGCCCACGTTCGCCACCGTGACCGGGCGTTCCCAGCTCAGACCGCCGTTGACGGAGAGGCTGACCAGCACAGCAGGGGCGGCGATGCCGCTGGCCGTATACACAAAGACGACGGTGCCGATCATCCACGTATCGTGCGCGGCATCATAGGCCACAACGGGGTCGGTAATGCGATCAAATGGCCCGCCGACCACTTTTGTAGTATAGGGCAGAACGCCGTGCTGCCAGTCTACTCCCCCATCAGGCGAGGTAGCCCAGCCGATATTGGTGCTGCCCACGTCGCGGAAACGACCCTCCTGAAAGGCGGCCACGATGGTCGCGCCATAGGAGAACGTGGATGGCTCAACCTCCGTCCTGTGCTGGCTGCCCCCGCCGCTGTAGATGTCGCTGCTGATCTGCGTCGGCGCGCTCACAACGGGCGTTGGCGTCGGTGTTGGCGTACTCGTCGGCTGCGCCTGCACCACCACCGTCGAGGCAGGTGTGCGCCCGGCTACAGCCGTAGCATTGGGATGAACGGCTGTGGACATGAGCAGGCTGTGCAGCGTGAAGAAGAGAATCAGCCCTACCGCCAGCACGCCTGCGATCAGCGCGCCGATGCGCCAGTTTCGTGTCATTGCGATTCTCTTCACATCTTCACCTTCTCATTTTTCGGGTCATACAATGGCTCCTTCATCACTGTCGCCTCGTATTGTTCGCCGAAGAGTTGCACTGATACCCGCGTGCCGGGGGCAGCAAATGCGACAGGGAGGTAGCCGTAGGCGATGCTCTGGCGGATAGTGTAGCCATAGCCGCCGCTGGTGACGCGACCGAGGACGTTCCCTTCGGGAGAGAGCAGGGGTTCGCCGCCGAGGGCGACGGCGCGCGGGTCGTCGAGAACCAGGCAGCAGAGTTTGCGCGTGACGCCTTGCGCTTTGATGCGTTCGAGGGCCGCTTTTCCTCGGAAATCGCCCTTGTTGAGTTTGACGGCGAAGCCGAGGCCCGCCTCGTAGGGGTTGTATTCGCTGTGAATATCGGCGCTCCAGTAGCGATAGCCCTTTTCCAGGCGCAGCGACTCGATGGCGCGATAGCCGCCCGCCAGCATGCCGAGCGGCTGCCCGGCTTCCCAGAGCGTGTCCCAGAGCTTGAGGCCATATTCCATTGGCGCGTAGAGTTCCCAGCCCGGTTCGCCCACGTAGGTGACGCGGAGAGCCAGCACGGGGATATCGCCGATGGTGACCTGCTGCGCCGTCAGGTAGGGGAAAGCGGCGTTGGAGAAGTCATTTTCGCTTACCCGCTGCATCAGTGCGCGCGCCAGCGGCCCCCAGACGCCGAGGCAGCAGCGACTTGAGGTGACATCATTGACATAGACCGAGCCGTCCGTCGGCATCTGGCTGCGTATCCATGAAAGGTCGTGGGTGCCAAAGGCTGTGCCGGTGATGATCTGGAAGCGGTCGGGGGCCAGCCGCGTCACCGTCAGATCGCATTCGATACCGCCGCGCCGGTTGAGCATCTGCGTGTAGGTGACGGCGCCGATGGGCTGCTCCATCTGGTTATCGGTGATGGATTGCAGGAAGGAGGCCGCGCCGGGGCCAAGCACCTCCAGCTTGCTGAACGATGTCTCGTCGAAGATGGCGAGTCGCTCGCGCGTGGCCTGGTGTTCGACGCCGATGGCGGGCGACCAGTAGCGATTGGCCCAGCCATATGGCTCCGGCCAGCCCTGCCCCGCCGCCAGCGCCTCGTTGCGCGCGAACCAGTTTGGTCGCTCCCAGCCGGCCTTTTCGCCGAAGACAGCCCCCAGTTCCTCAAGCCGGTTGTAGACGGGGCTGAGGCGCAGTTTGCGCGCGCTGCTGCGTTCCTGCATGGGATAGCTGATATCGTAATAGGTGCTGTAGACCTCGTGGACGCGGGTGGAGATGTAGCGGCGGCTGGCGGTATAGGCTCCGAAGCGGCGGATATCCATGTGCCAGAGATCAAGGCCCGGCTCGCCCTCGACAATCCATTCGGCGATCATCTTGCCGACGCCGCCAGCGCCGGAGACGCCGTGCGCGCAGAAGCCGCAGGCGGCCCAGAAGCCGCGCACGTCCGGCGATTCGCCCAGAATAAACTCCCCGTCCGGGGTGAACGATTCCAGCCCGTTGACGCGCTTTACCAGTTCGGTCTCGCGCAGGGCTGGCACGCGCTCGACGCCGCCCGCCAGCAGGCTCGCGAAGCGCGGCGCGTCGAAGGGATGAACGGTAGGGTTCTCGCCTTCCGGGATGGCATCGACGGCGAAGGCGACAGGGTCGCGTTCGTAGCCGCCGAGGACGAGGCAGTCGCCATCCTGACGGAAATAGACCAGCTTATCGGGGTCGCGCACGTTGGGAACTGTCATTCCGCTCAATTCAAGCAGGGGGCCAGTCATGACATACTGGTGCTGCATCGGCACAAGCGGCAGCGAGACGCCCGCCATGCGCCCGATACGCGGCGACCAGATGCCCGCCGCGACCACCACAACCTCCGTGCGAATGCGCCCCTGCGGCGTCACCACCGCCTGCACGCGCCCGTTGGCGACCTCGATGCCAGTCACAGGCGTGTGGGCGTAGAAGGTCGCGCCGCCTTCGCGGGCCATGTTCGCCAGCGCGCCGGCGAGGATGGGGGCGCGAGCCGAGCCGTCGCCGGGCAGGTAGAGCGCGCCCTCCACGCCCTGAATGTCCAGCAGGGGAAACATGCGCTTTGCCT
>Ga0070738_10006307_pt1 | contig 12523 bp, 11 predicted proteins | sample Coa_R2_2_FD_66446 | JGI IMG/M metagenome (GOLD analysis project Ga0070738, IMG submission 66446) | Surface soil microbial communities from Centralia Pennsylvania, which are recovering from an underground coalmine fire - Coalmine... | ecosystem: Environmental > Terrestrial > Soil > Unclassified ... | reverse complement strand
CATGCCCGGGGCAATTTTGGGCACGATCGAGATCTATCATCGGCGCGCACGCGGTTTGCCTAATGAAGAGGTGAAATTGCTGGAACAGTTTGCACCCCAGGCCGGCCTGGCCATCCAGAATGCGCGCCTCTTCCAGCGCATCAAGCACCTGGCACGCAGGGCTAAGCAGCAGGCCCACCAGTTGGAGAATGTGATGCGCGCCATTCCCGATGGGGTGATTATTTACGACGCTGGCTGGCATCTGCTGGAGATCAATCATACCGCCCGGCGGCTGATGGGATGGACCGATGACGATATCGGCTTGCATATTAGTCGGGCCATCGCCCACAGCAAGGCACACTTCCCACAAGACTCGCCTCAGATCGCTGACCTGATCGCCGATCTGGAACGACACGCCGAATATAAAACGGTCGATGAATTTGAGATGCTCGGGGCCGATGGCAACGCCTATACCATCCGCCGCTCGAAGGCTCCCATCCGCGACGAGACAGGGCAGATCTTCGCCTATGTCGTGGTCTATCACGACGTGACCGAGCAGGCGGCAGCCCGTAAGCAGATTGAGGCTGAGGTAAGAGCACGCACGGCAGAACTCGCACAGCGCAACGCGGACTTGCAAGAGGCCCAGACAGCTCTGCGCTTGTATACCGACCGCTTGCAACTCCTGCTGGGACGCCTCCCCGCCGGCGTGATGTTAATCTCGCTGGAGGGTCAGCAGGTGGCACTGATCAATAACCAGGCAGAACAGCTTCTGCGACGCCTGGGAATATCGCTGGCCACCTCGCAGAAGAGAACTGCGATCTCTGAGCGTCACCTGGAGCCGGTCGGCATAAAAATCGAGGAGCTGCTCAGGAGCATCACCCTGTACGATGCTTCTGGCATGGTGGTTCCCTACGAGGAGCAGCCACTCTATCAGGCGCTGCACCAGTTCAAAGCGAGCGAGGCAGAGTTTAGCGCGCTCCAGCCCGATGGCACGCCGCTCAACCTGCTGATTAGCGCCGCCCCCCTGCTGGCCGGCGACGGCACGGCGGTTAATGTGGTGCTGGTCTGGCAGGATATCACGTGGATCAAGGCGTTGGAGCGTGCGCGTGAACATTTTTTCACCACGATGGCCCACGAACTGAAAACGCCCCTGGCGAATATTCGCGCCCATTTGAGCGCGTTGCAGGCCCGCGATATGAGTTGGTCGCCTGCGGACCAGCTCGATTTCCTGCGCACGGCGGACGAGCAGGTGGAGCGCTTGGTAGGGATGATTAATCACTTTCTCGATGCCTCGCGCGTGGAGGCAGGCGCGCTGCACCCAGAATTGGAGCCGATTCTGCTGCCGGAAATGTTCGAGGATCTTCAGGAACGATTGGAGGCCCTGATCTCTTCGTCACAGAGACGCCTGGAGATCCGCATCGCAGAATCCCTGCCCGCCGTTAGCGCCGATTATGAGCTGATTATGGGCGTGCTGACCAATCTTCTCAGTAATGCCTTTCGCTATGCCCCTGTCGGAGATGCAGTGGTGTTGGAGGCCGTGTTGAAAAGGGAGAATGGACGGCCTGACGGGGTGACGCTGCGCGTGATCGATCATGGACCGGGTATTCCCCCGGAGAGACAGGCAACCCTGTTTACGCGTTTCAGCACGTTCGCGGCGGCCCGCCGCCCGGCTGCCGATCGGCCCGGTCAGCCCGCTGTGGAGATGGGGGAGCGCAGGCGAGCAGATGGGCGCTGGAGTCCGGCCACCGGCCTGGGACTCTATATTAGCAAGGGGATTATCGAGGCTCATGGCAGCACCCTTGAACTCCAGAGCAGCCCGGGCGAAGGCACGATCTTTTCATTTACACTCAACCTGGCTGGTCCGGCCAGATCCGGGGTTTGATAGAGGAGGCGCTCACTATGGCTACGACAGAGAAAAAGGTCCGCATCCTTTGCGTTGAGGATGATCCGCAAATGCGCAATTTTTTGCAGGCGCAACTGCGCGCACGCAACTTTTTGGTCCAGTCTGTGCGCGACGGAGCACAGGCCATCGACCAGGCGGCCTTCTTTGAGCCGCAGCTCATCCTGCTCGATCTCTCGCTGCCCTCGCTGGATGGCCTGGGGTTTCTGCGCCGGCTCCGCGAATGGAGCAACGCGCCGGTCATCGTGCTCTCGGCCCACGACGAGGAACGCGTGAAAATTAAGGCGCTCGACGAAGGAGCCGATGACTATCTCACGAAGCCATTTAGCCTGAACGAGCTACTGGCGCGCGTGCGCGTGGCGCTGCGTAGAGCCGACGAGGCCGCCCGCCTGCGCAGCGGGCTGACCGGCAGCGAGAATCAACGCTCCTTCTATCAGCTCGGCGGCGAGCTTGGCTTGCTGGTCGATTATGCCCACCGCATTGTGCGCAGCGGCGGCAAGGAGGTTCACCTCACGCCAACTGAGTACGATCTGCTCTGCGAGCTCACGCGTAACGCGGGGAAGGTCCTTACCCACAAGGACTTGCTGCAGCGCGTCTGGGGTCCAGACTATAGCGGCGAGAATACCTATCTGCGCACCTTTATCCGCCACCTGCGGCGTAAGTTGGAACCCGATCCCACTCGACCACGCTTCTTGTTGAACGAACTGGGCGTTGGCTATTATGTGCCGCCGCCAGATGATGTGTAAGAGCGTGAAAAATTTTCACAATTTTTTCACAAAGCATGACAGAATCTTCACATCATTCTCACTCAACCTCGGCTACAATTACTCTTGAGACAATAGTTCTCGTCCCACCAGGGAACGAGGGCCGTCCCGACCTCCGGGTTTGCACCTGCAAAGAGGAGGGTTCTTGAGCAATTGAAGGCCGAGGATGATATGAGCGCCGCCAACATGATGCGCGAGCAAATCGACGCATGGCCCACCAGGGAGAGCATCATGGGCAGGACCTTCCAGGGGCATATTCTCCTGGTAGAGGATGATGACTCGCTGGCGCGGCTGGAGGCGGGCCTGCTGCTGGCTCGCGGCTATATCGTCACCCTGGTGGAAAACGGCGAACTGGCCCTCAATGTCCTACGAGAGGTTGTCCCCGATCTGGTCTTGCTGGACCTGGATCTCCCTGGCGCAGTCAACGGCTGGGATGTGTTGAAGGCTCTGCGCGCCTACGCTGGCACGTCCGCTACGCCGGTCCTGCTCACCAGTGCTGAAGCGACGGCGCAGAAGCACCTTCGCACGCGAGGCGAAGCCCGGTCAACGCTGGATCACCTGCCCAAACCTTATCCCGTTCAACTACTTCTCAAGCGTATCGAGCGCATGTTAGACATGACACCCTAGTGGCTATAAAGGAGGCACAACTATGGACCGCAAGGATGATCGTGAAATTTTGCGTAAAGGTGGCTTCGCAGAGGGAGAGATACAACGCCTGAGCCAGTTGCGCCAGGATCATACCGAGCGCACCAAGCTACAGGAACGCGTCGATCAGCGCCGGCTGGAGTTTATTCGCTGGCTGGTCACAAATGGGCGGCTCTCTGAGCAGATTGCATCGTAGACCGACTATGAGGGGGCGCACCTCTCATTGCGAATAACCAGGAAGCTTGATCTCTCGCTGTCCGATGGCTCGGACGCCGGGAACAGCGGCCTGACTGTATGCCGGATGTGAGCGAGCATACGTGCTATACGTTCGCTCGATAGCTCAACCGGCAATAACTGCTTGAATACTCTGTCAATGTCATCCTCCGCCTGGTCGTCAGCGGGCGCTGGATGCGAGAACAGCAATTGCATAAAGCCTTCCCTCTTACTCTGCTACGATACCTCTGCTTTCTCACAGAGACGCGCAGAATAAGAGGGAAGTTTCATCTCTGCTTGTCTGGACTGGCCTAGCTCGCAAGCGGTGAGATCTGCTCTTTGAGTGAGGCGCGTAGCAGGGGCTTGGCACGCTGGAAGTAGGTTTTGGCTGTCGCCTCCGGCATCTGCAAGACCTGCCCGATCTCGGCAAAACTGAATTGAGCGGCGTAGCGCAAGAGGACCACCGCGCGAAATTTAAGCGGCAAGGCGTCGATCGCTCGCTGCAAGATGCTCTGCAAATCGTGGCGCTCCGCTATCTCCTCCGGCAGCGGACCGCTATCAGGGATGATCGCCAGGGGAGAAAGATCTTCTTCTTCCCCGGACGCCTGGAGCTCTGAGAAGTGAATAATACGCTTGCGACGCAGCTCGTCCAGGCAGCGATTGCGCGCTACCTGAAAAAGCCATGCTTTCAATGGTTCGCCCGTGCGCAGGTTGGGCAGTGAGATGTACAGTTGGGTAAACACTTGTTGAAGAATGTCTGAGGCCGCGTCGTAATCACTGAGAAAGCGGCAGATGAAGTTAAACAGAGAACTGCTATAGCGTTGCACAAGTCTGGCAAAGGCTTCCTCATCCCCCGCCAGGGTTTGCTGGGCCAGTATCCCATCGGTGAGTTCCACCGGCTGGCCTTTGATGCGTTCTCGTAATTGCATATTTCTCTCCTCTTTCCTATAACCTGCTTCCAGAGTAACCTCCTCAGATGAGAATTACAACCTCTATAAGCTCTTCAATAGGCATCTCTAAGCAGAAACTAAAGAAGAGTTGGCGAAAGAGAAGGCTTTTTCAGGGCACCCTAATCTTTCTCAGGAGATTTTAAGGAGATCATCATGATCGGAGAACAGCTGGCGGCCTTTTCATAGGCCAACGGGGCTGATTGAATGGAGAAAGCAAGGCATACCCAGGAGAGCAGCCCGGATATGCCCTCGCGCGGAAAAGCCGACCGCCCTACTTAATGAGAGGTCCCGGCCTCTTTCTGACCCCCACGTCCCGCAGGCGCCTCTGCCTCTGTGGGCAAAGGAGAGGGCTGATGTTGCTGCCCCGCCGGCAATTGCCGTATACGATCAAGAATTTGTTTCACGATATTTACGGGCGGATCATGCTTCTGAAGCTTTTTAAAGAGCCGATCAACATCATCCTCGGGTAAATCCTCTAACGATGCTACGACGTGACCAGATGATACAAACTGCATGAAGCCCCCCTTTATCCTATGCGTTGTTTTCTCTACTAGAACAACGCACAGGACTCTGAGGAAGTTTCACAAAAGCTCTTGAACAGGAAAACTGCGTCTGGTATGCCCTGGCTTTATGGCATCCATTGCTCCTCTGTGGACAAAGGATACATGTAAAGCCGTTCTAGGACAAGGCGGGCACCTTGACTTGCTCGGCCAGCGCCGAACGCAGCAGGGGCTTGGCCCGCTGGAAGTAGGTTTTGGCCGTCGCCTCCGGCATCTGCAAAGCCTGCCCGATCTCGGCAAAACTTAATTGCGCGGCGTAGCGCAAGAGGACCACCGCGCGGAATTTGGGCGGCAGCGCGTCGATCGCTCGCTGCAAGATGCTCTGCAAATCGTGCTGCTCGGCGATCTCTTCTGGGAGAGGACGCTCGTCGGGGATAATGTCCAGCGGCGAGAGGTCCTCGTCGTCAGCGCAGCCCTGGAGATCTGAAAAGTGGATCGCGTGCTTGCGGCGCAGTTCGTCCAGGCAGCGATTGCGCGCCACCTGGAAAAGCCACGCCTTCAACGGTTCGCCAATGCGTAATTTTGGCAGGGAAATATAGAGCTGGAGAAAGACCTGCTGCAAAATGTCGTTCGCCATATCGTAGTCGTTAAGAAAACGACAGATGAAGTTAAAAAGTGGTCCGCTGTACCGCTCTATCAACAGAGCATACGCCTGCTCATCCCCGTCTAAAGCCCTTTGCGCCAGTACTCCATCAGGAGCAACACAACCGTGTTTTTTAGTTTCTCTTCCTTGCATGATAAATCTCTCCCTCTGGCCGGCCATTCTCAAAACTAGCGATATCTCCCAGATACCTCCACAGCCCATTTCATAGCCTTTTATTTTTCCGGCCCGTTCACATAGATCAATATGTTCTGTTCTCAGAGTAACGTGAATTGAGCGGAATTACAATACTTATAAGCTCTGCAATAAACAGCTCTAAGCAGAAACTAAAGCAAAGCAGATCTATTTCAGGGTACTCTAAAGAAAGCGGGTCCGATTTAAGGGATTTTTAAGCTGGCGGTGATGCACGCCGGGATGCTCCTGGGCGATTGTCGCCCGGGGGCTACAGCCGGGCGAGATTCGGCGTGCTCATCACCCGGCTGAGGAAGCGACTCGAAGCGCGGGCGTCAACGCGTTTGCCGATGCGAGCCAGGAAGACGTTGGCCGGCTCCATACGCACGTTCGGCTCATTGGTGGGATATTCGACAAAGCCCTGGGTAGCGAAGAGATGCGTGATAAGCTCGCGATAGCGATACATACTCATACCCAGGCCCTCCGTATCCCAGTGCCAGGCGAGGCCAACGGCAAAGAGAATCATATCCTCCAGGGCATCGAGTTCCAGGGCAAAGGCCAGCAAGTGATGAGCGAGGTGCAGGCCGCGCCAGTTCGAGCTTACCTCGATGGCAACCTCGTAGACGTTATCGAGGCCCTCCCACCATTCGTCGCCGGGCGCAAGCGTGACCTGGCCCACAATCTCGCCGGCAGGAGTATGCGCGAGCGTCAGCGCGCAGTCCGGGCTTTTTGCGATATTGAGCAGAAGCTGCCATTCGCGTTCGGGCAGGCGGGCAAAGGCGTGCAGGCCGGCATCGGCCCGCAGGCGCTCGACCATCGACGGCGGGCAGAAATCGCGCAGAAGCACGGGACCTTTGGCTGTCTCCAGCAATGTGCTGCGCGAAGGCGTATCGCTCCCGCGCAGGTGCAAGAGATCGACCAGGCCGGTCATGGGCGAGACGCGACGTGGTCTGCGAAAAGCCTGGCGAATCGAGGAGGAGAGCAGCAGGTGGCGCGCCAGGGCGGCGGTCTGGCGGTTCGTATGACTGATCTCCCACCGACGTGGCTGCGGCTGGAAGTCCTCGCGCCGGTCCGCGAAGGTCAGCGGGAAGTGGCCACTGCTCACCTGGATGCCCATCGCCTTCTGCTCCTCGGCCTCCTGCTCCCGCACCTTGAGCCAGGCTGGACGCCAGCGATTCACCCACGCCTCGGGCAGCTGCTCTGGCACGCTTTGCTCGGACATCTCGGCCCAGACCAGGCCCCAGGCGCGAGGTACGACGCGATAGAGATCGTAGCCACCGCCACCAAGAGCCAGCCAGCGTCCCTGGCAGTAACTATGGGCAAGCTGATGGGCCAGCCTGATTTGCGCCTGGATGCCGCGCATGGTCAGGCTCAGGTGCGTCAGCGGGTCCCAGGCGTGCGTATCGCAGCCATGCACCGTCACCAGCACATCGGGAGCGAAAGAGACGACCAATGGCGCAATGATGGCCTCCATTACTTCGATATAAGAGTCATCCTCGGTAAACGGCTGGAGCGGCACATTTACAGAGTAGCCACGCCCAAGCCCCTGCCCCATCTCCAGCACGTCGCCGGTGCCGGGGAAGAGATAGCGCCCGGTTTCGTGCAGCGAGATCGTCATCACCCTCGGCTCGTCGTAAAATGCCTTCTGCACGCCATCGCCATGGTGGGCATCAAAATCAATATAGAGCACCTTTGCCTCGCTGGCGCGCAGGACGTGGGCGATGGCAACAGCGGCATCGTTGTAAACGCAGAAGCCGGAGGCACGCGCGGGCCAGGCGTGATGCAAGCCGCCACCGGGATGAAAGACGTGCAAAGGGCGCTCGGTCTCGTCGGCAAATGCTCCGCCTTCAGGCAGGCCCATAATTGCGCTCAGCCCCACCAGCGAACTGCCCGCAATCAGCGCGGCCACCTCGTGCATGCCCGGGAGAGGAGGGGTATCGCCCTCGGCAAAGCCATAGTCGAGCGCCAGGTGCTCGCGCTTGTGCATTTCCTCCGCGCTGAGTTGCTCGGAGTTCACCCGCACGCTCAACTGCTTAACCGCATCGATATACTCGGGCGTGTGAACCAACTCCAGTTCGGCCTGCGTGGCCGCGCGCGTCGGCAACGTGGCCTGTCGGTCGGCCTGGTTCCAGAGGCCAGAACTCTCGAGGAGATCAATCAGCGCGGCCAGGCGTTGGGCCTGGAGAGGATGCTCCGGCCCGAAATCATAGTTGAGTTCCAAACGATCAAAGAGCAGGCGCGCCCTGGCCGGTGTCACATCTGCGCTCTGTGCCATGCGTCTCTTCCTTTTTGCAAAACCCATCAGACTTCCTGATCCACAAACGAATAGGCAATGCCCTCCTCCTGCAAGCGCAGCAGAAGAGGCGCGGGATTGATCGTGCCCAGGCGCAGGGTCGCCGCGCGTGGGAATATGCCTTGCAGCGGCGCGGCCACGACGCTGCGCACGCCAATGCGCAATTCATCGGCCAGAGTCAGCGCCCGCGCCAGGGGATGCATGTTGCCGTGACGCAAAGGGATCACTAACTGCATCCCCGGTTCAAATACGCCAAGCGAGCGGGCCAGCGCGGTCAATAGATCGCTCCTCGTCAGCAAACCTACCAGCAGAGGCCGGCTCTCCTGCCAGCCCTCAGACGGCCTCGATGCGCTCTCTGCGCCGGCCTCAGACGCTGACCCACCCGCCGCCTGGACCAACGGCTCAGCAGTCTCGTACTGAATGACCGGCAGACAATTCAAGTTGCGCTCAACGAGCAACAGGGCCGCCGCTGCTACTGTGGTGCTGGGGGTCACACGAATCAGCGCGCGATGCATAACTTCGACAACACGCCGGCTCTGCCAGGGTTCCTGGCCGGCAGCGGGACCGCCATTTTCGCGCTCCAGCGCCACTGCCATATCGATATCCTGCGAGGTCAATAGCCCCTCGAAGATTAATGGCTCTCTCTTTTCTCTCGGCCAGTGCCAGGTCGCAGCTCCATTCCCTCCACGTACAACCGGCAGATGATGAAACTGATACTGGCGCAGCAGGTTGGCCGCATGGCCCAGCGTATCATCTGGCGCAACCGTGATGAGCTCCGTTGTCATGATCTCTTTGACAATCATGCGAAAAAACCTCGCCTTTGCTACAGCTATCATAGCACATAGAGCAGGAACTGAAAGGGAATTTTGCAGCACTTCGTCAGTGAACGATTGCTTGACGTTGCAATGAATTTTCGGTATAGTGACTTCTGTACTTTCGAGTCTGTAGAAACTTTTTTGAGGAATGGTGTTTGAAAAGAAAGCGAGTCCATCATGATGCAGCAAGAGGAAACGAGCAAAAAAAGACGCATTCGGCAAATATCCGTGAAAAACCTCTTCGGGATTTTCAATCATACCATTCCTCTCAATATGGATGAGCGCATTACTATTATTCATGGACCAAATGGATTTGGCAAAACTATGATACTTAAGTTGCTCTACGCCCTCTTTAGCTTAGATAATCAACCTCTGTATAGTATACCGTTTGATGAATTTCGTATCTACTTTGAGGATGGAAGTAGTTTTTGGATCAACAGAGGTCTCCATCATGTACATTCCTCCATGCAAGAAATAACTTTTTATGCCACAGGGGAAAGATCATACTCTCTACCACGACTCCTACCAAAAGGAAATGCCCCACTAGGGTTTCCAACTCTCATCAGTGAGTTAATACCAACTCTCGATCGTATAGGCCCTGAGGCATGGAGGTATATTCTTACTGGAGAGATTCTTTCATTGGAAGATATTTTAGAGCGTTTCGGTGACAGGCTGCCAGGAGAACTCGTTGGCGAAAGACCTAGAATGCCCGAATGGCTTGTAGAAATGAGGAGATCTGTCCCTATTCGCTTGATTGAAACTCAGCGTTTGCGAAGCTCAAACCCTTCCAGATCTCTTAGGCGGAGTGAGCGCAATAGGTCGGTATCATCACAATACGCAGTTACCGAGGACTCGCAACATCTTGTCGATATCATCAGGAGACAGTTAGCTGAGTATGCTTCTTTATCTCAATCTCTTGATCGAACCTTTCCAGCGCGGTTGATTAGTCCCACCACTCAACAATTACAGGTGGAGGAACAGGTGCTTCTTGAGAAGCTGGAAAAGCTAGAGGCAAAGCGGTCGCGCTTGATGGCTAACGGCTTACTCGATCAAGAGCCTAGTGCGGTCCTTCCGGTGGATTCTGGGGAAGAGAAAGGTATTAATTCCAACACAAAAGCAGTATTAGCAGTTTATGCAGAAGATACTGAGCAAAAGCTAGGTATCCTCGATGAGCTAGCTCAAAAAATAGATTTGCTCATTACTATTATTAACAACCGCTTTCTCTATAAGAGAATGTCCATTGATAAAGAGCAAGGGCTGGTATTCACTTCCAAAAATGGCACTGTCCTTCCGCTTGAGGATTTATCCTCGGGCGAACAACATGAGTTGGTGTTATTTTACGAGCTCCTATTCAGAATTACCCCTGGTTCTCTTGTTCTTATTGATGAACCCGAGTTGTCTCTTCATGTCGTGTGGCAGGAGCATTTTCTCAAAGATGTGCAGCAAGTAACGCAATTAACCGATATTGACATTGTTCTTGCCACTCACTCACCAGATATCATCAGCGACAGGCGCGATTTAGTAGTTGAGTTGGAGGCTCCTAAGAATGGGAGAGTATAACGAATACTGGCAGAGACGTGGAGGAGAACGTGGTCCCGATGGTATTGCAAATCAGATTATCCTAACGCGCAGCTATCCAGGAAATGCGTCCCTTTCTTTTCTCATCGTAGAAGGTGATACCGATCGGAAGTTTTATGCTCGATTTATAGATAAATCGAGATGTCAAATTTCAAACGCATTCAATAAGTCTAACGCTCTAAGAGTTGCTTCGATTCTTGGAGCAGTCTCATTTCCAGGTTTTCTTGTGGTTGTCGATGCCGATTTTGATAAGCTCGATGGAAAGCTAACAACTGACCGGAACGTATTATTTACCGATACTCACGATCTTGAGACCATGATTATTCAATCTCCTGCACTTGAAAAAGTGCTGAGCGAAATGGGCTCTGAAGAGAAGATTCGGCACATCACGCAACACACAGGGAAAGATATACGGACACTTCTGCTTACATGCGGTACACCCATTGGATACTTGCGCTGGATTTCGCAGCAAGAGTCGCTATCCTTAAAATTTGAGAATCTAGATATCGCTTCGTTTATCCAGCGAGGAACACTTGCACTGAATGTATCTGCCCTTATTGGCTCCGTAAAGAATAAGTCTCAGCGACTTGATATTCCCCCCCAATATCTCGAAGCAAGTATACAGAGAATACAGAATGAAACACATGATCCCTGGCATATTTGTTGTGGACACGATCTAGTGCATATCCTCTCATACGCATTGCGCGGAACAATCGGCAGCCATGATGCCCATACTGTTAAGCCTGATATGCTTGAGACAAGCCTACGGTTGGCATTTGAAAGCATCTATTTCTTTAAGACAAAGTTGTACGCATCTATCCAGCAATGGGAGCAGGAGAATGTGCCTTTTATTATCCTAATAGCAGAGCGAGATTGAAATTTTAAGCAAGACTTTCAAGTGAACTTGCCAGTCTCCCTCCACCTGAGTTCCACCGACTCCGACGGGATCAAATCAGGTCATAGCAGAGGTTGAAGCCGAGAAACAAACTAGAGCAAGTGCTAGTGGGCAAGCTGGGAACCATTGTGTTACACTCTTCTATAGACTATCAGAACTTGAAGCGGAACATGGAGATTTTTGTCGTATGAGTGAACAGACGCCACAGCCTGAGCAGGCTTCTCAAACAAACGCTGTCCAGAGCAGTTCCGATGCCCCCCAGACGGACAGGAATGACGTTACCCCGCCTCCATCTCCCAACGGCGCAGAGCTGGCCGCCGCCGATACAACTACCCCGCCCATTCCGCCGCACTCCCTTTCCCCCGACGAGCTCGGAGAACCCACCGAGCCCATGCAGGTGCAGCCGGCTACAACGATCCAGGTGCCCGCCCTCTCTGCAAATGCCGGCACGTCGGCTGCTCCCTCTCCCAATGCACATAGCGAAGCGCTTGAGCAAACACAGATCGCGGTCCCGCCCGCCCCTACCGGCGAGCCGGCAACCGCCGCAGGATCGCCCCCACCCGCTCCGTCCCCATCCCCGGCCCCATCGCCAGCACCGGCAACGCCCAATCCATTCGTCTCCATCGAGGACCTGGTGGCATTGCAGATCGCCAGCGAGCCGCAGGTTTCGCCCGACGGCCTCCAGGTCGCATACGTCGTGCTGACAAGCGATGTCGAGGCAAATACTACGCGCTCCAGCATCTGGCTGGTTCCGGCTCTCACCGGCGCGAGCGGCAAATTACAGCCGCCGCGTCAGCTAACCGCTGAGGCGCTTAATTCGGTGATGCCCCGCTGGTCCCCCGATGGCCGCTGGCTGGCCTTTCTGAGCGACCGCTCCGGCTCTATGCAGATCTATCTGCTGCCCCTCAATGGCGGCGAGGCGCGCCAGGTCAGTTCGCTCAAGCAATCAGTCACCGAATTTTGCTGGCGACCCGATAGCCATGCGCTGCTGGCCGTAAGCCCCTGGAAAACTGAGGACGATCAGCCGACCGAGCAGGATGAGGAGATTGTGCAGGTCTGGACGCGCCTGGATGAAACCTGGGATGGGATTGGCTATAAACACGGGCGCCACCAGCAGCTCTGGCTGATTGACCTGGAGAGCGACCAGCCGGCCACGCGC
>Ga0070738_10006306_pt1 | contig 12527 bp, 6 predicted proteins | sample Coa_R2_2_FD_66446 | JGI IMG/M metagenome (GOLD analysis project Ga0070738, IMG submission 66446) | Surface soil microbial communities from Centralia Pennsylvania, which are recovering from an underground coalmine fire - Coalmine... | ecosystem: Environmental > Terrestrial > Soil > Unclassified ... | reverse complement strand
CGCGAGGCGCAGGCTGTGAAAGGGGTGGCCGCGCTGCTAGATTACGTCGCGGAACTGGTGGAGCGACGCCGCACGGAGCGCCACGACGACCTGGTGCAGGCGCACGTCGACCTGTGCGGTGGCGACGAGGAGAGCGTCTTCGAGGTCGTCGCCAACCTGGCCGGTCTGCTCTTCGCGGGCCACGAGACGACGACCAACCTGCTCGGCAACGGCCTGTTCGCGCTGCTGCGCCATCCCGAGCAATGGCAGCGCCTGCGCGACGAGCCGGAGCTGCTCGGCAGCGCGGTGGAGGAGTGCCTGCGCTACGACGCTCCGGTGCAGTGGATCGCGCGGCGCGCGGCGCAAGACCTGGAGATCGGCGGCAAGGCTATTCGCCAGGGACAGTTATTGGGGTTTTTCGTCTTTATGGGAAGAAATGATCCAGTTGCGGCGCCTTAGACCACATCTCGCTCAGATTTTGGCGTCAGTGTCGCTGATCGTGAGAATCTCCTGCCGCGTATACAACCGATTGTCCGGAGCCGCTTCTATTCGGAATCGCACGCAGGTTGACAACGCTGGTCAGCGACTGTCACGTCAGGGCGCGAATCGCAACATGTCAGATACCGACAATTGTGCCTGGCCCTCTCACCTGGAAGCATGATCGTCCTGCATCGACGGGCCGTAGACTACCGCCACAGCTTCAACCGACAACGCATAGAAGACTTCGCGCTTTTGATTGAGAGCCACACACTCCTTGTCATATTCCTCTTCGATCCTGGCTAGCTCCGCCCGGATGTTGTTGACGCGGCCGCGATCAGCGGGGACGATCTGTCGTTCATTGGGATCTGGAGACGACTCGTGTCTCTGCAGAGTGCTCACTGCCTCTTGAAGATCCTGATTGACGCGGGCGAGACGGTAGTCATGGATCCTTGCCACCTTATGTAATTCCTGCTTGTACAGACGGTCACTCTCTTCTCGCACCGCAGCCCATTCATCCTGAATCCAGTCCCTCAGCGTAGCGATCGCTGTATCGAAGCAACGCTCGAGCAGGACGCGATCATGCCCCAGGCGAGCGACGCGAGCCTGCGGTTGACCGTTCTTCGTAACCGGCGTTGAGTCGTTGTCCTCTGGGACATCGTGCAGCTTTCCAAGCTCCCATACCCCTGGAAACGGCACATTCTGCATCGGATTGCCGTACCGGTACTGAGGCGCCGATGGCACCCTTATCTCAGCCGGTGGTGGAGCATCGGGCGCCATTGTAATACGGTGTGAAAGCACCGTGTCACATCGAAGGTTGCGATCGACCACGACCGAATGTAGCCGATGTACCGTCTGGATGCCGCTATACTCGACGGTGAAGATCACCTGCAAGCCCTCATAGTCGGTCAACTCGGGATCACTGAGATGGCGGATTGTGGCCCGCTCCCTGAGCCGCACATCACGCCACTTGTCGATCAGCGCGTCGACCAGCGGGTGCCCAAAGGCGAGAAACTCAACTCTCTCATTGCGCACCGCGATGCGCGGATCAAAGGTTGCCGGCTCATATACCATTTGCCGAACTTGGCTGTTCAGAACATTCGGGACATTAATGCGCCACAGCTTGTCCCCGATACGTCGAGGAGGTGTTACTTGAGGGAAGCGTGCCAGGGCGGCCATGACAAATTGCTGGAGTTCTTCATTCGTGACTTCCGGCTCACGCTTCAACAAACGGTCCGCCTCATCGCGCCGAAAAGAGTTGAGACCCATCACAAAATCTTGTAACTGGTTTTCCCTTTGGCGCGCTCGCTCTAACTGAAGGGTGATACGGTCAGCCATGGCCTCGAGCTCTTCGTCAGAGGTCGAGCTTGACCGCAGCGATAGTATCTCGATTTCCCTCTTTATACTTCCATCGAGAATTGGATCCAGGCCGCCTACCGACTGCTCGAACAGATGAATGCGATTGTGCAGCCGTTCGACTATACGCCCCTCGATCGTCTGCGGCGTGGTGAAGTTGTAGACGTGAACTTGACGCGTTTGCCCGATGCGATCAATACGGCCAATGCGTTGTTCGACCCGCATTGGATTCCAGGGCAGGTCATAGTTGAACAGCAAATGGCAGAACTGGAAGTTACGTCCCTCACCGCCTGCTTCGGTAGAAATCATTACGGGAGCCGGGCCACGAAACTGCTCAACCTGATCCTCTTTCTGTCGTTGATCGAGTCCCCCATGGAAAACGGCTACCCGGAACATGTCAGAGAGGCCGCGACGTACATACTCCAGCGTGTCACGATATGTCGTGAAGATGATCACTTTTTCATTCGGCGCGTCGCGTAGCAATTGGCTGACGGTATCGCGCAGTTGTCGCAGTTTACTATCCTGGCCAATTCGACGGGCAAGCCCGATCAGTTCGTACAGAATCTCAATTTCCTTGGCAACGGCTGAACGCCAGCTATCACCTCGGTAAATAATCAACTGCTCGAGTTCACTGGGAAGGGCCTCGTCGTCGAGTTCGTCGTCCGGGCTTTCATCACTGTCCTGCTTCGGAGGTATGGGCAGCTGCCCACTACCAGCCAGTTCAGCAAGACGGTGCTGCCTTCTTTCCAGAGCTTCTGCTAGTGCATAAGAACTGCTGGCGAGCAATCTCTGGTACGTTGCCATGACGAAGCCGAGCGCCCTGTTGTCCTCAGCCTGCGCGAGATTGTACTGCTCCTGCACATATGCAGAGACGCGCTGATAGAGTTCCATTTCCACTGGCGTCATGTCTATATCGATCAGGCTGGCCGACCGATCGGCGAATCCGCCAACGACACGCTTGCGGTTCCGAATCATGACCTGGCCGGTGCGATGCAGATCCATGAGTCGGCGTGCATAGGTCTCGATGCCGACAGCGGTTCTCAACTGCTCGTAGATGGCATCATCGGTCACATCGACTCCTTGATGTCCCGATGCGCCCAGGAGGTGGCCACATGCTTGCGCGACGGCACGTCGCTGTCGATCGTCCAGTTCAGCCCAGCGCTGCAAGTCAAGAACCGTCTTGTTGATCTGGCTACCGGTCCGATTGTTGTATGTATGGAAATCTTCATAGGTTGGGAACAAGGCAGGATCAAGCAACTCGATCAACGAGTAAAACTCGAATTCGCTAATCTGCATCGGGGTCGCGGTGAGGAGAAGGAGCGCATGTGTCTTCAACCTTTGTGCCAGCTGGTAAGCCAGGGTTGTCTCTACCTTCGTACCGATGCGAGAGCGGCGCACGTGGTGCGCTTCGTCAACGATCGCGATGTCCCAGTCGACCCTGGTGATGTGTTCGTCGATCGGCTGCCGTGCCAGCAATTGGCGCGAACAGATGACGTTGGGCTCGACCTCCCAAGGATTGGCGTCCGGTTGTCGACCGAGCAGATCGTTCAAGCGCGCTCTCGAATAAGGCACAAAGATTTCATTAAATTTGCTTCGTAGCTCGAAGCACCACTGGTTGACGAGGTTGGCTGGGGTGATGATAAGTGCACGTCGAATAAGGCCGCGTGCCCGTAACTCCTTCAGAATCAGGCCAGCCTCAATCGTCTTGCCCAGACCTACTTCGTCGGCGAGCAATACCCGCGGATAAAGTTGTTGCACCGCGCGATGGGCAACGAACACCTGGTGAGCCTGCGGCTCCAGGCGCGAGTTAGACAAACAGACCGCACCACCAGATGCATAGGCATACGTGAGCCGCAAAGCCTGAAACCGCAAGCCGAAATCAACAGCGTCTTCCAGGTAACCTTCCAGTAGATTCTGAAGCGGGCCCGGGCGTGGCGGCTCCAGGTCTTCCTGACGAACCAGCTGAATCCGACCGGCGCCGAAGTCGACGGCGTAATGGATTCCACCTGCAAGATTCTGTACCCGGCGTACAGTGCCCTCGATTCCCCGGCCACGCCATCGTACTCCGTCCCCAGGCTTGAATGTCGAGTCCGCTTGATTGATCATTTTCTGCACTCCACAGTCACGTAACTGGGGATATCGAGCGCCGGTCTATTGCATGTTGCGATATCGCTTGCCTTCATTCAGGGCGCGCTCCCGCTCTAATTCGCGTTGTTTCCGCTCGCGTTCAGCGGCCTCCCGCTTCGCTCTCTCATCACGATCTCTCCCATAACGTGTGAGATACAGGCCCAAGAGTGGATGTGGATTGCCGTCGTGGACGGTAAGCAGGCTCGTACGAGGTTCTATTTCGAGCCTTATGAATTGTCCCCGAAACTGGCGCTCGAGGGGAATGCGCTTGTACGGTTTGTCCGCAGCATCACGTATCTCGAGCTCGGCCGATATGTGACCCGGCTCAATCGTGACCTGTTTGGCATAACGCAGCGATTTGGCGCCGAACGATGCAGACCAGTCGTATACCGGCGTGAACGCTCGGTACAGGCAAAGTGGATCGACCCGACCGTTGGGATACCGTACATGGAGGTAGATGCTGTATGGAGGGCGCAACGCGTCATTGAGTTCCTGATCGATTTCATAGGCCAATCCCAGAGCTACCGCTTCAGCAGGCTTGAGAAGCCGCTGCTCCACAATCTTCTCTGCGCCAAAGATGCGCCCTATGGTCTCGCGAACACACAGAAGTTGGCTTGTGCCGCCGACAAGGACGACCTGAACAGTATACGCTTCTGCAATCCGCCGCAATTCCTGAACTTGTTCGTCAAAGCGACCTTCAGCCGCCCGTTTCCCATCCGGCGGCAGGTGATCAGCAGCCCGGAACAGCCGGGTGAAGGCATTGACCATCTTTCCCAGCAGCGGCTGAGCAAGCTCAGCCAGTGTGTCGCGATCAAGGATCGGACGCCACGACGCAGCGCCTAGAGATGGCGGGATATCGGTCAGCAGTATCACCGTCCGTTCCTGTCGCGAAAGCGCCTCTTTGGCGCTACGGGCCGCCAAACGTAAGCGTCTCTGGGCATAATGATCTGCGGTGAACTCCGTTCGGACAGTGTGTAGATCGAGCCCCCGCTCGCGGGCCAACTCAACCTCTATCCACTCGCAGACAGCGCGATCGATGTCATCGCCACCGAGGAGATCATCGCCTCCGTACGCGATGTTCTCCGCGATCAGCCCACCGGCCCGGCGCATGACACTGACTAGCGCCAAGTCAAGTGAACCACCACCAAAGTCCACGATCAGGGCCAAGCCATCCTTGACATTCTCTCGCTGGGTGACGGCTACCGCGGCCGCTCCCGACTCGGGTATGACAGCGTTCAGGCCGAGGTCATTACGATCGGCGACTGCCACGGCAGCGCTCAGAATCGCCTGCCGTCGGCTGCGCTCGAATTGTACTGGACAGCCAATACGTACAGTGATCTCGTCCTGGCTAACCGGGACCTGGGCGATCTGACAGGCCTTATCAATGATCAGGCGCATGACATCTTCTGTCTTGTACGTTCGCCCGCCAACGGTGATCTCCCCGGCGCCACGGCTCCAGCAGGAGTTGCGCTGGCGACATTGCCCTGGGGAGCACCTTAGACATCGTTTCACTGATCGTGCGACGATGGCCGTGGGGCTGGCGCCGGCCGCATCGTCACCGATGAGGATACGCCCATCCTGCTCAAAGGCGACCTCACTGGGCATATGTACCTGGCCTGGAATTCGACTCAGGGGCACAAGCTGTGGCGGCGTGCCCTGTGTCTGGTAACCAACACTGATCAGTGTCGTGCTAGTGCCAAAGTCAATGCCAATTGTGGTGATTGTCGAAGCCGGCCGCTGCGTCGGAGGGAGTATCGCGGGACCGCCTTGGTATGCCGGTGCCGGAGCGGAAACGCGAGGAGGTGGGGGCGGGGGAGTTGGTGCCTGAGCTAAGTATCCTTCAGGCGCCGTCATGCCGGCCGCACCGGTATCCGCTTCAGAACGACGGTGCTCTGATCCGGCAGCAAGATGACGTAGCCACTCTCCAAGACTTCGTACCATTCGTGCCCCTCTCCTCGGTCCCCAATGAACTGATGTAAGGTTGGGTCAAAGGGCGTCCTTTCGCCGTAGGCTCCGACGGCCTGAACGTGGTGAACTGCCAGAGAATCGTGAACCTGCTCCCGCACCCATGCAAGCGTTGCGTAGTCTCCCTGTCCGCCGACGATGGCACGGTCGATTTCATCGCTTAGGTCCATAAGCCGCTGAAGCACCGGCAACTGCGCAGCGGCTGTCTCTTGCAGTCTGCCGCTGTGGCCAAGAACACGGGCCTCTTCCAGCTTGCCCTCCAGTCGGGCAAGTTCCGCCCGCATGCTGTCCAGTTCCTTCAGCAAGCGCCTGTTATCGGACTGCAATTCCTCGTCACGGGCGCCGGCAGTACGGATAGCCTTTTCCTCGCGCCGGGAAACGAATTCACGCAACACTGGCACAAACTCTTCTCCCACCACAAGTGCAGGGATCCCTATGCCGCCTGTGCTATCCGCCGCCTGCACCTCAGGCAACGCCTGTTCGAGAAACCGTCCGTAGATGCCATGTAGAAATTCTGCGCACTGTTGCCGGATCTCTGTTTGAGACTGGTGCTCACCCTGTCCGAGCGCCCGCAACAGGTCGATGACGCGATGCCGCTGCTCAAGTGGCACCTCGCGCACACGCTGCAGAGCCAACTTCTCGAGCATTACCCTGGCCGGGCCAACATCTTCGGCAGCCGGAGCTACCAGGATAGTCTCCAATCTGGCAACCGCGATGGCCGGCGGGATGTCGTTTAGGCAGAGTTGGCCAGCCACAGTTGGATGCGTCTGAGCAAGCCGCCGAGCAAGGCGGCCATAGAGTGGGCCGGCGCCAGCGTGCCAGCATATGTCCAGCGCGCTGAGATACAGCCCCGTATCGATGCTCTGGTCTCGCAGTGCTGCTTCGAGCAGATCGGGTCCCTGCGGCCAGTGCAGAAGAGCGCCGAGAATGGCCGCCGTTGTGGCCTGCCGTTCTTCGATCAGATTTCTCACCGCAACTGGTGTGTCAATCTTCGGGGGCGAGGCCCAGATGTCGAGGGCCACGCGAATCAGGCGCCACTGCAATGCCACATCCGGCGCTTGCCAGTACCCAATTAGCCATGGCACGGCGGCTGTCCGAAGATCATTCAGAACGCGGGCGATGCGCTCGTGGCCCGGAATATTGTAGTGGTCACCTCCGGAAATATCGACCTCAAAACCGCTGTCTCCCATTTTCCTCTTGGAAGACGCGCAGGCGTCAGTGCGAGGGCGTGATGCTTGTCGCAAGATGGTTGCGTTATCTGACCGCATGGGATTGTCCAAAATTGGCACAAAATACTCCCAGGCCGCAAGAAGGCAACCGAGGATACCGGCTTCACCCGCAGTGCCCTGATTTCCCTCTCCGCTCAGGAGTGTACTCAGGACCTTCTGCCGATCATCCTGATCAAGCCGGCACAGGGCGATCGCAACCGAGGTCTGAACAGCGGGAGCATCGAGTAACCCGTGGTCGCGGAGTAATGTCACGACAGCATGAAGATCGGAAGGAGCCAGTCTGCTCCTTTCAAGGATGTTATGCAGGAGATGATCGATGTGCCACTGCGCAGCATCCCGGTTGAACAGCCTTGTCGCAAGGCCAAGGTCGATCGCTTCTACGCGTTCATCGACATCAACCTGGGGTGACGAGGCGATCATAGTCAGATAGTTGAATAGGTGAGCACGCTCAAGAGAGGACGAGCGCAGTCGCAACCAGGCTGAATCCAGCAGCAAGCGTCGCGCTGCAGTCCACTTGGCAGCGTTCCTATGTCGAGTGCCTTGTCGAGCCCCGGCATCCCAGGTCTCTGTACTATTGAAACTGTTTAGCGCCTTCTGAGTGGAATCGTCCATCGTAGACTTCCGTGAACAAGCGGACCTATGAGCAAACCTATCTCTACCTCACCCGGCTGGCGGTTCTGTAAAGACTAGGTGCTGTAAAGACTATAGGCTAGCTACTGCGCATTGTCAATCTGGAAGCAGATACCCTTCGGGCGCCCACGAACAAGAACACGTTGCGATCACCTTCCTTATGTCCCTCATGATCCAGCGAAAGACGCGCGGTCCCGTGGCACCAACGTTTCGACCAGCACTGAGCGATCCAAATAGCGGTTGCCGCGCTCGCATGAAGTCTCGGGCACGAACAGGCAGGCGTGGCAGGCGGCACCGTGCAGCGTGACGCTCTCACCTGCTGGGTGGTGCTCGGCGCATAGGGGGTCAGACGCACACAGGCGGGCGGCGTCGAGCGAACCGACAATACGCCTACTCAAATGCTCTGGATGGCCGAAGTGCACGCTCTCGCTGTCAGTAGATGGCGACGGTGCTCTTTCCCCTGCCCGGCTCCCCTTGACCGGCGTGGGGCAAGCCGCGTCAACCGCCCACGTCACCAACTTCTCCTGCTCGCGGCTGCGTGGCGGAGGAAAACTAGCAGCTTGCCCTCGGTAAAGCGCAACGGGTCGTCCATGTCCTGTGTCACGTAGGCGGTCAAAATTCGAAGAGTCAGCAACAATATGATCGTCCACCACGGAACGGTGGACCGGGCGCCGCCTCAGGTTCCAGTAGCGCACGGACATCCGGCAGTGCACTGACAGCCAACTGCTCGCCGCGATGCACATCATTGCGGTCGTCGACGTCCAGCAGCTTACTCCAACCGTCGCCGTAGGTATAGATGATGCGGTAACCTCCGGAGCGCACACGGTAGATGTTGCCCTTGTAGCCGTGCGGCTTCTTCTTGAGGCTGCCATGAGGCGCCGGGTCCTCGGTCAGCAGCGTGACCTTGTCCAGAATCTGCATCACCCGATCCTTGGGGGCGAGCAACTGATTGAGGAAGCTCGCATTCTGCGTCAATTGAAAGGTCATAGGCCGAATACCCGGGCGATCAGAGCCGCGATTTCGTCGGAGTGGATGGCGCCCTGTTCGTCGTCCCGCGTCACCACAAGAGAGCCTTCCTGTCCTCCACCTTGTTCGAACGGCAGGATGCCGTGGTCGCTATACCAGGCCAGCTTACGCTCCCAGCGCGAGCGATAGGACGGGTCGTGCAGCAGGCCGAGATGCTCCCAGTAGACGGTACGGCCGGTCTCCGCATCGGCAAGGGTAAAATCGGGGTAGCGCGTAACGCCTCCGAGGAGAAGCTGCGCCTCGTAGCTGTAATCAAGCCCCCTGGCATAGAGATTATCGGCGATGATGACCTCGCTCTTCGAGCGCACGGCCTCGCCACGACGCGTGCGGTGGATCAAGCCCTCTTCCAGGAAGCGATCGTCCACTTGGACCGGTGACGGCGGCTCGAACAGATTGGTCAACCGGCGCGACGTCTCAGAATACGTCGGTGCAGCATAGTGCTTGAGACCACTCAGGTCGCCCTGGTGCAGGATTACCACGCGCCCTCGCTGCCGCGTCAAGGCCGTGTAGAGCAACTCGGGCGAGAGCAACGGGCACGGATTCGGGAGGATCAGGATGGTCGTGCCGAACTCACTGCCCTGGGCCTTGTGTACCGTGATGGCGTAGGCAAGCTCAAGCTTGGATGCCTGCTCGTCGCTGAAATCCTCAGGGCCAAATCCGTACTTGACGCCAGGTTGTGACGAGAACTCCACCTCCAGCTTCCAGGGCAGCCCCTTATACTTGGCCGACCTGCCCTTGAATTGGCCGACTGCGATGCCAATCTCGCCATTGGCCACGTATTTCAGCGCCCCATTCTCGGGAAAGACATCGTCTCGTTTGCGGTTGACCGTGTTGATGACTTTGTCACCGTACACGATCTCCTCAGGGCCGAGTGGCCTGGGCACCCGGCGAGTCCAGTCGTTAACCGTGGCCATTGCGATCATGTGCCGCCGAAACTGGTGCTGGATCAGCCGGTTGAGGGCGCCGACGCCATAAGGCTGACCCCGCATTGGGGACAGGATTTGCCAGGCCTCAACCTTTTCGGCGGCGCCCGGCTCTCCATTACGACCGGGGTGGAAGTAGACGTGTCCCTCGTAGAGAGAGCCGCCAAGCGACTGCTCGAAACTGACGACGTCATCGCGGCCCGTCAGGCCAAGTTCGCGGACCAGGACGTCAAGGAGCACGTCGCGGAGATCGTCGGGTTCCTCCCAGCACACGAAACGCAGCGTAGCGGAGTCCGTGCCCGCTATGACGCGCTCCCACACCTCGTCTGCGCCCGGGCTGGGATCCTCACCGCTGAACCATTCGGCCAGTAGCAGATCATCCCGTGCCTCACCCGCCTGTCTGCGCCTGATCGTCAACTCGGCGTAACCCGGTCCCACGCGAGGGAATGTCCCTCCCACATTCTTGGGTGCCAGTCGGGCCACAATATCGACGAAGGGACGCCCGCTGCCAATGGGCGGCAGTTGGCGCGGATCACCGACCAGGATGAGGCGATGCACGTCCTTGACCGCGTCCAGCACCGCTGCCAATTGCTCCTCGGTAAGCATGGAAGCCTCGTCGATGATCACCGTCCGGGCGTCGGCCACCGGCGGCTTCGCCGTTGAGAAACGGTACGCACCGGTACGCGCGTCGTAGCGGTCGAGGCCGATTAGGAACTGGGCGATAGTTTGAGCGCGTATCCCGGCATTCTTTTCCAATTGTACCCGTGCTTTTCCGGTCGGCGCTAGCAGGCGGATGCCCCCACTCTTGATCTCAGGCAGGTCGCACAGGACGGAGAGCAGGGTGGTCTTGCCTGTTCCGGCCGGGCCGATCAGGACCGAGACGCGCGACGCTGCCAGCTCAACTAAGGCGGCCACCTTCTCCTCACGAGCGGCCCGTTCCGCCGCGTCGTCCGGCGCGGCCGGTCCTCCCAGCTTGCGGTTCAGGAGACCCGCCCAATCGGCCGCGACCCGGTGCCGCATCCCGCCGATGCGGCGATTAACCGTATCCCGAATGCGCCGTCCCATCTCGTCCAGGCGCTGCAGTTGGTAGGCGGGCGCACCGTCCGCCATCATCACGCGCGTCAAGACGGGCGTGAATGAAGACTCGACAACGGCGAGAAGCTCCTGATCCATCGAGAACGGAGGTTCAAGGGGCAACTTACGGACCTCGGAGATAATTGCGTCGCGCGACCGTAGGGTATCGCCAGCCACCGCGGCATTTTCCAGCGCCGAGACGATCAGCGCACGCACACGCCGCCCGTCCTCGGCGCCGTCCATTCGGGACGGCTCGGGCATCGGATGGGCATCGCGCACAATCGGCTCCGGGTATGCGCCGCGCTCCACCGTACTGATGGCTATCGCGTCGACGGACGACCGATCGAGCTCGTAGAGGAGGTACGGATTGGCGATCAACTCAGCATCGGAGACGGTGATGCGCGCTGCATCCCGGTCAGTCTCCTGGTAGAAACGCGTCGCCTGCTTTGGAGTCAGGTCGAAACGCGCGAGCAGGCGCAGCAGGGAGCGCTTCTCCTCCGACAATATCGCCCACTTCTGGCCCAGGGTCCTGCTAATGTAGCGTTCGAGGCCGCCGCCCAGCAGCTTCGGGTCGGCAAAAGCCTGATCGACCACCGGCCAGGGATCTTCGTTCTCCCGCAAGCACGAGACGAGATCGTAAGCGAGAAGGTTGCCGTGTGTGACGCCAAAGGCGCAGAGTGCGGCGCCCAGACCCGGATACGGACCGCGCATCTTCCAGATATCGCTGAGCCGATCGCTGATCCAGCGCAGCGGGATATCCCAATTGCCGGATACGATGCTCCCGGACACCTGCAAGGCCCGATGGCAGGCCAGCAGCACCGAGATGGCAGCGTCGTGGCTGACGTATTCCGAGGCATAGGAGAACTGGTCCCAGTGGTCGTCGGGGACGCGCACTATGCACTGTTCGACGTCGAGTGCCGGTTCGTGCACGAGCCGCTCCAGTATCTGGTGGTAGGGCAGGAGGAACCCATCCTTGAAGTCGGGGCGGATCGAGTGCCCCACGGGACGTTCCCAGATCATGCAGCGCAAGGGGCCGGGACCATTGTATTCGTATTCAACCTGCTCTGACAGGTGCGTCACCCGGCCGACCCCGACCAATACCTTGGCCCCGTCGAGCAACGGCGAGTCTTTGACATAGAAGAAGCAGAGCGACTGCTGGGGCTTGATCGCGCTGAAGAAGGAGTCGAGGGGCGCCAGTTGGTTGCGCTTGGCCTGCACCCATTCCGTCCTGAAACCCATCAACTCGTGTGCTTTGTCCTCCTGGTCAAGCTCCAGGCTGATATTGCGCTCTCTGCCGATCTCTTCCGCATGATCCCTTAGCATCCAGCGGAAGGGGACGCAGGCCGCTGAATAGGGCGGGATGCGTAGCTTGGTCCGTATGATATGCTGATGCGCGGGGCTTGACTGTGAGTAGGCGTGGTCCTCATAGCGCATTAGCTCAAATGGCGACATGAAGCCGCCGCGTTCGGAGACGCAAGGCGGCAATTGCTCCCGCGACAGGTTCTCCCACGATTGGCCGGCAAGTGCTTGCTCGGCCGCGTCGTCACGCCGTGCGCGTGTGTTCTTTAGCACCAGGCAGGCTGCATTATCGCGCGGGTGTCGGCACACGGTTCCGTTCCAGGCTGAATCGTGCCAGGGGACACGGATCGACAAATGACGCAACGGCTGCGCGCGAGCGCCCGATGCAAGCTCCGACACAACTTGCTCCTTCTACACTAATCCCATCACCGCGCAGAGACTT
>Ga0070738_10006304_pt1 | contig 12537 bp, 9 predicted proteins | sample Coa_R2_2_FD_66446 | JGI IMG/M metagenome (GOLD analysis project Ga0070738, IMG submission 66446) | Surface soil microbial communities from Centralia Pennsylvania, which are recovering from an underground coalmine fire - Coalmine... | ecosystem: Environmental > Terrestrial > Soil > Unclassified ... | reverse complement strand
ATGGAGCAGGCTGTTAAGAAGGTTTGCCTTGTCTTTGCAGTCGCCAAACTGGCTCTGCAGGACACGAGCGGCTGCATGCGGACGAACTGAATTGATGCCCAGGGGAATTGCCACATACCGCAGTCCCGTCACATACCGATAGATATTCTCAACCTTTTCACGCTCGCTGGATGCGTCTCTGGTGAGTTCCAAAGCCTTTTGCGCCAACTCGGGCCCGACCTCATCCGCGAGCCTGGAAATATGGCCGTACCAATCAGCAAACTCACGCCAGTCCCGGTAGGTCGACACCGACAAACCCGCGTGTCTGTGGGGCGGGGCCAAAGGTTCCATCAAATCCGCAGGGACATTTTGCCACTGCCAGCTATAACGAACCGAATAGGCGCTGCGACTGACTGCGGGAGCGACCTCCGGTAGGTCCACTATTTTGTAGTGAAAAGGCAACTCTGCCGGCACACGCACTTCCAGGGTGGACTTTGCGACCGGCAATTCTTTGCCAACAGGAAGCTCCATCGAAATTCGAGGTAATGGGTATTCTCGCCATTCGGAACGGTAACGGACGTGCAGCACCGCGCCGACGGTTACGCTCGGCAAAGAAAAGAATTTTCGTCGAGGCGCCTGAAAATCACCGAGCGAGCGTTCTCCTGAAATGCCGGCCGCCTGCGGATCCATTCGAATCACCTGGCCATCCGGCCGTAGAACCTCACATATAAGGAATTCCAACTCTTCGGACGGGGGCGAAAACAGGACATCGAAATCGCCATACCGCTTTCCTTCAGGCTTGAGGACCTGAATAAACTCTTCACGTTCGTTCACCAACGCCGGCGTGGTGCCTAGAGAACAGATTTGCCGTGATTCGAGCACCACAGCATCCGCGTCAGGATATTGTTCCGGTTTTACCTTTTGAATCTGACTAAACCCGACTGCGCTACTGTCGGGCTCCTCAGGTTTAAGGCCGTTTTCGCGGCTGCTCGTCGATAGGGGTTTCTCAGCACCCAGTTCAGGCCCGCCCGTTGTGAGTTGGGGCTCAGCCCCTCCCAGCGCAACACTGCGTGGTTCTTCAGCGCCGAGCCAGAGGGTCGGCTCTTCGGTTTGTGCCAGGTTTCTCTGTGCGTACCAATCAGCCACTGCAGGCCCGACCTTCTGAGCCAATTGCTTCAAGGTAATACCAGGGGTTTGCTGAACGATTCGGGCGAGCAGAGGAAGACTTACAGGGTCGCTCCCCAAGCCTCGCGAGTTGTCCGAAGAAAGAATTTGGCGCCCGAGGCCCGCCAGGGCTTTGCCGAATGCCCCGCTGCCCTTGAACATCAATAGCCATTGCGAGTTGGCGGTCGGCAGCTTTGAACAGACTGCCGAGACGTCTTCCGGCGTTATTCGTGGACCCCGGACATGAAACACGGGCGCGTTTCCCTGTTGGCCGCCATGCCCCCAAATAATCACAGTCACCGCGCTGGCATTACTGCCGACGCGCAGCGGCAATTCGAGGAAATGATCTCGATCGGGTTTTATCGGACGCAGGTTCGGCAAGGCGGCGCCTTCCGCTGAATCACAAAGCACTATGCATTTCTCTGGGTGCTGCTTGGCAACAACGCCCAGCCATGCCTGCAACTGGTCGTGAAAAGCACTCTCGCTCTCCGCATCTCCGGGCAAGCCGCTGACCAGCACTACTGTAGTGTTTGTAGATATCAGGGATTCGTCCGCTCCGGCCCGGAAACAAACCGCGAAAACGAGCACGATCAACAGGTTTACCGATTGCTTCAGCACCCTGCCCGTATTTCGCCTGAGCCATCTGTTCCTTGCGCAGTTATTAATCACCGACCGTACGGACCGGCCGATAGGGTCGCAAGCAGGGGAACCCCGCCTTTTACCGGGGTCACTACCCCCCCCCAAGGCGGAAACCGGCAAGCTCAGACGTTCCCGCTCAATATGAACAGCAGGGCGAACACCCCACTTCCGGGTTCCCTGTCCAAATAGGAGTCTTAGTTAGTGAAGGAGACTGAACGGGGGCGCGACGCGGACCGCTCGGGTCAACGCAACGCGCCTAAGACTACATTGAAAGAGAGACTTTTATGGAAAAGATTGAATCACTGCAGGACCTTCTCTTACACGAACTGAAGGATATGTATCATGCGGAGCAACAGCTCGTGGACGCCTTGCCCGAGGTCATCGAAAAGGCTTCATCGCCTGAACTCAAGCAAGCCATCCAGCAGCACCTGGTAGAGACGGAAGGCCACGTCAACCGATTGGAACTGGTGTTTGATCTTCTGGGGCAACCCGCGAAAGCCGTGAAGTGCAAGGCCATGGCGGGGATCCTGGACGAAGGAAAAGAGATGATGAAGTCCAAAGCGCCCCCGGAGACCCTCGACGCGGGAATCGTCATGTCCGCGCAGAAAGTCGAGCACTACGAGATTTGTGCCTATGGAAGCATGGCAACATGGGCGGAGATGATCGGCCGGAGCGACATCAAAGCGCTGCTGGGCCAGACCCTCAATGAAGAGCAGCAGGCGGACAAAAAGCTAACAGAGATCGCCAAGGCCAGCGTGAACCGGCAGTCAGCGCACCAACCGCGGGCCGCGGCTTAACCTGGGCCGCACCAGGAGGCTAAGAACCTTGGGCCGCTGGCTCGGCGACTTTAGCCGCCGGGGCGGCGGTTTCAGGAGCCGCGTGTGCCGCAGCGGGCTGGCCCGCTGAAGGCAGGCGGGCTTCCTTTTCCTTCACGAGGGTAGCTCCCTTGCCTAGGCGCTTGCGAAGGTATGTCAGTTTGGCACGGCGGGTCCGCCCCTTGCGTTCGACCTCGACTTTTTCGACACGCGGCGAATGCAGCGGGAACACGCGTTCAACGCCTTCGCCGTAGCTGATGCGCCGAACAGTAAACATCTCGTTCAGGCCATGGCCACGGCGGCCGATCACTACTCCGGAGAAAATTTGAATACGCTCTTTGTCCCCTTCAACGACTTTGGTATGCACACGCACGGAGTCACCCACCGCAAATTCTGCGGGTTGCTTGCGGAACTGCTCCGATTCGATTTTGTCAAGTAATGCCTGGTTCATAAATTGTCTTAACGATCTTACAATAAATCCGGTCTTCTTTCTTCCGTGCGCTGCCGCGACTGCGTGGCGCGCCATTTGGCTATTTCGGCATGATTACCCGAAAGCAGCACTTCCGGGACTTTCATCCCGCAAAACTCAGCCGGCCGCGTATATTGAGGATATTCCAGCAGCCCTTGGCTGAAGGATTCCTCATGCGCACTCTGGTCGTCGCCCAGGGCCCCCGGCAAGAGCCGCGTGACCGCGTCGATAATTACCATCGCCGGCAGCGCCCCATTGGTCAGCACGTAATCGCCAATCGAGAGCTCGTCATCGGCCAGGCGCTCCCGGATCCGCTCATCAAAACCTTCGTAATGACCCGTAATGATAAACAACTCGTCCGTTGCCGCCAACTGGCGCGCTATCGCCTGGTTGAACTGCCGCCCCGACGGTGAGAGCAAAAGGATCCGCGCCCGCTCGCCCGCCAATTTTTCCACAGCTTCAAAGATCGGTTCCGGCTTGAGCAACATCCCCGGCCCGCCGCCGAAGGGCCGGTCATCCACGGACTTGTGCCGGTCATGCGCGAAATCGCGCAGGTTATGAATGTTCAATTCCAGCAACCCGGCCCGGCGCGCCCGCGCGATTATGCTCTCATCCAACGGTCCGGCGAACATTCCCGGAAAAAGCGTGAGCACATCGATTTTCATCGCATTGCCCGGAATTCAAAACCAAAGCGTCCGTGCTTGCAAGGCGCGCGACCTTGCCACGACTGACTAGCGCGCAGGAGCCTCTTCTACGATCTCGAGAGTGCAGCGCAGCCCTTTCTTGGCGCTGCCCGCCAATAATAACGAACGAATCGCGTTAATCGTCATGCCCTGGCGTCCGATGATCTTCCCCACGTCCTGCGGATGTAAACGCAGTTCATAAACGGTTGTGCCTTCGCGCTCGACGGGCGTAATCGTCACGGTGTCAGGATGCTGCACCAACCCCTTGACGATGTATTCGAGAAAGGCTTGCATCCCAATCCTTCAGTTCAAGCAGCGGCTGCAGTGGCCGTCGCGGTCTTGCTGGCCTTCTTAATGAAGCTGGCCACTGTTTCGCTCGGCTGCGCGCCTTTGCTGAGCCAGTATTTGGCTCGCTCGAGGTCCATCTTGAAATTCTCCCCCTTCTTCAAAGGCTGGTAAGTGCCGATTTCCTCGATGAATTTCCCATCGCGCGGACTCCGGCCGTCTGCCACAACAATGCGGAAAACAGGTGCGTTTTTCGCCCCGACCCGCTTCATGCGAATTTTAACTGCCATAATGTCTTTTGTTTGCTTGCGGCGGCTGAATTCCGGCCTTCACCGCGGTTACGAATCCCACAAAAATGAGCGGAGATACTAGTTGTTGAATTGCGAATTTGCAAGTGCTGATTTTTCCGGTTTAACTGCAGCGTGCCTTTGATGAAAAGCGTCCCACTTTCACAGAAAAACAACCTCGAACTCCCTTTTGCCGAGTTTGCATCCCGGCCTGCCGTCGCGACGGGTGCCCTGGACAAGGACTTGGAACGTTTTCGGGAGTTTGGTCAAAAAACTCGGACGCTCTCGACCCGCTTTTTGCGTCCGGATGGAGCCGTTGGAGAAGTTCCTACCTTTGTCAACGAATTCTGGACCGCGCGCCAGCGCCAGGCCAGTTCCCTGCACGAGGTCTCGTACCGGGCCTGTTTTAAGCCGCAACTACCCCGGTTTTTCATCGAGCGACTCACCAATCCCGGCGCGGCCGTTTACGACCCCTTTATGGGCCGTGGAACCACTCCCATCGAGGCCGCGCTTTTGGATAGAGTTCCGATTGGAAATGACGCCAATCCCCTTAGCATTGTCATGACGCGTCCGCGGCTCTGCCCACCTTCAATCGAGCAAGTGGCCGAACGCCTCAAATCCATTCCGCTCGATAAGCCGGCGGACACTCCTGAAGACTTGCACGCGTTTTATCATCCAAAGACGCTCCGTAATATCTCATCGCTCAAAAACTATATTTTAAAGCGAAAAGCCGCGGGTGACCTCGATTTCGTTGATGAATGGATTGCCTTAGTCGCTCTGAACCGGTTGACCGGCCATTCGAGCGGCTTTTTTTCGGCCTACACGCTGCCGCCGAACCAGGCGGTTTCGGTCAGGTCTCAGCTAAAAATCAATGAGAAGCGCAAGCAAACACCTCCGGAGCGGGACGTAGTAAAGATTATTCAGAAGAAAACGAAGCAGCTTTTGGGCGATGTGGATGATCCAGTGCGCGCCCGGTTGGCAAAAAGGCGTCGCGATGCGCTTTTTCTGACCGGCCCGGCAGCTGCCACGCCCGGGATTCCTTCAAACTCCGTTACGCTGGTCGTCACTTCTCCACCGTTCCTGAATGTGGTCCAATACGCCACCGACAACTGGCTTCGGTGCTGGTTCCTGGGCATAGACGTCTCGCGTGTTAAGCTGACGGTGCCCACGAAGCTCGAGCAATGGCGGGCGGTAATGCTGGAGGTGTTCAAAGAACTGCACCGCCTGCTCAAGCCGGGTGGGCACATTGCCTTCGAAGTCGGGGAAGTCCATGGCGGGAAGACCAAGCTCGAAGAAACAGTGTTGCCTAGCGGGGAAGAAGCGGGGCTTGAACCGCTCCTGGTGGTAATCAACGACCAGGAATTCACAAAAACCGCCAATTGTTGGGGTGTAGATAATGGGTCCAAAGGCACGAATACCAATCGCATTGTGGTGTTCCGGAAATCTTAAGGGACGGAGCGACAAGCACAAGTAGACGCTCGCGAAAGACACTCAAAATTGCGTGTTTAAACTGGAATTTCGAGCCGGTTCTGTCGGTTTTTGTCCGTCCCTTTGATCCGTTCCCACTCTGCCCGCGAGTGGTCGTCGCACATTTTAAGCCTGTTTTCCAAACATTATTCGTGCCGGCTTGCACGCGACGCGTTCAAACCCTAACTTGGCAGTATAATGCTGAAGTCGTGCTCGCGGTCTGCCATTCGTCTTCGGGGCGTCCGCCATAACAACCTGAAAAACTTTGATCTCGATCTGCCGCTCAACAAGCTGATTGTCATTACGGGCTTAAGTGGTTCAGGCAAAAGTTCGCTCGCTTTTGACACCCTCTTTGCGGAAGGGCAGCGGCGATATATCGAGACGTTCTCCCCGTATGCCAGGCAATTCCTGGACCGAATGGATAAGCCTAAGGTTGATCGCATCGAAGGCATTCCGCCGGCGATCGCAATCGAGCAACGAAATTCGGTCCGAACGACGCGTTCAACGGTCGGCACCATGACCGAGATTTGCGACTTCATGAAGTTATTGTGGCCGCACGTCGCGCAACTCCACTGCCGCCAGTGCGGCCAGGTTGTGCGCAAGGACTCTCCCCAAAAGGTTTGGGAAAGTTTATCGACGGCTCACCGCGAGCTCTATGAGTTCCTCGTCACGTTTGATCTCCCATTGAGCGACAAACTTTCACTGGAGGAATCGCTGGCCCTGGTTTCCAGGCAAGGCTACCAGCGGCTGGTGGTTCAGGACAAAGTCCTGCGGTTGCCTGAGGCGGCCGCCGCCCTCAAAACTGGCGGACGAGGCAAACGTGAAACAAAGAATTCCACAGGATATCTGACCGTGGTCCAGGACAGGGCTAAATTTTCCGCCTCAGCCCGCAGCCGGTTTAGCGAGGCTTGTGAACAGGCCTACCATTTCGGCAAGGGCAGGCTGGCGATTTACACCATTGCAAATGACGTGGTGGATCAACGAGCGCTCCGCTTCTCCAACAGGTTGCACTGCGCCGGTTGCGATATCGAGTATCGCGAGCCCTCACCCGCCCTCTTCAGTTTCAATCATCCGCTCGGGGCCTGCCCTGATTGTCGTGGGTTCGGCCGGATCATCAGCATCGATTACGATCTCGCGCTGCCGGACCGCTCAAAAACACTGGCCGAAGGGGCGGTCAAACCATGGCAATCCGGGCAAAGCGGCGAATGTCAGGCTGACCTTATAAAAATGTGCCGCCGGTTCGGAGTGCCCACGGATGTTCCGTTCGAAAAACTTTCAAAAAAATGGAAAAGTTTTGTGATCGACGGGCAACCCGATTACGGCAAGGACGCCGCGCATCAATGGCCGCACGCATGGTACGGAATCAAAGGCTATTTCCGGTGGCTTGAGTCCAAAGCCTACAAGATGCACGTGCGTGTGCTCCTCTCTCGGTATCGGGCTTACACTCCGTGCCCTGTCTGCCAAGGACGCAGATTCCAGCCGGATGCATTATTGTATCGTGTCGGGCTTGAGCCGGGCCGACCTGCTGCCGGTCCTGATGAGCAAGGGCAAGTTCCATGCCTGGGCGGCACCCTCTCGGATTTTTACCAGCTGCCGGTGGGCCAGGCGCTCCGATGGGTCGATCAGTTGAGTGAAAGCCGGCCATCAGCGCCCAATGATCCGTTGCGCCTGGTCCTGACTGAGGTTCGGTCGCGCCTCAAGTATCTGGATGAAGTAGGGCTTGGTTACCTAACGCTCGATCGGCCGACCCGTTCCTTGTCCGGAGGAGAAACAGAAAGAGTGAGCCTGACGACTTGCCTGGGGACCCGGCTGGTTAATACCCTGTTTGTGCTGGACGAGCCGAGCGTGGGCCTGCATGCGCGCGACACCGAGCGCCTGGTGCGTATACTTCAACAATTGCGGGACGCAGGCAACACGGTGGTGGTGGTCGAGCATGAAGCCAGCGTGATGCGCGCCGCAGACCAGATCATCGATCTCGGACCGGGTCACGGCGCAACCGGCGGAAAGGTTGTCTTCCAGGGCAGTTGCCAGGAAATTCTTGGCTCGGACATTTCTTTGACGGGTCAATACCTTTCCGGGCGAAAGCAGATTGATATTCCGGACCGGCGAATGCCGCTTGCTTCAAGACGATATCCTGCGGGAACTCCACGCATTGGGAGCGGCCAGCCTGCGGCGTTGAACGACGCGATGAGTTCGGATTCAAACGGGTCGTCTTCACCGGCCCTGAGGCTAAGCGGGGCGACGTTGCACAATCTTAAAAACCTGTCAGTGCAAATTCCTTTGGAACGATTTGTTTGCGTTACCGGAGTGAGCGGTTCGGGCAAGACAACACTCGTGCGCGAGGTTCTGTTGCCCGCGCTGGCCGAGCGTCTTAAAAGCGGAATGCCGGTTTCAAAGGCATCCGATCGTTTGGGCGGAGACCAAAACGAAAACGCCGACTCGGATGAGGCCCTGGGCTCCGCCGGCGCGGTGAGCGCGAGGCTCGAAGGTGCTGAACCGCTTCGGAAGGCCGTGCTGGTGGATCAATCCATTCTGGGCAAGACACCGCGGTCAAATCCAGCCGTCTACATCGGCGCATTTGATGATATCCGTGAGATCTTTGCCGGGTCGGAACAAGCCAAACGCCGCGGTCTGAATGCCAGCGCGTTCAGTTTCAATTCCACTCAGGGCCAATGCGAGCGCTGCCGCGGCGCCGGATTTGAAAAAATCGAGATGCAGTTCCTGAGTGACGTTTATATCCGCTGCCCGGAGTGCGATGGGCGCCGCTATCGCTCTCATATACTCGACATTAAAGTCGCCCCGAGTGCCGCTGCGGGTGCGGGGTCAACTCAGGCGCCGCGCCGTTCAGCTCTTTCAATTGCCGACGTGCTCGATTCAACCGTTGATGAAGCCGTTGAATTTCTTGCAGGCTTTGAAGCGTCACGCTATGCCGTGCGCGCTGCCAAGAACCTGAGTTTGCTGCAGGAAACCGGGCTGGGTTACCTGAAATTGGGTCAGCCAATCAACACTTTGTCAGGGGGCGAGAGCCAGCGGCTCAAGCTAGTCAAGCATCTTGCGGAATCTGTTCGGCTCGAGTCACCAAATCAGGCTTTTGAGCCCACGCTTTTTCTCTTCGATGAGCCGACTACGGGATTGCATTTCGACGATGTCCGCGTGCTGCTCAAGTTATTTCATCGACTGGTCGATGCGGGCCATTCGGTTCTGGTCGTCGAGCATAACCTCGACGTGATTAAATCCGCCGATTGGGTCATCGATCTTGGGCCCGAAGCAGGCGAGAACGGTGGACGCATTGTTGCTGAAGGGACGCCTGAACAGGTCGCCACTTGCGAGAGCAGCCACACCGGCCGCGCGTTGCGCGAGACGCTGCAAGGCCGCACCGCGCCGGCGATCCCTGGCGACACCGGTCCGGCCGCAACACCGCTGAAGCCACAAATCGCGCGAACTGCGGGAACCAGCTCATCGCGGGAGCGCCTCCAGGTGGAGGCTGGACGTTAAAATGTTCGACGGAAACCATCACATCAGCGGGTCTCCCGATGCGATCCGCATTCACGGCGCTCGAGAGCATAATCTCAAAAACCTGTCCTTGGAAATCCCGCGCGACTCGTTCGTGGTCATTACCGGTGTCAGTGGTTCAGGCAAGAGCACGCTCGCCTTCGACCTGCTTTTTGCCGAAGGGCAACGACGCTTCCTGGACTCGATGAACGCCTACGCGCGGCAGTTCGTCGAGCAACTCTCGAGACCGGATGTGGACCTGATCACCGGAATCCCCCCCGCAGTTAGCATCGAGCAGCGGACCAGTCGTGGCGGTGGCAAAAGCACTGTGGCGACGGTCACCGAGATCTATCACTTTGTTCGATTGCTCTTCGCGAGGCTCGGCACGCCTTATTGCCCGGACTGCCAGGTGCCCGTTCAAAGCCAGACTCGCGACGAGCTCGGGCGCCGTTTGCGGACCGAGTTGCGCGCACGGGGTGAACTTTCACTGCTCGCTCCGGTCGTGAAGAATCGAAAGGGATTTCACACCGATGTCGCTGAATGGGCCGCAAGCCACGGGTACGCCGAGATTAGGGCGGACGGCAAACTTTACTCGACCGCCGAGCACCTTCGCTTGGATCGGTTTCGCGAGCACGACGTAGAAATCGTCACAGGCGCTCTGAAGCCCAATGGCGGGACGTCCCTGAAAGCGCGGGGCGCCGCCGAGCGTGTCCGTTCCGCGCAGCAACTGATTGACGAGACGCTGAAACTTGGCGCCGGCATGCTTTACGCCATCGACTCACGGGGCAACGTCTCAACCCATTCCACCGAACGGGCATGCCCGTCGTGCGGACGCTCCTTCGCTCCGCTGGATCCGAAAAACTTTAGTTATAACTCCCCGCAAGGCTGGTGCCCAAAATGCCGTGGGTTTGGAGAGTTATTTTATTTGCCGGATGTGGATCGCGGAGCCAGAGCCGAGGCGATTGAAGAATCCTGGTATGAATGGCAGGAAGGCGAACGGGAGCTGTGCCCCGAATGCGAAGGGACGCGGCTGAACCCACTGGCGCGCGCGGTGCGGCTTGAAGTTCCCGGGGTGCGCCTGCGTGACCTGGGGCTAATCGGACCGCCCACGATTGACGCTTTTTCGAACCTGTCGGTTGAAAGCGCCGCAAAAATGTTTCAACAGATCAAGCTAGGCGGCCGAGAAGGAATGATCGCTCGCGATATCCTGCCCGAAATCCGGGAGCGCCTCAAATTCCTGTGTGAAGTGGGGCTGGGTTACCTGCAACTTTCGCGCGGAGTGCCGACGTTGTCAGGAGGCGAAAGCCAGCGCATTCGGCTTGCAGCCCAGCTCGGCTCGAACCTCAGCGGAGTGCTTTACATCCTGGATGAACCAACGATCGGCTTGCACGCCCGCGATAACGATCAGCTCCTCGCCGCGCTCAAACAGTTGCGCCAGCGCGGCAACACCGTCCTGGTGGTTGAGCACGACGAAGAGACCATGCGCTGCGCCGATTACATCATCGACCTCGGGCCGGGCGCGGGGATCCACGGCGGCCAAGTCGTGGCGGCGGGCACACTCGCCGAACTTCTCAAGCATCCCGAGTCCATTACCGGGAGGAGTTTGCGCGGCGAAAGGCGATACCCAAGCCGCGGCCGGCGGCGGCCGGTCACGCCCTCTCGCCCGAGAAAGCCGAGGCCAAATCAAAACGGCGAGGCAGGAGAACATGCGTGGCTGACTCTGAAAAAAGCGGCAAAGAACAACCTCAAGGATCTGACGGTGCAATTTCCACTGGGCCGGCTTGTCCTGGTCAGCGGTGTGAGCGGGTCAGGTAAGAGCACGTTAATACGCGAATGCCTGGTGCCGTCGGTGACCTCCTGGTTGCACGCGCGCAAAACAGGGCGCTCTGGAAAAGCCGCGGATGGAGCCTTAAGTGGAGTCGAATCGATCCAGGCGGTCTACGAAGTCGACCAATCGCCGATTGGCCGGACCCCGCGTTCCACTCCAGCAACGTATGTGGGTTTCTTTGACGATATCCGCCAACTCTTCGCGCAGGTCCCGGAAGCGCGTTTGCGCGGTTACGGCCCTGGCCGTTTTTCGTTCAACAGCGCGCAGGGCCGGTGTCCCCAATGCGAGGGCGCGGGCAACATCAAGCTCGAGATGAACTTCCTGCCTCCCGCATTCGTCCGCTGCGAAGCCTGCGACGGATGCCGTTTCGATCGCGAGACACTCGATATCGAGTTTGGCGGGAAGAACATTGCCCAGGTGCTCGAGATGTCGGTTGAAGAGGCGATTGAATTCTTCGCAAGCATGCCTCGAATCAAACGCCCATTGCAGGCGTTGTGCGATACCGGCCTTGGCTATTTACGATTGGGTCAAACCAGTCCAACGCTCAGCGGCGGCGAAGCCCAGCGAGTCAAACTGGTGACTCACTTGCTGGCCGGCTTCAAGGAACCGGATTTGTTTGACCCCCGCGCGCGGCGTAACCTTTTTGTCCTGGAAGAACCGACAATCGGCTTGCACATGGCCGATGTTCGAAGGCTCGTCGAGGTGTTGCAACGGCTCGTGGATGCCGGCCATTCGGTCATCGTCATCGAACACAATTTGGATCTTATCGCGGAAGCCGATTGGGTCATCGACCTTGGCCCTGAAGGCGGAGGGGGCGGCGGCCAAATCGTCGCCGAAGGCACCCCGGAGCAGATAGCAAAAAACAAAAACTCGCACACAGGCCGCTTCCTCAATAGGCTCCTGCGCGCAACTCCATGAGTCAACCGTATGAGGAATTGCTGCAAGGCGCGCCGCATATCCGGAGCGGCCCTGGCCAGCGCCACGAACAGATCTGCGCCCGCCTGCACCAGCTGATCCAGGCCAGCATCGCCAATTTTAACAGCACCACCCTGCTCTCTCCCCGTTCCGCAATTCGCGTCGCTCCCGATACCCTTCTCCGGCCGGATCTCGCGCTCATGAGCGTGCCGGGCAACAAACTCTGGCTCGCGGCCGAGATCGTCAATTCCGAGGACCACGCTCCTGACACCGTCATCAAAAAACAAATCTACGAAGAAATCCGACTCCCTCGGCTGTGGATGATTGATCCGCGTTATGACAACGTCGAGGTGTACCATGCCACCCAATACGGGATGGTCCTCAAAGGCATCCTGGCCGGGAGTGAAATTCTTTCCGAGAAACTGCTGCCGGAATTTGAAATCACGATCCAGGAATTGTTCAGAACAACTTGACATAATGCCACAAAAGAACGCAAAGAACAAAGAACACAATA
>Ga0070738_10006303_pt1 | contig 12538 bp, 13 predicted proteins | sample Coa_R2_2_FD_66446 | JGI IMG/M metagenome (GOLD analysis project Ga0070738, IMG submission 66446) | Surface soil microbial communities from Centralia Pennsylvania, which are recovering from an underground coalmine fire - Coalmine... | ecosystem: Environmental > Terrestrial > Soil > Unclassified ... | reverse complement strand
TTCAAATTGTTGGCCAGCGCGATCGTTTCGTCTTGCGTGAAATTGCCGTGGATCTCGCCTTCGCTCGAGATCGCTCCCTGTATGACCGGCGCCGAAAGGAACTGCTTGTCCAGGAACATCCCGAGCAGCTTGCCGATGTTCTTGGAGGTGAGGTCGTAGAACTTTTTGGGATTCTTCGTATAGAAAAGGATATTGGGATTGCCGCCCTGATCGAATCCGGGCGCCGCGTTCTTGAGCTCTTTGCCGCTATAGACGACCGGACCGCTCGCGTTGTACGCACCAAAGTTATAGTAATCGCACGCCTTTTTATCCTTAGGATTGGCGCGGCATGCTTGTTGTGCGGCCTCGGCCTTTGCATTCACATCCGGCGGAACGATCTTGTATTCGAGCACCGCGGCCTGTTTGATCGCCTGCTCGGCCTGTTCGGGCCTGGTCACGTGCGGCAGATCCACCGAGATGCGATCGCCTCCGACCTTGGCGATCTGCGGCTCGGCAACGCCCAGCCCGTTGATGCGGCGGTCGATCGTGTCGATCGTCTCCTGTTGAATCTCGGGCGTGATCCGCGGGACGGCCGGCGTAGGATTGAGCTGGAGCAGCAGGTGCGCGCCGCCGACCAAGTCGAGCCCGAGACTGATCTTCCTTTGAACGGGCAGCGCAGCCCACAGGCTGAGCGCGACGATGGCGACGACCAGCACCGCCTTGATCAAGTTTCTATATTTATTCCAGCTCATGCTTACCGTAAAAAAAGCGGTGCCCGCCACATGGGCGGGTCAAAACCCTAGAAGTTTAACAGCCCCGCGCGGGGGCGTCAAATGGGCTTGACGGTGTTCTCTTAGGCGGCGGCCGGCCCTTGCCCGGCCCGGACGACGCCCCACGGAACCAGCCGCAATTCGGCCGGAAGCTCGGCATAGCTGTACACGGCAAGCCGCACGCCCGCGCCCTCGAGGAACTCGGCGAGGAATGGCCTGACGCTTGCGGTGCAGACCAAGGCTGCCTGGCCCGGCGGCATCGCCTCCGCGTACTCGTCCGCCTGGTCGCGGATGTTCATCGCCAGCGCAGGTTCCAGCGCCCCGGCGCCCCCCGAGCCGAGCGAATCGGAGAGGTGCCGCTCGAGCGCGGGGTCGAGCAGCAGGGGTTCGATCGCCTCAAGGCGCCGCCGGCGCAGCTGCACCGGCACCACCGCTTTTCGAGCCGCTTCCGCGAGATCGCGCGGGTCGCGGCTCGCGGCCGCAGCGGCAATCATCGCCTCGAACACCGCAACCGGGTCGCGCGGCCAGACGCGTTCGCGCAGCAGCAGCGCCATCGCCCGTTGCGCCGCGGCCAGCGGCAGCAGTTCGCCGCCGATCTCCTTGACCAGCGCGGGTACGGTTGCGCGCAAATGTTCGAGCAGCGTTTGCAGCTCTTGGCGTCCGACGAGGTGATCGGCGCGGTCGCGCGCCGCTTCCGCCAAATGCGATCCGACGATCGAGACGGGGTCGAACACGAGCGCACCGGCGTGCAGCGCCGCCTCGCGCGCGGCGGGCTCGATCCACTTTGCTTCAAGATCGTACACGGGTTCGCGCGTGGGCTCGCCGGCAATTCGCGCGAGGATCTCCGGATCGGCTACTGCGAGCATGCGATCGAGCTGCAGGCGGCCTTCACCGTACAGCTCGTCCCGAACGCGGATGGCATACGTACCCGGATCGCGTTCCAGATCGTCGCGCAGGCGCACGCCCGGGAGAACGACGCCGATCTCCGCAGCCAAAGCACGCCGTACTTCGCCGATGCGATCCAGCAGCGCCTCGGAAAGCGGCGCAACGAGCAGCTGCGCGAGATCCGCTCCGAATTCGATGCAGACGGCGTCCACGCCGACCAGGCCCAGGGCCATTTCGGGCCTGCGAATCGCGGCGCGCTTTGCCGATTCGCGCTCCAGCGCGCGCGCCTGCGTCAGGGCCACGCTCCGTCGCGCTGCAAGCTGCGCGCCGGCAAACGCGCACAGACCCAGGACGACGAACACCGGCCGCGGCAGCGACGGCACCAAAGCCAGCGCGAGCAGCAAACCGCCGGCCGCGCGCAGGATTTCCGGCCGCGCGAAGAGCTGCGAGGCCAAATCCGACCCGAGCGATCCGTTGGCGGCGACGCGCGTGACCATCATGCCCATCGCCGTCGAAATCAAGAACGCGGGAAGCGTCGTGACCAGCGCATTGCCGATCGAAAGCAAGGCGAAGGTCTGCAGCGCATCGGCCGGCGCCATGCCGTGATAGAATGCGCCGACCGCAATTCCACCCGCCAGGTTGAGCGCGACGATAATGAGCGCGGCGATCGCATCGCCTTTGACGAATTTCCCGGCACCGTCCATCGCGCCGTAAAAGTCCGCCTCCTGCTGGACGCGTTCGCGTTTGGCGCGCGCGCCGTCGCTGTCGAGCAAGCCGGCATGCACGTCGGCGTCGATGGCCATCTGTTTGCCGGGAAGGGCGTCGAGCGTGAAGCGCGCGGCGACTTCGGCGACGCGCTGCGAACCGCTGGCGATCACGACGAACTGGATCGTGATCAAAATCGCGAACACGATCAAGCCGACGACGAGATTGCCCCGCACGACGAATTCGCCGAAAGCGGGAATGACCGAGCCGGCCCCGCCGGGCTCGTGGCCTTGCGTCAGAATGAGGCGCGTTGCGGAGACGTCGAGCGAGAGGCGGAAGAGCGTCGCGATCAGCAGCGCGGGCGCGAAGGCGGAGAATTCGAGCGGTTCGTCCACAGTGACGCTCAGCAACAGAACGAGCGCCGAGCCGAAGATATTGACGCCGAGCAGCACGTCGAGCAGCCACGGCGCAAGCGGAACGATCAGGATACCGACGATGGCGAGCAGCACCGCGGCAAAGCCGTACGTCGAGATACGCGCACCCTTCATCGGGCGGCGGCTCCGCGCAGCTGCATGACGATTTCGGCGACGGCGACGTACGTCTCTTGCGGAATCGATTGGCCCGGCCGTACCGCAGCGTACAGCGCTCGCGCGAGCGCGACGTTTTCCACGACCGGGACGCCGTAACCGGCGGCGATCCCGCGCACGCGCAGCGCCATCTCGTCCGCCGCGCGAACGAGAACCCGCGGCACCGCGACGTGCGGCGGCCGGTATTCGAGCGCAACGGCGATATGCGTCGGGTTGGTTACGACGAACGCTGCGTCTTTCACGCGCGTGAGCGAGCCGCGCGCGATCCGGCGGTGCATGGTCCGCCGGCGCGATCGCGCAAGCGGATCCCCGTCCTGTTCCTTCTGGTCGCGCTTGAGCTCGTCGTGCGTCATTCGAAGGCGCTTTTTCCACTGCGCGTACTGCATGCCGAAGTCCCCGAACGCAAAGAGCAGCCCAATCGCGCACGCGGTCGCGCACGTGCGCAAAGCGCCGCTCCAGGCAATTGCCGCGAGCGCTTGGACCGGCGCGCCGCGTAATGCGGCGGCGAACAACGCCGCGAACGCCGGTACCAGAGAGGCGGCCGACACCGCGAAGGCCGCCGTCGCCCGAGCCGTGGCGGCAAATGCGTCGCGCGAACAGAGCCGTTTGAGGTTTTCAACCGGATTGAGTCGCTGCACGTCGATACGGACAGCGCGAAGGGGCAGTCCGCCGGTTTGGATCGCCGCGGCGCCAATCGCACCGCACGCGGCGCCGCATGCCGGCCCCAGCATGAAGAGCACAAAGATTCCCGCCGCGCGCGGAGGTTCGCCCGCGACCGCGCTTTGCAGCATTGCGTGAAACCCGGACGCCAAATGCGGTACGGCGGCCGCAATGCAGGCCAGCGCGCATCCGAACGCAGCCGCGCCGCACAACTCGGTCGAACGCGCAACGTCGCCTTCACGCCGTGCGCGCTGCAGGCGCGATGGGGTTGCATCGAAGTGTTTGTCCGCGCACATACGTCAGCGCGAGGGAAACGGAGCGCGCAGCCACGGCGTCCCGCTGATCTGCACGAGTGCGGGAAGCATCGCGAGCGTCGCGGCTACGGCAACTGCGAACACGATGGGAAACGACAGCGTAAAACTGGCAAAACGCGGGATGACGCGCGTGAGCGCGGCAAGCGTTATTTGTACGGTGAACGCAAGCGCTATCGGCGGGCCGGCCACCAATAGTGCCGCTTCGACGATCGCGCCGGGAAGCGCGATCGCCAGCCCGTACAGGCTCGCGGTCGACGGGGCCCAGCCCGGAGGAACGCGTTCGAAACTGCGCGCGAGGGCTTCTATGACGATGGCGTACCCGCCGAGCAGAAAGAATCCGGCGGTAAAAAGCATCGACCAGACGCGCCCGAATCCCGATGCGGCGAAAAATGCCGCTCCCGGCACGCTGCCGCGAATGCCGACATAGTCGTCGAGTGCGCGTCCGCCGGCATACGCACCGTCGTACAGCATCGACGCGGCGAACCCGATCGCGGCGCCCACGGAAAAATCGAGTGCAGCTGCAAGCGCGAACGCGGCGCCTTCCGGTACGCGAACGTTGCTGTACGCGGGCGCGAGCGCCAGCGCCAAGACGATTGCCAGCCCCGCCCGTACGGCGGGCGGCAGCGACGGGTGCGAAAATCCGGGCGCGCGCGACACCAAACCCGCGCAGCGCGTAAAAACGAGAAACTGCGCGCCGCTCACGGGTGCGTGAGCGCGGCGAGCTGCGCCACGGCGTCGGCGAACAGGGCGGCGCATAAATGCATACCGAAGGAGCCTGCAAGCGCTACCGAAAGCCCGACGCCTACAAGCTTAGGAAGCAGAGAGAGCGTCTGCTCCTGAACCTGCGTCGCGGCTTGAAGGACCGCCACGGCTGTGCCGATTAGCGCAGCCACAGCGAGAACCGGGAGACACAACATCGCCGTGTTTACGAGCGTTTCGCGCAGCAGCGCATCGAATGCACCCATGCCGCGATGGTACGCGACGAGTATTGCCCGATTGTTGCGCGCGCTCTTCCGCGGTGGGATCGCGTCGGCCGCTGTCGCGATCGCCTCGTGCGGCGGCGGCGGTTCGGGCGGCTCGGGGCCGCTGCCCTCTCCGACGCCGTCCCAGCAAGGCAAGATCTTGCACGTCGTCATCATCTTCCAGGAGAACCGGACGCCGGACAACCTGTTTCAAGGACTTTCGGGCGCCGACATCGCGACGTCGGGCTTGAATTCGAACAACCAGCGCGTCCCGCTCCAGCCGATCTCGATCGCGGCCAACTACGATCTCGACCACAGCCACCCCGGATTCGAAACCGATTACAACGGCGGCCAAATGAACGGCTTCGACCGCACGAAGTTTCAATGCCTCAATCCGCCGTGCAATCCGATGACGGCCTACGGCTACGTGCCGCCGGCGCAGGTCGGGCCGTATCTGGCGATGGCGCAGCAGTATACGTTTGCCGATCGGATGTTCCAAACCAATTCGGGCCCATCGTTCCCAGCGCATCAGTACATCATCAGCGCGACGGCGCAGAGCGCACCGTCCACGCCGCTCTACGTCGGAGCGAATCCAACGTATGCCAACCAGAACTACGGCAACTGCGACGGCGACCCGTCGTCGACCGTGACGATGTTCAACGTCGAGACCGGAAAGCCGAGCCTCGCACGCCCGTGTTTCGACCACCAGACGCTGCTCGACGAACTGGATGCCAAACACGTGAGCTACCGGTATTACACCTCGTCTCCGAACGGCTTATGGGTAGGACCGGACGCGATATCGCATCTGCGCTTCGGGCCGGATTGGGCAAACGTCGTCACGCCCAACACCGCCATTTTCAACGACATTTCGAACGGCACTCTGGCCGCCGTCGCGTGGGTAATGCCGACCGCTCTGGCATCCGATCATCCGTCGCAGACCGACGGCAGCGGCCCGAGCTGGGTCGCATCGGTCGTCAACGCCGTCGGGAACTCGCAATACTGGCAGAACACGGCAATCTTCGTCTTATGGGACGACTGGGGAGGCTGGTACGATCACGTGCCGCCCCAACAGTTCAATGCAATCGAATTGGGGTTCCGCGTGCCGCTGATCGTCATCTCGCCGTATGCCAAAGCGGGCTACGTCTCGCACGTCCAGCACGAGTTCGGCAGTATCCTGCACTTCACCGAGGAGACGTTCTCGCTTCCGTCACTGGGTTACACGGACGCGCGAGCCGACGACTTGGCCGACTGCTTCGACTTTTCGCAGCCGCCGCTGACGTTCCGCACCATCCAGTCTAAATACACCGCGTCCTATTTCGAGTCGCTGCCCCCGTCGAACACGCCGGTCGACGACGATTTTTAGCGCACCGCGAAGGAGCGCCAGGCGGTCGCGGCCAGGAGCGCGCTGACGATCGCGCGCGTCGCCGGCGAGCGGTTCAGCGTGTAAAAGTGGATCCCGGGCGCGCCGCGCCGTAAGAGATCCGTGCACTGCAGCGTCGCGTACGCGACGCCGAGTTCTTCGACGGCCTTGGGCTCGTCGCGCCGGACCTGGAGTTCGGCGAGCAGTTTGGGCGGTATCGTCGCACCGCACATCGCCGTAAAACGCTGGATCTGTTCGAAGTTCGTGATCGGCATGATGCCGGGCAGAATCGGCACGGTGATCCCCGCAGCCTTGGCGCGTTCGACGAATTCGAAAAACCGGTCGTTTTCAAAGAACAACTGCGAGATGAGGAATTCCGCGCCCGCATCGACTTTGAGTTTGACGTTGCGCAGATCTTCCTCGAGGCTTGCCGCCTCGACGTGCTTTTCGGGATAACACGCGGCGCCGACGCAAAAGTGATAGTTTCGCGCCAGCATGGCGATTAAATCGCTGGCATGAGCGAAGCCTCCCGATGCGGGTTCAAAAAGCGCGGCATCTTTGGGCGGGTCGCCGCGCAGGCCCAGCACGTTCTCAATGCCCGCGGCTTCCACGTCGTTGAGCACGCTGCGCAGCTGCGCGCGGCTGCTGCCGGCACACGTCACGTGCGCCATGACGTTCATGCCGATCTCGTTTTGAATCTGTTTGGAGACTTCCACGGTCCGGGCGCGCGTCGAGCCGCCCGCGCCGTACGTCACCGAAACGAAGGCCGGGCGCAAGGCTCGCAGGGTGCGGACGGTCTCGAGCAGATGCGCGTGAGCTTCGTCCGTACGCGGCGGAAAGAATTCGAACGAGAAGAACGGCCGCTGCGTCTCCAGCGCTTGGCTTATCCGCATGCCGCGCCATGTTATCGAAACGTCGAGACCAGGCCTCCGCAAACCAGCGCCCATCCGTCGACCATTACGAAGAGCAGCAGCTTCGCCGGCAGCGATATCACGGGCGGACTGAGCATGAACATGCCCAGGCCCATCAGGATCGAGGCAACCGCTAAGTCGATGGCAACGAAGGGCAGATAGAGCGCGAAGCCCATTGCGAATCCGTCACGCAGCTCGCCGACGACGAATGCCGGGACGACGACCAGGAGCGGCACGGCGGCAATCGGCTGTTGAGGCAAACGGGCGACGCGTTCGAACAGCTCCAGATCGCGGGCGCGCGTCTGGCGAAGCATGAACTGGCGAAGCGGGGTGCTCGCGCGCTCCAGAAATTGCGACTGCGTAAGCGCCCCTTTCGAATACGGCGTGAGCGCCTCGGTGGAAATGCGCGTAAGCGTCGGTGACATGACGATCGCGGTGAGGATGAGCGCCATGCCGGTCAGCACCGAGTTGGGCGGCAGCGCCGCCGCGCCGATGGCCGAGCGCACGAGCGACAGGACGACGACGATACGCGCGAACGACGTACACATGACCAGAACGAACGGGGCGGCGGACAACAGCGTAAGCGCCGCCAGCACGTCTAGCGGCAGCGTTCCCTGTGCGTGATTGGCGATGCGGAGAAGCGCGTCCATGCCCGCCAGCATGACGCTCGCGCGTTGCCGCGCGATGAACGCCGCGTGAGCGGCCTATGCGGGGTTCTGAATCAGCTCCGTCACGCGCACGCCGAAGTTGTCGTCGATTGCGACCACTTCGCCTCGCGCGACCAGTTTGTTGTTCACCAGCAGATCGACCGGGCCGCCGGCGAGCCGGTCCAGTTCGACGATCGAGCCCGTACCGAGTTTAAGAATCTCGGAAACCGGCAATTTGCATTTGCCCAGCTCCGCAGTGATCTGCAGCGACACGTTCATCAGCATGTCGAGGTTCTGCTGGTCCGCAACCGGCGAGGCGGCACGTTTTTGTTGAGACATCGTCGTCGTGATCTTCCTTTACGTCGGCGCGGTCACCGCGAAGGCCGCGCGGTCGCCCAACGCGCCGCATTCGCCGCGCGCCAGGGACACCGCGCCCGCCTTGAGCAGGCCGGGATCTCCTATCCTAGTCTTCATCGGCACGTGAGCACCCGGGCGTAAGTCCAGAAACTCCGCTGCGGCAAGGACCCCCCTTGCCAGTTCCACGCGCAGCTCGACCTCGATGCCGTCCAGATCGTTTGCGCGCAGCGTTTTCGCCGGGTATGCGTCGGGATCGCGGGACAGCGCGACGCCGATGCGCGCTTCCATCGGCCCTTCGACGAGCAGCTCGAAGTACGTGACGAAGCCGGAAATGTCAAGAATGCGTTCGGCGGGTTCGATGCCGGGGCCGCAGACGTGCGCGAGCGAGCCGCTCAGTGCGCCCGCCACGCGCGTCAATGTCTCTTCTTCGACCGCGGAAAGCGGCCGCGCACCCACGGGCGCCTCGCCGAAGGCACCTGCGGCCAGCGCGAGCGCGTCCGGCGCTCGCAGCACGATCGCCGCGTCGCACGCCGGCCCGCGCACGCGGTAGAACCGGCCGCTCGCGGTCAACGCGCGCCACGAAGCGGCATCGGGGACGATCGGTTCGGTGAGCTGCAGGCGGACCGGCTGCGCGAGGAGCGAGGCGAGCGTTTCGCGCACAGCGTTCGCCACCACACATGCAGCAGCGATCGGCAGCAGGGAGCGCGTGACGAAGCTTCCTTCACGGACGGACCTGCGCGCGCCGCATGCTGCTCGCGGAAAGGCCAAGAAGCGCAGCCTTCGCGCGCTCACTTGAGCAGATCCATCGCCGTCTTCTGCGTCCCGTCTTGCGCGCGCTGCGCGACGCGGATCGCGTCGAGCGAAAGATATGCCTCCTGAAGGCGTTCCAGGCCCGTATCGAGATCGATGCCGCTGCTTGCGCGAGAAAACGGCTGCAGCGGTCCGAAATTTCCGTCCTGCGGCCGGCCGATATGTGGAACCGCCGTTCCCGCAAATGCGTGCGAAGAGTCCAGGTTCTGCAGCTTCGTGCCCGCGGCAAAGCGCGCGAGCGCGATGCGCCCGAGTACACCGCGCTGCGTTACGAATGCGCCGCTCTTCGGATCGATTGCACGCCGCTCGTACGTCACGGAGCCGTCCGGTTCGACCGAAACTCCGTCCGTGAACCCGAGGGCCACGTCGGCAGGCTCGGCACGCAGCGGCGCAAGCGTCGAACTGGCGGCATTAAAGCCGAGCACGGCTCGTCCTTGGCGATCGACCAGCTCGCCGCCGCGCACGGCAAAGCCGCCGTCGCGCGTGAGCAGCCGTCGTCCGCCCGCGCCTTCAATCAAAAAATATGCGTCGTTCGGAGCTGCGACGCTGAGGGGATCGAGCGTCTTTACCTGCGTTTGCGGCACAGCGACATCCGGCATGGATGCGGACGCTCCCGGCGTGTATGCCTCGAGCACGTCGCGCTCGCGTGACGCAACCGCGTCAAATGCGCGCGCCAGCCCATCGGAGATCGTCATGCGTGCTCCCGCGTCGACGTGTGGAGCGCGATGCCCCGCCTTGCCAGGGCGAAGCGAGCCTGCAGCAGCGCCGCAGAAACGTCGCGCTGCACTTTCGCGCTGCAAATCGCGACGACGTGAAGACCGGAGCCGGTACTGCGAATGAGCAAATGCACGCGCGCACCGCCCGCGTCGACGCAGAGCGATGCTCTGGAAACGCCCGGCGCCCGCCGAAGCGTGCGTTCGATTCGCCGCGCGAGCGTCGTCGGCAGCGCGCGCCGCTCGCCGGGAGCGCCTACCGGTGCGTTGCGCCGCGGCCGGCCGTTAGCGGGTTGGGTGCGATGCAATTCGTGAATCGTCGCGGCTTCGCGCGCGGCCCCGTGCCGCACGACGGGCGGCCGGCAATCGCTCGAGCGCGCTGCGGACGATTCGCGCGGCTTGGCTTGGCCTTCCCCGTACAGCGCCGAGTACCACGCCTGCGAGAGCGAGCGGCGATCGATGCACGCGACCGGGGCGGCGAGCATGCCGAGTTGCGACTGCATGTCGATTGTCATGACCGCAGCCTACGCCGCGGCGATGACTGCGGGCGATCGCCGGTGTTACTGAAACATGACGCCGGGATCTTCCGTGCGCCGCCGGAAGCGCCCGTCGTCGAAGGCGGCCGTTTTTGCCGCGTATATCTTCGCATTCGCCTCGTCGATCGTTATGACGAAATTCTTCAGCACGCCCATACCGATGTTTCCGGCGTCGAAGCGATCGGCAAAAGCGCCCCGATCGCTCATCATGATGCTCGCGTAGCGATTGTAAAAGTTGAACGGCCCGAACTCGAGCTCGTCGACGTAACCGAAGGCCGCGCGGGCCGACCCGCCCACGCCGTAGTTGTTTGCCGGCCGCTCGCGGTCTTCCAACGGAACCACGTACGGATGCGCGGCCATGAACGGCGAGTAGAGCAGCATCTCGGTGCTGTTGCCGGTATCGACGACGAACGTGCCGTCGACGCGGTTGACGCTGCCGGGCAGCTCGATCAGCCCGCGATCGTTGTCGAAGGCGATCGGCGCGCCGGACGTCTTGAGCGAACCGGGCTTGCCGAACGTCATCGTGCGCGAAACCGGATCGATCGTGACTTCGGCGGATGCGAAGAACGGGTAGCCCAATACGCCGTCGGCCCCTCCCGTCGCCGCGCTCAGATCCAGTACGGAGACCGAATGCACGGGAACCGAAACGCCGCCGATCTGCAAAGAATCGAGCTCGGCAAAGCCCAGGCCGCCGGTACGGCTCGCGCCCGCGACCTCCAGGCGGCCCGCCGCGTTCAGATGCTGTTCGCGGGCAACTTGCGAGTCCAGCGCGATCATTTGCGCGCCGGTATCGAGCAGAAAGGTGTACTCCTTGCCCCCGATCCGGACGGGCACGTACAGGTGACCCTGCTCCTCGCGAATCGGAACGGTGACCGGTTTATCGGTTTGCACGACGGTCGAGGCCGGAAGCGCAAAGACCGACTGCGCTATCGGACCATCGACGACCACGCGGCGCGTGTAGTGCGTCACGTCGTACGCTCGATCGCCGTTGGAATCGACCTCCCGCGCCGAAACGAGCGCTCCGTGAAACACGGAATAGCCGTAATAATCTTCGGTTGCGATCCCGTCGTCCTGATCGTAGGCGATCCGATCGATCATCCCGGTGCGATCGTCTATGTACACGGTTTCGCGCTGCCCTTGCGGCGGATCCACTTCGACGGCGTACGCCGAACGTTCCGGGTCGAGCTGTACCCGGCCGTCGAGTTTATCGTACTGCGGCTGTAAGACGAAGTCGCCGTTCTCGATGAAGCCCTGGGTGCGTTGATGCCGCGCCAGGACGCCGCGCAGTTCGCGGACGTTCCCCGTCTCGTTCACGACGTACGTCCGATCGCCCAACCGGATGATGCGAACCACGTGCGAGGCCAGCTCGTCGTCTTCGCGGGAGTCCGGGCCGCTGCTCCAATGATGGAACGCGCCGATCAGACCTCCCCCAACGATCGAGCCCGCGATTTCGATCGACTTCGCGGCGCGCAGATGCAGTGCGGACACCGCGGCTTTGCGCGCCTGCAAGACGGTGTCGAGCGTGGGAAGCGCGGAGGGCGCAGCCGCGTCCGGCGCTGCCGCTACGTTCGCAAGAGCGACGGCAGCCGCCGCAAAAAGCAGACTACTGCGCTTTGTACCGGCGGTAGCTTTGGAGCACGTTTTGAACGTAGGACTGCGTTTCGGCATAAGGCGGAACGCCGCCATACTTCTCTACGGCCTGCGGTCCAGCATTGTAGGCGGCGACCGCGAGCTGCATGTCGCCGTGAAAGCGGTCGAGCAAGCCCCGAATATACCTGGTTCCCGCCCAGACGTTTTGCGTGGGATCGTACGCGTTCGTAATGCCCAGGCCGGCAGCCGTACCGGGCTCGAGCTGCATCAACCCTTGAGCGCCGGTTCGCGACGTCGCGTTGGCATCGAAGCCGGACTCGTTTGCGATAATCGCCTTCACGAGCGCCGGATCGACTTGCCACGTCCCCGCATTGGCGTCGACGAGCCGCTCGATCTGGGCCGGGGGCACGATCGCGGGCACTTGCGAACCGGATTCCTGTGCGAGCGCGGTTTGCGCGGGTGCGTCGCTCGTATTCATCGCCGAAGCGAGCGCGTCCGAAAAGGACGACGCGGGCGGCGCGGGAGCCGGGTCGATTCGCTGGGCGATCTCGGCGATGCGCGCAGTGACTGCGGCAAGGTCGGCGGTTATGTCCATGGCGTTCACCTCACTCTATCGGCAAGAGCGCGCAAGGACGCGAGCGTGGCGACGGGCCGGCTCGGCCGCTCGTCCTGACGCAGGAAAGCCTCAATCGCCGGCTCGGCCGCAACGGCCTGCGAAACCGCGGGATCGGCGGGCACGATGCCGACGTCCC
>Ga0070738_10006301_pt1 | contig 12538 bp, 13 predicted proteins | sample Coa_R2_2_FD_66446 | JGI IMG/M metagenome (GOLD analysis project Ga0070738, IMG submission 66446) | Surface soil microbial communities from Centralia Pennsylvania, which are recovering from an underground coalmine fire - Coalmine... | ecosystem: Environmental > Terrestrial > Soil > Unclassified ... | reverse complement strand
GTTGGAAGTGCGGGCCACCGGGCGCCGTCCGGAGCGATGGCTGCCGGCCGTTGCGCGCATGCTCGGAACCGAGGTGGATTTGACGCAGTGGTACGCTCGGACGAAGGGCGACCCATGGCTCGCGCGGCTCGCGCGTCTGTTGCGCGGCGTGAAGCCGCCGCGTTATCCGACGCTCTGGGAAGCCTGCGCTCACGCGATTGTGTTCCAGCAGATCTCGATCCACGCCGCGGCGGCGATCATGCGCCGCGCCGTCGAAGCGCTCGGCCAACGGCTCGAGGTTCCGGGCGTGGCCTGCGTTGCGTTTCCCGGTCCGCAGCGCTGGCTAGCAGCTTCCGACGACTTCCTTCGCGCGGCCGGCATCTCGGCGAACAAAATCGCGCATCTCAAAAGCGCGGCGCGCACGATCGAATCGGGATCGCTCGACGAAGCCCTTCTCCAGGCGCTGCCGACCTCCGAGGCGGCGGCGCGCCTGCTGGCGATTCGCGGAATCGGTGCCTGGAGCGCCGCAGTGATACTGCTGCGTGGAATGGGACGGCTCGACACCTTTCCGCTGCGCGACTCCGGTGTCGCGCGCTCGCTCGCGCTGCTCTCGGGCGACGAGCGCTTAGATCAGGGGCAGCTGCTCGAGCGGCTCGGCGATCTGCGCGGCATGCTCTATTACCATCTCTTGCTTGGCCGCGTTCGCAATCTCGTGCCGCGCTGACTAGCCTCCCTGGATGACGACGCGATTCGACGCAGCTTGCCAAACGACGGCGGAGAGCGCTCCGAAGAGCGCGAGCCAGGCTACCTGCGTTGCGATGCTCGCGGCCCATTGCGCGGGGGGAATGACTCCGACGTAGATCAGCAGCGGCGTCGAATAGATCGCTGCGAACGGCAACGCAAAGACGATGCGGCCGAGGATGCCGGGGAAGAGCGTCAGCGGAATGATCTGACCCGAGAGCAGATCCGAGACCCAGCGAACGATGAGCTGCGCGGCAAAGGTCTCCAGCGTCCAAAATGCGATGCAATTCATCAAAAAGTTCAAGAAAAAATTCACGCAGTAGCCGACGGCGAAGGCGAGCAGAAAGGCCGCGAACGTTGCCGGTGAGGGAACGTCGATGCGGACGAGCAGCAGCGCGCACAGCAGCGACGGGATGACGAGAATTGCGTGAAGCAGCGTTTGGCCGAATCCGTCGCTAAAGAAGTAGAGGGGGACGCTGATCGGCTTCATGAGATCGGTCGCAATCGTCCCCTCGCGGATGCGTTCGCGGATCAGTCGCGTTCCGTCTACCTCGAGGATCAGCGACATCAGCATCGCGACCGTTGCGTAGGTAATCATGCTGTGGAGCGGCAGATTCATCGGCGCGGCGTTCTGCGCGTAGAGCGCCGTCCAAAGCGCGCGCAGGATGTAAACGCGCAGCACGAGCGAGCCGATCTCGGTGACGACCTCGACGCGGTACGTGGATTCGCGCGAGAACGCCTTGCGCGCGAACTCGACGTAAGGCGCCGCCGCCGCGGCCCTAACCACCCTTCTGGCGTTTGATCGCCTGCTGCCGGCGTTGCTCCATCTCTTCCAGCTCCAGCATCATCACGTCCACGACTTTGTCCACCTGCGTTGCTTGCGTCGGCGGCGGCTCTTCGCCGGAACGCAGTTTTCCCCGCACGGGCCCCAGCGCGGCCGCCGGCTTGACGTTGCGGTGCTCTTCGAGCGCGGCATCCTGCGCGTGGGCTCTGCGCAGAAACTTCGCGTACGCCTGCGCGGCGTTTGAGGCCGCGGCGCCGTCATTCTCGACGTTGAAGACGGCGGCAAGATGCTCGATTTGCGCCTTGGGCAGTCCGCGGACGTGCTTTGTCGCTTCGATGGTCTCGCCCGGAGCGACGCCGCTTCCATCGTCGATTCGCGCCCCGTTGAAAATTCGCGCGCCGCTTGCGATGAAGCAGCCGCTGCCGATCGTGGCACCCGCGATGTAGGCGTGAGGACCGACGATGCAGCGATCGCCGATCGCCAGTGGATGCTGCAGCGCGCTCCCGCCGCTCGCCCGCAGGACGGCATTTTCCATCACGACGGTTTCGGCGCCGATCGTAACGGGCGCGCCTTCGGCGGTGACGACCGTGCCGTGCAGGATCGCACAGTCGGCCCCGATCGTAACGTCGCCGCTGATCGTGGCGCTGGGCGCGACGTAGGCGCTTGAGTGGATCTTCGGACGTTTCGTTCCGCTTGAAAGAATCATCGGGCATCCTCCTCCGCGCGGCGTCCGTATCCCTCGACGTAGATCCGGCGGATGATCGACTCGAGATCGGGCTCTTCCAGGCTGACGTCTTCGACGCGATAACGTTCACTCGCTTGCCGTACCAGCAGGTCGGCCCGCTGCACGTTGCGGTCGAAACGAAAGCGCGCGGTCGAGTCCTCGACGCCGGCGAGCTGCGCGCCGTCGAGGTGCGGAGCGGCGATCGGCTCGCTGAAGCGCACGACCAGCGTGCGAAAAGCCCCGTACTCGCTCTTGATTCGGTCGACGTCGCCGTCGTAGATCAAGGTCCCGTGGTCGATGAGCACGATGCGCCGGCAGAGCCGCTCGACGTCGGCCAGATCGTGGGTCGTCAGCACGATGGTCGCGCCCCGTTCGGCGTTGATGCGCGCGATGAACTCGCGAATGGCCTGCTTCGCGACGACGTCGAGTCCGATCGTGGGCTCGTCGAGATAGACGATCTTGGGGCTGTGCAGCAGCGCGGCGGCGAAGTCGCCGCGCATCCGCTGCCCCAGGGAGAGCTGGCGGACCGGCGTGCGCATGAAACTCTCCATCTCCAAGATGTCGACGAACTCGGCGAGATTGCGGCGGTACTGATCGCGCGGTACGCCGTAGATGGCGCGCAGCAGCTCGAACGATTCCACCAAGGGAAGATCCCAATACAGCTGGCTGCGCTGACCGAAGATCACGCCGATGTTGCGTGCGTTCTCCTTGCGCTGCTTCCACGGCACCAGCCCCGCGACGCGAACCTCGCCCGACGTCGGCACCAGAATGCCAGTCAGCATCTTGATCGTCGTGGATTTGCCGGCGCCGTTGGGTCCGATGTACCCGACCAGCTCGCCCGGCTCGAGGGAAAAGGACACGTCGTCGACCGCGACGCGCTCTTCGTACTCGCTCGAGAAAAACGAACGCAACGCGCCGAGCGTACCGGACGCGCGCTTGCGAGAACGAAATACTTTGCGCAGATCGCGCGTGGTGACGATTGGCAGGAGCCCAGGCTTCGGCACTGCATACTCCTTCTCCGGTGATCGTCGCGATATCGAATCAATACGGAAGCGGCGCGCTCGAGATCGCGCGGGGCGTCGCCGCCGCGCTGGGTTACGAATACGTCGACGAGCAACTGCCGGTCGTGGTGGCGAAGCGTTTGCGCGTGACGCCGCAAGCGGTCGAAGAGAACGAAGACGCCGCGCCGACGCTGGGCGAGCGTTTTCTCGTGGGTCTGGAACGGGCGACGCCCGAACTGGCGGCGGCGTCGGCGACCGAACCGTTCGACGAAGAACTGCTGCGGGCGGTACGCGAGGCGGTTCGCGAGTACGCGTCGCGCGGCAACGCCGTCATCGTCGGACGGGGCGCGGCCGCGATCTTGGGAGACCGTCCCGACGTCCTGCGCGTCTTCATCTATGCGCCGCGCGAATGGCGCATCGCGAACGCCGCGGCGACCGCGGCGGTTTCCCGCGATGTCGCGCAAGCCGAGGTGGATCGCGTCGACCGGGCGCGGGCCGGCTATTTGCGGGATTGGTACGGCCTGGAGTTCGGCGATCCGCGCAACTACGATCTGTGCGTCGACGCCTCGAGACTGTCGGTGCCGCAATGTACCGCGGCGATCGTCGCCGCAGTCCAGTCCAAAGAGCGCTCGCCGTCCTGACGCACGCGCAATCGGCACCCCGGCGCGGGTCCGAAGGACGCGGCTCGATTCTGGCGGCGCTGCGCTACCGCGACTTCCGTTTGCTCTGGTTCGGTCTTCTCGTTTCCAATCTCGGAACGTGGATGCAGTTCACCGCCATGGGTTTTTACGTGGCCCGGATGGCCGGAACGCAGCATCAGGCTGCGCTCGATCTGGGCATCCTCGGCGCGGCGCGCGCCGTTCCGGTCATTCTGCTTTCGCCCTTGGCCGGAGTCGCGGCCGACAAACTTCCGCGCCGCCGGGTCCTAGTGGCCACGAATACTACGATGGCCTTCGCGGCACTGCTGCTCGCAGTGCTCGCCGCAGCGCATCGGCTGGAAATGGTCGGACTGGTCTGCATCTCCGCGTTGAATTCGGCCGCGAACGGATTCGATTCGCCCGTCCGCCAGAGCTGGGTTCCGATGCTCGTCGACCGGCGGTACGTCGGCAACGCCGTGGGTCTCAACTCCGTCGCGTTCAACGCGCCGGCCGTGATCGGACCGGCGCTGGCGGGCCTGCTGATCGTTTGGATCGGCGTCGCGGGCGCATTTTACTTCAACGCGGCGGCGACCCTCGCGGTCGTGGTCGCGGTGCTCATGATGCGGCCATCGCCGCCGTCGGCCGCCGGCGGCGAACCGGCGCTTGCCGCGATGCGCGAGGGGATCGTCTTCATCGCGCGCCATCCTGCTTTGCGCTGGATCGTGCTCTCGCAATTCGCGACTGCGTTGCTGACGCGGCCGTACGGACAGCTCATTCCCGCGTTTGCCGTCAACGTGTTGCACTCCGGCGCGCGCGGGTTGGGCTGGGCGGTCTCGGCAATCGGAATCGGCGGTTTCGGCGGAGCGCTCGTCACGGCGTATTTCGCGCAGCGCGAACGACGCTCGAAGCTCTGGCTGCAGTCGGGACTTCTCATGTCCGCCGGAATCTTCGCGCTGGCCTTCGTGCCGCGCCTTTGGTCGGCGCTGCCCGTGCTCTTCGCGATCGGCGTCGGAACGCTGGCGTTTCTCGGTGCGACCAATACGCTGATCCAAACGCTTTCGCCCGACGAGGTTCGCGGCCGCGCGCTTTCGGTATATACGATGATCGCGATCGGCATCGTGCCGCTCGGAGCGCTCGTCGACGGCGCGATCGCTTCGGCGATCGGCCTTCGCGCGACGTTCGCACTCGCCGGAGCGCTGTGCGTCGCGCTGTTCGCGGCGATCTGGTTCTTACGCCCAATCGTTCGAACCATATAGAACGAAAAAGCGAGCCGCGAAACTTCGCGACTCGCTAAAATTCCGCTCAGAATGCTGAGCGGAATCTCGTCGGTCGGACCTAGGATGCCTTCTTGCGTCGTGCCTTGCGGCGAACGACTTTGCGGGCCACTTTGCGGCGAACCGCTTTGCGGGCGACTTTACGTCGAACCGCTTTGCGGGCCACTTTGCGGCGAACCGCCTTGCGGGCGACCTTACGTCGGGCCTTCTTACGAACGACCTTACGAGCTACTTTGCGGCGGACCGCCTTGCGCGCGACCTTGCGTCGCACTTTCTTGCGAACCGCTTTGCGAACCAACGCTACGGCGACCGCTTTTTTCACGGCCGCTTTACGAGCGGCGGCTATCTTTCGAACTGCCATCGTTGGTACGTGCTGTCCTTTCTCTGGTCGAGCAACCGACCAGGGGTGTTGCCTACCTTATACAGTATTACGAGCTTCAATGCAAGTTTTTGCCGATGACGGCGCGCGCATCGACGTGCGCGTCGGCGGTCGTGACGGCGATTGCGCGGTCGTTCTGATCCACGGATTTCCGTTGACGCGCGAGATCTGGACGGCGCAGTTCGAGGCCGCGTCGCGCAGCCGGCGCGTCGTTCTTCCAGACTTGCGCGGCTTCGGATCGTCGAGCGTTGCGCAAGGTCCGTATCTGATGGAGCGGCTCGCCGCCGACGTCGCGGCGGTACTGGACGCTTTGGGAATCGAGCGCGCCGCGATCGCCGGACACTCGATGGGCGGATACGTCGCGATGGCGTTCGCGCGCATGTATGCCGAGCGTGTCGCCGGCATCGCGCTCGTGGCAAGCCGCCTGCGCGCCGATACGCCGCAAGAGGCTGCAGCGCGGCGCGAACTCGCGGATCGAGTCGAGCGAGAAGGCAGCATCGCGCCGGCGGTGCAGGCGTATCTACCGCGGATGATTGCGCGCCCGCCGTCCGCGACGCGGCCGGAACTTCTCGAAGAAATCGAGCGAATTTCCGCCCGAAACTCGGCCGGCGGAGCGGCGGCGGCGCTGCGTGGAATGGCCCTGCGGTCGGCATCGGACGATATCGCGGAAGATCTCGACGTGCCGATGGCAATGATTGCCGGCGCCTGCGACGCGATCGTCGGGATCGACGAAGCGCGCGCGGTCGCCGGCTCGTTTGCGCGCGGGCGGCTGTACGTTTGCGAACGTAGCGGTCACCTGCCGATGCTCGAGGAGCCCGAGTGCGTCAGCCGCGCGCTGGCGTCCTGGCTCGAGGCGGCGCGTTAGCGAATGACGGGGTAGTTCGAGCGGCGCCGGAACAGACTGTAGAGGAAGAAGGCGCCGACCCCGATCGCTGCGATCACGGCCGCGACGAAGACGATCTTCAAGATGAAGAAGCCGATCACGACGACGACGATCGCAGCGGTCACGACGGCGGTGAGCTTGAGGAAGAGCGCGAGTAGAGGGTTCTTCATGGTCACCTTCAGGTACCGAGGCGCGGCGCCCGAGGTTTCAGCCGGCGTCGAGCCGCGCTAAGGCGAGCGTGCCCGCGGCGATCGATCCGCCGGTATCGATTCGTCCGTCGGCGAGCATCGCACGGAACGCCGGCAGCGGCACGAGCTCGACCTCGAGATGTTCGGTTGGGTCGAGCCGGAGCTCGCCGGCCTTGCGTGCGCCGCGCGCTATATAGACGTAGACGCGCGCCGTCGACCGCACCGGCTCGGCGAAGAACTCTCCCGCCGGCTCGCACCGGCGGGCGCGATATCCCGTCTCTTCGGCAAGTTCGCGCAAGGCGCAGTCGCGTGGATCTTCGCCGTCGTCCAGCGTTCCCGCCGGAAGCTCGAGGTGAATCGAATCGGCGCCGTAACGGTATTGGCGAACCAGGACGACCGAGTCGTCGTCGGTGAGCGCGAGGACGGCGACGTATCCGCGAGATTCGCGGACGTAGTACTCCGGTACGATCGTGCCGTCGGGGAGTTCCAGCTCGTCGGCGCGCAATCGAAGGTGCGGCGAGTCGACGACGTATCGCGACGCACGCAGGCGCCACCCAGGTTTTTCCATCGAACTTCCCTGGAGTGTATGGCGAAGCGTTTACGGCTCCTCTCGCGAAGGAGGCGGCGGTGGCGGAGAATTTGTTGATCGTCGGCGGCGGGACGATGGGATCGGGTATCGCGCTCGTCGGCGCGCGCGCCGGCTTGCACGTGACCGTCGTCGAACCGCAAGCCGGCGTGCGCGAACGCGGCGTCGCGAATCTCGAGCGGGAAGCGCAACGGCTCGGGGACCCGGCCGCCGCGGAGCGCATCGCGTGGGCGGCTTCGGTTCCCACTTCGTCCGATGCCGAGATCGCGATCGAAGCCGTGACCGAACGGTTCGACGTCAAGCGCGACGTGTTTCTCGCGCTCGCCGCGGCGCTCTCGCCGCAAGCGATCCTAGCGACCAACACCTCGTCCCTCTCGGTCGGCGAACTCGCCGACGTCGTCCCCAATCCCGATCGCGTCCTGGGGCTTCATTTCTTCAATCCGCCGATCCGAATGGAGCTGTTGGAAGTCGTCGGTGCGCCACAGACCGGCGACGACGCACTCGAACGTGCTTTCGAGTTCGCCCAACGGATCGGCAAGACGGCGGTGCTCGCCGCCGACACTCCCGGCTTCATCGTCAACCGCGTCGCGCGCCCCTATTACCTGCAGGCGCTGCGCGCGCTCGAGCGTGGAATCGCCTCGGCGCAAGAGCTCGACGCGCTCGCGCGCGCCGCGGGTTTTCGGATGGGGCCCTTCGAGCTGATGGATCTCATCGGCCTCGACGTCAATCTTGCCACGACGCAATCGATCTACGCGCGAACGCAAGCCCCCCGCTTTGCACCCGTGGAGCTTCAGCGGCAAATGGTCGAGCAAGGACTCTTGGGCCGTAAAACGGGCGAAGGCTTTTACGTTTATCGCGAGGGGCCGCCGCAGCGTTTCGACGCCGCGCCAAGCGCGGGCGCCGCGGGCCAGATAGACGACGAGCTCGTGGCAGTCGTAGGATTCGGAACGCGCGCCGACGAGTTTTGCGAACTCCTCGAGCAGCATTATTCCGACGTCACGCGGATCGAAAACGACGAGTTTCTCGACGAGATCCCGCTCGACGCAACCATCGTCGTCGACGTCGGCGACGGTTCGTCGGATCGCGGCGAAATCGTTGCCGAACTCGACTCGTTGCTGGGGGCGGAGGCCGTCTTTTTCGCCGACGCCTACGCTACCGATCTCGAGGCGTGCGCGCGCAAACTGCGCCATCCCCAACGGGTGGTCGGCTACGGCGTGCTCGGCGCGCTGAGCGCGCAGAGCGCCGTTGAGATCGCCGATACGGAATCGGTCTCCGACGACGCGCTCGAGCTGGCGCAAGAGCTCTTTGCCGCCATCGGCAAAGGCGCGGTGCTGGTCGAGGACGCGCCCGGCCTCTTCTTGGGGCGTACGCTCGGTTCGATCGTCAACGAAGCGATGACGGTCGTCGCCGAGGATATCGCCGGCGCCGACGACGTCGACACCGCGATGCGTCTGGGCGCAAACTACCCGATCGGGCCGATCGCCTGGGGACGCGAGATCGGCGGCGCGCGCCTGCGCCGCATTCTGCAGCGTCTCGCCGGCGCCGAAGGCGAAGCGTTCGCTCCGCATCGTTCGCTGTGGATGCTCGACCTCGCGGAAACGGCGGACGAGGAGGCGCAGCAACCCGAAGAGGCGCCGCAATGACCCGCGAAGTCTGGATCGTCGATGCGGTACGCACGCCGATCGGGCGTTACGGCGGAAAGCTTGCGAACGTCCGTCCCGACGATCTTGCGGCCGCCGTCCTGCGGGCGTTGATCGAACGCACCTCAATCGCGCCGGAAGCGATCGACGACGTCTACCTCGGCGCGGCGAATCAGAGCGGCGAGGATAACCGCAACGTCGCGCGCATGGCAGCGTTGCTGTCGGGATTGCCCGTCGAAGTGCCCGGCGTCACCGTCAACCGTCTCTGCGGCTCGAGCCTGCAAGCAATTAACTCCGCCGCGCAAGCGATTGCGTTCGGCGAAGGCGACCTCATGATCGCGGGGGGCGTCGAGTCCATGACCCGCGCGCCCTACGTTTTGCTCAAAAGCGAAAAGCCGTTCGGCCGCGACGCGCAGCTCTTCGACACGGTGCTCGGCTGGCGCATGATCAATCCGAGAATGCCCGCCCAGTGGACGATCTCGCTCGGTGCGACGGCGGAAAAGGTCGCGGAACGCTACGGAATCACGCGCGAGGAGCAAGACGCATTTGCGTTGGAGTCGCAGCGGCGCTGCAACGCGGCGATACGGAGCGGCGCTTTTGCCCCTGAGATCGTCGCGGTAACCCTTCCGGGCAAGGACGGCGAATCGTTTGCAACCGACGAGCACCCGCGCCCGCAGACGACGGCCGACGCGCTCGCACAGTTGGCTCCGGCGTTTCGCGACGGCGGGACGGTTACCGCCGGTAACTCGTCGGGCATCAACGACGGCGCGGCCGCAGTGCTGCTCTGCGAGGCCGATGCCGCACGCCGCCGCGGTCTCGTGCCGATGGCGCGCTTCGTCGCATGCGCGTCGGCAGGCGTTGCGCCGGACGTAATGGGAATCGGACCAATTCCGGCGACGCGCAAGGCGCTGGCACTCGCCGGAATTGCGACGACGCAGCTGGACCTCGTCGAGATCAACGAAGCCTTTGCCGCGCAGGCGATTGCCTGCATGCGCGAGCTCGAGCTCGATCCGCAGATCACCAATCCCAACGGCGGCGCGATCGCGCTTGGCCATCCCCTCGGCGCGAGCGGGGCGCGGATCGTCACGACGCTGCTGCACGAACTGCGACGGCGAAACGGCCGGTATGCGCTGGCGACGATGTGCGTCGGCGTCGGCCAGGGCATCGCAACGGTATTCGAACGGGTAGAGTTGAAGGCAGCGAGATGACGACGGCTACGACGACCACCAAAACGCAACTCCTCGTCGGCGGCACTTGGCGCGACGCTTCCGACGGCGCCACGTACGAAGATCGCAATCCCGCCACCGGCGCGAAGCTCGCCGACGTCGCGGACGCGACGCGCGAGGACGTCGATGCGGCGATCCTGGCGGCGCGCCGGGCGTTCGACGGCGGCCGGTGGCCGACGATGGCGGCGTCGCGGCGTGCGAAGATCGTCTACAAGTTGGCGCAGCTCGTTGCCGAGCGAGCGGGCGAGATCGCGTTGCACGAAGTGCGCGATAACGGCAAGACGCTGGCAACGGCGAAGGGCGAGCTCGGCGCAATCGTCGATTGTTTCGAATTCTATGCCGGCGCTGCGACGAAGAATTACGGCGAGACGTTGCCGCCGCCGATCCCGACGATCCTCGCCAATACCGTCCGCGAGCCCGTCGGTGTGGTCGGCGCAATCGTGCCGTGGAACTTTCCGCTGCTCTTGGCATCGTGGAAAGTCGCGCCGGCGCTCGCCGCCGGCTGCACCGTCGTGCTCAAGCCCTCTTCGGTGACGCCGTTGACGGCGCTGGATCTCGGCAGCATCGCGCTCGAGGCCGGCGTCCCCGAAGGCGTGCTCAACGTGCTCACGGGATCGACGCGGCCGATCGGCGCGTGGATGGTCGAGCATCCCGGGATCGACAAGATCGCTTTCACCGGTTCGACGGCTACCGGAAAGCACGTTGCCGCATCGGCGGCGCAGACGCTCAAACGCGTTACGCTCGAGCTCGGAGGGAAGTCGCCGTCGCTGGTCTTCGACGACGCCGATCTGGACGCGGCGGTCGCCGGCGCGCTCTACGGAATCTATTACAACGCCGGGCAGTGCTGCGAAGCGCGTTCGCGCATTCTGCTGCAATCGGGGATCTACGAGCGCTTCGTCGCGCAGTTTGCCGAGAAGGCGACGAAGCTGCGCGTGGGCGACCCGGAGAATCCGCAGACGCAGATCGGCGCCATAACGCTGGGCGACCAATACGAAAAGATTCGGGAGTACTGCGAGGTCGGCCGGTCCGAGGGCGCGCGCGCGATCTTCGGCGGCGGTCCTCCCGAGCTTGGCGACTCTTTCGCAAACGGAATGTTTTGGAGTCCCACCGCCTTCGAGGCGGAGAGTTCGCATCGTATTGCCCGCGAAGAAATCTTTGGCCCGGTCGCGACGTTCGTGCGCTTCAACGACGAAGCGGAGGCGATCGCACTTGCAAATGCAAGCGAGTACGGCCTGGCGGCGAGCGTTTGGACGAATAATTTAGGCCGCGCCAATCGCGTCGCGCGCGCAATCCGCAGCGGCTCGGTTGCGATCAATACGCCGTACGCCGTCTTCCCCGGCGTGCCGTTCGGCGGTTTCAAAGAATCGGGGTATGGGCGCGAGCTGGGGATGGAGACGATGCGGCTCTACACCGAAACCAAAAGCCTTCTCACGTACGTCGGGGAGAAAGCGATGGACCCGTTCGGGGTAAACGCGTGAGCATGGACGGTCCGCTGCGTATCGGCGAACGGTACAGCACGACGTACGGCACGCTGTGGAAGGACGGAACGTATTTTCCGCGCGGGACGGAGGTCAGCGTCGTCGGCCTGCATCTCGATCAGGGCTTCTGCGTGCGGTTCCCGGCAACGCGGGCGCAAGAGCCGCTCGAAACGTGGGAGGATTGGAGCGAAGTCGACTTCCTGGCCGAGGCCGGCTCGGTAGAGCCGCCGGCACGTCCGCTATCGACGGCGGTGCTCGCCGAGGCGCGCGACGTTCTCTCCGAAGCCGAAGACGGCTGCCACCTGCATCTCCACGACGACGAATAAGAACGCGGCGGCGTTCCGACCTTCGCGGCCGCCGGCGCTCGTCGCGCCGGATCGAATGGTCGCTACTGCGTTCCGAGAAAGATCGTCGAGTTCTGCCAGACCGCCCAGCCGGCGCACTCGGACGATTCAATGCTGTGACTGATCACCGCGACCCAGCAGTACGTCTTCGACGGCTTGAGGTCTTTGAAGTGCGCGTAACCTTTTTTGTTGGTGGGCACCGTATCGAAGGGCGTTCCCGGACGCGGACTCGCCGGATTCTGCGGCGTAGATTCTTCGACCGGAATATTTGCGGCGGGAGTGCCGGCGATCGTCACCTGAACCAGCGCTTTCTTAATTGAAGGGTTCGGACTCGGCGAGACCGGCGGCGAAGACGGCGGTGTGGTCGTCGATCCGCTGTTGCAGGCGGCAATCGCGAGCGCTGCGATAGCCAACGCAAAGAGGAGGCGTTTGGGCATGGGCGGGTCGCTTCGACGCCTCGGCGCGAGCATCCGTTTCACGCCGACGCGCAAAGATGAAAGTAACGTTGCGATTTTTGCTCGAGCGCCGCGTAGTACTCGCGAAAGAGCGCGGCGGCCGCCGTTCCGGGCCAGTGCGCCGGCAGCAGCTCGCTCGGTAGTCCGGGGTCGAGATAGGCGAATTTTCGGTAATTGTGGACCAGCCAAAGCCGTTCGACCAGCGCCGCCTCGTCCGT
>Ga0070738_10006299_pt1 | contig 12541 bp, 9 predicted proteins | sample Coa_R2_2_FD_66446 | JGI IMG/M metagenome (GOLD analysis project Ga0070738, IMG submission 66446) | Surface soil microbial communities from Centralia Pennsylvania, which are recovering from an underground coalmine fire - Coalmine... | ecosystem: Environmental > Terrestrial > Soil > Unclassified ... | reverse complement strand
TGTTGTCGACGATCATGACCATCTTCGCCGGCAGGGCGCTCAGCGCGTACGCGATGCCGCTCTTGCCCGTCGGCGTGAACGTGCCGGTGGTCATCGTGCCCTGGATCTGGTTCAAGTTGATCCCGACGCCCGCGCCGTATGCGCCCGCCGCGGTCTGGATCGCCGTCATGCCCGCCGCGCAGAACGCGTTCTCGTCGAGGCACGCGAAGCTCCCCGCCGTGTCGGCGTATTCGAACGCGTAGCCGCCCGTGTTCGTCATCCCGATGACCGACTGGTACTTGGTCGGGTTGAACGGGATGGCGGTCGCGGCGGCCGTGATCGTGGGCGCCGTCGCGGTCGCAGGCATGCACTCGACCGTGGCCGTGCCGGCCCCGGAGCTCGACGACGTCGATCCCGCCCCGGAGCTCGACGAGCTGCCCGCCCCCGAGCCGGACCCCGAGCTCGACGAGCCCGTCCCGGAGCTCGATCCGGTGGATCCCGAGCTGCCGTGACCCGAGCTCGATCCGGAGGTCGTGCCCGAGCTGCTGCCGGAGTTCGTCCCCGAGCTCGTTCCGGACGTCCCCGACGAGCCGGAGCTCGCCGTCGAGCCGCCCGAAGACGACGTCGTGCCCATGTCCCCCGCGTCATCGAAAGGCGGATTCGACAGGCTGTTGCACGCGCTCATCGCTCCGACGACCCACCCAGCGGCCGCGGCCACGCCGAGCGGCACCGTCCATGTGAATTTGATCGACATGAGTCGCTCCTGTCTGCCGAAAATTGCCGTGGAACTGCTCGATGCGAGGGGAGATGAGACTTGCGTGCCGCCACCCATTAAGGGCTTAAGCCGATGGGGCGTAGCCGGTGGCGTCGGTATGGTGCACGATTCGTCTCCGAACGGCTCACCGGAAGTTTCGATCCGGGGCTGCTGCGGGTTATTTCGTGAGCCGCCCGGAGCTCGACCGGTGACTATGGGTCACTAACGGGGATCGACGCTTTTGAAGAACGCGGAGCTGGCTGAATGAATCGACGCGCGGTGTTCGGAGCAGGCACCGCCCTGCTCGGAGTGGTGGTCGCCTGCAGCAGCAACAGCGGCACGGACCCCGGCTTCGGCGACGACGCAGGCAGCGCCAGCGGCGTCACCAGCGGCCCCGGCGGTTCGAGCTCGGGTCGCCCGTCGACGAGCTCGGGCGGCGGGTCGCCGTCCGGATCCGGCTCCAACTCGGGCGGGTCGTCCGGCAACTCCACCTCGGGGTCGACGTCGAGCTCCGGCTCGACGTCGAGCGCGTCGAGCTCGGGTTCGACCGGCAGCAGCGCATCGAGCTCCGGTTCGAGCTCGGGCCACAGCGGATCGACGTCGAGCTCGGGGTCTTCGAGCTCCAGCTCCAGCTCCAGCTCGGGGTCGAGCTCCAGCTCGGGCTCCGGGTCGAGCTCCGGCTCGAGCTCGTCGAGCTCCAGCTCTTCGAGCTCCGGCGGCTCCACCGCGCCCGGTCCCTGCAACTACGGCACGGCGGTGTCCAACACCGGCGAGTTCACCTGCTACTTCTTCAACTCGTCGTCGTTCAAGGGCGCGTGCGGCTACTCGGGCACCGAGACCGGCAGCGCGTCCGGCACGTGCGGAGGGAACGTCACCGACACGGTGAACAACATCGCCAACTCCGGGCAGGCCAAGAACACGTACTTCGCGGCCATCCCCGGCCCGACGCCGCCCGGCGGCAACCCGGGCTTCACCACGGTGACCGACTGCGGCGCGTGCGTGCAGATCACCAACGGCAGCAACACGATCATCGCGACGATCATCGACGAGTGCCCGGAGAACTCGAACGTGCCCTGCATGCAGAACCCGACCGGCGAGCTCGATCTCAGCTACGCCGCGTTCCAGGCGCTGCACTTCTCGAACGGCAATCCGCAGAACACGTCCTGGAAGTTCATCGCCTGCCCGATCACGACGAGCATCGTCGCGGTCCCGAACGGCGCGGCGAGCAATAACCAGTATTATTTCCAGAACACCGTTTATCCGATCAGCACCGTCAACGGTCAGGGACCCACCCAGTTCGGATACTTCAACATCGCCCCCGGCGCGGTCACCATCACGAGCTCGGCGGCGAACCAGACGATCCACGGCACGCTGACGTCGGGCGGCGGGTCGGTCGGCGCGCAGTTCACCGCGCCTGCCGGGTGCAACTGACGCGCTGCTCGGTCCACGCTCGGGCGCGGCGGCGAGGTCGTCGCCGGGCGCCGGCGACTCACGCGAAAGGTCGGTACGGGTGATTCGAAGGCGGCATCTGATCACGGGCGCGCTCTGCCTCGCGCTTGCGGCGTCGTGCAGCGGCGTCGGCGGCGACAACCAGGGAGGCGACTCGGGCGCCGGCGGCGGATCGAGCTCCGGGGGCGGATCCTCGGGGAGCGGCGGTTCGGGATCGGGGTCCGGCTCGGGGTCGAGCTCCGGCTCGAGCTCGGGACGTCGCGACGGCGGCGCGGGGTCGAGCTCCGGCTCCGGAGGATCGAGCTCCGGGTCGGGGTCGGGGTCGAGCTCGGGGTCGAGCTCGGGCGTCGGCGACGCCGGTCGCGACTCCGGCTCGGGTTCGAGCTCCGGGTCCTCGAGCTCCGGATCGGTCACGGGCCCGAGCCCCTGCACGTGGGGCTCCACGAACGGCGCGACGTTCACCGAGTACTACTTCGGGCAGACCAGCCCCCCGACGACCAAGGTCGCCTGCGGGTACACCGGCATGGAGACGACCTCCGCGGGGTTCAGCTCGGTCGATCAGGTGAACAACATCGCGAACAAGGCGCCCGCGAATAACACGTACTTCGCCGCCATCCCCGGCGCGTCGAACATGAGCTGGCCGGTGACCGACTGCGGCGCGTGCGTGAAGATCGGATCGATCATCGCCACCATCGTTGACCTGTGCCCGACCGGCAGCAACCAGAACCCGCGCTGCACGGAGTCCAATCACCTCGACCTCAGCACCGCCGCGTTCTCGGCCGCGGGCTTCGGCAACAACGGAGGCGATCCGTCGGGGAGCTGGCAATTCATCGCCTGCCCGGTGACCGGCAACATCCAGGCGGTCCCGAACAGCGTCGCCGGCAACCAGTATTACTTCGAGAACGCCGTGTATCCGATCAGCACCGTCAACGGCCAGGCTCCGTCGACGTTCGGGTACTTCACGGTGGCGCCCGGGCCGCTCACGATCGTCAGCTCGGCGGTCGGCCAGACGATAACCGGCGGCGCGCTGCCGTCCGGCGGCGGCGACACCGGCATGCAGTTCAAGCCGCCGGCGACCTGCCCGTAGCCGGCGACGCGCCGTCCGCCCCCGCGCGGACCGCTGAATTCCGGCAGGGCGACGGCGTGTCCGCCTTTTGAGTGACAGGCGCTCGGCGGCCGCCGTGTGCACAATGCGCTCGCTGGCAACCCGGCGCTCAACCCGCGTTCGCGTGCCGTCCGACCATGGTAAGGTCCCGTCCGCCTTAGTCGTCCGGCAGCGCGCGGCGGTGGGTCGGGCCATCGGGCCGGCGATCGCGGGCGGGGCGAGCACGCGCGGAGGCCGACATGGATGCTCGATCGGCAGGACCCATCACCATCGACACGCCGCTCGGCGACGAGCTCACGTTCCACTCGATGGGGGGCGTCGAGGCGCTGTCGCTGCCGTTCGTGTACGAGATCGACGTGCTCGGCTCGCGCGCCGACGTCGACGCCGCGGACCTGCTCGGCCACCCGGCGACCGTGCACCTGCAGCCGAGCGACGAAGCGGGGCAGCCCCGGCACTGGAACGGGCGCGTGACCGGCTTCGAGTACGTCGGGACGGGCGATGACGAGCTGTCCCGGTACCGCCTGACGATCCGTCCGTGGCTCTGTTACCTGACGCAGAGCGCCGACTGTCGCATCTTCCAGAACATGCGCGTCCCGGACATCGTCGCGAAGGTGTTCCGGGATCGGGGCTTTTCCGACTTCGAGGACGCCCTCGTCGAGGAATACGCGCAGCGCGAGTACGTCGTGCAGTATCGCGAGACGGATCTCGACTTCGTCTCGCGCCTGATGCAGCGCGAGGGCATCTACTATTTCTTCCGGCACGAGGACGGCAAGCACACGCTCGTGCTCGCCGACTCGCCCGGCGCGCACCAGCCGGCGCCCGGCTGCCAAGAGCTCCCGTACGCGCCGCGCGACGCGCACCGCGACGAGACGGGCGAGTACGTGCGCGAGTGGCGCGCGCGCGGCGAGATCGCCACCGGCAAGTACGCGCACGCGGACTACGACTTCACCCGCCCGCGCGTGCGCCTGACGTCGCAGCGGTCGGCGGACCCGGCGCAGAGCGCCGGCGGCGCCCCGAGCCCTGAGGTGTACGACTACCCGGGCGGCTTCACGAGCTTTCCGGCCGGGGAGGCGTACGCGGAGCTGCGGCTCGAGCAGCACCGCGATCGCGTGAAGAGGTGGACCGGCGACACGAACGCCCGCGCCCTGCACCCGGGCGCGACGTTCGCGCTCGTCGATCACCCTCGCGACGACCAGAACGGCGAGTACCTCGTCGTCGGCGCGCGGTATCGCCTGCACGGCCACGAGATCCGGAGCTCGGGCTCCCCCGAGGAGGAGCCGCTCTCGTGCCGGTTTCACGTCATCCCGGCGAGCGTGACGTTCCGCCCGCCCGCGCCGCCCCGAAGGCCGATCGTGCTCGGACCGCAGACGGCGGTCGTCGTGGGCCCGGCGGGGCACGAGATCTGGACCGACCAGTACGGCCGCGTCAAGGTGCAGTTCCACTGGGACCACGAGGGGCGCGAGGACGAGAACAGCTCGTGCTTCGTGCGGGTGATGCAGCCCTGGGCCGGCAGCGGCTGGGGCGCGCAGTTCATCCCGCGCATCGGCCACGAGGTGATCGTCGACTTCATCGAGGGCGACTCCGACCGGCCGATCATCACCGGCTCCGTTTACAACGGCGCCAACATGCCGCCCTTCAAGCTGCCGGACAACCAGACGCGCAGCGGCATCCGCTCGCGGAGCACGCCCCAGGGCACGCAGGTCAACGGCAACGAGATCCGCTTCGAGGACATGAAGGGCCGCGAGGACCTGTTCGTCCAGGCCGAGAAGACGCAGACCACGGTGGTCAAGGACAGCCAGTTCGTGAACGTCGGAGTCAATCGCTCGATGACCGTCGGCGCGGCCGAGACGGTCACGATCGGGCTCACGCGAGCCCTGCAGGTCGGCGCGGCCAGCAGCACGACGGTCGGCGGCGACTCGTCCGAGACCGTCGGCGGCGTGCGACGCGTCACCGTCGGCGGGCAAGGCATCACGACGATCGCCCAGAGCGCGGTGCTCGACGTCGGCGGCGACTCGCTCACGCGGGTCACAGGGGTGACCCGCTTCGATCTCGCCGGTCCGCTCCGGGTGAGCACCGCCGGCGACGAGAGCCGCACCACGGGCGGCGCGCTCGACGTGCGCGTCGGCGACAAGGCGTCGTACGTGTACGCCGCCGAGTCCAAGTCCGTCGTCGGGCACCCGGATCGAAAGGCGGCGCTGTCGAGCTTCGTGTACGGCACGAGCAGCTCGGCGACGAGCGACGACCTGACGATCGAGAGCGACACGTCGATCGTGCTCAAGTGCGGCGACACGAAGGTCGTCATCACGCCCGACGGCGTCACGATCGAGGGCAAGACGCTCGAGTGGAAGGCGGGGTCCAAGCTCGCCGTGACCTCCCCGAGCGCGTCGCTGACCCTCGACGACGACGTCGCGGCGATCGGAACGAAGGTGTCGATCGCATCGAGCGGCGCAGAGCTCGCGCTCGACAGCGCCGCGAAGCTGACCGGGGCCAAGGTGCAGCTCGGCTCGGGAAGCGGCGCCAGCGCCTCGGCCTCGTCGCAGAGCCAGCAGGCCGACGCCGACAAGAAGCCGGTCTACATCCGCACGCGCATCCTGCGCTCGGGCGAGCCGGCCGCGGGCGTCGCCTACACGCTGGTGCTCGACGGCAAGCTCACGCTGAGCGGCTCGACGACCGGCGACGGCCTCGTCGAGCAAGAGGTGCCCGCCACGGTGTCCGCGGCGGAGCTGACCCTGCTCGACACGGGCGAGACGCACTCGTTCACGATCAACGCCATCGAGCGGGTCGACACGATGCTCGGGGCGCAGCAGCGCCTGCAGCGGCTCGGCTACTACCACGGCGCGGTCGACGGAACGCAGGGCCCGCTCACCGCTCACGCCCTCGCGGCCTTCCAAAAGGCTCAGGGGCTCGACGCGTCGGGCGAGCTCGACGGCGCGACGCAGGCCGCGCTCAAGAAGGCCTACGGCAGCTGAAGGAAGCGGATGCTCCGATGAGACACGCGCTCGGCGACGTCACGTTCGAAGCTCCGGACGCCCTCGGAGATTTCTCGGACTACTCGTACGAGGCGCCCGATCGCTCGGCCGCCGTCGTCGTGCAGGTCGCCGGCGACGAGCAGGCCGACGCCGAGGGGCTCCTCGCCAACGCGCGCGCGCGCTTCGAGGGGATCTACGGTCCGCTCATCGTCTACCGCTCGCCGGTCACGTTCCGGCGCGGCGACGGCGCCGGGGTCCCCGGCGTCGAGGGCGAGCAGCGCGACATGAACCACACGTCCAGGCGGATTCGCTTCGCGATCGCCGCGGTCGCGCGTGATCGCGCCAAGGCGGTGATCCTCTACAACGGTCCCGCGGGGCCGGACGCGCTCGATCTCGTGCGGCGCATCGTGCGCACCGTGTTCTTCGTCGGCGACGCGCTGCCGCCGCGGTCGCTGCCGGCGCGGTGGCGCTGGCACCAGGCCGGCGCGATCGTGCTCGCCGTGCCGGCCGGGTGGACCGCGCCGCGGACGCTCGTCTTCCGCTCGGACGCGGAGCTCTGCGTGACGCTCGCCGAGCCGGCGGCTGCGGAAGGGGCGATCGATCTGGAGACGGTGTGGCCCGACGCCAGGCCCCGGGTCGCGAGCGCGAGGACCGAGCGCGTATCGAGCCCGGTCATGGCGGGCTGGCTTGGGGAGTGGCGGCTGGAGGACGCCGGCGATCGGGCGCGCGCGATCGTCGTCCGCAAGCTGAGCGTGGAGCTCGCGCCCGGCCTGGTCGTGACCGCGTACGGCAAGGCTCCCGTGGCGGCCGCGCCGGCGCTCGACGAGGCGTGGCGGACGATGCAGGGCAGCTTGCGCGTGAGCGGAGGTGTGCGGTGAGCGGCGAACCGATCCAGTGCCACGGGAGCGACGGCTGCGACACGATCTCCAGCGCGTGCACGCCGATCATCGTCATACCCGGCGTGATGGGGTCGCGGCTCCACTTCGGCGCCTCGCGCACCTGGGACCCGGACTCGAACCTGTCGATGCTGCGCTGGGTGCCGGGTAGCCAGTCCGGCGTGCAGACCAACCGAGCCGCGCTCACGGTGGCCACCGCGTCGTCGTTCGTGACGGAGCTCGACAGCGGCGCCAAGAGCGACATCGCCTGGAACAGCGGCGTCTACAAGTCGGCGCAGCGGGAGCTCAAGCAGACGTACCCGCCGTCGCTCGACCAGATCCAGAGTTACTTCGGGGTGAAGCGCAACTGGGCGAGCGTGGCGTGGGGCTTCTACGGGCCCGTCCTCATGCGGCTCGAGGCCGAGTTCAACGCGACGCGCACCGAGTGCCCCGTGTACGCCTTCGGCTACGACTGGCGAAAGTCGAACGCCGACAGCGGCGCCAAGTTCAAGCAGTTCTTGCTCGACACCCTGAAAGCGAACCCCACCGCCAAGCAGTGCATCGTCGTGACCCACAGCATGGGCGGCTTCGTCGTGCGCTCCGCGCTCGCCGGCGACGGCGGCGATCTCGCCGCGAAAATCCGCGGCGTCATCCACACCGTGCACCCGTCGAACGGCGCGGTCGCCTGCTACACGCGGTTCTTCTCCGGCGTGTCCAGCCCCGTCGAGAACATCGGCAGCTTCGACGTCGCGTCGAACGTCCTCGCGACGATCCTCGGCGGCACCGACGCCGAGTACGCGTACAACATGTCCGGGCTGCCAGGCCCGCTGCAGCTTTTGCCGAATCATCTGTATCAGCAGTCGATGTCGAGCGGAAAATGGCTCGACGGGCTCGACGACGGCGCGGATCTGGGCCAGGTCTACGCGATATACAAGGGCGGCGGCCGCGGAGGCCTGAGCCCCGCGGTGTCGTGGGCGCAGACCAAGTGCGGGACCCAGGGGGAGCAGCGGAGCCTCACCGTCCAGGAGAACTTCTCGAGGCACATCGCCACGGCGCAGTCGTTTCACGAGTCGCTCGCGGGCGCGGCGAACCAGGGATACCACGCGAACACCGTCGTCATGTACAGCACCGGCCTCGACACGATGTACGCCGTGCGCATGAACACCGACTCCGACCCGATTCGGCCGAGCGATCACTTCCAGACCAAGAACCCGCCCGGCGCGGTCGTCGTGACCGACAAGTGGAAGAAGATCGCGTACACGCGCCGGCCCAGGGGCGACGGCACCGTGCCGGACGTGAGCGCGGCGTGCCCGGGCGCGCAGGGCGCGACGGTGGAGGTCGCCGCGTCGGCGCTCGAGCACTCGAAGGTGTTCGCGAGCGCCGCCTTCAACAATCGGCTCGTGTTCTTCCTGAAGAAGCAGAGGCAGCCCCTGGCGATGCTGGACGGCACGGACGCCGACGGCGCGGCCGACACCGGCCGGCTCGCGTCCGACGACGCCGCTCCGGACGGCGACACGAGCGTGGCCGACGCGGCGGACGGCAGCGACGGCGCGGACGGTGCCGGTGACGACGCCGATCAGAGCGGCGCGCTCGTCGCCGAAGGCGACGGTGGGACCGGCGACGCAGGCGCGGACCGCACCGGGGACACCGGCGACGACGGCGCGATCGCGTGACGCGGCGGCGCGGTGCGGGACGCGCTCTTTACGTCCAGAAGAGCAGCCAGAGCAGCAAGCCGAGCCCCGCCGTGACGAGGAAGGGTCGCGCCGCGGGCAGCTTGGGGCGGATCGCGTCGGCGGCGGAGGCGACGGCCCATAGAGACGAGAGCAGTCCGTTGATGAGCACGCACGGCGCGCCGATGACGGCGCGCGCGCCTCTCTCGAAGCCGACCGCCGGCGAGAAGACGACGTTCCAGATCGCGGGCAGGACGAGACCACCGGCGATCGCCAGCCCGAGCGCCGCGCCCCGACGCCAGGGCAGCGCGCGTTGCCAGCGCACGGTCACGAGCGCGATGAGCCACACGGCCATGAGCGCGAGCTCGAGGACGAAGAAGGGCGCGTCGAACGTTGCGTTTCCCGGACCGGAGCCGAACATGGGGTGAGTGGGTGGGAGCGTAGCGCATGCTCGAATTGCCGCGCTGCGGCGCTCGGGCGGGCGGCGACGTCGCGCCGAGAGTGATTGCCTTGGTCGGCCGCGGTGGTAGCGTGCACTCGCCGCAAGGAGCGGGGGGTCGTGACCCGTGTCGACGAACCGAACGAAGACGATCGTCGCTCTCGGCGTGGCGCTGCTCACGGGCTGCGAGGCCATCGCCGGCATCAAGGACATCACGCCGAGCGATGACGGGGGTCCCGGCTCGAGCGACGCGACGACCACGCCGTCCGGCGATGGGGCGCAGGGCGAAGCCGAGTCGTCGGTCGGCGGCGACGCTGCGCCCCCGTCCGACGCCGCGCAGGCGGACGGCGGCGACGCGGGGGCCGTCGACGGCCGCCCGACGGGCGACACGGGCGCGGCGATCGACGCGGGGGACGCGTCGCAGGCCGTCGACGCGACGGACGCGCGCGTCGACGCGCCGACCGAGGCGGGCTCTGCGGATGCAAACGGACTCGGCGACGTCGCCTCCGGCGACGGGCCGGGCGGCGGCGGTCCCGGCGATGGGCCCGCCGAGGCGGCGTCGAACGACGCCGCGTCGAGCGACGGCGCGGCGGGCACCGACGCGGGCGGGCCTCCGGACGGGGACATCGTGGCGCCCGACGGCGCGTTCGTCGCGGTGGAGCTCATCGACAACATGGAGAGCGACACCGGCGGCATCGCCCTGTCGAACGGCCGCGACGGCTTCTGGCACGTGTACGACGACGGCACCGACGGCGGCGTGCTCACGCCGGCGCCGGGCGGCCTGCCCTCCGGCATCATCAGCGCCATCTCGCCGCCGCGCGGCGCGAGCACGCTGGCCGCCCACATGCAAGGCAGCGGCTTCGCGATGTTCGCCGGCATGGGCTTCGACATGGTCGACAGCGCCGGGTCGAAGCAGCTCTACGACGCGAGCGCCTTCCGGGGATTCACGTTCTGGGCGCGCTCGGCGACCGCGACGACCACGCCGCTGACCGTGCGCATGCTCGTGCCGGACGTGAACACCGACAGCGCCGGCGGGGTCTGCACCGTCTGCGGCGACAACTTCGGCGCGAACCTCTCGCTGACGACCGCCTGGCAGGAGTTCTTCGTGGACTACACGCAGCTCACCCAGATCGGCTTCGGCGTGCCGAACGGCAGCCAGGACGGCGGGCCCAAGGCCCTCGCCGCCTCGCAGATGTACGGCGTCCAGTTCCAGGTGTCCGCGCCGGCCTCGGCGCCCGCCTTCGACGTCTGGGTCGACGACATCCAGTTCATCAAGTGAGGCCGGCGCACGCCCGCTCGCCGCGGGTCGTGACGCCCCCGGCTCACGGCCCCGCGATGAGCGCGGCCTGCACGACCTGTCCCATCGCGTTGGGGGTCGTCTGGTCGGAGTTCACGAGCTCCGGGAACGTGCACACGTTGCTGGCCATGTAATAGAACGCCCACGCCGTCCACGACAGCTTGTTGGCCGGGGCGTTGCCCGCCACCATCCCGCCGTTCGCGTAGTTCGTGAAATCCGTGTTGATCATCGGCGAGCAGCTGCCGGAGTGGTCGCCGAACTCGGTGGCGATGATGGGATACGTGGCCGCGAACTGGCCGAAGTTATTGTACCAGTTGCTCTCGCCGTCCTGGTTGTAGACGTGCGTGTTGTAGACGATGTTCGTGCCTGTGACGGCGTGGTTGGTGGCGAGGCCCGTCAGGTTGAACGACCAGTCGAGGCCGCCGATGATGACGAGGTTGTTCGCGCCGGTGGCCCGGACGGTGTCGTAGAGCTCCTGCATGCCGTGCACGGGGAAGCCGCTCGACATGCCGCCGTTCAACCAGGTGTCCCAGGAGCTCGCGTTGGGGTTGCCGCCGCCGATCCTCGGCTCGTTGTAGAGCTCGAAGAGCACGCTCGGATCGTTCTTGTACTTGGTGGCGACCTGCTGCCAGAAGACGACCGAGTGGGCGTCCGCCATGTCCTGCTGGCAGTTCGTGTTGTTCTGCAGGCACGCCTGTCCGACGCTGTAGCTTCCCTTGTCCGACCAGTGCAGGTCCAGGATGATGTCCATCCCGTGCGCCTTGGCCCACCCCACCTGCTCGTCGACGACGGCCTCGTACGACGAGTCGTACGACGGGTTGGTCGGGTCGTTGATCCAGCAGTCCTGGTTGAGCGGCAGGCGCACGACGTTGGCGTGCCAGACGTCGTGCATCGTGATGTAGTCGGTCTCGACCTGATCGCCGGAGCACGACCACTCGAGCGACGGCCGGTCGAGACCGCGAAAGAGGTGCGGCTGGTTGTTCTTGTCGAGGATCTGCGCGCCCTGGGTGTGGTAAGGACCGAGCGCCGACGAGCCGCCCGAGGAGCCGGCGTCGGATCCGGTCGACGGGCCGCTGTCGTGCGGCGCGTTACCCGCGTCGGTCGTCTTGGGCGCGCCGGAGTCGGGAGCGCCGGGCGAATCGGACGGGGCCGCTGCGCCGGCGGCGCACCCGCTCATGACGAGCGGCGGCAACGCGAGGGGGAGCGGGAGCGCCGCGAAGAGCGCGCAAGCTTTCATAACCGTACGATAATTCATCGTATTTCGCTCCAAGGACATCGCCCCCGAATCCGCCTTCGACTCGCGCCCAGCAGACACCATCACCCGCGTCGGCGCGCCCGCGCCCCAGTAGTAACCTCTCGGTGGACCGTCGGCTCAGCGAAAGCGCGCACGCGCGCGCGCGCCGGCCGGGGCGGCGCCAGCCGCAGCTGCGACTCGGCAGCTGCGACTCGAAGGACGACGAGTCGCCGCGAGCGGCCATTGTCGACCCGGCCGTCGGTGGAGTATACGTGAGCCAAAAGTCGCGTCCTAGAATACTAACTGGGCAGGCGGAGCGGGCAAGGCGACGACAGGGACCGCGCGACGGATCGCCTTCGGCAGCGCCGATCGACACCCGCACCCACCTTTTGCCTGAAACTCATCGAGGTGAGCTCGTGAAAAAGCAGAGCGTGCTTTTGGGGTTGTCGTTTCTCTCGGCCGTGGCGGTCGCTCTTCAGGGCGGGGGCTGTTTGAGCTCACCGGCGGGGCCGGACGCCGGATCGAGCAGCAGCGGCGGCAGCGGCGGCGGCGGGAGCAGCGGCGGGACCCCCAGCGGCGACGGCAGCAACTGCCCCGTCACGGTGGACCCGGCGGCCGTCATCGACGACATGTCCGGCAACAACGGCAACATGAACGCCACCGGCGGCTACTGGTACACGTACTCGGACCGCACGCTCCCCAACTCCGAGCCGCCCATCTTGATCACCGACGCGGGCACGATGAACCCGCTCGAGGGCACCGCCTTCCCG
>Ga0070738_10006297_pt1 | contig 12544 bp, 5 predicted proteins | sample Coa_R2_2_FD_66446 | JGI IMG/M metagenome (GOLD analysis project Ga0070738, IMG submission 66446) | Surface soil microbial communities from Centralia Pennsylvania, which are recovering from an underground coalmine fire - Coalmine... | ecosystem: Environmental > Terrestrial > Soil > Unclassified ... | reverse complement strand
GTGTTCTGTTCGAGGTCCTTGCGCGGGTGCTCCAGCCCATGGCGCACGTCGGCGTTGGCCGCCAGGTGGAACACGGTCTCGCAGCCCGCCATCGCCTCGGACAGGCGTGGCAGGTCCAGCGTGTCTCCCTCGACCAGCGTCATCGAGGGGGATGTGAGGGCGCCGTCCAGGAAGCCGCGCTGGCCGGTGCTGAAGTTGTCATAACCCACAACCGAATGGCCCTCGGCCAGCAGGCGATCCGTCAGGTTGCTGCCGATGAAACCGGCGCAGCCGGTTACGAAAACGCGCAATTCCGATGGGTCAAACGAATGGTCAGGATGTCGCGCACGTTGCGGAGGTTGCCCGAGAGCAGCTGCAGCCGGCTGTCGCCGTCGTCGCGCCAGCGAATCGGTACCTGCGCCACTTTGAACCCAGCCTTCTGCGCCAGGTAGAGGATCTCCACGTCGAACATGTAGCCGTCGATGCGCTGCCGCGCGAACAGCGCCTTCGCGACCTCACGGCGGAAGAACTTGAAGCCGCACTGCGTATCGGGAATGCCGCGCAGCCCCACGGCCAGCTGCATGAACAGGCGGAAACCCTGCGAGCCCACGCGGCGGTAGGCCTTCTGGGCGTGCTCGATGCGAGACGCGCCCATCTTGCGCGAGCCGATGGCCAGGTCGTATCCGTCCCGCAGGAGGGGCAGCAGCTTATCCAGCTCGTCGATCGGGGTCTTGTTATCGGCGTCGGCGAAACCGATCACGTCCTTCTCGGCTCTGGCGACGGCCTGGCGGATGGCTCGTCCCTTGCCGCGCCGTTCCCTGTCGCCCATCGCCTGCAGCCGCGAGTTGGCCACCCCCATCTCGGCGACAGCCTCTCGGGTGCCGTCGTCGCCCTCGGCCACGACGATCACCTCGTAGTCGAGGTCGCGGCTGGCGAAGTAATCGATCGCCTCCTGGACGGTTTGCTTGATCCGGCCGGCCTCGTTGTAGGCCGGAAAGATCAGGCTGATCGACGGCTCAGCTGCCACTCGCCGCCACCTCGATGGGGAGGCGCACCGGCTGCCCGATTGGTCCGCCCGCGAGCTGCCGCGGGTCCGCCGCGGAGCGGTGCACGGCCCCGACATCTGCGCTGTACGCGCCCGGCGGCAGGTCCAGGCGGATCTGGGTCAGCAGCAGGTAGTCGCCCGGACCGTCCTCAGCCGGCCAGGCGTCACTGTCGGACTGGGCGATCTGCTTCGCGGAGCTGTCGAGCAGGTGAATGAACAGATCGTACGGCCCCGAAGCCGCCAGCGGCTGCCACAGCAGGTTGAGCGTCCGGGCCGAGCCCTGCCCCGTGATGCTCCAGCCCTTCAGCCGGAAATCGCCGCCAAACGTCGCGTCCGTTGGGTGGACCTGGCCGAACCAGCCCTGCGCCTGCGCCTGTGGCCAGCGGTAGGCCAGGAAGTCGGCGACTCCGGTCGCGGCCGTCGTATGCGGCAGCGGCTCCAGGCCGGGCAGTATCTGGGGCATGCCCGAGGACAAGGCGGCGAACGGGGCCGTGACGAATAGGGAGTCGCCATTGGGGGCGGACGGCAGCGCCAGCGCCGTGGTGTCCTCGCGGAACCAGTGGGCCTGGGTGGTCTTCGGTGTCAGAAGCTCGATGGGCCAGCGGTCGTGGAAGTCGAGCACTATCTGCTGTTCGGGACGCGTCGCCAGGAAGTGCGACAGGTTGTAGGCGGCGCCTCCGAAGGCATCGTAGGTCTTGGGATCGGCCGCCCACGTCCCGAAATAGACGAGGTACGTCCAGGCGCAGGTCCAGGCGATGCCCGCCGCCGGCAGAGCCACGCCGGTGAGGCCGCCTGGAATAGCCGCGGCCAGGGCCTGAAAGCCGAGCGCCGCGAGGCCGAAGGCGGCGGGCGCGGCCGAGTAGATGCGGGCTTCATCGGGGCTGCTCTGGGACAGCGCGCTTGGCAGGCACGCGACGAGCAGCCACAGCAGCAGCCAGGCGTATGCGGTCCGATCCTTGAGCCGCCACAGAAGGATGGCCAACCCGAGGGCGAAGAACGCAGCCATTGGCGGATCGAACACCGGCCGGCCGGGGATGTTGTAGCGCTGGTTCTCGTCCCCGTGCACGAAGAACATGCCAGCGGTTTTGGCCGTGGCCTGCAGCAGCGTGTCGTGGCTGCGCTCCACCTGCGCATCCGGCGTAAACACCGAGACCTGGGCGGCCCGGCCGAGGATCTGGTCCGGGTGGCGGACGAAATACGCCCCTTCGGGCACGAACACGGCCAGCGACACGAGGACCAGCATCGCCAGCTGCCGCCAGACCTTCAGCGCCAGGCGCCATTCGACGGCGCACAGCAGCACCACCAGCAGCGGGATCAGCCGGGCCGAGGGGTACGTGTACATCGCCAGCCCCAGCAGTACCCCTCCGGCCACCGCGTAGCGCCGGCGGCCGGTATGGAACAGCCGCCACAGCATGTACAGCACGGCCAGGAGGAACGCCGGCACGGACGAGAACCGCAGCCCCACCCGGCTCGCGGCCACGCCCCACATGGCCACGGCCATCAGCCCCGCGGCGACCACGCCCACGCGGTAGCCGAACATCGTCCGCAGCAGGCGGTAGGTCAGCGCGACGCTGAGCATGCCCATAGCCACGGCGGCGAAGGTGTAGACGTACAGGTGGTTGCCGCCGCCCGCGACGAGCACCGCCTGGAAGTAGATGAACAGCGCCTCGCGTCCGTTGTTCGCTGGAAAGAACACCCGTGGGTGCCCGGCGAATACGTCGCGGATGTCGAGCCCGTTCGTGGCGATGTCGGAGAACATCCCCGGTGGCAGCACGTCCAGCCGGTACAGCCGCAGAACCGCCGCGGCGAGCAGGATAAGCAGGATCGGAGCGAGCCGGAGCAGCATTCGTCCCTCTCCCACCGCGGTGGGAGAGGTTAGGTGAGGGCTTTTGCTGAGGGGCTGTGGCCCGGCGGGGCGGGCGGCGACCGCGCTGCTCACGAGCCCACCTCAACCTGAAGCACCTCCACCTGCGGTCCGAGCTCGCCAAGCGACTTGCTCGGCTGCTCGACCGTCCGCCGGTCCAGCCCGGCCAGAACCCGGTACGTCCCCGGCGCACTGTTCGCGGGCAGCGTGAACTCGTGCAGCGAGAGGAAGCGCTGGCCTGGCCGCCAGCCGCCCGTTGGCAATCCCTGACGGTCGGCCTGGGCCACCACCTTGCCGCTGCCATCGACGACGTGGATGAACGCAGCCAGATTGTCGGCGCTCGGCTGCCGTACGCTCCATGTCAACCCGACGCGCAGCGGCTGGCCAGTCTGAACGCGGAGGCTCTTCTCGGCCGCGTTCACGCTGTCCAGCCGGATGACGCCGCCAAAGTCCGCATCCAGCCGCCGGGCGGCGCCCTGGAAGGCCTGCAGCTGCGAGTCCGTCACCTGGAAGATGCGGCCCGCCTGGTCACCGTTGAGGTAGGAGGTCTTGCTGACCGCCGTCGCTTCCGGGAAGTAGCGCTGGGCCAGGGCGGGCAGCGCACCATTCGTTGGCAGCGATGGCTCGGCGAACACATAGGTCGCCGGCCCACTGGGCGGTACAGGCAGCACCTGGCTGAAGTCCTCCATGAACGTAGCGCCGTCGTATTGCGGCGCCAGGTAGTGGATTGCCAGACTGGACTGGGCGCCCAGGAAGATGAAGGTGTTCGCCAGCGCCGGACGGAGCTGATTCAGGGCGGCCGCGTCCGCCGCCTGGCCGTATTCGAAGACGTGTCGCGGACGATCGTCGGCGGGATAGACCCGGAAGTAGGCGCGATAGGTGTCGACGCCAAGAAGCGCCAACAGGAGCCCGGCTGCAGCGAGGCCCGGCGTACTCAGCCGGCGGCGCCCGAGCCAGCTGCATGCTGCCGCGAGGCCCACGGCCAGCAGGATGTATGTGGACGGCGCGGCGCCGATGGTCCGGTCGTACTGCGGGCTTGGCCGCGCCAGAAACGCGGGCACCAGCAGGCAGAACTGCCACAGGATCAGCCACAGGCAGGGATAGAGCCGAACGGCGCTGTGAACCGGCGCCTCGCCAAGCGTGAGCCGCACCTCCTTGGCCGGCTTGAATGCCTGCCACAGCGCCCACAGGATGCCGAGGCAGAACGGCACGGCCATCCACCACGGGAACACCGGCTGCGCGGCGACATCGTCGCGCCAGTTCACGTCGCCGTGCAGGAAGAACATGCCCAACGTGTTCAGCGCCGTCTGCCACGTGGATTCGGGCGCCAGCCCGGGCAGCGGCTGGCCCAGGCTGCTGATGTACTGGATGCGGCCGAAGAAGGCTTCGGGATGGCCCGCGAAGTAGACGGCCAGAGGCGCGATCGTCGCGGCGCCGGTTATCAGCGCCGCCAGCAGGCCCTTCCAGCACGCGAGCACGCCTTGCCTGTCGAGGAAGAGCTGCGCCAGCAGGATCAGCAATATGAGGAGTGGCAGGATGCGCGCAGCCACATAGGCATACGCGCATAGGGATGCGAAGATGCCGGCCAGCGCGAAGCTCGCCGTGGAGCGCCGCTCGAAGCCGCGCCAGAGGCAGTACAGGAACAGCAGCAGCGGCGGCAGCAGCGTGATATCCCGCTCCGCCCAGCGGCTCATCGCGAGCTCCCAGAGCGAGAGGGCCATGCCCGCGGTGGCCAGCAGCGCCACCCGCCGCCCAAACCACTGGCGCGCCACTGGATAGGTCAAGGCCACCCCGAGCAGCCCCCACGCGGCGCCCGTGACGCGCATGGCGATGATGCTGTGCCCGAGCGCCAGCACCGCGAGCGAGAGGCTGTAGATGAATGCCGGCTCGCGCGGATCGAACGCAGTGAAGAAGATAGGGTGGTCGCCCGCCAGCACCTTCAGGACTTCGACCCCGTTGCGCGCCTCGTCCAGGTCGATGCCCGGCGGCAGCTCGCTCAGCCGGTAGAACCGGAAGAACCCCGCCACCGCCAGGATGGCCAGCAGCGCCAGCCCCTCGAGCAGCCACGGCCGCCCCTGTCTGCTGGGCGCAGACAACTCCACGGGTACCTCACCCGGCCGCAGGCTGCGGGCGTCGAACGTTCGAGATGTGACCGCCACGCTCACGAAGCCGGCCAGCGGCCACTCACGGAATCCGTACCGGCACCTTCGTCGAGCCGATAGGCGCGCCTACGAGCTGCCCACGGTCGGCTCGGGAGCGATGGACGGCGCCCATCTCGGCGGTGTAGTCCCCGGCAGGGACGTTCAGCCGGTGCTGGGTGAGGAGCAGGTCATCGCGGGCCGGGCCTTCGTCCACGGGCCAGGCCAGCGTGTCCGCCTGGGCCACCTGGCGGCCCTGTCCGTCCAGCAGGTGGACGTATAGGTCGTACGGCCCGGCTGCGTCGAGCGGCTTCCAGAACACGTCCAGCGCGGGCTTGCCGTCCACCTGGACCACGGCGTAGCCCGTGAGCTGGAAGTCTGGCGGCATGGCCACATCCAGGGGCTGTCGCTGGGCCAGCAGGCTGGACTCCGCCGGAGCGGGCCAGCGGAAGGCGAGGAAGTCGGGGCCGCCATCCGGCGCCTCGGAGTGGGGCAGCGCTTGGGCGCCAGGCAGCAGCTGCGGAGCCAAACGCGCCAGCGCAGCTTTGGGCCCGGCGACGAAAACGGTATCGGCCGGCTGCGACGGCACGGGCACGGCCGCGCTCTCCTCCCGGTACCAGCGGTCGCTCTCGCTGACGGGCGCCAGGAACTGCACCGGCGACCGATGGTCCAACGCGAAGTAGGCGCCGGCCGGCGAGGTCTGCTGCTCAACGAAGCTGGCCAGCGGCAGCAGGTTGCCGTCGTACGCCCAGTAGGTCCTCGGGTCTCGCGCCCACTGGCCGAAGTACAGCCACCACGTCAGGATGCCGCTGCCGGCCACGACCAACCCCGCCAGCCAGTAGGCCAGCCGCGGCCGGCGCAGCCACTCCGGCAGCTTCGACAGCGTCAGGGCGGGAAAGAAGCATGCCGCCGGCGCCACGGAGACGATCCGAAATGAGTTGGGGCTTTCGTGCGACAGCGCGCTCGGCAGGCACATCACGACCAGCCACAGCAGCGGCCAGCGGTACGCCGGCCGGCGCCGGCTCAGCCACAGCGCCACGCCCAGCCCGATCGCGAAACAGGCGCCGAGCAATGGCCCAAACACCGGCCGGTGCGGGATATTGTGGCGGACGTTCTCGTCGCCTCGGACGAAGAACATCCCGGCCGTGTTCAGCACGCTTTCGACGGGCGTGTCGTGCGTGCCTTCCGCTTCGGGGTTGGGGTTGAAGACCGATACCTGGGAGGCGCGCAGCAGCATCTCCTGCCGGTGCTCGAAGAAGTAGACCCCCTCGGGGGCGAAGACCGCCAGCGAGACGAGGACCAGCAGCGCCAACTGCCACCGCCGCTTCCAGGCCAGCCGCCACTCGGCCAGCCAGATCAGCACGACCAAAAATGGCAGCAGCCGGGCGGCGATGTAGGTATACAGGGCCAGGCCCAGCGCCAGCCCGCTCAGCGCCGCGTACGGCCAGCGGCCGGTCCGCAGCGTCCGCCACAGCAGGTACAGCGTGAGGATGAGCAGCGGCGGCAGCGACATCGTGCGCAGTCCGAAGCGGCTGAGATCGACGAACCAGAAGGACATCGCCAGCAGCCCGGCGCCAATCAGCGCCAGACGCCAGCCGAACATGGCCGTGAACAGCCGCAGGCTCAGGGCGATGGTCAGCATGCCCATGAACACCGACGAGAAGGCGAACACGATTGGCTGCGGCCCCGCCCCCGCCACGAGCAGCGCCTGGAAGTAGATGAACAGCGCTTCGCGGCCGTAGTTGCGGGCGAAGAACACCGGAAAATGCCCAGCGAACACCTGACGGATGTCCAGCCCATTGGTCGCCACGTCGATGTACAGCCCCGGCGGCAGGCTGTCCAGGCGGTAGAGGCGGAACAGCGCCGAAACCAGCAGCAGCAGGAGCCCGAGCCATATGGCGGTTCGGGCCTGCAGGGGCCGGTGGGAAGGCGGCTCGGCTCCGCTGCTCGCGGCCTGCGCGGTCGGGGCCGTCAGAATCGCCAAACCAGGCGTATTGTAAAGTCCGGGGCCTCAGGAACCGCGTGTGAACGGCAGCAGCAAGCGGTCCCCGAGGCGCTTTCCCGTGGCCGGATCGTAGAGGCCGGTTTCCAGTTGAAGCGGGCCGCTGCCGGGCGGGATCGCGATTTCGTGCGTGTCCTCCACGAACTCGTCGGGGGACCAGGTGCTGGTGGGGCGCTGCCCCGAAGCGGGGACCCCGTCGTGCTGGGCGACGACATGGTTCTGGGCGTCGAGCAGGTGGACGAACACGTGCAGGTTGGGCGGGAGCGGCTGGCGCGCTTGCCAGTACAAGGTGAGCTCCAGCTTGCCGCCGGCGACGCTCTCGCGATAGCCCGCCAGGGTCGCCGCGCCGCCGAGCGTGTCCGGCTGCACGTGGCGTACGTCCGCGGGCAGCTGAGTCAGCCGCGGCAGCGGGTCGATCTGGATGGTGTCGGGCAGCTCGACGGCATCCGGCGCGCCTTCGATGCCGACAGACAGCCTGCCGCTGCCATCCCAGTCCGGCCCCGTCTGGAGGGACGTTCGAATCTCCATGAGCTGCCCCGCCTGCCACCGGCTCGTCGCAGGCAGCGCCACGGCCTGGCTGTGGCCGCCGAACGTCAGGACCAGGCGGTAGTCCGCTGAGGGCTGCCGCGATGCGCGCCAGAACAGCCGCAGCGGCAGCGCTTGGCCGGCTTGGACGCGGCTGGCGGGCAGCTCGTAGCCGAGCAGCTCCAGGCCCTGGGGGAATGCATGGCTGAAACGGTGCGCGATGTCCAGCAGGCGATCGTCTGGCGCGCTCGCCGCGGAAACCGCCATTTCGCCGATTGCCACGTTCTGGGGACCGACCGGTTTGCGGGTCGCCAGGTCGTACCAGCCGCCTCGAACAGAGTACTGCCCTGGCGGCATTCCGGCCGGGAGCTTGGCCATCTGCACGTCCCGTTCCAGCTGGCCGGGCTGCCAGCTCGAGGTTGGGTTGTAGCCCAGGCGAGGCTGGTCGTCATGTCCGGCCCATACCTGACCTTGGGCGTCCACGATGTGCAGCGAGATGCCCCAATCCCCGCTCGTCGCCGTCGTCGGCCGCCACCACAGGTTGAACGGCACGAACTGGCCCTGCTGTGCGCCCTGCGGCGGCTGCCAGGCTGCGAGCTGCATGGTCCCGAAGTCGGAGCTGGCGGGCGCTTCTGCCTGAGGGACGCCGTCGATGGGCTGGGTCAGCGTGAGGGGGCCAATGGTCACCTTGCCGACCCGCGGCGTGCCGTAGGTCAGCTTCGTCCAGTCCTGGCCGGTCCGGCCGCCGTCCAGCCTGATCTCCAGCACCAGCAGGTAGACGCCGGGCGGCGTGCCCGGGGGGATAGGGACGTCGACGTCCACCTTGCGCGGCACGCCTGTGGTCCAGCCCTCTTTGGGAATGCTCTGGCTGCCGCTGGCCCAGACCGTCTCCCGGCTCAGCATCTGGACGGTTGCGGTGAACGGACGCGCGCTCTGGGCCGCGCCGGTCCGATAGGCGGTCGTGACATGGGCGTGATCTCCATCGAGCCTCACGTCCGCGCCCATGAATTGGATCCAGCCGCCGTAGCCCACAAACTCGGTGCGCTGGACTGGCCAGCTCTCCAGCTTCAGCTTGTCCGGAGCGAGCCACAGCCCCACGGCGAGCACCGCGGCACCGGCCGCGACCGCAACCAGCGGTTCGGCGCCAGGCAGCGGAGGAACCTTCAGCGGCCGCGCCCACAGCCAGCGGCCAAGCGCCAGGCCAGCAAGGCTCAGCGCGGCCAGCAGACCGATGCCATCACCCAACCGCCGGTCGGGCGAGGTGCCGAAGCGCAGCGTGACGTCGGACTGGCCAGCCGGCACGGGCACCTCGGCCAGCCCCTTGGACGAAGGCTTAACCGCCGCCGCCTGGCCATTCACCTTGGCCGACCAGCCCGGGTAGTAGGCGACCGGGAGGGCCGCCGGACCAGCCTCGGCGGCCGTGACGGTCGCGTTCATCGCCTCCGCCTGGCGGCTGGTGACGCGCACCTGGGCGTTCCCGGACGTAATGGCCGGCGGCAGGGTGCCGGTCAGCTCGGAGCCGATCAGCGGCGAGGTGAGCGGCGGGTCGCCCAGCCATCTGGGAGTGAACTCGCCTTTGGCCGTGGTCCCGAACGCGCCTGAGATCTGCTCGTACTCGGTCACTTGGGCGGGGCCAAGGCTCGCCGGCAGGGCGATGTAGTTGACGTCCAGCCTGGCTGTTGCGCCGAAGATCAGCGCTCCGCTGGCCAGCAGGGCACAACCGGCGACGGCGGGCCCAGGCAGCCGCCTGAGCGCACCCGGCAGGCCGCCCGCCAGGATCGCCAGGCAGAAGGCGAGGATGGCCAGCAGCCGATCGGGGAACTGCAGGAAGCGGCCGAATGGCATGTGATCCCAGAACACCGCCGCCGGCTGCAGCATCAGCACGAAGGCGGTGACCGCCAGGCCGCCGAACAGGGCTGCCACCGGCCAGCGCCGGCGGCCCGCCGCCAGCAGCGCGACGATCGCCGCAATGGCTACCAGCGCCTGGATGAGCCCGAGCTGCGCCGGCCCATTGGCGCCCAGGTATTGGTCGTAAGGGTGCGCCCACTGGAGCGCGATCGTGCGCGCCAACGGGAGCAGGTTCGTATGGAAGTCGTACGTTGCGATGCGAACGCGGTCGAGCTGGACGTTCCCCTGCTCGGCCAGCGCCGGCAGCCAGTACGGGGCGGCGAGGGCCGCGCCGGCCGCCAGGCAGCCGCCCAGCTTGATGGTGCGGAGGAAGGACACCGCTCGGCCCGCCAGCATGGCCGCGAGCGCCAGTCCCAGGAAGAAGGTTGCCAGCCAGCTCGTGACCGAGTGGGTGGCGATCAGGCCGCCGTAGCAGAGGGTGGCAAGCGCCGCATACCGTATGCGAGTCGTACGCAAATAGCGCCAGCTGGCCCAGGCGAGCCAGGGTAGCCAGGCCCAGGCCAGCGTCTGGGCCAGCTCGCCGTCGAGGTAAGTGTTGACCAGCCGGTACGGCGCATACAGGTAGGCGGCAGCGGCCAGGAAGCCGCCCCACCGGCCCCACAGGTCTCGCGCGAAGACGTACATGCCAGCCGTGGAGGCGAGCATGCCTGTGGCGACGGCAGCCTTGATGGCGTCGACGAAGCCAAGCCCCGCCAGGTGGAGGGCTTCGGCCAGGTAGTACAGCAGGGGCGCGTAGAAGATGAAGATCGGGTAGCCGTAGCCGGCCAGCAGGTCTGGCGCCCAGCGCGGATACCAGATGCCGCTCCGGATCGCCTGGTCGAACTCGACCAAGCGGTACAGGTGCAGCAGCCCGTCCGCGGAGGCGAACATCGGCCCGCGGACCAGCGGCGCCAGCGCGAACACGGCCAGAGGCAGCAGCAGAAACGCCGGGACGTATCGGGATACACGCCCGAAACCCTTGCCCGCCGCTGGAGCGAAGCGACCCCGCCGGGTGGCATCCGAAGAGGGCAGGGTGAGGGTTTCTGAAGCGCCAGCCTCAGACGACTGCCCCTTGCGGAGCGCAGGCTCGCTTATAACGCTCAGGCCCGTCTCCAACAGGCCAGCCACTCAAGGGCGAGCAGGGCGCGAACCCTCACCCTGTCCTCTCCCGCTGCGGCGCGCGAGGCTTCAATGAACCCCTCATTTGTCGGAGTTAGACTAGCCTAATCACGCGCGCTCGCGGGTGCGTCGCTTCCTTGCCGCGCGTCCTTCTGCTGCAGATTGCCGGGCTGAGTCTGGCTTCGTTCGCGCTGCGTACGTGGTGGCTGGCGCGGCAGAGCTTCTGGCTCGACGAGGGGTTCAGCGCGGCCCTCAGCGCCGGCCCGCTGTGGTACATCGCCCAGCAGAGCTTTACGGTCGAGCCCAACCCGCCCCTCTATTTCCTCCTGCTGCACGTCTGGCGCCTGGCCGCCGGGAGCAGCGAGTTCGGGATCCGGTTCCTGTCCGTGATTCCGGCCGTGGCCACCATCCCGCTGCTGTACGTGCTTGGCCGGCGGCTGGCCGGCCGTGTCGTCGGACTCGTAGCCATGAGCCTGGGCTGCGTGAACCCCTACCTGGTGTGGTTCGCCCAGGAGGCGCGGATGTACAGCTGGGCGCTGCTGTGGACCACCCTGGCGGCGTACGGTCTCGTCCGCGCGCTGAGCAGCGGCCGGCGGACCGATTGGGCGCTGTTCGCCGCCGCCAACCTGCTGGCCGTCTATACACACCTGTACGCCGTCTTCGTGGTCGGAGCCGAGGGGCTGTACCTGCTGGTGCGGCTCGCTATGGCCTGGCAAAGACCAGCCGAGACCGGAGTCAAGGCCGAACTTGCGCGGATCGAGCGCCGGCGTATGGGCGCCGGGCTCGTCGCCGTCCTGGCGCCCGCCGTCCTCTTCCTGCCCTGGTTCATTTCGATTACGACGTACTCCGGCGAGAGCTCCACCTGGCGCGGCTTCATCGGCGTGTGGGACATGCTTCGCGTGCTGGGCGTCAACTTTGCCAGCCAGGGCCACCTGCCCGGATCCCTCGACGATTGGTTCGCTTCGCTTCTGGTCCTGATAGCAGCCTACGGCCTGGTCCTTGGTTCGCGCCGGCGCAACCTCTCGCCTCCAGCTTCCAGCTTCTCGCTACTCGGATGCTGGCTGCTGCTGCCCATCGCCGGTGTGTACCTGGCTTCCTTCAAGGAGCCGCTGTTTTCGCCGCGGTACTTCATCGTCGTTCTTCCGGCGCTGCTGCTCCTGGCTGCCGCGGGGCTGGCCTGGCTTCCGAAAGCCGCGCGCCTGGCGGGCCTGGCGGTGCTCGCCGCCGGCTCGACGTGGGCGCTGGAGCGGGGCCAGACGGTCCCCAGCTACGCCAAGGAGGACTACCGCCTGGCGGCGAGCTACATCGGCGCGCGATCCTCGGCGGCGGACGACATCGCGCTCGTGGCGAACTACATCGTCTACCCCTTCCAGTACTACTTCCACGGCGCGGGCCGCGTCGTGCCTGTGGACGTGCAGCCCGACAGCGATCTCGACCCGCTGCTGACGCCGCTGACCACTGCCGAACACGTCTGGCTGGTGGAGGCCCACGACGTCTTCGTCGATCCGCAGGACCGGGTGGCCAAGTGGTTTCGCGCTCGCTACCCCGTTGTGGACGACAAGTACATCATCGCCATCCACTTCACGGAGTTCGACCTGCAGCCCACGGTTCCGGCGTTGCCGGCCTCAGCGAAGTCGTTGGACCTGCAGTTCCAGAGTGGGCCGAAGCTGGCCGGCTACCAGGTGCAGCCCGGCCCGTCGCTGGCCAAGGTCACCCTCTACTGGGCCACCAGCCCGCCGGTATCGAAGGACTTCCACATCTCGCTCAAACTATGGGCACCGGACGCCAGGCTGGGCGGCCAGCAGGACGGTGAGCCGCTCGGCGCGGGCATGCCCTTCACCAAATTCCCTGCGCAGGGGCTGGTGAGGGACGAGCACTTCGTCTCGGCGCCGGCCGGCTCGTATGACTTACGGATGAGCGTCTACGAGCCGGGCCAGCCCGATCTTTCGACCGCTGGCTCCGGCGAGACCCAGGTCTCGCTTGGG
>Ga0070738_10006296_pt1 | contig 12546 bp, 10 predicted proteins | sample Coa_R2_2_FD_66446 | JGI IMG/M metagenome (GOLD analysis project Ga0070738, IMG submission 66446) | Surface soil microbial communities from Centralia Pennsylvania, which are recovering from an underground coalmine fire - Coalmine... | ecosystem: Environmental > Terrestrial > Soil > Unclassified ... | reverse complement strand
AAATGTATCTCGTTCCTTGCAGTTGCGGAACTACTTTTGCGGTCTCGAAGGACTACGATCAGAAAGGTTCCACTTGGAGCCGTTATCTGACCTGCCCGCAATGCGGAAAACGCCACGACCCCAAAAACCGCCTGCTACAACTGGGCTATCAACACGATGGATTTTGGAAAGTGGATGAGTGTTAGTCGCGGGCTAATCCTATTTTGCTAAACAACTTGCCATTCAGAAAAGACCTGCTATACTTCTCGCCGCATTTGATTGTAACTCCGGCTTTTCAAGTGAGGCCAACCAGCCTCCGCTTCTTCGCCGCAGTCGCCACGTTCAAATAGCTCAACTCGAGGCTATTCGCTTGAAGAATATTTTCGTCGGCAATCTGGATTTTCACACTGGGGAAGATGAATTGCGACAATTGTTTTCGACTTATGGACAGGTGGACCGTGTCAGCATCATGACTGATCGCGATACTGGCCGTTCTCGCGGCTTCGGCTTTGTCGAGATGACAAACTCCGAGGAAGGCGAGAAAGCGATTGCCGGCATTAACGGCAGCCAGGTTGGCGGGCGCACGCTCAATGTGAACGAAGCCCGGCCCAAGGCGGATCGTCCCAGCGGCGGTGGTGGTGGACGCGGTGGATTCGGTGGCGGACGAGGCGGACGGGATGGCGGTCGCGATCGCGGCGGTCATGGCGGCGGGGGCGGCGGACGCGGACGCTGGTAGTTCTGGTTGACGTCATTGATGGCGGTTCTTCCCGCATGTAAACTAAACACTCCGGTGTGCGCCCGTAGCTCAGCTGGATAGAGCGGCAGCCTCCGGAGCTGTAGGTCGGGAGTTCGAATCTCTCCGGGCGCACCATGTCCCTGCGATCCCACACTGACGCCGCATACATTCGAATACCGCCTAATCGGTGACGAGTTTCATCCCTAAACAATTCTAAAAAAATTTCTTGTCGAAGAAAATCCAGTTTCTGGCTTCGTCCGTACCTCCACCGTGGAAGAGTTTTCACCCACTTGTGGAGGAAGTCATGAAAAAAATGCTTTTGAGCGCTTTGCTGATGCTGAGTGGCTCTTTGTTTACCGCTTCAGCACAGGAACCAGCCTTGTTTCCAAATCAAACATTTGGTTTCGGCGCTAACCAGTTACTCACATTCACCTATACCCAGAATTTTGATTGCATTGACCAACCGAAAAATGACCTGGACTACAACGGAATCAAATCAGCATCCGACCCAAATGAATTGCAGACGCCAATTTGCGTCGCTGGCGTCAACCCGAACATCAACCCTCCGGGGCAACTCGGCAACCCGATCATCACCACTGAACCTCTCTTTGTTCTCGTACCTATGTTCTCGGTAGATAACGACCAAAACCCCAATGACGCCATCGCTTGCAGTTCGACCATTGTGACTGGAACTGCTTGCGGATCAGCGCTGGGCAACACTTTGCTCAGTCTCTTTGGATTTATTCCCGAGGGATTCAAACAAAAACCGTTGGTTTATACCCAATGTCCAGATCCCGGCGGCGCAGCAGGTACTTGCACCATGCATGCTTCACGTCTCGACTTGGGCCCAGCACTGGCTGCGCTCGGCCTGATTCCACCGCCGACGTCGAATGTGTTCTTACCAACGCCAAACCATGACCATGTGCTGATTCCACAAGACATCAACCTCAGTGCTATCTGGTGGCAGGTCATCCCGGTTCTGGTTTTTGATCAATCGGATTGGCCATCAAAAGATGGCAGCAGCGGTCTGACCTCCTCGGCAGCAGTGGAAGCGGCAGTCAAGGCAGGACAGGCAGCGCAGGTACCTTCAAATTTCTTCCTATTTTTCAGTTCAAAAACCAGCTCCGCGATGCATCATCACTAAAAACTTGTGCAGACCCGGTTCACATAGCCGGGTCTGTTTTACATCAATCGAATTCGTTCCGAATCCCGATATGATGTTGCCGTGCGCATCGCAGAGAAGCATCAAGAATTCGTGGATCCTGTCGCGGCCTACGACTACATAGCTCCCGCCTATTCTGATTTATCCGCGCAGCACGGCAAATATCTAGCGGCCATTGAGGAACTCGTTGTGGAGCAGGTTCCTCCGGAATCGCATTCCATGTTGGACATCGGCAGTGGCGATGGCACCCGGGCTTTGCGTGTGGCTCAACGTGCTGGAATTAAGGAAGTTGTGCTCTTGGAACCCAGCTCCATCATGCGAACAAAGATTCCTCAAGACGTAGAAATCTGGCCGATCCGTGCCGAAGAAATCTGCGATTATGCGCCCAGCCAAGGACGGCAATTCGATGTGATCACGTGCCTATGGAATGTACTCGGTCACATTCGGGGCTGGGACGCGCGAGTTAGGGTACTACACCAGATTTGCCAAAGCTTATCGCCGCGAGGAAGGTACTTCCTGGATGTACAGCATCGCTACAACGTACGTTCTTACGGCATGCCGAAAACGGTTCTGCGATTTTTATACGATCATGTTCGGCCGCAAGCAACAAACGGCGACGTGGTCGCAAGTTGGCGGCTAAAAGGAGCGACGTGTTCAACCTTCGGGCACGTGTTCACGAATTCAGAAATATTGAAGATGGCAAGAAAAGCGGGATTGAAATCAGTAGGCCGGAGCGTGGTTGACTATCAAACCGGCGAGATAGTGCACTTGAGATTTCAAGGAAATTTGCTTTATTACTTTCGCCGCACCGATGCCAATGATTCCGCTAGGGTATTCACAACTACCTCGACCTCAGCTTCTGTCATTTGATTGAAAAAAGGTAATGCGATTACCCGATCAGCGACAAAATCCGTCACCGGCAGGTAAAAATTTTCACTCATGGGTGCAACTACCGGCTGGCTGTGCAGCGGAGCAAAGTATCGTCCGCAACTGATTCCTCTTTCGATCAGGAATTCACATACTTTATCCCGCTGCTCGCGATTGAAACCTTCCGGCAATCGGATCACGTAACAAAACCAACTGATTCGGGCATTCGGCGATTCCATGCTCGGGCGTTGAATTTCTGGTAGTAGTTTTAGCTTTTGGTCGTAAATTTCAGCGAGCCGCTGTCTGGTTGCGACCACACTTTCGATGCGTTGCAACTGTGAAACGCCGAGAGCACAATTGATGTCACTCAAACGATAGCTGTAGCCGACTTCGGTTTGCTGCAGCCAATCCAACGAAGAGTCCCGTCCCTGGTTCCGTAAACACTGTGCGTGATTGGATATATCTTCCCGGCCAGTGATGAGCACCCCACCTTCACCAGTCGTAATCTGTTTGTTGGGATAAAACGCCAAAATCCCGACATCTCCAAATGTCCCAGCTTTGCGATGATGGATTTCCGTGCCCAACGCCTCGCATGCATCTTCAATAACAAGTAGGTTATGTCGTCGAGCAACGTTGCAAATCGCGAGCATATCGAGAGGGAGGCCAAAAGTGTGGATCGCGATAATCGCGCTCGTGCCCGGAGTGATTGCAGCCTCGATTTTGTCCGCCGTCGTGTTGAATGAGTCGGCTTCAATATCCACAAAAACCGGTTGCAAACCGCGTTGCAGTAAGACATTGAGCGGAGCGGCAAAAGCAAAAGAGGGCAATATAACTTTTGTGCCGGGAGCAAGTTGGAGCGTTTCAACCGCCAATTGCAAAGCCGAAGTGCCGGAGTTTACGATTACCGCATATTTCAGGCGCAGATATTCACACAGAGCTTTCTCAAACCTAGTTACCTGCGGCCCAGTGCTCAGTGCAGAAGTCTGTAGGACCGCCATAACCGCCTGGCGATCAGCCTCTGTTATCTCTGGCCGGGCAAGCGGGATCTTCAATTTCACTGAGGTTGGCCTTTGATTAGCAACTCCGTTCCTAGCGGACATTTTTCCAGCACGCGGATGACACGTTCGGTCGCCCGGCCGTCCCCGTAAGGATTGGCATATTTGCGGATCGAATTTCTGAATTTCGGAGCAAGAACCATCCGCATGGCCCTCAGAATTGCATTGCTGCCAGCGGCCACGTCAATGACATTCTTCGCATGTTCTCGCCCCTGTTGCCGAATACCAATATTGAGCGTAGGCACACCTAGCGAAGTAGATTCGATTACTCCACTGCTCGAATTCCCTGCCAAAAGTGCGGCATGAGATAGCAAACTGAGATATGTCGCGTGATCAAGATTCACAAATAGCTCAGTATTCGGCCGGAGCGCTTTAAATTGCTCAATCATCGCGATGATTTTTCGGCTGCCTGCATCTGCATTCGGATAAATAAAAATGATCTGATTTGGTATCTGAGTCAGCGCGGCGAGCATCTCTTCCGTCTCGGCAACCGAGTCCTTTAATAAAGTCACTGGGTGGTAAAGAACCAACACGTAATCTTTTAACAATTGACAGCCCAAAGTTTCCTCGACCTGCGATTTAGAAGGAAGCGGTGTCCGTCGTAAATCATCGAGCGACAAACTGCCGCTGAATGTTACTCGCCAGGGTTCTTCACCCATTGCAATGATGCGTTTGGAAGCACGCCGGGTACACGCAAAATGCAAGTGCGCCATTTTCGTGAGGGCATTCCTTACCGCATCATCTATCGCTCCGGCCGTAATCTCCCCACCTTCAATATGTGCAATTGGAATGCGCAGAGTGAGCGCGACCGAGGCCGGTGCCAGCATTTCATACCGGTCAGCAATCAGAAGCAGCAAATCCGGCCTCATCCGGTCAAGAACTTCAGCCAAGCCTAGCGTGGCCACCCCCAACGTTTTCGCCATACCCACATCCGTATCAGAACTGAGCAGACATTCGATTACGGTTGCCGGAGGAAGATTGTCTTGCTGAAGCAGCTGCGAGCTGTTCCCAAATTCTGGGGAAAGATGTGGCCCTAAAGCAATAATTCGTAAATCGAATTTTGGGTGAAAAGCGAGATCGTGCAGCAACCAGCGCAAATGAGCGTAGTCGGCGCGCGAGCTGGTAACGACAGCAATGACTCGTTTTTTAGAACGATCTGGTCGGCCCATGTGTCAGCGCTTCTCTGCCGGAACAAGCTTTTACGATTTGCTGATTTTACATGGGGCACGCTGACAAGACTGAAAGAACAGCAAGTAGGGCAAAATTTGCTGCTTTCATTAAAACCGGCAAGGTTTGCCGGGCCCATAAGACGATGGGAACGTCCACATGATTTGCAACCGACTGATACTACTCAACTTCATTTCTACTTTCATCGGCAAACCGTTTGCAATAGATATCAAAACGGATGATCAGACTCTATATCTAGAAAGTGATTTTCCGAGGAGGCGGCTATGTCAGTATCGGCAATCGCATCAAACTTCTTAAACCTTCCCTCTGCGCTCCAAAGTGCGCAATCCAATGGCATCAGCTTTGCCGACTTGAGCTCACAGGCTCTGGCCGGCACGCGGTCCTCAAACATTACGGGATCAACCTCTTCCCCGACAACCTTGCCTTTCGTAACTTCGCCGAGCCCGCAAGCGCTTTTGAGCAGCGAATTAGGGTCCCTGGGAGCCCAACTTCAGGCCGGGAATTTAGCCAGCGCAAAGCAGGCATATTCTGCGTTTGCCAAAGATTTCAATGGAGCCCAGCCCGAATCACGGCATTATCTTCATGTACATGGCCATCCCAAGGCGATTTATTCGGCCGATGCGCAAGCTGTGAACGCAAACAACTCGAACGCAAGCCAGAGCAGTGCGTTGCCGCTTGTACTATGAGACTTTTCTTAGTTTTGCGTGAGGTTCATGCCGTTTAGGTAATGGGGCCTCATTCGCTAAAGTCGCTCTAGCAACTGCCGATGCATGGATTGCAGAGCAAAACCTGAGTTGGCCAAACGCCAGCCCATTGAAATGCAGGAGAAATCAGCATGTCATTCGCAGGTCTTAGCAGCATCTCCCCAACCGCAAGCGCCAACCCATCGGACTTTCTGGCAGTTCGCAGGCAAGACACTGGCCAGCTCTTTTCTGCGTTAGAAAGCGGCAATCTCGCTGGAGCACAGGCCGCTTTTCAGCAGTTGTCGTCATTGACTACATCCTCTAATGGAAATCCATTCACAGGCCCAAAGCTTAGCAGTGATTTTACTGCCATTGGCCAGGCGCTTCAGAACGGCGATCTGACGGGTGCACAGGAAGCTGCGCTGAAATTTGGTCAGGATCTTATCGCCGCCAACCAGAAGATTCACGGTGCCAACAACAGCCAAACGCAAACGCCTTCAGTCGTAGTAAATTTGTCAGGAATCGATGCCAACCCAGCAACCGCCCCCGTCGCCGCCGCTCCGTCCACTGATTCAACAACATCATCCACCGCTGGAACAGCGCCGTCCGGTTCAACTTCCGGCACTTCAACAAACCCAACTTCTGGCAGCACGTCTGGCACACCAGAAATCGTCATCAACCTCGGCGGCGCGAATGGTTCGCCGGTTATTGACCTAAATGTCGGTGGGTCGCAGATTGAAATCAGTCTCGCCGGCGCAAATGCGAATGGGAATTCGCCCTCTGCAATTGACTTAAACTTCGGTAGCGCGGCCAACGGATCGCAAATCGAAATCAGCCTCGCCAACGGCAGTTCGAGCAATCCATCCGAAACCTTGGGAATTAACGTTGTCGCCTGATGTGTGACTTTTAGGCAGCAAGTTTGTTCCATGTGAAGGGCCGTCAGCTTTCATTATTGATGGCCCTTCACCCTCCCCCAACTAATACTCGGTTCTCCAATCCCCAAGAAACCTGATCCCTGCAACTTTTTCCTGCTGATTTCATCTCAACTATTGCTTATTTCTCTTAAATTTTACGACGATGTGAATTTGCATCTCCCGCAGCGCAGTCATAGCGGAATGTTGATAAACTGCAAGTAGATGAATCGCCCTGCGAACACTCCCCACGAGGAACAAATCTATGGCCGCAAGTGAGCAGACGCTGCTAACCGGCAAGCAACTCGATACTCTTTGCATCAACACGATCCGCACGCTTGCTATTGATGCGGTGCAGAAGGCCAATTCCGGACACCCAGGCGCGCCCATGGGTTTGGCTCCAGTTGCTTACGCACTTTGGCAAAATTACCTTCGCTATGACCCCGCGAACCCGATTTGGCCGAACCGCGACCGTTTTGTGCTTTCTAACGGCCATGCTTCGATGCTGCTTTATGCGTCGCTATTTGTCGCGGGCGTGCGCAAGATTGGTGAAGATGGACGCCCCACCAAGCAACCCGCCATTTCCCTCGACGACATCAAGAATTTCCGCCAGATTGGAAGCAACACTCCCGGACATCCTGAATATGGCCTGACCACCGGTGTCGAAACAACCACAGGCCCGCTCGGTCAAGGCGTGGCCACGAGTGTTGGCATGGCCATCGCGGAAAAATGGCTGGCTGCGCATTACAATCGCCCGAACTTTAATCTCTTCGATTACAAGATTTGGGCCATCTGTGGTGACGGCGACATCATGGAAGGCGTGGCCAGCGAGGCGGCCTCTCTCGCGGGCCATTTAAAGCTTTCTAATCTCTGCTGGATTTACGATGACAATCACGTCACGCTCGATGGCCCTGCAAAGAATTCACTGAGTGAAGATGTTCCGCAACGCTTCGAAGCTTATGGATGGCAGGTTTCGCACGTCACCGACGCCAACGATCTCGACGCGCTCGGGAAGGCGTATCAAGATTTTCTTGGCGCAGATCGCCCGACACTGATCGTGGTCAACAGCCACATCGGATACGGATCTCCCCACAAGCAAGACACAAGCGCTGCTCATGGCGAGCCTCTCGGTGAAGACGAAGTCAAACTGGTAAAGAAATTCTACGGCTGGCCGGAAGATGCGAAATTCCTCGTGCCCGACGGCGTCCTCGAAAATTTCCAGCAAGGACTCGGCAAGCGCGGCGCTGATTTACATGCGAAATGGGTAAACCTCTTTGGTGAATACGAAAAGCAATACCCTGATCTCGCCCAAGAGCTTCGCATGATCCAAAAGCGCGAATTGCCTGACGGCTGGGACAAGAACTTTCCCGTCTTCCCTGCCGACGCCAAAGGGGTTGCCACGCGCGAAAGTGGCGGCAAGGTTTTGAATGTCGCTGCGGAAAATATTCCGTGGATGGTTGGCGGCTCTGCCGACCTGTCTGGTTCAGATAAAACTCGCCTCAAATTTGATGGTGCAGGCGATTTTCAAGCCGGAAGCTATGGCGGACGCAACATGCACTTCGGCGTTCGCGAGCATGGCATGGGTGCTGCGCTGAATGGTATGACGCTGGCTGGCCTTCGCGCTTTCGGCGGAACCTTTTTCAACTTTAACGATTACATGAAGCCAGCTGTTCGCTTGGCGGCTTTGATGGAAATACCGGTCGTTTTCATCTACACACACGATTCCATCGGCCTCGGCGAAGACGGCCCAACACATCAGCCAATCGAGCAGTTAGCAGCTCTACGCGCCGTTCCTGGATTGTCATTGTTCCGTCCCGGGGACGCGAATGAAGTCACAGAGGCCTGGAAGTATATTTTGCAGCTCAAGCATGAACCCGCTGTGATCGTGCTCTCACGTCAAGCAGTGCCGACATTCGATCGAACAAAGTATGCGCCCGCCGCAGGTGTTGCAAAAGGAGCTTACATTCTTGCTGACACGAAAGACGGCAGGCCTGAAGTCATTCTCATGGGAACGGGAAGTGAAGTTTCGCTTTGCATCGCGGCCTACGAACAACTCACGGCCTCCGGAGTCAAAGCGCGCGTCGTGAGCATGCCTTCCTGGGATGTATTCGAGAAGCAAAGTGATGATTATAAAAAACAGGTCTTCCCGCCGGACGTCAAAGCCCGCGTCTCCGTTGAGCAGGCCGCGACGTTAGGCTGGGACCGTTACGTTGGGCCACAAGGCAGAATTATCGGCATGCACAGCTTCGGCGCTTCCGCGCCCATTAAAGATTTGCAAAAGAAATTTGGCTTCACGATCGAGAACGTCGTAGCAACCGCTCGTGAAGTCATGGCGAAAGCAAAATAGCTGACAAGTTTAGGAGCAAACATCATGAATCCGTCCAGCACTCTCGAAACCGCGAAAGCCGTCAACCCGCTAAAAGATTTGTTGAACTACGGCCAGTCAGTTTGGCTCGACTACATTCGCCGTGATTTATTTACGACAGGCGAACTCAAACGCTTGATTGCCGAAGACGGGCTGCGTGGCATGACCTCGAATCCCGCAATTTTTGAGAAGGCGATAGCTGACAGCGACTACTACACCGATCTGCTCCAATCGCTCAAATCCCGCACCGATCTCGACGCAACCGGGCGCTATGAGATCCTTGCTATTCGCGACATTCAGGATGCTGCCGATGCTTTGCGCCCGGTTTACGACTCTTCCAAACGGCGTGACGGTTACGTCAGCCTCGAAGTCTCTCCGTACCTTGCGAACGACACGCAAAACACACTCGAAGAAGCGCGCCGCTTGTGGAAAGCCGTGAACCGCGAAAACTTGATGGTCAAAGTGCCCGGCACTAAAGCGGGCATTCCCGCATTTCAACAATTGATTTCGGAAGGTATCAACATCAACGTCACGCTCCTGTTCGCACAGGAAGTCTATGAAGAAGTTGCAGAAGCCTACATCGCCGGGCTAGAGCAATTCGCCGCCAAAGGCGGAGATGTCAACCGTATGGCCAGCGTGGCCAGCTTTTTCATCAGCCGTATCGATTCTTCGGTGGATGCGACAGTAAACGCGAAGCTTAAAACCGCCAGCGACCCTGAAAAATCGCAGCTGCAAAGCCTTCTTGGCAAAGTGGCCATAGCCAACGGCAAATTGACCTATCAGAAATATCTGCAAATCTTCGGCACCGACCGGTGGAAGAAACTTGCCGCCAAAGGCGCGCAAACCCAGCGTGTTCTCTGGGCTAGTACCAGCACAAAGAATCCGGCCTACAGCGACGTAATGTATGTGGAGGAACTCATTGGGCCAGACACAGTAAACACGATCCCACCAAATACATTCGACGCTTTTCGCGATCACGGTCATCCACGGCAAAGTCTGACGGAAAATATTCCCGCCGCACAGCAGACCATGGACACGCTGGCCAAAGTCGGCATTTCGATTAAAGACGTGACTGACAAGCTCACCGCCGATGGAGTCAAACTCTTCGCCGAAGCCTTCGACAAACTGCTCGCCGCAGTGGAAAAGAGCAGCAAGTGAACTTGACCTACAAGCTTCCCGATCAGCTGGCAGCTGCCGTAAACGCAAATCTCGAAGAGTGGAAAGCTGGCAACAAAGTTCAACGGCTGTGGCAAAAAGACGCTTCGCTCTGGACCAACGCCGACGAAGCATCGTGGCTGGGCTGGCTCGGAATCACTTCGGAACAGCAAGCAAAACTCGATACATTTCTAAAACTTGGCCAAGAGATCAAGCAAGCCGGATTTACCGATGTTCTCTTACTCGGTATGGGCGGTTCGAGTCTTTGCCCCGAAGTCCTTGAAAAAACTTACGGATCGCGTAGCGGATATCCAAAACTGCACGTCCTCGACTCCACTGACCCTGCACAAATTAAATTTTTCGATTCGCAAATCAATCCGGCAAAAACAATTTTTGTCGTGTCAAGTAAGTCTGGCTCGACTCTTGAGCCAAACATCTTCAAGCAATATTTCTTCGAACGCACAAAGCAAACTGTCGGTGCCGACAAAGCCGGCAGCCACTTCATCGCCATCACCGATCCCGGCTCGAAAATGGAGCAAGTTGCAAAAGCCGATGGCTTCCGCCACATTTTTTACGGCTTGCCGGGTATTGGTGGACGTTACTCGGCGCTCTCCGACTTCGGGATTGTTCCAGCGGCATTGATCGGGCTCGATCTCAAGAAATTTCTCGATCGCACGGCCGTGATGGTCGAAGCTTGCAAAAACCCTCAGCCGACCAGCAATCCCGGTGTGCTGCTTGGTGCAATTCTCGGCACTGCTGCCACCAAAGGCTGCGACAAAGTCACGATTATCACTTCTTCCGGCATCTCCGATCTTGGCGCATGGCTGGAACAGCTTCTCGCCGAATCTACCGGCAAGCAGGGTCACGGCATCATTCCCGTGGATCGCGAAGCGCTCGGCGCGCCGAATGTTTATGGCAATGATCGGGTCTTTGTTTACCTTCGGCTGCAAGGGGATCCAGATTCATCGCAGGACGTGAAAGTCTCCGATCTCGAAAACGCAGGCCATCCGGTCATTCGCATCGCTGTTGCCGACACTTACGATCTCGGACAGGAATTCTTCCGCTGGGAAATCGCAACCGCCGTTGCTGGCTCTATCATCGGCATTAACGCATTCAATCAGCCCGACGTTGAAGCCAGCAAGATAGTCACCCGTGAACTGACTTCGGCCTACGAAAAGACTGGTTCCCTGCCTGCAGAGAGTCCCGTGCTCGAAGACGGGGGCGTAAAACTGTTCACTGATCCGAAGAATGCTGATGCTTTAGCAAAAGCGGTTGGTAATGACCGAACGCTGGTCGGCTACTTGCGTGCCCATCTGAATCGAATCAAGACCGGAGATTATTTTGCTTTGCTCGGCTATATCCAGATGAATGATGCCCACGAAGCCAAACTTCAGGAAATTCGGCATGAGCTTCGCGACAAGAAGCACGTCGCAACCTGCCTCGGCTTCGGTCCGCGATTCTTACACTCCACGGGACAAGCGTATAAAGGCGGCCCAAACTCCGGCGTTTTCCTGCAAATCACTTGCGATGATGCTGTTGATTTGCCAGTTCCCGAGCAGAAATATACTTTTGGCATCGTGAAAGCTGCACAGGCTCGTGGTGACTTTCAAGTGTTGGCACAACGTGATCGTCGTGCACTGCGCGTGCACTTAGGCAAAGACTTAAAAGCCGGGCTTGCTAGTCTACAAGCTGCGATTCATCTGGCACTGAATTAGCGCACAAATTCTGAGCAAAAGTTTAAGGAGCGGAAATATGCAAATCGGAATGGTAGGCCTCGGCAAAATGGGGGCCAATATGACGCGTCGTCTCATGCGTGGCGGACATCAAGTGGTCGTCACGGATCTCAGCGCCGACAATGTCAGGCAACTGGCTTCTGAAGGTGCGGTTGCCTCGTCTTCTCTAGATGATTTTGTTACCAAGCTCGGCAAGCCGCGTGTGGCATGGCTCATGGTTCCGGCCGGTGATCCGACCGAACAAACGGTGCAGGCTCTGGCCAAGAAGTTCGAACGTGGAGACATTCTGATTGACGGCGGCAACTCCTACTTCAAAGACGACATCCGCCGGGGAGAGCAGCTCAAAGAAAAGGGCATTCATTATCTCGATGTCGGCACCAGTGGAGGAGTTTGGGGACTCGAACGCGGTTATTGCATGATGATCGGCGGCTCAAAAGATGCCTTCCAGCAGTTGAATCCGATATTCAAAACTCTTGCTCCCGGCCTCGGAGACATTCCCCGCACACCGGGTCGTGAAAAAATGGCTGGCACCGCCGAAGATGGTTACATCTATTGCGGGCCGCATGGAGCCGGGCATTTCGTGAAGATGGTCCATAACGGCATTGAGTACGGCATCATGCAGGCGTATGCCGAGGGCTTCGATATCTTCAAGAATGCTATCAGCAAAGAACTTCCTGAAAACCAGCGCTACGATCTGAATCTGCCTGACATC
>Ga0070738_10006293_pt1 | contig 12546 bp, 9 predicted proteins | sample Coa_R2_2_FD_66446 | JGI IMG/M metagenome (GOLD analysis project Ga0070738, IMG submission 66446) | Surface soil microbial communities from Centralia Pennsylvania, which are recovering from an underground coalmine fire - Coalmine... | ecosystem: Environmental > Terrestrial > Soil > Unclassified ... | reverse complement strand
GAGAGCTCGCGGGTGATGCGCCCGTCATAGAGGATCGCCACCCGGTCGCAGCAGCCGATGAGCTCGTCGTAATCGGTGGTATAGAGCAGGATCGCGCTGCCCGCATCGGCAAGCCGGCGCAGAAGCTGGTAGATCTCCTGCTTGGTGCCGACATCGATGCCGCGCGTCGGATCATTGAGGAGAATGAGTCGCGCCTCGGTCATCAGCCATTTGGCGATCACCACCTTCTGCTGATTGCCGCCCGAAAGCGTCGCGACCGCGGCATCGGCGCTGTCGGTGCGAATGGCGAGATTGCGCACCATCTCATCGACCTGGCTCAGCTCGGCCGACCGGTCGATGAGCAGCCCGCGCGTGAACTTCCCGATGGCAGCGAGCGAGACATTGTCGCGCACCGACATCGGCAGCATCAGCCCCTCGGTCTTGCGGTCCTCGGGAATGAGCGCCATGCCGATCGCCGGCGACTTCGCGCGGCGCGGGCTTGCGACGGCGACGCGCTGCCCGGCCACCTTGATCTCGCCTTCGACGCCGCTCAGCACGCCGAAGAGCGCGAGCAGCAATTCGCGCTGCCCCTGCCCGTCGAGCCCGCCCAGGCCGACGATCTCGCCGCGTCGCACTGTCAAATCGATGTCGGAGAGGCGGTCGCCCCAGCTCAACCGGGCGATCTCCAGGACCGGCTCCGCCGGCGCGGTGCGCGCGGGCTTGGGCGGGAAGACGTGGCGGTATTCGCGGCCGATCATGAGTTCGACGATCTCGTTGTCGGTCTTGGCGCCCTTGGCGAAGGTCTCGATATGCCGCCCGTTGCGGAAGACCGAGCAATCATCGGCGAGTGCTGCGATCTCGTGCATCCGATGCGAGATATAGAGGATGGCGAGCCCTTCCTCGCGCAGCCGCCGCAGGATGCCGTAGATCTTTTCGACATCGGCCGCGGTCAAGGCCGAGGTCGCCTCGTCGAGGATCAGCATCTTGGGCGAACGGCCGAGCGCGCCGGCGATCTCCACCATCTGGCGCCGCGACAGCGGCAGATTGCGCACGAGTTCGCGCGGATGAACATCGTCGCAGCCGACGCGCGCCAGCAATTCCTCGGCGCGTCGGCGCTGCGCGCGCTGGTCGATGAAGCCGAAGCGGCGCGGCGGATCGACAATGCCGAGATTGTCGGCGACCGAGAGATCGGGGATCAGCGACAATTCCTGGAAGATGCAGACGACGCCGTGGCGCATCGCCTCGGCCGGCGTCGCAAAGCTCACCGGCGCGCCTTCGAGCCGCATGGTGCCGCTATCGGGTTGGACGACGCCCGACATGATCTTGATCAGCGTCGACTTGCCCGCGCCGTTCTCGCCGAGGATCGCATGTATGCGTCCGCGGCGGCAGGCGAAGGCGACATCCTCGAGCGCCGTTACGCCGCCATAACGCTTGCTGATGCCCTCCATCTGCCAGAACGGCGCGGCGGGATCAGGCGCGACCATGAAACTCTTTCCTCCGCGAGCCGGAAGGCCGTTGCCGGCGCCGAAGCGCCCGGCAACGGCCAGCCCCTGTCCGCTACTGGTTGGCCTCGGACTTGGCCATGATCTCCGTCGCCGCGATGTTCACGTCGCAGGGCTTGAACTCGTTCGGCGTGAAGAAATTATCGGTGAGGTTCGGGTAGTAATTGACGCCGGCCTTGAAGTTGGGCGACTCGACGTAAGGGATCGGCACCGAGATGAATTGCGGCATGACATTGCCCTTGAGCGCCGAGATCGCTGCCTTGATCGAGATCGCGACGAGGCCCGGCGACTGGCCGGCCGAGGCGCATTTGAGCCCGTCCTTCTCATGCTCGGCGCACAGCTTGCGGAAGCCGTTCTCTGCCTCGCCCGAGACCGGGATGAAGGGGTGGCCCGCGTCCATCAGCGCGCGCACCGAGCCGGTCGAGCCGCCTTGCGTGTACATGCCGTCGAAATGCTTGTGGACGGCGAGTGCGTCGGCCACGGCCTTCTGCGCCGTACCATCGTCCCAATTGCCGACGACCTCGATAATCTCGAACTTGTTGCCCTTGGCTTCCATCACGTCGCGGAAGCCCAGATGGCGGTCGCGATCGACGGAATTGCCGGGGAGGCCCCGCACCTCGAGGATCTTGCCGCTATGGCTCGGGATGTTCTTGACGAGCCATTCGCCCATCATGCGGCCCATGCCGCGCTGATCCTCGTTGACCATCATCAGCTCGTCCGTGTCGAGGATGTTGTCGAACGGCACCAGCACCACATTGGCCTTGTTGGCGCGCTTGATCACCGGGCCGAAGGCCGTGGGATTGACGGCAATCGTGACGATCGCGTCATAGCCCGAATTGATGAAGTTATCGATGGCGCCGATCTGCGCCGCCACATCGGTTCCGGTGCTGACGACCTTCAGCTCCTTCACGTCAGGCTTGACATCGGGCTGCTCGACAAAGGCCTTGGCGGTCTTGATCATCTGGATGCGCCAGGTATTGCCGACGAAGCCGTTGGCGACGGCGATGCGGTAGGGGCCGGGTTTCTTCTGCCACTGGAAGAACCTGGTCTTGTCGGTATAGGGCTTGAAGCATTGCGGCAGCACGCCGGGTCCGTTGACGATTTGCGGACCGGCAAGCGCCGTGGCATTGCCGAAGGCGGCGATGCAGAGGGCGACGAGCGAAACCTTGGCCCAACGTCTTTTCATGGTCTTCCTCCCTTGGGGTCGAGCATTGTCTTGGGAAACCCGGATCGACTCGGCATGGACGATGAGATTTTCGGATCGGCCATGCCTCCCGGTTCGAGTGGGGACGACGCTCGCCGCCGCCCCGTTTGTTGTCCCTTGCCCCGCAACTATGGCACAGGTCGCGGCGAAGGCGCGAGGGTATTCAAGGCGGTGGCGCGCATCGGTGCGGCGCAGACATGCCGGCGTCACGGGGCGAACCGATCGGCCGGGCCATCCAAGAGCGACACCGACGATCCCGCCGCTCGCGCGCGGCGATGGCGAACATGTCGCGCTAGTTTGAGCGATTCGCGGCGAGCCGCGCCACCAAACGTGGTATCATCGCTTCCGCCATCCTTCGATGCCGCATCACGCGAGGCCGAAGCGCTTGACCCGTGGGCGGAAGGGACGGCGTCGCTTGTACCGATAGTTTGGTGCGCGGATGGTTGTGGAGCGCAAAGGAATCGAGAGCGAGATCTTCGACGCCCAGATCCGGGCCATTTACGAACACACCCCGATCGTGCTGACCGCCAATGTGGTCAATGCCGGCTTGGTCGCGCTGGTGCTCGGCGTTTATGCCGGGGATCGGCGATGGTGGGCTTTTTTGGCGCTGATCGTGGTGTTGAGCGGCGCCCGGGCGGTATTGTGGAGCCGCAACCGCTCGCTTGCGCCGCACGGCCCCTCGACCCGCGCTTGGGCGATCGCGGCGACGGTGGGCTCAGGGCTGTCGGGAATCATCTGGGGCGCGGGACCCGCCTTGCTCCTGCCCTTCAGCATCGTCGACCAGACCTTCCTTGCCTTCGTCATCGGCGGCATGGCGGCCGGCGCCCTCGTCACGCTTTCCTACCATCTCCCCGTCTTCGTCGCCTTTGTCATGCCGGCGACCTTGCCTTTGGCGGTTCGCTTTCTGCTCGATGGCAGACCGGTCTACATCGCCATGGCGAGCATGATCATCCTGTTCTCCGCCTCGCTCGCCGTGGCCTCGCGCAATTTCGGCCGCTCTTTCGCGAAGAGCACGCGCTTGCGCTATGAGCTGCAAGAGCGCAGCGAGCAACTGGCCATTGCCAACCGGCAACTGGAGAACGAGATCGCCGATCGGCGCACGACCGAAGACCGCTTGCACCAGGCGCAAAAGATGGATGCCATCGGTCAGCTCACCGGCGGCATCGCGCATGACTTCAACAATCTGCTGACGGCGGTGATCGGACAGCTCGAATTGGCGCAACGCCGCGCCGGCGGCGACGATCGCTTGATGGCGCTGCTTCATGGCGCCTACATCGCGGCCGAGCGCGGCGCGACCTTGACGCAGCGGCTCCTCGCCTTTGCGCGCCGCCAGCGCCTCGACACGCGGGCGGTCGATGTCGCGGTGATCATCGGGGAAATCGAGAAGCTCCTGAAGCAGACGATCGGCCCGAGCATCCGCCTTCTCACCGCGGCGGATGCGGAGCTCTGGCCGGCGCGTGTCGACCCGCATCAGCTCGAGCTCGCGATTCTGAACCTCGCCTTGAATGCGCGGGACGCCATGCCGACCGGCGGCACGCTGCTGATCAATGCCGAACGCCGATATGCCGAACCCGGCGGCACGCCCGAGCTCGCGCCGGGCGCCTATGTCGTCATCTCGGTCTCGGATACCGGGACCGGCATGGACGCCGAGACGCTGGCGCGGGTGTTCGAGCCCTTCTTCACGACCAAGGAGGTGGGCCGCGGCTCCGGCTTGGGGCTGCCGATGGTGCATGGCTTCGCGGTTCAGTCCGGCGGCGGCGTTCACGTCGAAAGCACGCCGGGAAAAGGCACCAAGGCAGAGTTGTGGCTGCCGCGCGCCACGGAAGACTCGATCGAAAGCGATCAGGCAGAACCCGTGGAGACGGCCGCCGCGGCCGCTCGCGCGCGGATCGTCGTCTGCGACGACGACCCGGGCGTGCGCAGCTTCGTCGGCGACGTGCTGCGCGAGAGCGGTCATGCCGTGTGGGAGGCGGACAGGCCGACCACCGCGCTCAAGGTGCTGGAGACGGAACGTGCGATCGATCTGCTTCTTGTCGATTACGCCATGCCGGAGATGAACGGAGCGGCGCTCATCGAGCGCGCCCATAATCTTCGCCCGGAGCTCCGGCTGCTGATGATGAGCGGTGATGCCGGCGCCTTGCAAAGCGGCGGCGTCGCCGGCGTTCGCCTGTTGCAGAAGCCCTTCAAGATCGCCGAGCTGCAAGAAGGCGTTGCCAGCGTCCTGGCGGGGCCGCCTCCCGCTGCGATCGACGCCCGCGCAGCGGGCGCGCGCTGAGGCGATGGCTCGCCGAAGCTATTCGAAGACCACCCGCGGGAAATACATCGAGACGACCCAGTTGGGTTGATCGACGATCGAGCTGATGCGCAGATCGGCGCAGACGCTGCACAGCATATAAGCCTCGACCGGCTTCATGCCGTGACGGCGGCTCAAGAGATCGACCATGCCGGAAACCGCGTCGCGCGCGCCGGTCATGAGATCGGGGCCGATGCCGGTCGTCACCTCATAACCCTTGGCATCGAAGTGGCGCGAGACCGGTCCTGGCGTGGTGAAGCGTGGGAATTTGAGGTTGGCGCCCTTCATCAGTTCCAATTTGAGGGCGATATCCATCGCCGTCTCGATCGCGGTGCCGCACACCTCGCCATCGCCTTGTGTCGCATGCATGTCGCCGACGGAAAAAAGCCCGCCCTTGACCTCGACGGGGAGATAGAGCTCGGCGCCCTCGGCGATGTCGCGCACATCCATATTGCCGCCGACACGGCGCGGCGGGACGATGCTGTGATGGCCGGGCTCGGCGGGAGCGAGGCCGATCGTGCCGGCCATGGCGCGCAAGGGCACGCGCCCGCCGGGGCCGAACATCGCGGGTGCGGCGCCGGTGGGATCGTATTTCCAATGGTGGATGACGGGCTCCGGAAATTGATCGGCGAGGAGCCCAAAGCCCGGGATATTGGCGGTCCAGCCTATGCCTGAGGGCGTGAAGGACAGCACCGTCACCTTGATCGCGTCGCCCGGCATCGCGCCGTCGATCAGGATCGGGCCGGTCACGGGATTGACCTTGCCGAGATCGAGCTTCGGCACATCGGCCGCGACCGTGTCGCGCGTGAATTGCCCGGCCGAGGCGTCGCGGCATTCGAAGGCCACCGTCTCGCCCGGCTTCACCGTGAGGCAGGGCGAGAACGAATTGTCCCAGCCGAAATGGCCGTGCTGCTTGTGAATGGTGTGGTTGGTTCCGTGCATGGATGGCCTCGGCCGTGAATTTTCTTGACCGCCCCACCTCACCTAACCTCTCCGCCCCTCAGGGGCGGAGAGGGAGGGACCCGCGCAGCGGGAGGGTGAGGTGGGGCGAGCATCGTCCCTCGTAGTTACCCCTAAACCGCCTTGGTCAGCGCGCCATCGATGATCAGATTCGTGCCCGAGATGCGGCTCGCGACCGGGCTCGACAGGAAGACGACGCCATTCGCGACCTCCTCGGCCGTGCCCATGCGTCCCGTGGGGTTCAAGGCTATGGCCGATTTGAAGAGGTCGGGCATGCCCTTCTCGATATTCTGCCAGATGCCGCCTTCGAAATAGGTGTTGCCGGGCGAAACGCAATTGACGCGGATGCCCTTGCCGATGAGCTGATTGCTGAGCCCCTTGGCATAATGGATAAGCGCCGCCTTGATCGCGCCATAGGAGCCGGCGGCGAAATCGACCTCGAAACCGGAGACGCTCGAGACGATGACCACCGAGGCGGATTTCGATTTCTCGAGATAGGGCTGCGCCGCGGCCACGGCATTGACCGTGTGCATCATATCGACGCGGAACGAATTCTCCCAGGTCTCGGGCGTGTTGCCGACGGCGAGCGCGCTGACATTGCAGACGAGCGCGTCGATCCCGCCGAACTCGCCGGCCGCGGATTCGACCCATTGCCGGAGCGCCGCGCCATCGGCGACGTCGAACGCCTTGCCCCAGGCTTTGACGCCCTTCGCCACCAAGGCCTTCACCGTTTTGCCCACCTCATCGGCGTTGCGCGCGCAAATAGCGACATTGGCGCCTTCGCTCGCGAAGAGATTGGCGATCGCGCGGCCGATGCCCTTGCTGCCGCCGGTGACCAGCGCGTTCTTGCCCTTCAAACCGAGATCCATTGTTGCCTCCCAAAGAAAGGGCGGCCCGCTTTCGGGCCGCCCGCCTCGTTCACATCTTCTTCCAGTCGCCCGCCCCTTCGAATGCGGCCGCCGCGCGATAGATGGTCGACTCGTCGTAATGCTTGCCGATGAGCATGAGGCCGATGGGCAGGCCGTCGCTCATGCCGCAAGGGACGGTCATCGCGGGATGGCCGGTCGCATCGAACGGGCAGGTATTCGGCAGCATCTCGAAGGCGCGCTGCAGATAGAGCTCGCGAGGCGCATCGGGCGGCGGGATCGGCGTCGCCTTCATCGGCAGCGTCGGCATCAGCAGGAGATCGTAATTGCCGAGTGCCGCATCATAAGCCGCGCGCAGCTTGCGGCTCAGGTTCTGTGCCTTGGCGTAGTAGTGCCCGCGGTAATGCTTGGTGAAGTAGTGGCCAAGCATCATCGTGATCTTGAGCGTGTCGGAGAGCTCGTCGGCGCGCTGCCGCCAATTTGAATGGGCGTCCAGCAGCGACGTCGTGTAGAGGCCGCGCCAATTCGTGCCCATGCCGTTGCCCTTCATCATGAACTCGGTCGCCCCCTCGGCGGCAATCGCAAGCCAGATCGCCGGACCCGCGAGATGCATGGGCACCGAGGTTTCCTCGACGCTGGCGCCGAGCTTCTTGAAGAGCTGCGCACCGGCCATCACCTTGGCGTCAACATCGCGCTCGGAGCTGGCAAGGCCGAAGCCTTCCTTGACGATGCCGATGCGTAGACCTTTGACGCCTTCCTCGAGAACGCGGCTGTACTCCGCGGTCTTGGGCGAGTATTGCCGGGGATCGACGCCGTCGGGACCGGCCAGCACCTCGAGCAGAAGCGCGTTGTCGCGCACCGTGTTGGTCATGGGGCCGGTGTGATCGAGCGTTACCTCGATCGGCATGACGCCGGTATAAGGCACGAGCCCATGCGTTCCCTTCATCCCGTAGAGGCCGCAATAGGCCGAGGGAATGCGGATCGAGCCGCCCTGGTCGCCGCCGATCGCCATATCGACCTCGCGCGCCGCGACGACGGCGCCGCTGCCGGACGAGGAGCCGCCCGCCGAGTAGCCCATCTTGTGCGGGTTGTGCACGGGGGCGATGGCGTTGGTGTGGCTGCCGCCGGAGAAGCAGAAATACTCGCAATGCGTCTTGCCGGTGATGGTGCCGCCGGCATCGAGAATGCGGGTGATGATGGTCGCGTCGATGTCGGGGATGTAGCCTTCGAGCGTCGAAGCGCCGTTCATCATCGGCACCCCGGCGATGCAGACATTGTCCTTGACGGCGATGGTCTTGCCCGCGAGCTTGCCGGACGGCGCGCCCTTGATCGTCGTCTTGACGTACCAGGCGTTGTATTTGTTCTCCTCGCCCTCGGGACGATAGCCGGGGGTGCGCGGGTATTTCACCGCGGGCAAATAGTCGGGCATCGCCTCGAGCGCGTCATAGGCGGCGAAATTGGGTTGAATGAGCGTGTGGTAGGATTTCAAATCCTCCGCGCTCAAATGCATGCCGAGATCCTCGGCGACGCTGCGGAGCTGATCGAGACTGGGTCGTTTGACGGTCATGCTCTGGTCCTCCCTCGTTGTCGTTGCGAAAGGCGCGCTCAGGCGGTGACGCCGATGAACTCGCCGACGAGATCGGCATCGCCGAGCTCGCTCGGCAGCACCTCCCGCGTGATGGTCCCTTTCTGAATGATGAGGACGCGCTGCGACAGTGCGGCAATGAAGTCGAGATTCTGCTCGACCAGGATCATGGTGAGGCCGCTCTTGTCGCGGAGCCGCTGCAAGGTCTCGACGATCTCGTCGATGATCGAGGGCTGGATGCCCTCGGTCGGCTCGTCCAAGAGCACGAGCCGCGGCTTGCCGCAGAGGCAGCGCGCGATCGCGAGAAGCTGCTGCTCGCCGCCCGAGAGCGCGCCGCCCGTCCGGTCGAGCAGCGGCTTCAGGCGCGGGAAATCCTCGAGGATCGGACCGATAATTGCGGCATCGTCACCCGACTCCTTCATGCAGCCCATGCGCAGATTGTCGAGCACGGTGAGGCCGGGGAAGATCTCGCGGCCCTGCGGCACATAGCCCATGCCGAGCCGCGCGCGCTGATAGGGTGCTGCCGCCGTCACGTCCGCCCCCGCGAAGCGCACGCGTCCCGCCGTCGCCGGCAGGAAGCCCATGAGCGCCTTGAGGAGCGTCGTCTTGCCCATGCCGTTATGGCCGAGGATGCCGATGAATTCGCCCTCGCCCACGGCGAAATTGATGCCGTTGAGGATGGGGATGCGGCCATAGGCCGTGCGGAGATCGCTGACCTCGAGCATCATGCCGCCGCCTGCTTGCCGAGATAGATGTCGCGCACCAGCGGATTGCGCAGGATGTTGTCCATGGAATCCTCGACAAGCACGGCGCCTTGATAGAAGACGGTGACCTGCTTGGCGATCATGCGGATGAACTGCATGTCGTGCTCGACGACGATGAGCGCCTTGCTGCGGTTGATCTCGCGCACGAGATCGGCGGTCTTGAGCACTTCTTCATGCGTCATGCCGGCCGCGGGCTCGTCCAAGAGGATGAGCTGAGGATCGGTCGAGAGCACGATGCCGAGCTCGGCCCATTGCCGCTGGCCGTGGGCGAGCTGACCCACCAGGCGATCGGCGGCGCCGGTGAGCCCGACGCGCTCCAGCATCTCGTCGACCACGGCGTCGGCACGGCGCTTCGCATGGATGCGGCTCGCTGAGAGCCAGATATTCTCGCGCACGCTCAAGCCGTCGAAGACGCTCGGCACCTGCGTCTTGATGCCGATGCCGAGCCGCGCGATCTCATGCGCCTGGGCATGCGAGATGTCGCGGCCGCGGAACAGCACATGGCCTTCGCTCGGCTCGAGCTGGCCGGTCACCATCTTGAAGAAGGTGCTCTTCCCCGCACCGTTGGGGCCGATGAGGCAGCGCAGCTCGCCTTCCGCCAAGGTAAAATTGACGTCGCGCACCGCCTGGACGCCGCCGAAGCGCATGCTGAGATTGCGGGTCTCGAGAAGGGGCGCAGCCATCGCGTCACTCCGCTGCCTTGGCTTCGACGCTCGGCGCCGGTTCCGCTGCGCGCGGGCGCAGCAGCCTCTGGCCGAGATCGGCGAGCGACGGCACCAGACCCTTGGGCACGAGCAGCACGAAGGCGACGAGGATCGCGCCCAGGATGAGCGGCACGTTGTTGAGGAGATCCGCCCAGGCGCCGCCGCCGCTCGTCTGGTTCTCGCCGAGGAGCGCGCTCAGCCATTGGATGCCGATGCAGCCGACGATCGGTCCGATGAGCGTGCCGCGCCCGCCGACGATGACCCAAATGATGATCTGCGCGGATTGGGCCAAGCCGAAGATGGTCGGGCTGACGAAGGCGCCCCAATTGGCGAAGAGGCAGCCGGCGAGACCCGCGAGCGCGCCGCCGATGACGAAGGTCGCGAGCTTGTAGGCGCGGGGATCATAGCCCAGAAGCTCGGCGCGGCGCTCATTCTCGCGGATGCCGACGATGATCCGCCCGAAGCGGCTCGCCAGCAGCAGGCGAAGGCCGAAATATGTGGCGATGAGAAGCGCCGTCGAGAGATAGAACATGCCTTCGAGATCGAGCGGCGCCGCGCGATTGCCGGGAATGTTGAGCGGCGGGATCCCCGGAATGCCGTTGAAGCCGCCGAGCCGCGCCGCGCCGATATGGAATTCCGGCCCCGCCGTCGAATTGACGGAATTGAACAGGATCAGCGTGACGGTCAGAGTGATGACGCCGAGATAAACGTCGCTGATGCGGCCATAGAACATGAAATAGCCGAGCAGCGCCGCAAAGGCCGCGGGCAGCGCGATCGCCGCCAGGAACGGTACCGTGCTCTCGCCGATATTGAACATGGTGATTGCATAGGTATAGGCGCCGAGGCCGAAAAAGGCCGATTGGCCGAAGCACAGGATCCCGCCATAGCCCCAGATCAGCGCGAGGCTCAAGGCGAGGATCGCCATGATCATATAGACGGTGAGTTCGAGCACGGTGTCGAGCTCGACGAAGCGCGGCGTCAGGATGAGGAAGGCGAGACCGATGACACCGACCGCGGCGAGGCCTGCGATATTGAGCGCGCGGCCGTTCATAGCCCCCTCCGGAAGAAGCGGCCGGTGATGCCTTGCGGGAGCAGGCGGATCAGGATGATCGCTGCGGCCAAGAGCGCCACCTCGCCGAAGACCGGCGTCGTCGCGAAGGTGGCAAGCTGGTTGATCGTGCCGAAGAAGGCCGAGGCGGAAGCCGTGCCGCTCAGGATCGCAGCACCGCCGCCGATGACGGTGATGAAGGCCTTGGCGATATAGGCGACGCCGATGGTGGGAAAGACGCCCGAGACCGGCGCCAGCACGCCGCCGGCAAGACCCGACAGCGCCGAGCCGATGCCGAAGGTGATGGCGTAGACGCGCGGCGGCTTGACGCCCAGGGCGGCCGCCATATTGGCATTCTGCATCGTGCCGCGGGCGATGAGGCCGAGCCGCGTGTAGCGCAGCACGACGAACACGCCGGCGAGCACGACCGCCGCCACGGCGATGACGAAGAGCGTATAGACGCTCGTGTTATAGGCGCCGATCGAGAAGCCGCCGAGCGGCGCCGAGATGCCGACCGTCGTGTTGCCGAAAACCGTCGTGGTGAGCCCGACCAGAAAGAGACTCAGCCCCCAGGTCGCCAGCATCGTGTCGATCATCCGGCCATAGAGAAAGCGGATGATCGTGCGCTCGACGATGACGCCGATGAGCCCGACCACCACCGGCGCCACCACCAGCATGGCGATCCAGATGCTGATGCCGTGGCTGGTCGCGACGATCGCGGCATAGCCGCCGAGCATCAGGAACTCGCCATGCGCGAGATTGATGACCCGCATCATGCCGAAGATGATCGCCAGCCCGACGCTGATGAGCGCCAGGCTGGCAATCGCGTAAAGGACCTGGATCGCCAGGAGAGCGACGAGATCCACTTTCAGACACCCCCGTCGGCCGAAGTCGCGGATACGTGAATGGCGAGGGCTCGCCAAGGGACCGTGGCGCCAACACCTTTTCCCATCGTCATTCCCGCGAAAGTGGGAATCCATCTGCTGGCGCACTGGATGCCCGCTTTCGCGGGCATGACGGCAGGCGGGGTCATGATCCGACCTTCCCCGAACGAACCCTCGCCGTGAACCCGGCTCAGATCTTGATCACGTATTGCTGGTTGTCGTTCGGGTTCTTGATGAGGTTGCAGACGGCCGCCGTATCCGCCGGCTTCTGTTGCGGGAAGTCTTCGAGGACGACCAGCTTCTTGTCCTTCACCTCGGCGATGTGCACGTCGAGGATGCAGTGATGCGTCGGCGGATCGATCGTCACCCTGCCCGAGGGCGCATCGATGCTGATGCCGGTCTCGAGCGCCTCGATCACCTTCATGCGATCGACGGTCTTCGCCTTCTTCACCGCCTCGGCCCAGAGCCAGAAGCCCTGATAGGTCCCCATGGCGAGCTCGGTGATGTTGGGATAATCGGCGCCGAACCGCTTGTGGAAGCGGGCGACGAACTCCTGGTTCACCTTGTTTTTGAGATCCTGGAAATAGTTGTAGCAGATGAGCATGCCGTTGCATTCCTCGGGCGACAGCACGATGTGCTCGTTGCCGACCGCGAAGGTTGTCGACGCCATGGGAATCTTGGTGCGCATGCCCGCCGCCGCCCATTGGCGATAGAAGGAGATATGCGCGCCGCCGACCAGCGCCGACCAGACGAAATC